>ODAI014681484.1_pt1 | contig 12929 bp, 9 predicted proteins | sample 1539321 | NCBI WGS metagenome assembly ODAI01 (sample SAMN02144231, study PRJEB22623) | gut metagenome | biome: sheep rumen | host: Ovis aries | place: New Zealand | reverse complement strand
TAGCCGCCGTTCTCCTGGAACTCATCCACATACGGGTCCATACGTCCGGCGGTAGTCGGCCCCATCGAGCCGCACGCCATGCCCGCCGGGGTCTTAGCCGGTCCGGCGTAGTAGATCGGATGGTTCTTGAGGTATTCGGGCATCGGTTCGCCGGCATCGAGGCGGGCTTTGATCTTTGCGTGGGCGATGTCACGGCCTACGATGATCGTGCCGTTGAGGCTCAGACGCGTACCAATCGGGTATTGGGTGAGGATAGCGCAGACGTCTTTCATCGGCTGGTTAAGGTCGATACGTACGGCATCGCCTTCGCCTGCCTGACGCAACTCTTCAGGGATGAGAGAAGCAGGGTTGTTATCGAGTTTCTCGATCCAGATACCGTCTTTGTTGATCTTGCACTTAATGTTACGGTCAGCTGAGCAGCTTACGCCCAGACCGATCGGACAGGAAGCGCCGTGGCGTGGCAGACGGACGACACGTACGTCGTGCGCCATGTACTTACCGCCGAACTGTGCACCGAGACCGATCTTGTAGGCCTCTTGCAGCAGTTGTTTCTCCAGTTCTATATCACGGAAAGCGCGTCCGGTCTCGTCGCCGGTCGTCGGCAGCGAGTCATAGTAATGGGCACTCGCCAGTTTGACGGTCAGCAGGTTCTTCTCCGCACTCGTGCCACCGATGACGATAGCGATGTGGTACGGCGGACAGGCTGCAGTACCGAGGCTTTTCATCTTCTCCACCAGGAAGGGGATGAGTGTGCCGGGGTTCTGGATACGTGCCTTGGTCTCCTGATAGAGATAGGTCTTGTTAGCCGAACCGCCGCCCTTGGTGACGCAAAGGAAACGATACTCGTTGCCCTCGGTCGCCTCCAGGTCTATCTGCGCCGGGAGGTTGCACTTGGTGTTCACCTCGTCGTACATGTTAAGCGGCGCGTTCTGGCTGTAACGCAGGTTGCACTCGGTATAAGTATTGAACACACCGCGCGAGAGGGCTTCTTCATCGGAAATGTGTCTTTCGACTTTCGACTTTTGACTTTCGACCCAAACATTTTGTCCTTTCTCGCCATGGATGATGGCGGTACCGGTGTCCTGACAGAGCGGTAACTGACCCTTGCACGCCACCTCGGCGTTGCGCAGGAAAGTGAGGGCTACGTACTTGTCATTGGCGGACGCTTCCGGGTCGCGGAGTATCTTAGCCACCTGCTCGTTATGGGAGCGGCGGAGCATGAAACTCACGTCATGGAACGCCTGCTGCGCCATCAGCGTCAGCGCCTCGGGTTGAATCTTGAGGATTTCGTGCCCTTCAAACTCGCTGACGGACACATAGTCCTTACTCAGCAGATAATACTCGGTCTCGTCTTTACCGAGCTGAAACATAGGTGCATACTTAAATTCTGCCATATAATCGTAATTTGTAATTCGTAATTTGTAATTCGTAATTCGTAATTCGTAATTTGTAATTCTCACTTTCCCAACAGCCTTACCGGGAAGGTGAAATAGGTATCCGGGAAGGGTTCGTTGGAGAGGGTGAAATGCCACCACTCGGAGTCGATGGGCGCAAAGCCGTGACGGAGCATGGCGTTGCGGAGGGTGAGCCGGTTCTCGGACTGGCGGTAGAGGGAGCAGGCGTAGTCGGGGTGCGACTCGATGCCGAACCAGTCGAAAGGCGTGCCCATGTCGAGTTCCTTGCCGGTAGCCGCGTCCACAAGGGTCAGATCGACCGTTGAACCGCGGGAGTGGGACGAGCGGGCGTATATATAGCCTTGCTCAAAGAGCACCGACTTGTCCACCATGGGATAGAAGACAGCTTTCATCGTGGTGTCCGCGAGGTTCTCCGCCCAGCGGATGAAATGGTTCACCGCCGTCTGCGGGCGGTAAGCGTCCCATATCTTGAGGCGGTATCCGCGTGCCTTAAGCTCGTCGCTGACTGCTTTGAGGGAGTCCGCTGCCTGCGCCGTCAGGAGCGCCACCGGCTGCTCGTAGCCGTCGATACGCGCGCCTACGAAATTATAGGTGCTGTAATACCGTATCTCGAGAATGACATCGGGGATAACATCGGTGATATTGACGAACGCAGAACTGTCCGTCTCGGGTGACAGCGTCTCTTTCTTCGTCTCGCAGGAAACAAAAAACGAGAGAGAAAGCAGTAAAAATAAAGTCTTTTTCATACTCAAACACAAAATTGCGTGCAAATTTACTGCTTTTTTTGCATATATGCAAATATAATCACAAAAAATCGCCCCGGGGGACGATTTTTTCTTGGCTTTGCGTTTGCTTTGGCGCTGGCTTCTTCTTGTTTTCTTTTATTTCGCAGCCTGGTGGTTTTAGTCTTTTACAGACCACGGTCGCGGGTCGGGCTAATGGTTATAGGCCATATCATCAATTATAGGAGTGCAGTCCGCCGAGGAGGTAGGAGACTCCGAAATAGGTGAAGAGAACGAAGAAGAACGCCACGATGCAGGCTATGTGGTAGGCAGCGTTGTGTTTGGCGCTGGCATTCGCTTTGGCTATTATCGGCCAATGGAGGAGTGCGGCATAGACGATCATGGTGATGAGCGCCCAGGTCTCCTTCGGGTCCCAGCCCCAGTACCTGCCCCATGACATATTCGCCCAGACGGCACCGATGAAGATGCCGGTGGTGAGGCAGAAGAGCGCGGGATAGAGGAGGAGTTGGGATACTATTTGTAATTTGTGATTGGTGACTGGTGATTTGAGTGTGCATAGCCCAATGATACCATTGATCGCAATGATGGCAAAGAGGGTGTAAGCGAGCATGATGACGGAGACGTGGATACCGAGCAGCGGCGTCTGAAGAACAGGCTGCAAGGGCGGTTTAGGCGTAACGACCTTGGTCATGATTATCGCCATCACGAGCGCGAAGACCGCTAACGCCATAAGACCGGCTCTGACGAGCCTGTAAGACCGCTTTGCTGCAGGATCGGCTCCGCCTGTAAGACTCTTCAGTAGCGCACGGAAACGGGTGCGGGGTTGGAAGAAGAAACCGATCATTGCAATGAGCAGTAGCGCATAGCCGGTATAGGTGATACCGATACCCCAGGGGTCGTAGTTATAGGAAAGAACGACACCATATCCGTCGCTGTCATAGTCCGACTGGCAGAAACGGAAACCCTTGTATTTGAGGGGTTTGTTCATGCGGACGATGCCGGAGTCCACAGATAGACCGGCTACGCCTGTAGGACCGTTAGCACTGTTAGACCGCTTCGCTGTAGGACCGTCCTTCGGACTATAGGACTTGTTTCGATCCAGAAGCCTCAGCTCGGAAACGAAATCCTTGGGGTTGCCCTCGTCATCATAAAGGATATGAAAATCCCAGAGAAAGAGGGAGACGGAATGAGGTTTGGCGTACGGTGTAGGCTGTACAGTAACTGTTTCCGCTTTGTCGGCACGGAGGTGAATCTCTCCCTGGACGCCGAAGAAATGAGTCACCAACGCCCCCACGATGATGATCGCGAGGGCGAGGTGAATAAGCACGGTTACGGGCTTATATCGCATTAATGAACGCAACGACTGCATCTCTGTCTTCTTTAGATAGCTTCCAGAACTGTTGTGTAGGATAATAGGCATCGCTCTGCGAACTGTATCCGTGCCACATGATAGCCTCTACCACATTGCGTGCCCGGGTATCGTGGAGACGTGCCTCGTAGGCATCACCGGTAGCCTTGCGGTGGAGTCCGCGTCCCCAGAGCGGGGTCGTACGGCACCAGCCGGTACGGATATCATTCTCCATATGGAGCTTATGCTGCACCATATCGGTGTATGGCCATATCTTCTGGTTGGGATAACGCGGGAGATCATTGCTGCTCAGGTTCATCTGCGTATTCGGGTCGCGGATGACATCCGCTCCGGTGGTCCAGGTAGGACGGTGGCAGTAGTCGCAACCTATCTGGGAGAAGAGTTCCTTACCACGGAGCACAGCGCTGTCGGTGACATTACGCGCCGCCGGAACAGCCAGACCGCGGTGCCATACCATAAACTGGGTGAACTCATCGTCGGTCATCTCCGCCGGTAGATCTTTAGAGGTGAGGTAATTATAGATATTCGCCTCCTTATCATCGGTCCACCATTCGGCGTGTTTCTTGTCGGGGTCGATCTTGGCAATATAGTTCTCAAATCCGTCCTGAACGGTCTTATCCTTGGAGGCGTACTCCGCGTAAATCTTACCGTTGAGGTCAAGATAGTGGTACCTGCGGTCGGAGCGTGTAACATTGGTGATATTCCAGATGGCGTTCGCGCCGGCAGCATCCTGCAGAGGACCGCGGGAGAGAGCATAGGTGAAACGCTTGGGTCCCCACTGCGGGTCGTTCTTATAGTAACCGCCGGCTGTAATACCGCTACCGTCCCACATTGCAGGGTTCAACCCGTTCGTGAGTTTGCCGTCGGCAGCCTCTTTCTCGTATTGGGCGATGATGTCCTCATCCGTAATGGCATCGAGCAGTCCCGTACCATAGATACCGATGGTGTTTTCCAGCAACACTTCATAGCCCTCGCTCTCAAGCAACCCTTCGGGATCGCGGTAGCCCTGATTATAGACATAGACAGCCGTATTGGGCATATGCACCTCAGGGTAGCGGAGTTCATACTTTTCTCCATCGGGGAATGTATTGCCGTGTTCGTCCTGCACCGTCTTCCACTCGACGGTAATCTGGTCGGGGTCGAGCGGTGCTTTGAAAGGTGCCACGCCGAAGAGTTGCGGCATACCGGCGAGCCAAGTCACGTAGCCCTGCGTAGCAGGGTTGATAACGACTAACAGCGTACCGTTACTGATATCACGGGCGTTGTATGTTCCCGCAGGCACGGACATACCATGGCTATAACTGGGGTGGCAGTGCTGGCAGGAGGCTCGTACATAGACAGGACCCAAGCCGGAGCGGGTTCCCATGGCATTGGTATTAAAAGGTCGCTCGGCGATCTGGTCTCCTACCGTAAAATCTCCACCCTTGCCCATCTTATCGACGGCTGCTGTGGATTGCTCGAAGCAGTTCTGAGTGCTGTTAAAATAGGTGGTACCCAGTTTACCGCCCGTCCAGTACCATTCGGGCAGGTCTGCTTTCTCGGGATCGGGATCAACGGTGATGTTGTCATTCGGGTTACCGAGTTTGCAGGCTGTCAAAGCCAAGCCCAAAAGGGAGACTGACAGGAGCTGTAAATAATTATTTCTTTTCATATTATTCGGGTTATTCAGATTGTTCAGATTATTCGGATTACTCCTCTTCTTCATCTATCCACTGTGTGCCGGATACGACCGCCCAAGCGCTCTTGAGTGCGTCCTGCAGTTCTTCAACAGCAGCGATAGCCAGTTTCGATTGCGGGTCTTGTGCATGCTCCACAAACGGCTCTTGTATCAGGCCGATGGCTGCGAAAGCCGCAGCGGAGGTAGTAGTTACGGCAGTGGATACATCTTTGTTCTTCTGCTTTACGAAATCATTGACGGACGCGTCGGTAGGCAGTGCGCCGAAGAAAGCGTGCTGGATAGAAACGATATTGTCCTGGAAATCAATGATGGAGTGCAGCGAATAGGGTGACTCGATGTTATCGTGGTCCGCCTCATAGTCTTCCGAACCGGGAATCGCATTAGCGGCAGCACCGATCTTACTGTTTCCCACCTCGTCGGCAATATCGATACATCCGGCGATGAGTTGCTCTGCTGCCTCCTGATACGTAGCATATTTCTTGTCTCCCACGCCCGGCTGGAGCATATAAGCGGCATAACCGTTGTAGAGATAGGGATAGGTGCCACCTTTCATCTTGGCCTGATCGAGGAATGCCCGTTTGGCAGCCGATACACGTCCGTACCCTTTCCACGCTGCCTCAAGGAGGATAGCCTGGTTGCGGAGATCGTTCGCCACAGATGCCATAAAGGTCCATTGCTCCAGAGTCAGATCACCTACTTTGTGCGCCGTTGATTTCTGACCGTTATCGGTGAGGGCAAAAAGGGCATACTCCAATGCATGGTAACCCATCAGTCCGTACTCGTCAAACTCACTTCCATCGGTTACCACGAATGTACCATCCGCCATCTGTTTGCGCAGTTTAGCTATTTGCTCGGGGTCGGAGATAAACGCCTCGAAAGCTGCCTGATCGAAGGGCCAGGAGTCGATATGGGGGTCAATGCTGTAGTCTCCGGCAGGACCGTAGAGGAAAGCCTCTGATTGTTCCCAATATTTACGGGAAGCTGTCCAGTACTCACAAGCTTTCTCCACCAGTGCGGTGTTGTCCTCCTGATTACCTGCCTGTGCGGCATTGAGGATAGCGGTGACCTGGTCTGCTAACTTGATAGCATTATCCGCCATGCCCTCGTACGTCGGGAAAACGGTGTTGTTGACGTAAGCCACAATGGCGTTCTTGAAGATCTTCTCGTTGTTGGTCAGATCCGCATCATTGAGCGTAGCAAATTCGCCCGTAGCGTAATCATTCTCCACTTGCTGGCTCTTCTCGCAGGAAACCAGCATCAAGGCAAGCATGCAGCTTGCAAAATAAAAGATTTTTTTCATTGCTGTATTTAATTGTTTTGATTTGAATATAATGTATTTGTTCTTTACAGTTTATAAAATCCCGCATAGACGATACCGAAGGCTATCGCCGGCTCATCATTATAGAATTTCACCAATGCCCCCGTTGCATCTTTTTTCCTGTTGAGGATGGAATAGGAGAATTCCCCTTTGAGGGCTATTTCCTTGATAGGGAAGTAGTTAAATCCGCATGATATCTTCTGCCGTCCGCACCATGCGTAGGCAGTATTCCGCTCTCCGTTATGGAGGAGCATGGAGTCATAGTAATCGTACCGTCCCCAGACGAAGAAACGCTGTTTATGCTCGCGCAGTTTGGCGTTGAACGAGAAGAAATCGTAGCCGATCTCCGCACCGGCAGCAATGACATCCGATGCCACCCATTGTTTGCTGGACGGCGAGTCTTTACGCATCACTTTGTTATAGGCTTCGATTTTCGCCGCATCCCCGAGGTGTCCGTATGTCACGCTGCCCCGGAAAATCCAGTTATGGTCGTCATACTTGAAATCAAAACTGCCGATAGTCACCGTACCGCGAATAGAGTCAAACTCCGCATTGCGCACGCTGCTGAGCGTGTTGCGGAACGAGTTGCCGCAGTAGGCGCTGAGAGACAGGCGTAACCCTCTAACACCCGTATAATCCACGCGTGCCGCTCCGGCAAAAACGTTCGCTAACTTAAACTCATAGGGGCTTCCGGCACCGGGTTTGATCCAGTTCTTGCGATTGAACCGGTCGCTGTCCAAACCGGGGAGGAACATAGCCTGATAGTGCCAACCGGATGGAGTCGAGCCCATGAAAGTGACAGCTACCTCATGCCACGTACTCGGCAGGATAGTGAACTCGCCTTCCGGACGATAGACACCGAAATACTCGGTCGATTCGTGGTGGGCGTTCAACCCTCCTACGGGAATGACCTGCATACCGGCACGGATAATGGCATAGCGGTTGAAAGCCTTCTGCAACCAGAACTGCTCCAGCGCCACTTCACCACCCCGTTCTATCTCGGCTTCATACTCGCCGCCTTCTTCCTCCTCTATCTCAACTGCCGCCTCTGTACCGCCGTGTTCGAACTCTATCTCCGTACCGACAGACCAGCCCTTGCCGAAATCATAGCCCATATAGAGAACCACGTGGGGCAGATCGAACTCACCGTATTGGTCATTGGCATACTTGGATGGAGTAAGATACCGCAGATAATTGTTACTATAGAAGCAACGTTTGACCGTAGCTTCGCCATAACCTCCTATGGTAAAACGGCGGGGTCTCTCCTCTTGCGGAGCAGCGGCCTCCGCCTTCGGTTCCTGCGAAACCGCAGTCACCATTTGTTGGGATAGACTGTCTTTCTGCTCCAGCCGTTCCACGCGCTTAATCAAGGCCTGCAGGTCCGCTGCAGAGACCTTGATACTATCTTCCGCATGCGTGGCTAACACACACAAAATCAGCGCAATAACAAATAACCATTTCTTATTATTCATGCTACTAAATAGTTCATTTTTTCATAGTGCAAAATTAGTAATTTTATCCCACGTACGCAATACCATAAAATAGTGAAATTGCAAATCTTAAGGAAATCTTAAGCTTCCTTAAGGATGTTTTTTGTACCTTTGCATCCGTTTTTTAGGGAACGATGCGAGAAAAGGTACTGATTATAGTTTGTCTGTGGGTCGCTTCTATGCAGGGCGTAGAGGTGGCTGATACCGTGACGCTACCGGACGTGGAGGTCTCCGTGTCGCGTGTAGCGCGCCCGGCGGTGTACCAACAGATGCAGGTATCGGTGATGGATCAGCAGGTATTGGAACAAGCACAAGTGGCGACCCCGAAAGATATCAGTTCGCTTGCGCCGAACATCTACATGCCGGATTACGGATCAGCGATGACCAGCAGTATCTATATCCGCGGACTGGGTAGCCGGATTAACGAACCGGTGATGGGTATGGTAGTCGATGGCGTGCCGCTATTAGACAAGAACCTATACGACCACGCGTTGCAGGACGTGAAACGGATAGAGTTGCTCCGCGGACCGCAGGGTTCGCTCTACGGGCGCAACTCGCCGGCGGGGATAATGGAAATCCGCACTATCCAACCGCTCGATCTGTCGGACTACAGCGTACGCGGGTGCGTCAGTTACGGCACAGCGAACACGGTGAGGGCGCAGGCGTCGTACTACGACCAACAATCCACGGAACATGGTGAGACGCTATTCGGATGGGGAGTGGCGGTGCAATACAAGCGGACGGACGGGTTCTACACCAATACCTACGATAATTCTGCCGTGGACTACGGTCAGCAAGCCGGTGGACGGCTCGTTTTCGATTCCAAACCCGCAGAAGGATGGCGGGTGACGGGTACGGTCTATGGCAGTTGGGTGAAGCAGGGAGCCTTCCCTTATGCGCAGGTAGCCACCGGCACGATCTGTTATAACGCTCCGGGGAGCTACGAACGGATAGCAGTCCTACCCTCACTTCGCGCGGAGTACAAACGGGACGGATGGAGGCTGGAGACGAGCGCGAGTTACCAGTTCATGCAGGACGACATGCATATGGACAACGACTACACGGCAGCGGACATCTTTGTACTCCGCCAGACCCAACGCCAGCATAACGGTACGCTGGACGCCTTGCTCCGCGGGCCGCAACCCTGCGAGTGGTACGAATGGACGGTAGGTCTCAGCGCGTTCGTCAAGACCAATGCCATGCAAGCACCGGTGACCTTCATGCGCGAAGGCATAGAGGAACTGATCTTAGGCAACGCCAACCGCGGGATACAGAAAGTCTTCCCCGAGGACTCGATTGACATATCCAACCGAACACTGCCTATCCCCTCCTCCTTCAGGCTTCTCAATGCGGGCGTTGCAGCATACCATCAAAGTCATTTCCATTGGGGGCAATGGCACCTCAACGCGGGCGTGCGTATAGATTATGAACACGCGCGCATGCGCTATCTCAGTACAGCGGACGTGAATTACCGGTTCACAATGCTCATGAGCGAATACGAAACGGTCCACACGGAGATCCGCGGCGTGCAGTCCCGATCGTTCATACAAGTGCTACCGAGGGTGGCGGTCTCATACGAGGATAGTTGGGGTACTGTCTATGGTTATGCCGCCAAGGGCTACAAAGCCGGCGGATACAACCCGCAGATATTCAGTACCATCACCCAGAACCAGGTGATGACCGACATGGCTGCCGACATGGGTATGCATCTCAACATAGCCGATCCTCGGTACTCGGATATAGCCATCACTTCGTACAAACCCGAGCGGGACTGGACCTTCGAAATAGGCACCCACCTCACGCCCGTTGCCGGCCTTAAGATCGATGCGGACGTATTTCATATTCAATGTTTCGACCAGCAAGTGACGGTCTTCCCGAACGGCAAGACAACGGGCCGGATGATGGCGAACGCCGCACGGTCAAGGGTCTGGGGAGCTGAAGCGGCAGTGCAGTACCGCTGGGCGGAAAACAAATGGTACGGGATAATAGACGGTTCGTACGGGTTCACCGATGCGCGGTTCATCGATTTCAACAACGGTATAGGCGACTACTCGGGTAAGTTTATTCCCTACGCTCCGCAACACACGGCGCACGCGCTGGTCTCGGCGGGCTACGAGGTAGGCCGCAAATGGCTCAAGAAAGTGTCACTCGGACTCAAAGCAGACGGAATCGGACGGATCTATTGGAACGAGCAAAACGACTGTTCGCAACCGTTCTACGGACTCCTGAACGCAATGGTCAATATCGAATGGGACTACGTTCGGCTGAGCTTATGGGGCAGAAACCTGACGGGCACAAAATACGACGTGTTCTATTTCCGGTCGATGGGTAATGACTTCCTGCAACACGGCAAACCCCGCGAACTCGGAGTAAGTGTACAATTCGAAATATAATCATATAAAATTAAATATTGACATGAAGAAATTCTTTTATTTGGCAGTTGCCGTTACGATGTTGGCGGCCTGCAATCAGAACAAGCCGGATAGTCCGGAAGAACAGAAAAAAACGGAATTTGCGAAAGCGCATGTTTTTGAGGTATTGGGAACGAACACCGTACCGAGCGAGAACTATACGCAGGATAGCGTGCGCGCGGTGGCATTCCTGACCGATGCGGGTGCGACCATCGAACTTTACGGTGTAGGGTTTTCCAAGCGGATGCCGCTGACCATCGACATGAATATTGAGGGTATTGACTATTCCCGCCGCGGTTCGACGTCGATCACACTTGCGGGAGACAGTATCGCGCCGACGATGGGGGGCAGACCGTTCGATCGTTACATGATCACCGGTCTGAAGGGATATATTACCGCGGATTCCCTTGTTTTCACCAACAACTACGGCAGTTACGAGAACTGCAAGTTCGCCGGTAAAGTCGTAAAGATGGAAGAAAAAGCTCTCAATACGAACGACGCAAAATGAGTTACGAAGGATTATTATTAGGTGCCGGCGCATTCCTATGCATCGGCATTTTCCACCCACTGGTGATCAAAGCGGAATATTATTTGGGGGTTAAGTCATGGTGGGCGTTTTTGGCTATAGGTCTGATTGCCGCGGCAGGCTCTCTTTTTGTCGAAAACCTGTATCTCTCGGTCTTCCTGGGTATCCTCGCCTTCTCCGCATTATGGGGCATTGGTGAGGTCATTAAGCAAGAGCAGAGAGTGATGAAAGGCTGGTTCCCTGAGAACCCGAAACGCAAGGACTATTATGAACAGAGAAGAAAAGAATTAAACCTTCAGAAATAACAACATGATTTTCCTTACATCCCCAAAAATGGTGATTTTGGACTCGTTCACTTGCTTAAATCAGATTTTTTTTGTAATTTTGTAGCCGATTTTACTAATAATACATACAATGTACAAGGCTACAGATAAAATTTGTGATCTCATGGCGCATGAGGAAGATGCGATCCAGATTATCAGCCGCTTTGGGCTGGAGATGGGTGTTGGGGAACAAACGATTGAGCAGGTGTGTTCCGCGCACGATGTGCATACACCTACATTTCTGGCGGTAGTAAACTATAAGGTTTTCAAACAGCATGCCCAGGCAGCGGACATTGACCTGCCAACCCTGCGGCGGTTCTTGAATAACGCCCATGCCTATTTCCTTGATTTTCGTCTGCCACGGCTCCGCAGGTCGTTGATAGAGGCTATTATCCCCGCGGATCCCACGACGAAGATCCCGGGGTTGATTCTCCAATGCTACGACGAGTTCGTGGATGAGATTCGTACCCATATTGAGCATGAGAATGAAGGTCTATACGAGGAGCACGCTCATGATGACCAGCGCATAACCGACAAACTCACGGAGATCAAGAACTTGATCATCAAGTACTACCCCGGAGTAGTCAACGGTCACAGTTCCGCCATCACTTATCTGCTCATCAGTGTCATGAGTGACTTATGGCACACGGAGCAGGATTTTGCGGATCATTGCGCAATCGAGGATGATATCTTACGCCCGGCACTTGCCCGCGTGAAAGGCGAGCGGACCAAAGGACACAAAATACTAAGCCGCACAGCACTCACCAACCAAGAGGAGCTATCTGACCGTGAGCGCGACGTACTGATACAGGTAGTACGAGGACTGAGTAACAAAGAAATAGCGGACGTTCTCTGCATATCAATGCACACCGTCATCTCCCACCGCAAAAACATCACCCGCAAACTCAATATCCACTCCACTGCGGGTTTGACGATTTACGCGATTGTCAACAAACTGATTGATATCAATTCCCTGGAATAATCAAAAAAGGAGTCACAGATGTGACTCCTTTTTTGCGGTGCGGACGAGACTCGTCGTCGGAAGCGGCGATCCATGATTACGTTACTGCGTAACTTATGTAATGGTCGCGCTTCCTCCTCTCCCCACAAATTAAAATTTGCGGGGACCCCATGAGAGTTCGAGTCAGACCATCACACGAAAAAACGCAACCTCTCAAAAGAGAAATTGCGTTTTTTGCGGTGCGGACGAGACTCGAACTCGCGACCTACGGCGTGACAGGCCGGTATTCTAACCAACTGAACTACCGCACCTTTCGCGCGAACTAAGGCTCAATACGATTCGTGACGTGCCAAAAGGCAATTGTCTCGGCAGGTTAACAGCCTCGATAATTCCGTCACTCATATGAATTTTCGCCTTGTTCTCGCTCTCCCCAAAAATTAAAATTTTCGGGGACCCCAATTAAGGGGGATGAGGTTAATCAATCTGTAAAGATCGTGCTTCTTTTTCAAAAGCGGGTGCAAAGGTACTGCTTTTTTCTGAAATACGCAAATTTTTCAGCACTTTTTTTTCAAAAAAATGCATTTTCTGCCTTTTTGACCGCCCGATGTGCCGATTTTTGGGTCAAACGGCGCTGATTGGGAGTCATTTTCGGATTCCGATAGCGATTTCGACGAACGTCTTTACCGGTAATAATC
>ODAI012414617.1_pt1 | contig 12929 bp, 10 predicted proteins | sample 1539321 | NCBI WGS metagenome assembly ODAI01 (sample SAMN02144231, study PRJEB22623) | gut metagenome | biome: sheep rumen | host: Ovis aries | place: New Zealand | reverse complement strand
TCCTTGACCCACTCGGGAGAGTAGCCGTCGCCGTTGAAGATGATGCGTCTGTGTTCTTTGAGAACGCTCTTGAGAAGCTTCTTGACTTCCTGTTCAAAGCCTTCGCTGTCCTTATGAGGCTCAAGGATCTCAGTGAACTGATCCAGTTCTTCTGAAAGTATAGTATTGAGCAGAACGTTGGGGCAGGCGATATTATCTGAAGAACCCACCATTCTGAATTCAAAGCGGTTGCCTGTGAAAGCAAAAGGAGAAGTTCTGTTTCTGTCAGTTGAATCCTTGGGGAAGGATGGGAGTGCATTTACACCGATCTCAAAGTTCTTTGTCTCGGTCTTGTAAACACCGTCCTCTTCGATAGCTTTCAGAACTGCGTCCAGCTCTTCACCGAGGAACATGGAGATTATAGCCGGGGGAGCCTCGTCAGCTCCGAGACGGTGATCGTTTCCGGCGGAGGCGGCAGATATCCTCATAAGATCTGCATACTCGTCAACACCCTTGATAAGGGCACAGAGTATAGTAAGGAACTGGAGGTTCTCCATAGGAGTGTCGCCGGGGTCAAGGAGATTCTGACCGTCGTCGGCAGCCATTGACCAGTTATTGTGCTTACCTGAACCGTTTACGCCTTCAAAAGGCTTCTCGTGGAGGAGACATACAAGTCCGTGGCGGAGAGCCACTTTCTTCATTATCTCCATAGCAAGCTCATTCTGGTCAGTACCCAGATTCGATGTTGTGAATATAGGAGCCATTTCGTGCTGTGCGGGAGCGACCTCGTTGTGCTTGGTCTTTGAGTATATTCCCAGCTTCCAGAGCTCCTCGTCAAGGTCAGCCATATAAGCAGCTATTCTTGGCTTGAGGTTTCCGAAATACTGATCGTCCAGCTCCTGACCCTTGGGAGGCTTAGCTCCGAAGAGGGTACGGTCTGTGAGGATAAGGTCCTCACGCTGGTCGTACATTTTCTTATCAATAAGGAAGTATTCCTGCTCAGCGCCTACAGTTGAAGTGACACGGGTAACGACGTTATTGCCGAAAAGGCGGAGGAAGTTTACTGCTGTGCGGCTGAGAGCGTCCATAGAGCGAAGCAGGGGAGTTTTCTTATCGAGGATCTCACCTGTATAGGATACGAAAACTGTTGGGATATAGAGACTTCCCTCCTTAACGAAGCAGTAGGAGGTAGGATCCCATGCGGTATAACCTCTTGCGGTACTGGTCTGACGGAGACCTCCTGACGGGAATGATGAAGCGTCCGGTTCACCCTTTACGAGGGCCTTTCCGGAGAATTCCATTATAGCCATACCGTTTGGAGTAGTATTTATAAATGAATCGTGCTTTTCAGCAGTTGAGCCGGTCAGCGGCTGGAACCAGTGAGTGTAGTGAGTAGCGCCCTTTTCGATAGCCCAGTCTTTGATGGTATTGGCAACAAAGTCGGCTGTAGTCATGTCCAGCGGTGCGCCGCTCTTGATGGTTTTCATCAGAGCCTTATAGATATTTTTGGGAAGTCTTGCTTTCATTACCTCGTCATTAAAGACGTTGGCAGCAAAGATATCCGGAATGCTTTTGGTCATACAAATTCCTCCTGCTCGTTTCAGTTAACGATATATAACTAAACTATATTTTATCATATTATGGGTTGAATGTCAATATTCCGCCCTTTGGCGCAGATATAAAACTAAGCGGGGGAAAGGTAAAAAAATATGTGAGTATTGATGCTGATCCACTATAATGATATGAGCCGGCCTTGATTTTTTACTGCTGCTGTGGTATAATTTACTGGACGAAGCAAAAAGGAGGATACTAAGATGGACTATTCAAACAAAGTATATTCAGGTATTTATGATCTCCCGGAAGGTCATGCTTCAGAAGAGTTGACTGATGGCTGTATCATTATTGAGGGAGGAGCTTTTCGTGGCCTGTATGCTTCCGGTGCCCTTGACGCACTTATGGAAGAGGGAATAAATATGCGCTGTACAGTAGGAGTTTCTGCCGGCGCAATGAACGGAGTGAACTATGTCTCCGGTCAGATAGGCAGGTCAGCAAGGATAAATCTCAGGTTCCGCCATGACAGCCGATATGTGGGAGCACAGGCTATCAGGAAAAATCGTGGAATAATCGGATTCGACTTCGTTTTTGGCAAAATGGAGGGCATAGAAGAACTGGACATGGATCGCTTTGCTGATGAGTCAAGAGAGTTCTATGCCGTTGTGACGAATCTCAATACCGGAGAGACTGAGTACATCGAAAAGAATTCCGGCCGCAACATATTCCGTGCAGTTCAGGCCTCAGCTTCAATGCCGTTTGTTTCAAAGCCTGTTATGATCGATCGTCAGCCCTATCTTGACGGCGGATGCAGCTGCAAGATACCCTATCAGTTCGCACTGAGCAAGGGCTTTGAAAAGATACTTGTCATCCGTACCCGTGATGCAGATTACCGCCGCAAGGACAGAAGCCACAAGGTGGTATATCCTGAGAATCTGGTATATGCTGCATATCCTTCATTTGCAGCAAAGCTCATAAGCAGCAACAGGGACTATAATTTCCTTTGTGATGAGCTTGATATCCTGGAGCGTGAGGGCAGGCTTATGACAATAACCCCTTCTGAGAAGGTCAGCGTCAGCAGACTTGAAGGAGACGTTGAAAAGCTTGGCAGACTTTATTATCTTGGGTATAATGATGTCAAGGATAATATAGATCGTATAAAAGAATATCTTGCCAAATAAAAAATGCGGACAAGGGAATTGAACCCTTGTCCGTTTTTATTTCTTTTCAATATCAATAACAACATATTCCGACTTTGTACCGGTCTTGAATGGAATAGCCCAACCGGAGATACCTGATGTTACTATAAAAGTCGTATCATCACGGGTCTCTTTGCCGTAGATACGGTCATTTGCACCGATAAGAAGTCCTATCTGTCCGGCAGGCCAGATATGTCCGCCGTGAGTATGTCCCGACAGCACAAGGTCAGCTCCGGAAGCAGCTTCTTCATCGTAGGCATTGGGCTGGTGGTCGGCAACTATCATGTATTTTGACTTGTCGACACCTTTCATAAGCTCGTCCATAGAGGCTCTTTCGTCCTCAGATCTGTCCTGTCTTCCGATAATATAGAAGCTGTCGTCTATCAGAACGGTCTCATCCTGGAGGAGGGTGACATTGTTCTTTTTCAGCTCTGTTTCCAGCTCCTCGTAGGAGAAGTCACGATTATTGTAGTATCCCTTGTCGTGGTTGCCGTAAGTGAAGAAAACTCCATAGGTGGTATCGATATCAAGAGCCTCACAGGCTTTTATCATGTCGGCCTTTCTGGAGTCATCGTCCACGAAATCTCCGACGATTATAACAGCGTCAGGCGATTCCTCCTCAACACGCTTCATCTGCTCGGCAAACTGCTCTCCGTCCAGAGTTATTCCGAGGTGAAGGTCTGCTATCTCGACGATACGCAGTTTATCCCTGCCAATATCCTTTTCCGTTGTAAGGGAATAAACCGTCCGGCAGACATGGTGAGCAAGGTACCAGCCTATTGAAAGGTATACTGCGGTTATGGCAAGTGCAGCAGCGCCTTCATAGTATCCTCCGGGAGCTTTTTTTGTAATGCGTCTGAAGATATGCCCTGCAAGGTCACATATAAGCCAGAATACGGCCAGGTGGATGAACACCACCAGCATTGCAAAAATATTTATGAGACCGAAACATCCTATAAGCAGAAGAGGCAGAGCAGCAAGGAACCATGAAAGAGGCTTGCTTTTCTCTGCCGTCCTGCGGATCAGGCTGAATCTGCGGAATCGGGTGAGCAGGTAAACGATGCCTCCGAGGCCGCAGATCAGCATAAGTCCGAAAATAATTATCCACATCATAGATTTACTGATTCAGGAGTATTATAACTGCTGCAATAGCAGCGACTGCAACCATAGCTCCGATAATAAAGAGTGGCAGCAGGCCTGAACTTTTCTTCCCAGCAGCTGCGGGAGCTTCCTGAGGCTGTACAGGTACAGCTGCAGCAGGAGACTTTGCGCCGAATGGATTCTCAAAATTATCTGAGAATGGCTGGGGCTCAGGCATAAGTGAGATATCGCCGTTTTGTACCTGAGGCTTCTGGAGCTGTTCAGGCTGTGGCGGCTGAGAAGGAGCGGGAGCTTCCTCACTGACTGCCGGAGTATCTTTTCTCAGCTCTTTGGGTATATCAGCAGAGTCCTGTCCCTCTTTGATCTTATAAGTTTCACGGTCAGGCTTTGTCATGCGTACATGGTCGTGCTTCTTTGAAGAGTTGGGATCGGCGTCCTCCATAGACGACTTGAAGTTGGATTCAAGCACGGTAGTATCACATTTTGCGTCTGTGTTTTCCCTTCTGTTGCCGCATACGCAGCATACAAGGGAGGTTTCTTCATTGAAAGTTTCACATTTAGTACAGATCCACATAACTTACTCCCTAATCAAAATCATCGGTAGAGATCCAGCGGCCGCCAAGTTCTGCTCTTGGAGCAGGTGAAGCGTGAACAGCTTCAACAGATCCACGGGCTCTTTTAGAGGCTTCAATGCCTTTGAGAGCTGAGAGCACCTGACGCATTGAGTATCTGTCCGCAGGTTCTTTTCTGAGCATTTCAGCTATGAGAGACCGGAATTCTTCCGGAATATCCTCACTGATCTTTAGTTCAGCGTCGTTCAGAACAGCTTCATATACATAATCGTATTCGCTGTCGAAGCCGGGCAGTTCTCCGCAGAGAAGCTGGTGGAAAACGATGCCCATAGCAAATACATCCACCTTAGGGGACAGAACAGCAGGCTCTTCTATCATAGCGAGGAAGGTCTCAGGGGCAAGATATACGAAATCTCCCTGTATCTCCTCACCTACGGGAGCACTGTCCTGAAGGTAGCTTGCATCGAAGTCGATGACCTTGATAGTGAAGAAGCAGCCGTTTGTCTGTTTTATCATAAGGTTATCGAGCTTCAAGTCAGCATGAACGACATTATTATCAGCAAGCTTTGAGAAGCTGTTGGCAAGCACCTTCATCATAATGAATTTATTATCCATATCGATGCTGCTGAGCTCATGGGTGTCCATTGGAGTTTCAGAGACCTTATCGGTAACGAGATAGAAGTGGCTCTCGTTTCTGAAGAGCTCCAGCGGAGGCACCAGATTACCGGCCTGCGAAGCTGCTATGCTGAAATAAATTCTTTTTTTCTGATTGAACCATTCGATGCACTGATCCATTTTTCTCTGACGTACATCTGGTTCGAGTTTAATGGATTCCAGAGGATAGACAGGGTTAAGGAACTCCTTGATGAAGTATTCTTTTCCCCCTCTGGTGCAGAATCCCCATTTTGAGAAACCGCTCTTATTGCTTGTCATTGGTTGTGTAAGGAGGTAATCACCTATGAAATAAGGTGTGAAATTATCCTTCTTTTCCGATGACAATGAGATCGATAATTCACCCATCCTTATCACCGCCTGTAGTAGCCTGGTTTATACTTCTGCCAGAGTCGGAGGAGCTGTTCTTCGTCAGCGTTTTCCCCGACAGGATCGATATAGCTTTCTTTAATGAATTGACAGCGTTCTTTGAAGTGTTCCCTGCAGTCTGCGATGTCGTCAAGGCCGTAGACTGCGATCCCCACAGCGAAATCATCGCCGGTCACGGGGATAATGAGTTCTGAGAGTTTATTTTCCCATTCTTCCGGAGAATCCGACTCCATAAGTGAGCTGAGAATAATGTATTCAAAGTCCATAGGAGTACCGTAATAGCCAAAGCCGCCGTCTGTAGAAGTGATTATCATAGCGGGCTGGCTGATCTCTATCTCACGGGTATTGAGGCTGAAATCGCCCTCAGCGTGTATAACATTGGACATTCTTCCGTCGCTTCTCAGATTAGTGAAAGCGTCCTCATCGGTTTTGATATCGTCCTTGGTCACCTGACAGAGGCCCTCTGCGTCGAGGAAATAGCCTCTTGAATCGCCAGCCCAGAAGAATTCGCAGGTAATGCTGCTGCCGTTATTTTTAACAGCTGCGATACTTGCAGTGGTGGGCATGGTCTTGAAGAGATCTCCGCCAAGCTTTAAACCATTTTCGGTCTCGATGGTATTTCTTATCTTAGCAAATTCTTCTGTGAGCCGTTCCTTTAGGCGCTGGCAGTCATTGCCGTCGAAAAGGAACTGTTTATCTTCATAAAGCTTATCGGTGACGTAAGCGGCAAGTCTTGATGCGACTCTTGCACCGCTTCTGTTGCCGACTTTGGGGTACTTTTTTGCACCCATTCCGCCGCAGCCGTCAAACACTGAGATATAGCCTGTGTCGCCGCAGTCGAAGGAGTAGGAGAAGGAGTCCTCACCGAGACCGGCAAGCTTCTCCCTTTCCGAGCAGATTACGATCGAAGGTCCTGCCATCGGATAGATACCTCCCATAAATTATATACTGTACGCAATAGCGTCTATGATCTGATTATAGTTTACCTCTTCGAGGCCTCTTCCGGCCTCTGACATATAGTGGATGACGTTATCCCAGGAGTTGCGGATATCGCTCCATCCGGGAACATCAGGAGTGAAGAGGATGAGACGTTTTGAGTTATAGTCCATATATCCTGAATTATCCTTATCGCCCCACCATTTTGTGAGCTCATTGAAATCCTTGGCCATTCTTGTGGGATAATTTTCCATTTCCTTTCCGAAGCCAAGTTCATGAGTAGAAGCGTCTGACCATACAACTATGAGCTGACGTCTCTTGAGACCCTCAGTGTTCCACTTTGAGCGGATAGCAAAGGCAAGAGCTTCAAGACCGTCCTCAGGCTCATCTCCGCCGCCGAAGGCTGATATGGAGTTGACAGTATCTCTGAAGGCCTCTGTCTCCTCGGGGAGCTTGAAGAAGTCAGTTCTGAGCATAGCGTCAGCGCCGTCTGCAACATAGTCACGGTAGGCAATGACTTTTATGCGGAAATCCTGGATAGTTTTGCCTTTCTTGCTCATAACGGCCTGTATGTCGGTATGGAAGTTGATAGCGTTCTTTTTAACGATATCTATAAGGTCTGACATACTTCCGGTCGAGTCGATAACGAAAACGATATCGACATTATATTTCATTTTATAATTGGATGACATTATAAAACTTCCTTTCTATAAGTGGACATGGCGAAGCGGAGGATGTTATTCTGCCTTTTCAGTAGTGGTAGCTGCCTCGGCCTTTTCCTCAGCCTCTGTAGGCTTCTCGCCGTCCTCTTTCTTTTCCTCAGTCTTTTCCTCGGCCTTGTCAAGTGTGACCTTGGAAATGAGTATGCTGGTCTTATCGAGCTTATCTCCCTCAGCAGGAGTTACCTTGAATACGAGCTTTGAAACTCCGGTAACGTCAACATCGATCGATGAATAGTAGTCAGAAGCCTTTATAGTGTATGTTGCTTCTGTCTTGCCATCGCAGATAACCTCGACCTTAACTGAGGCATCCTTATTGAATTCGAGAGCAGGAGCCACTCTTCCCTTGAGGAGAGTATACTTCTTGTCGAGAGCGTATTCAGCGGTATATTCCTTATCTGTTCCGTCTGATGAATAGATGGTGTTATCTTCGGGATAAGTGTTGCCCTTTGTATCCTCCATCTCCTTATCTGCAAGGCTGAATCCCTTTCCGCCGAGACTGAGGTCAGAAAGCTTAGCAGGAGCAGATTCCCCGAGAGTTGCAAGGTAGTCTGTGAGCTTCTTGTTGCCGGGGATCTTTTCAAGAGCAGCTTCGACCTTTTCGGCAGCATAGTCGTAGTCGTTGCTGTCTGCCCAGTACTGAGCATCTTCTATAACTTCATCTGCATAGATATCAGCATACTTGTCAAGGAGAGCCTCTATTTCAGCATCGTTGGGGTAATCCTCAAGGAGTTCATTGATGCTGTCGATAGTGTAATCTGTATCGCCCCACTGATCGTAGTCATCCTCGATCTCCTTTATTTTGCCGGTTCTTTCAGCTGCTTTGACCTCTGCGATCTTATCATCGAGCTTTTTCGTATCACTTACTTTGCTCTTAGCGCTTTCGAGAGCGTCGATAGCTGAGCTGTACCAGCCGCTTTCGACATAATCATCAGCGTCCTTTATTACCTTTTCAATGTACTTCTCGTCACATTCAGCCAGCTTCTTCTGAGCCTCTTCGTAATGAGGAGTGCCTTCTTTTACCTTCTCATAGTAAGTTTTTGCATCATCGTAGTACTCGTTGGAGAAGTAGTATTCAGCGTCCTCGAAGCTTGATGCTGATTCCTCGATATCATCGATCTTTGACTTGATCTCCTTTATGTACTCTCTGCCTTCCTTGCCGGCAATGTTGCCGAGGATCTTGAGCTTTGCAACAGCCTCTGTGGACTTGATCTTTCCTTCCTGATATTCAGCAAAAACACCATCAGCCTGTTCCTTTATCTCATCAGTGTAGTCGTCGAAATCAACGTCATGCTCCTTTGAGTACTCAAGAGCTTCCTGATACTCGCCGTCTGAGAGATATTTCTTGAACTTATCTGTTTTTTCCTTCTTTCCGCAGGCAGAAACTGACATAAGTGCTGCAAGCAGCAGAGCTGTGATGACCTTTTTATTTTTCATGATAAAAGACCTCCTGAACAATATTTGGTAATTTGTGCGGACGCTCCGCAATAATTGGTCAAACGAATAAACGTTAAAAATATATGCTTATGTAAAATTATATCATATTTAAGTAACGATGTCAATTATAGGTCAGAAAACTCAGCATAAAGAAGTCGAAATACGTCAAAACATACAATCAGCAGAAGGTTTTATTGGAAGTTTTGACTAATATCAAATGTCGCTGTAAGACTTTTCTCATATATGGTGATATTCTTGACATATTCTGTCAGTAATGATATACTGTAGATACATTCATAACGTGATAAAGAGGTATTTTTATGAAGAGAACTGATTATATAAACTGGGACGAATACTTTATGGGAATAGCTATGTTCTCAGCTCAGAGAAGCAAGGACAGCTCGACTCAGGTCGGAGCCTGTATAGTTAACGGTGATAAAAAGATAGTCTCTGTGGGGTATAACGGAATGCCTACCGGCTGTATCGATGATGATATGCCCTGGGAGAGAGAAGGAGAGACCACACTTGATACAAAGTATCCGTTTGTTTGTCATGCAGAGCTGAATGCTATCCTCAACAGCAATATAGGCAATCTTTCAGGCTGTACGGTATATGTTACTCTCTTCCCGTGCAATGAGTGTGCGAAAGCTATAATACAGTCCGGTATAAAGCGTGTGGTATACTATGACAACAAATATGCTGATACAGAGAGTGTGAAAGCATCGTGTATGCTTTTTGAGAAATGCGGCGTCAGATTTGACAGGTATGAACCCTCCGGCAAGAATATAGTTCTTTCATTATAAAAGGCGGCTGTTTCAGTTCGTCACTTGTATAGAAGAATTATGTGTAATTATCGGTGAAAACCTTTCTGAGGAAAGGCACCCACCGAGTCCCTTCCCAATACTTTTGATCCTGATTTTTTCCATATAGGGCGCTCTGCATAAATAAAGAGCGCTCATTTTTATTATGAGCGCCCTATATGGAAAAAATTAAAACCGGAAGTTTTAGGAAAGGAGTTTGAGGAACAACCCTTTTTCAAAAGGGGTTTCCTCAATAAATACTTATAAAACTCCTATGTAAGTGGCACATTTGAAACAGCCGTCCTTTTATGAATATGCAGCAGAAGATGCAGCGATAGTAGCACCCACGATAGCAGCGCACATCATAGCTTCCTCTGCGGCAACAAGTGCAAGAGCAGAAGCAGATGCGCCTAAATTATCTGCGGGCTGATAGTAGTCACCGGTCAGCATAGCAGCGTGCATCAGTCTTGTCTTTTTGTCAAGGCCGAAAGTTCCGTATCCCTTCTGATTTGAAAGGAAATCATCGGCCTCAAGGATCGTTTTGCAGATCACAGAAAGGTCTTCCGGGAGGATAGATACTGAAGCAAGAGTCGAAAGATGACTTGACTTGCCGAATTTTCTGCCGTTTTCTTTGAGCATTTCATACAGCTGTATCAGGCGGTCTGTTTTTTCTTCAGGACTTCCGTCGGCCAGAGCAAGTATCTGTGATACGGTCTGTATAGCGTTCTTATCCGAAAACTTCTTTCTGAGCAGCTTGAAGTTTTCCTCAGCTTCACTCAGGAGGTCTTCATTCGATTTTTCAGACATAGCCATAAGACCAGCCATAACGCAGTCCTCATTTGAAGTGAGTATAGGGTGATCCTTTTTCATCAGCTTGTAGATTTCCTTGCCGCGGGCTGCGATATCCTCAACTTTATCCTCAGAGGTCCTTTCAGAAAGAACGACAGCAAGCAGTGCGGAATAATCAGAAGTGCTGAAATATTTTTTCAGCAGAGCATTTATACGGCTGATCTCCATGAGCTTATTCTCAGGATCATCGCTGATGCTTAGCTTTGCAGCAATTACTGAGCGAATATTGCCTCTTAAAGTTGAGAAAAGACCTTCGTTTTTCTTGATAAGCTTCTTACATTTTTTGAGTTCATCAGCATCAGCCATTACATCGTTAACGCAGAATACATTAGCGCTTATAGGAATGATGTAGGAGCTTTCGGAACTGAAGACTTTTTTTACTGTGTTTCTGTTTTCAATAAAAGATGTGTAGAGTGTGTTGATGTTGTTCATAGTAAAGTCCTCCGTTTAAGAATGAATTTGAATATATTTAGGGGCGGCTGATATCAGCCGCCCTTTAATACTGTTTTCACAGCTGTGACCTATGATATAAAGATCATCATTCGTTGTCGTCTGTATAATCAGTTTCATCAGTGTAGGTGTACTGTGAAGGGTCAAAAGACTGCTCATAACCAGGTGCAGACGGTGCAGCGGGAGCCGGAGCCTGTGCAGCAGGAGCAGCCATTTTTCCGCCGAGGAAGCCTGCAAGGAGTGATCTGATGTCAACACCTGTAGCCTCTGTGAGACCGTCAGTGATCTTAGTTGTAGAGCTGATGATATCGCCTACGAGCTTGCTTGAATTGCCTTCGCCGTACATTGTGATCTTGTCAACATTTGCAAGAGGTGTAGCGGCGTTCTTAACGACCTCAGGCAGAGCCTTGAAGTACATTTCGAGTACAGCAGCTTCGCCGTACTTTTTCATAGCCTCAGCCTTAGCGTTGATACCTTCGGCCTCAGCAAGTCCCTTTGCACGGATAGCATCGGCTTCTGCCTGACCTACGGCAGCGATACCTTCAGCCTCCTGCATACGGGCAAACTTTGCAGCCTCGGCTTCAGCCTTCTGAGCCTCAGCCTCCTGTTCACGCTGGAAACGGTCAGCTTCAGCTTCCTTCTTGAGCTGATAGAGCTTAGCGTCGGCTTCCTGCTGAGCCTTATAGCGGTCAGCCTCAGCCTTCTTCTTGATCTGAGCTTCGAGGGCCTTTTCAGTTACCTCAGCCTCACGAGCCTTGAGTTCAACGTCCTTTTCGGAAGCAGCGATATTAGCGTTAGCCTTTGAGACCTCAATGCTCTTACGCTGCTCTTCCTTCTGTATCTCATAAGCTGCATCTGCGATAGCAAGCTGAGTATCAGCTTCCTTCTTCAGTTCAGCCTGACGGATAGCGAGTTCGTTGTTTTTCTGAGCGATCTCTGTCTCAGCAAGGACCTTAGCGTCATTAGCTTCCTTCTTTGCCTGAGCCTTAGCGATCTCAATTTCCTTTTCGGATTCTGCTCTTGCGATAGCAGCCTTCTTCTGGATCTTTGTGGTGTTGTCGATACCAAGGTTTTCGATAAGGTTCTGGTCATCAGTGAAGTTCTGTACATTGAATGATACGATCTCAAGACCCATTCTGTTAAGGTCAGGAGCAGCGTTTTCCTGTACTTTTTCAGCGAAAGCCTTACGGTCGTTGACCATAGCCTCAAGTGACATCTGACCTACGATCTCACGCATATTACCTTCAAGTACTTCTCTTGCGACTTTGGCAACATAAGCTGTCTCTTTGTTCAGGAAGTTTTCTGCGCCAAGCTTTATGAGAACGGGATCGCTGCTGACTTTAACGTTAACGTTAGCGTCAACATTGATATTGATGTAATCTGCGGTAGGAACAGCACTGGAAGTCTTGACATCAACAGCGATGAGCTGTAATTTCAGTTTATCCACACGCTCGAAGAACGGTATGCGGATGCTGGCTTTACCAATGATGATCTTGCGTCTGAGACCGGAGATTATGTAGGCTGTATCCGGTGGAGCCTTGATGTAGCCCATTGCAATTATCAGTATTAGAAGAATCGCAGCGGCTGCTATAAGAATTATTGTGGGTAATGGTAATGGCATATTAATTCCTCCTCCAACCATATCATGTAGTTTTCCGTTCTATCTGAACGGTATGACATGATTATACACTATCCCTGAAAATTTGTCAATACGCTACAAAATTTTACACGCAGTATATATATCAACTGTTTTTTATGCAAAATCAACATACAGAAGGATAAAAATAATCGGTTCATATGAACCTTTTATATAGTTTAGAGACTGCAATTTAAGTCTTGGAGAACCGTTTTATCCTCTCCGGCTATTTATTACAATTTGATTACAGTTTTTGCTTTTGCTTGACATACATATTTATTATGATTATAATTATGCCATATTAATTGAAAGGACGGTGAACACCATGACAATAAGCATATATTACATACCGACAGCAAAACAAAATATAATTGATAAGCATGGAGTTTGCCCGATATATTCAGCCATGTGCTGAAGCTTTGCGCATATTTGAGCATTATGCACTCCTGCGGGAGTGCTTTTTTTATGCGTTCGGGCAGCTTTGGAAAGGAAAAATATGATTATTTTAAACGGAAAATACAATTCAGCCAAGGTCTTTACCGATAACATCGAACAGGACGCAATTGCTCAGATAATCGCCTTTTGCAGCCAGCCCATGAGCGAGGGAGCACAGATTCGCATCATGCCCGATGTTCACGCAGGCGCAGGCTGTACCATCG
>ODAI012997922.1_pt1 | contig 12930 bp, 7 predicted proteins | sample 1539321 | NCBI WGS metagenome assembly ODAI01 (sample SAMN02144231, study PRJEB22623) | gut metagenome | biome: sheep rumen | host: Ovis aries | place: New Zealand | reverse complement strand
GTATGGAAAAATTCTTGTGCAAAAGAAAGAGTTATAACTAAAGGAATACATTTTGTTGAAATGCCTTTGGATACAGTTGCATTTTTTGTTCGTAAGGGACATGCCACTCCTTTAGGAACTCCTGCAGAGTGTGTAAACAAATTAACTTCTGACATTGTACAGTTACTTGGAGATGGAGAAAGTTACCAACTGTATGAAGACGACGGTTTTACCCGCAGTGTAACACTTGACGGACATGTGCGCACGGTTACACGCTAGAACAAATCCCTGCAGAGTACTACACTGGCAACAGAGGTGTTTATGAAAAAGGTATGTGCTCTAGTACTAAGTCTGATTGTTTGTCTTGTTGCGGTAAGTGCTCAACAAATGCCGCAGTTTACTGACGGTAATGCGTATGTGTTTGATCTGAATGCAGTAGAGGGCACTACTAACATTCGTGATGAAATCCGACTGGAAAGTTATATGCGTGAAACAAATGTTCACGTAAAAATTTATCTGTATGACGACAAAGCCTCTGAATGGGTGTTATGCGGAAACTCTGTGTTAAAAGAATTCAGCGACACTGATGCAGTTGATTCTCCCTACAATAAAAAACTGAACAAGTTCCGCTGGTGTGCAATCCAGGTGCAGGGTGTAACTGGCTGTACATTTACCACACAGAAATCACATCATGATTTGTATGTTGGCATTCATGCAAATGACGAAGTCTCTGATTCTGAAATCCGTAAGTCAGCATATATCATCAACACAAGTAAATTTGGCAGATCGTTCAGCGACAAAATCCGTTTTATAAGCGAGACAGATGACGAAGACTGTGTGTTTTTTATTTACGCATCAGATGATGAAAAGGGCCCGTGGAAACTGGTTGGAACTGCACTTCTAAAAGAGTTTAATGATAAAGACTTTATGGATACTCCGTATGCTTCGGTCTGTTCATTCAAATATCTTGCAATTATAAACCAGCAGGGTAAATCGTATACCTATGAAACAAGCGTAGCCTGGAGCGACCTGATTATAACAGTAAAATAAAAAGCTGAAATCTGATTACGCGCTTCTTCCCAAAGCAAAAGCTTTTTTGTTGAGTTCAAGAAATTTTGCAGGAACACAAGCTTCAAGCGAAGAAAGCCATGCAGACTCAGGTATGTCAAAACTGGTGGAAAGGCGGCCTAACAAAACAATGTTGACTGCTTTTGCACTTCCTGCTTCCTGTGCAAGAGACAGACAGTCCAAAGCATCTACTTTTACACCCTTTGCTTTTAGTTTGTTTTCTATGTCTTCGGGGTAAGTTGCACTTCCTGTTATGACGGGCATGGGTTCAATGCGTTGTGTGTTAGTAACAATTTTTCCTTCTTGTTTTAAGTAGGGAAGCCAGCGAGCTGCCTCTAACAGTTCAAAACTAAGAATAACATCTGCCTCTCCTTGTTCAATAATAGGAGAATAAACACTATCGCCAAAGCGAATGTATGTTACTACACTTCCTCCGCGCTGACTCATTCCGTGAACTTCACTTACTTTTACATCGTATCCCTGAGACAGCAACAGATTGCCTAATACTTTGCTTGCTAAAAGAGAACCTTGTCCACCGACGCCTACGATCATGATGTTTGTTGTCTGCATGTTTTGCCTCTTCCTTTAGTTTTGTGGTAGCGCATTTACTTTGCACAACTGTGCACATACGCCACAACCGACACACTGTGTTGCATCAATATGTGCTTTTTTATTTGCCACACTGATTGCGGGGCAACCTATTTTCATACATGCTTTACAGCCAATGCATTTTGTTTCATCAACAGAAAGAGGTGCTTTGTGTTTTACATTTTTTAACAGAGCACAGGGTCTTCGCGAAATAATAACACTTGGTTCATCTGCAGCAAGTTCTTCACGAACAGCGGTGTCAGTTGCGCTTAAGTCGTAAGGGTCAACAACTCTAACATGATGAACTCCCATAGCTTTGCACAGTGCTTCTAAATCAATTTTTGCGGCAGGGTCACCTTTAATGTTGTAACCTGTTGTTGGGTTATGCTGATGTCCTGTCATGCCAGTAATAGAGTTGTCCAAAATAATAACAGTTGATGCGCTGTTGTTGTAGACAATGTCTGCAAGTCCTGTCATGCCTGAGTGAACAAAAGTAGAGTCGCCAATAACGCCAACCGTTTTGTGTTCTGCATCTTTACCGCGAGCTTTATTGAATCCGTGCATTCCAGAAAGAGATGCTCCCATGCAGACGTTTAAGTCCATTGCATTAAGTGGAGCAAAGGCACCTAAAGTATAACAGCCAATGTCACCGTAAACCATGCATTTGTTTTTACTGAGTGCGTAGAAAAGCCCTCTGTGTGGACAACCTGCACACATAACAGGCGGTCGTGGAGGAATTGTGTCGCTGAGTGCAAGTGTTGGTTTTTGTGGTAAAGACAGTGCTTCTTCAATTATGCGCTGAGAAAATTCTCCTACCATGGGGAAGAGCGATTTACCTTCAACATTAATGCCCAAAGTTTTGCAGTGAGTTTCAATGATGGGGTCAAGTTCTTCAACAACAATGACACGCTTAACTGACTGAGCAAATGTTTTTATTTTTTCTTGTGGAAGCGGATGAATCATGCCTAACTTTAAGACAGGATGTTTGTTACCAAAAATTTCTTTTACATATTGATAACTGGTACTGCTGGTTATAAAGCCCATGCTCTTATCTGTTCCATCGTCAATACGGTTGAGTTCTGAAGTTTCTGCAAAAGCAATTAAATCTTTTGTGCGCTGTTCAACTTTTATGTGAGCTTTGCGAGCTTGTGCAGGAAGCATGACACGATTTTGATCTTTAACATATTCTCTTAAAGGAATGTCTGTTCGCTCTTGGGTGTTAACAATGCTTTGCGAATGACAAATTCTCATGCACATACGTAAAAACACAGGAGTATGAAATTGTTCACTTAGTTCAAATGCTTTTTTGGTAAACACACGAGCTTCTTCAGAATCTGATGGTTCTAGCATGGGAACTTTTGCTGCTATGGCATAGTGTCGACTGTCTTGTTCATTTTGAGAAGAATGCATGCCTGGATCATCTGCAACACAAATAACTAATCCTGAATCAACTCCAATATATGAAATGCTAAACAAAGGATCTGCTGCAACATTTAAACCAACATGTTTCATACAACATGCTGCACGCGCACCACCAAGACTTGCTCCGTGTGCTGCTTCAAGCGCAACTTTTTCGTTGGGAGCCCATTCGCAATATATGTCATTGTATTTAACTGCTTCTTCAGTAATTTCTGTGCTTGGTGTTCCCGGATAACTTGAAACAACCCGGCATCCTGCTTCATACATTCCGCGCGCAACTGCTTTGTTGCCTATCATCAGTTCTTTCATGGTAATTTCAGTATATACCACACCCCTTTTTTATGCTATACTTCACGTATGGAAACATTACAGACAACAATCTCTTTTGACGATTTAGATTTACTAACGACGGTTTTAGAAGGCTTTACACAAAGTCTTGATTCTGATGACGAAGATAGACCTGCTATTGAAGCATTACTGCAAAATCTTTCTGACTTTTGCGATAAAGTTGAGTCAATGAGTGAGTATGTTACTGGTAGCGACTGGCCTGAAGCTTTACCGCTTACCATAAGTTGTGACACTGCACAATTCAAGCATAACAGTTAAACAGTAGGGAGTGTAGTATGGTAACCAATGACAAAGGTATTGTTTCATTCAAACACAAAATCATGGAAGAAGTATGTCGTCTTGCGTGGGAAGGCAAACTGAATGATGAAGGAAAAGAAAAATTAATATACAGCATGGTTCCTGGACCAAAGTCAAACTACTGCTGTATCTACAAAGAGCGAGAAATTGTTAAACAGCGAATTCATCTTGCTTGTGCCGAATGTCCTTCAGATAAAGAACCCAGTGATTGTGTTGTTCAAGTTATAAATGCCGCATGTGATGACTGTCCTATTTCTGCATATTCAGTAACAGACAGTTGCCGTTTTTGTATGGGTCGTCCTTGCCAGAATTCTTGTCGTTTTGGAGCCATTGGTCCTGGTGAATTCCGTATGCACATTGAAGCTGACAAATGTAAAGAGTGTGGTATGTGTGCAAAAGCATGTCCTTATGGAGCTATTGTTCACTTGGAACGTCCTTGTAAAAAAGCATGCCCAGTTGGAGCTATTACTTATGATGAATACGGAATTTGTCGCATAAATGAAGAACGCTGTGTTCAGTGCGGTCATTGTATTCACAGTTGTCCTTTTGGAGCAATTGGTTCAAAAACATATTTAGTGCATATTATCAACGACATTCTTGCGGGAAAAGAAGTTATTGCTATGTGTGCTCCTGCAACAGAAGGTCAGTTTGGCGACAACATTGGAATGGCTGCGGTAAAGCATGCACTTAAAAAACTTGGTTTTGCCGATATGGTGGAAGTTGGTCTTGGTGGAGATATGACTGCCGCTTATGAATCGCTTGAATGGGCAGATGCTTATGTTGAAGGCAGAAAGATGACCACTTCTTGCTGTCCTGCTTTTATTGACATGTTAAGAAAGCACTTCCCCGATGTATTTGAAAATAACAAGTCTTCAACGGTTTCGCCCATGTGTGCTATTTCGCGTTACTTAAAGTTGACTCATCCCGGATGTGTTACTGTTTTTGTTGGTCCCTGTATTGCAAAAAAAGCAGAAGCAAATGATGAGTCTATTCCCGACAATGCAGATTATGTAGTAACGTACGGTGAACTTCGTGCACTAATGCGTTCGAAGGGAGTTGAGTTTGAACCTGTCGATGAAACATATCAAGAAGCATCTGTGTGGGGTAAACGCTTTGCAACAAGTGGCGGTGTTGCCGATGCCGTTATGGAATGTATGAAAGAGCGCGGAATTGATACTTCCGAAATAAAACTCTTGCGTTGTGCTGGTGGCATGGAATGTAAAAAAGCAGTTGCTCAAATAAAGTTAGGCACTCTGCAAGAAGATTTTGTTGAAGGAATGATTTGTTCTGGTGGATGTGTTGGTGGACCTTCTAAACATAAGACAGAAACAGAAATATCTCGTGCGCGGGAATCATTACTTGAAAAAGCAGATAAGCGAACGGTATTGGAAAACTTAAAGTTCTATCCCATGGATAAGTTCTCTATGTATCGTGATGGAAAACTTACCCCGGAACAGCGTTTTTAGTTTTCGTTTTCGTATTCAACAAGGTGCTCTTTGCCGTACATTTTGCGTAAAAGCGGTTTTTCGATTTTACCAGTTGCATTGCGGGGCACTTTGGCGAAAATAACTTTACGAGGGCGTTTGTATCGGGGTAGATCCAAACAGAATTCATTGAATTCTTCTTCTGTACAAGTCATGCCTTCTTTTATGTCAACGATTGCACCAGCAATTTCACCTTGGCGTTTGTCGGGAAGTCCAATAACTGCGACATCGTTTACTTTGTCAAACTTACGAATAAAGTTTTCTATTTCAACAGGGTACAGATTTTCTCCACCAGAAACAATAACATCTTTTTTTCGATCAACAAGGAAAATAAAACCATCTTCATCTTGACGGGCAACATCTCCGGTATAGAGCCAGCCGTCTTTAAGCACTTCTGCAGTAGCTTCAGGGTTGTTGTAATAACATTCCATTACGCCAGGCCCGCGGACACACAGTTCACCTGCTTGACCTTGAGTAACAGCTTTGTCATCTGAGTCAACAATTTTACATTCCCAACCGTAACCAGGAACACCAATAGCACCAACTTTGTGAATATTTTCAACACCCAAATGAACACATCCTGGACCAATAGATTCTGAAAGTCCGTAGTTAGTGTCGTACTGATGGTTCGGAAAATAGTCGCGCCAGTGTTTTATAAGACTAGGAGGAACTGGTTGTGCACCAATGTGCATTAAACGCCACTGGGAAAGTTGATAGTCTTCGCATTTTAATTCTCCGCTGTCGAGAGCATTGAGAATATCTTGTGCCCAGGGAACAAGCAGCCACACAATAGTACAATGTTCACGGCTTATGGCATCAAAAATATACTGAGGTTTTGTTCCACGCAGTAAGACAGCACGACTTGCAGCTACAAGGCTTCCCATCCAGTGCATTTTTGCTCCTGTGTGATACAGTGGCGGTATGCACAAAAAGCAGTCGTCTCTTCCTGTGGAGTGATGTTTTTGTTCAACTGCTGCTGCATGCATTAAACTTCTGTGCTTATGTAAAATAGCTTTGGGAAAGCCTGTTGTTCCCGAAGAAAAATAAATGGCAGCTAAATCGTCATCAGTAAGGGGAATTTTGGGTGCGGAACTTGGACAGTCAGCAACCAGTTCGCGGTAACTTTCTGCAAAAGTGGGGCAGTTTTCGCCAACATAAATGAGCAAGCGGTGTTGTCCCAGTTTGTCTGCAATGGCTTCAATACGACCAATAAATTCTGGTCCAAACAAAAGCATATCTACTTGAGCAAGGTCAGCACAGTAGAGAATTTCATCTGAAGTATAGCGAAAGTTAAAGGGAACAGCGAGTGCTCCTGTTTTTAGAATACCAAAGTAAATGGGAAGCCACTCCAAACAGTTCATCATAAGAATGGCAACTTTATCTCCTTTTTTAATTCCGCGGGCAATAAGCATGTTTGCAAGACGGTTTGCTTTTTCGTCAAAAACGCGCCAAGTTATTTCACGGCGGTAAGGTTCATCACCAGTTGGTTGAATAAGAGAGTATTCTTTCCAAGTCATGCGGCGGGTTTCTTTTTGTTCAGGATTCAGTTCTATAAGGGCGGTTTCTTCACCATACTGACTGGCATTCCGCTCAAGATATTGGGTAATAGGCATACAGTTAGTATACGGCAAGAAATGGCTGAGTGCAAGCAAAATCTACTGTAACTAAAAGTCAATTTCTTTGTCTTATGTATAGAAGTTTTGTATACTATGGAAAAGGAATATATGAGTATGAATACAGTTTCTCGTTCAGCAATGGCTCTGATAGCAGCAGCTCTGTTTGGTTCTTGTACTTCTGTTTCTACTGGCGAAAGAACTGCCAGTAAGGTTAACGGTGGCTCTTCTGCACAGAACGGTCAGTTTTATGTTCAGACTGTTTTTCCTCAGGGGGAACTTTCATCTGAAGCAGTTTTTCCTTCCATTCAGATTCAATTTTCCGAACCTGTTGTTGCTCTTAAAAAGTTGGGGCAACCTTCAAACACAAGTGACGCAGTAACTATAACTCCTACAGTAAACGGTGTATTCCGTTGGTATGGAACAAGTCTACTTAGTTTTGATTGTTCAGACAAACTTATTCCCCAAAAAGAATATACAATTCGCATAAATAAAAATCTTACGAGCATAAACGGAAATGAAATTTCTGGACAGCTTGAATATACCTTCCGAACACAAGAGCTTGCTTTGCGTTCTATTCAACCAGGATACACTGAACAAAAACAAGCAAACCGTTACCTCGATGCACAAGATATTCTTCCGGAATATGCAAAAGACATTGCAGTAACTTTTGGAAATAAAGTAAAAGGTGAAGTAGTAAGTAAGTATCTTTCTGTTGTGGAAGAAAAGACAAAAAAGACACATGCTTTTACTTTTGAACAAATTGATGAAAAAACACTTTTGCTTCATGTAACAGACACATTCCCTCGTAACTGTGAAGTCAATGTCGTTCTTGCTAAAGGTGCAATTCCTGATGTTGATTGTATTGCAACTTCATCAGAACAAAAAAAATCTTTCCATACGCTTAAACCTTTTAAAAATACTTACACCAGCGGAACATCAACACTGAGCATTTCATTTAATCATCGCATCAAAGAAGGAACAGAAAGTCAAATATATAATGCACTTACTTTTAATCCTTCAATGGAAGTGACAGTAGAAAATGTAGAAATACATGGTAACACTCTTTTTGTTCGGAATCTTCCTGTAAGTTATGGAGATGAATATTCGGTAAAGCTTGCTGCAAAAACAGTATGTGACATATACGATCAAGTGTGTGAAGACGAAGTGACATATTCAGTAACTGTTCCTGATGCAGACAGTTATGCTTCTTTCCGAGACGGAACTTTTGTTGTTCTTGAAAGTCAGTTTGAACCAAAGCGTGCATTTGAATTTCAAAACATTACAGACGGTTCTTCGTATACACTTACTGCAATAAGCGGTGTAACAGATTCTTACAAAAACAAGAAGAGTCAAACCTTTAAGATTGAAACAACAGAAGAAACAAAAAATAAAAGAGTTATTCAAACTGTTTCACTCAAAGACTTTTTGGAACAAACAGGAAGTTCATATAGAGGTGCTGTTAAATTCGAAAGTACAGCATTTTTTGTTCCTTTCGATGGAGCAAAAAAATCAGAACGGAATTACGAACTTTCATACATTCAAGTAACAGACTTAGGTGTAAACATTCGACATTCGTGGAACAGCACAGCAGTTATGGTAACAAGTCTTTCAAAGGGAAATGCTGTTGACAATGCACTTGTTACTGTTTACAAAGCAAATCCAGAACATGCATACAATGTTAGAAACGAAAACATGCTTTTGGGAAAAGGAACAAAAGTTACCCAAGCACGCACTGACAAAACAGGTCTTGCAACTCTTACCTTTGATGACAGTTCTGTTGACAAAGTGTCTTACTACATTGAAGTTAGAACAGCAGACGACAGACTTGTTATTCCACTTGATTCGGTTTATGTTCAGGGAAGAAATATAACAAAAATTTTCTCTGATCGAAAGTTGTATAGACCTGGTGAAGAACTTTCTGTAAAAGTAATTGACCGCTTGTTGAGCATAGGCGGAGAATATGCTACATACACTGGTTCTTACGAATTGAACTTAGTTGATAACGCTTGGAATTCAAAACGCAAAGTGTATGCAACAAAAACAGGAACTACAAGTGCCCAGGGAACAACAGCTGTTGACTGGACTTTACCGCAAGATCTTACTCCAGGAACATATTATGTTGAATACAAACGCACAGATGGTTCAAATTACAAATGTTATGAAGACATTATGATTCAGTATTTTGAGCGAGTGCGTTTTTCTGCAAGTGCAAGTCTTACCCCAATTGTGTATATTCGGGGCGACACCCTTACTGCAGAAGTAAGTGCAAGTTATTTAGGTGGAGGTTCTCTTTCTGGGGGAACAGTACACGCTGACTGGACTCGCTACAAAACATCTTTTACCCCTGCAGGACAAGAGTTGGAGCAATATACATTTGGTCCTTTACTGTATGATTGGTTCTGGCGTAAGGGAGAAGATGCAGAAGAAAGTTTTTATGAACAGTCAGACGAAATGTTAAGTGCAGAAGGTAAAGCTCATCTTTCTGTTACATCCGGAAGTGAAAGTGCAGAAGGAGCTCCATACTTTTATAACCTCGAAGCACAGGTAACAGATGCTGGTAACCAAATGATTGCTTCTCGTGCAGGAACAATTGTACATCCGGCTTTGTTCTACATAGGTGTAAGTAATGCGGTAAACATTAAAGGTTTTGCAAAAAAAGGTGACAAGCTTACATTCAATTATGTGTTTGCAACTCCAGAAGGAAAGGCTGTTTCACTTTCTGCTCTTTCTAAAGAAAAAACACTTACTTGGTCACTGCAACGAAAAGAGTGGCAAGAAGTTCCTTACATAGATGAATACGGTTACGAACAGTTTAAGTGGGAAGAAAAAACAGTTGTAGAACAAGAACAGACACTTACGGTAAAAGATACTGCTAAGACAAGTTCACTTACTCTTACACCAAAAGAAGCGGGCCGTTATCTTTTAGTAATGCAAACAAGCGACAGTCGTGGAAATGTTGTAAAAACAGAACGCTCATTCTATGTTTCTGGTGCTGACAATGTGTGGTGGCGCAATGACAATGAAGGTCACGAAATAACACTTGAAGCAGATAAAGAAGAATATGTTCCAGGTGAAACAGCAAACATTGCATTGAATAGTACACTTAGTAAAGGACGCTATTTAATTACTGTTGAACGAAACGGAATTCTTAGTCAAGAAGTTCTTGAACTTGATGAACCAAGCACAACGCTTAGTGTTCCCATAAAAGAAAATTATGTTCCTCAAGTGTATGTGTCAGTGCAAACAATTGCTCCTCGCGACGGACAGCCTTCAAGCGACTACGACACAAGCGATGTACACAAACCTCAAGCAGTGTATGGACTTTTGTCTCTTAACATAAGTACACAGACGCGCACTTTTGAAGTAAGTATTTCGCAAGATAAAAAGACATATCGTCCTGGAAGTGAAGCAACACTTACGCTTACAGCAAGTCAAAAAGGAAAGCCTCTTGCGAATGCAGAACTTACACTTATGGTAATAGATCGAGGAGTTCTTGATTTAATTGGATATCATGCAGGTAACCCCATTGACACATTCTACAATCAGGGATTGTTTGGTACAGGTTCAGTTAATTCAGATATGCTTTCGCGACTTGTTGATCCTGTTACTTATGGAACATATTCTTTAAGTGCAAAAGAACGCATGCTCTTCTATGCTACAAACCGTATGATGTATAAAACTGCTTCTACGGCAGATGGCATGGTGCTTATGGAAATGGAAGAAGCAGAATATGATTCGGCAGCTCCTATGGCAGCTATGGGTGCAAGAGCAGAATCAATAGCAGAGAGTGATGTTCCACAAGTGCAAGTGCGCAATGACTTTAGAGCAAAAGCTGTCTTTATGCCTACACTGATTACTGATGCAAACGGAAAGGTTGTTACAACATTTAAACTTCCAGATTCTCTTACTGAATATGTAGTAACAGTTGTTGGTGTAAAAGAGCAGTCTTATGCTTACACCGAAGAAGCGCTTACTGTTGCAAACCCCATTTCTGTTCGTGATGTTGAAACACGTATTCTTCGTCCAGGAGACAAAGGAGAAGCTGGAGTTGTTATAACAAACATTGGCGACAGTGACACAAGCGTAACTGTTAGCTTTGATGTTTTGAGTGGATTAGATAAAACAAACTACACTCCCGCAGAAGGAGAGTTAATTCGTCAGAGCGGAAAAGCATCTGTTTTAGGAACAAAACAAAAAACACTCACTGTTGCTTCTGGAAAAACAGAAACACTTATGTTTGGTGTTGATGCAGAAAGTGCAGGATGGATTACACTTGCCTTTACTGTAAAATCTTCAGAAGTGAATGAAGTTATTTACAAAGCACTCGAAATAGAAAAACCTTATGTGTACGAAACAGTCACCTCAGTTGGTCAAATAGGTTCAGAGGAAGCAAAGTCTGAAGAACGAATTGTTTTCCCGCTTGCTACCGATGACGGTAAAGGTTCTTTCTACATTCAACTTGATGCAACTCGATTAGGAACATTATCAAGTGCAGTTGATTATGTATTCCATTATCCCTATGGATGTCTTGAACAGCGATCAAGTGCAGTGCTTCCTCTTATTTCTTTTGGGGAATATATTTCTGTCTTTGGATTGAACAGTGAAGTTGAAGACACAAATGCAGTTGTCAAAAAAGAACTGAATGAGTGGGCAAAACTTCAGCGTAAAGACGGTGGCTTCCCTTACTGGCCAGATTCAGATGAAAGTTCGCTTGCAGTAAGTTTGCGCATTGCAGAAATTCTTGCTTTGGCAAAAGAACATGGAGTTCATGTTCCTTTCGGTCTTAACATAGATAAACTTGCTTCGTACATTCAGACTGAAATTAAAAAACTTAAAGACGAAAAATATGCTTACTGCTATCCCGAAGCCTATGCATATTATGTACTGACTCGTCTTGGAAAAAAAGTTTCTATAACTGATGTTGAAGCTATTATCAAAAAAGACACGGGAATAAGTGAATATGCTTTTGCAGGTCTTGCGGCTTTGGCTCTTAACAACAGAAATGTTGCAGACACTGCTGCTGTTAAAATTAAAAACATGATGGCTCTTACTGCTCGAGGTGCTTCATTCCAAATGCAGTCACCTTGGTATAGCTGGTATTTCTTTAACGGTGACAGCGAACGCTACGCACTTGCTTTGCATTTATTTACAAAACTGAATGCAGAAGACATTTACAACGGTCACTTAGTTTACCAAATTTTACAGTTACAGAATGCAGGCAAAGGATGGTGGCAGTCAACAGCAACAACAAGTCGTGTACTTATTGCGCTGGAAGCATACATTAAGACAAATAAACTTGAACAAACAAATCTTACTGCAGAAGCTTTGCTTAATGGTAGAAGTATTTTGTCTGGAACATTTAACGGCCTTGGTTCTCAGCCAGTTGAACAAAGTTTTGATTTTGCACAGTTGAAACAAGACGACATTCCTTTTGAAAGTGAAGTTCCCCTTGTTGTGGAAAAAGAAGGTAAGGGTCAGCTCTTTTACACAGTAAGCATGAAGTATGCACTTCCTGCCCAAGAACAAAAAGCACGAGACGAAGGTTTGTGTGTGTATGTTGAAATAGAAGATGCTCGCACTGGTGAAAAAGTTCAACCAGGAAAACTGAAGAGTGGTGTAATTTACCGCGAACGTGTTTATGTTACAACGACAAAAGAAAGAACCTTTGTTGCCTTACGGGCACCTGTCCCTGCTGGTGCACAAATTCTGAATGCGGCCTTTGTTACAACAGCAAGTATTCCTAATACACAAAGTTCTTCGGCAAAAACAAGTGGCTCTTACTGGTGGCGAAGTCGTATGAGTCATCAGGATGTCTACGATGCAGAGATTCGCTGCTTCTGGAATTACATGGGCATAGGAAACCAAAGTTTTGAATTCCTTTTCCGTACAGACAGAAAAGGCACATACGAAACACCTGCTGTTATGGCAGAATGTATGTATGAACCAGAAGTGTTTGGACGCTCTGACGATGCGGTTTGGACAATCGAGTAGGATGAATAAAGGGACTGTCATAATGAAGTGCACTTCATAAGGCAGTCTCTTTTTTTTATTCCGTGCGTTCTATGTTGTAGGTGTATAAGGATGAACCTGTGCCATTAGAATTTGTTACGGTTATGTAGACTTTGTTTGTT
>ODAI011849394.1_pt1 | contig 12930 bp, 10 predicted proteins | sample 1539321 | NCBI WGS metagenome assembly ODAI01 (sample SAMN02144231, study PRJEB22623) | gut metagenome | biome: sheep rumen | host: Ovis aries | place: New Zealand | reverse complement strand
CCGCTTCCCTTCGCGTAGCTGTAAGCTGCTCCTCCGAGCATTGCTCCTGTCATTGTAATACCAAGTACGAGTCCGAGTAATTTTTTCTTCATTATAAAAACCTCCTTCACCGGAATTGAAATCATCATTAAGATCATTATTTATATTCTTCCCTCTCGGGATGCTTATAATATAATGCATGATTATGTTTCAATTGTGAACCGATTAAGGAGGTTTTGTGTTTAAATTGTGTTCAAATTGTGTTCTCGGCGAAATGCGCCTGGCCGGGCATGTACGCCGGATCTCCCGATCTTCCCGGAAACGGAGACAAATTCCCGCGCCGGCTCCGTGATCACTCTCTTCCGTCCCAGCAGTAGGTGCACAGCTTATCCCGGTCCAGCCCGGTCGCGCTGATCATATCATCCAGACGGTTGTAATTGAGTGATGTAAACTTAAGCTGCTGCCGGATCCTCTCGATCATGTGGTGATATCTGTCAGTGTCGGGATTCGCGTAATCGTCAAGAATGGAGCGCTCAACGCGTCCGCCCTCCTCTTCCTGAATGATCCGCCTTGCGATCAGCTCCATCTCTGAGGATGATCTTGAAAAGCTGATGTATTTGCACCCAAACAGAAGCGGCGGACAGGCAGGGCGGATATGGACTTCATCCGCTCCGCTGTTATACAGAAATTCCGTTGTCTCGCGAAGCTGCGTGCCGCGCACGATCGAATCATCGATCAGGAGCAGCCGCTTTCCGGCGATCAGCTCATGGATCGGGATCAGTTTCATCTTGGCGATCAGGTCTCTTCTGCTCTGCTTGGTCGGCATGAAGGACCTCGGCCATGTGGGCGTATACTTCACGAAAGGCCTTGAATAAGGTACACCTGACCTGTTCGCGTACCCGATCGCGTGGGCGACACCGGAATCCGGCACGCCGGCTACGCAGTCCGGATGAATGTTGCCGCGGCGCATATCTCTCTCCGCGAGCTTATATCCGCATCCGTACCGCATATCCTCCACATTGATCCCCTCATAAGAGGAAGCGGGGAATCCGTAATAGATCCAGAGGAATGTACAGATCCGCATTTCCTTCCTCGCGGGAGACACCACTTCATATCCTTCCGGTTCGATGAAGACTATCTCGCCCGGTCCCAGCTCTTTTTCGGGAGTATATCCGAGGTTCAGATAGGAAAAGCTCTCGAAGCACACACAGTAGCCGGTATCTTTTTTCCCGATCACGGCCGGTGTCCTGCCCCACTTGTCTCTGGAGGCATAGATTCCCTTCGGCGTCATGATGAGGAACGTCATCGATCCCTCGATCATTTCCTGAGCGTAGAGAATTCCCTCCACAATGCTGCTCTTCTGGTTGATCAGCGACGCCACCATTTCCGTCGGATTGATGTCTCCGCCGCTCATCTCGAGAAAATGAGAATGCGTCCCGCCAAAGAGCATGTCGGTCAGTTCTTTGATATTATTGATCTTCCCGACGGTCGTGATCGCGTAGGTCCCGTGATGGGAGCGCACGATCAAAGGCTGCGGCTCATAATCGCTTATACAGCCTATGCCGATGTTCCCTTTCATTTTTTCCAGGTCTTTCTCGAACTTGGGCCTGAAATTGGAGTTCTCTATATTGTGGATCGCGCGGTCGAATCCTTTCTCCGTATCATAGACAGCCATGCCGGCGCGTCTTGTTCCCAGATGAGAGTGGTAATCCGTCCCGTAAAATATATCAAATACGACATCTTCGCGCAGCGCGGCGCCAAAAAAGCCACCCATTGTACCTCCTTACTGTTCTATCCGCAATGGTGTTCGTTTCTGTCAGTCTGAATACATCTTAATAGTAACATTTCGGAATGAAAGTTGTAATCTGCATAAAAACACTAAATATCCGGGTATTCGGTAACGGTTTTAGCCAAAATAGCCAAAACCGTGATCTGTATTTTGTCAATCATGTCAGAGGACCGCGCGCTCAGTCAGTTATATTTACTGTCTCACGCTTTCCGTGACCGCATGGTGATCACTCCCTCAAAAAGTCCAGCACGTCCTGATATACCGCTTCTTTTCCGGTCTCATTGAGGATCTCGTGCCGCATATGCGGATAGATCCTGAGCCGCGTTCCTTCAAGTCCGAGGCTCGTGTACTTTTGATAGAGCCATTCCGGTCCCTTGCCCATACGGCCGACGGGATCGTCCTGCCCTGCAATGATAAAGACCCTCTCCTTCCGGGAGATCTTTTCCATCTCTTTTTTGTCCCAGATTTTCGAGAGGCCGCCAAGGAACTCCTTCCAGAATCCTCCTGTATTGAAATGGCCGCACCACGGGTCATTGATATAGGCCCGCACGTTCTCTTCGTTATAGGAAAGCCAGTCGAAGTCCGTCTTCCTGTCCTTGACAGCCCTGGCAAAACTGCCCATGCCCATGTTCTGCAGCGTCGGGTTCTCCTTATACCAGTTGTGGTCATGAACGATAGTCCTCGCGAGCTGGTATCCGGTCTTCATGAGCAGCGCCTGCCCGCCGTTCGAGCCGCACAGGATAATGCCGTCTGTGGCAAGGGGGAACCTTTCCATAAAGGACTGTACCATGAATGAACCCATGGAGTGCCCGAGCAGGAAAGTCCTGAGCCCGTTCCGGCGCGCGAGCCTTGTCATCCTGTATATTGCCTGCACATTCTTTCTGAAAGCCTTCATGGGCCATCTCTCCTGCAGGTCATAGGAAGGAGCGTTCAGGCCCTGTCCGAAAGCGTCCAGGCACCAGACATTCACGCCCTGCCCGTTCAGCCATTCCGCGAACGGCGCGTATCGCAGCGCGTATTCGTTCATTCCGGTCATGATCGTAAGGTTCATCTCCGCCTTGACTGCCGGCCAGTGCCACCCCTTCAAGATCTCACCGCTCTTTATCCTGACTTCAAATTGTTCCGCCATATCCGACATCCTTTCTCATAACAGACCTGTTTTCCGTTCGCCATATGCCTATCGCACAAAAAAGGAATTCCCATGGCGGATCGGATCCGTCACGGTCATTCCTTTTTCTTCCATAATTATGAGCACTTAGTTGTCCGCTGTCTCAGACAGCACTTCACCTGCGGGCTCAGCAGCTTCCGCCGGCGCTTCGTTAACAACAGGTGCTGCACACTCAGCCGGTGCTTCGCATACAGTGGGAGCTGCGCTCTCGACCGGTGCTTCGACCACGGTCTCGCTCACAGCTTCATTCGCGACATCGACCAGCGCGGAAGCGGCAGCCTGTCTCTCTTCCTCGGCCTGTCTCGCGCTTTCTTCCTGAGCCGCTTTCTCCGCCTGCATCTTCGCTGCCTTCTCCGCCTTTACGGCCTTGCGGCAGTCACCGCAGATCGAAGGAATGTGATCCCAGCTCTTATTGATGCGGAAGGTCTTCCCGCATTTCGCGCAGGTGCGGTCCTCCCAGTTGAGCTTGTCCTTATCAAAGCATTCTTTACAGAGGTTGGGAATATGCTTCCATTCCACATTGTAGCGGATCGGAACGCCGCAGATCCTGCACGGTTTCTCTTTCCACTTCGCCTGCTCCTTCGCGTTCTCCGATTTTAAGAACTCAAGTCTCGCATTGAAGCTGTCCCATGCTTCCTGGACCTTGTCCCTGAGGATCTTCTGGGCATCGAGCGCCTTGTTGAACGCGGCGCGCGCCTCATCAAGTTCCGCAAAGCAGGCTTTCTTGGATTCATAGATCTCTGTCAGCTTCTCCTGCATGGACTGCGCCGCCTCGCGGTGTCCGTCCGCGGCGGAGCGGTCTCCGCCGGCGCGCTCGCTTCGCATTGCGTTGTACTCCGTATCGATCCCCTTTTTCAGTTCCGCGATCCTGGCGTTAAACGTCTGAATCATACTGCCTGTCTGATTCAGGCGCGCCTTGGTCTCATCTGTGGTCTTCTTTGCTGCGGCATAATCAGATCTCGCAGTGCTGAGCTCTTCGCCCAGACGTGATAACTCTGGATCTTTCCCAGACATTTCTCCAAACCTCCTGTAACTGTTCATCATTTCTCGGTTCTTTAAGAACCCACTTAACTATTATATTTTCGTATTTGGTAAGTGTAAACAGAAATTTTCAAAAAAATGATGATTGTCCAAATATCTTCCGCTATCCGCCGTTTGCTCTTCATCAGCTCCTGAGGATCGTCTCTATTTTGTCCGCGCCCTTTTCGTCGAGCTTAATGATCAGCTTTACGTCAGACGTGCGGCTGTTCACGAACTGGAAAAGCGGCGGAAGGAGCTCGGCGCCGACAGCCATATAAAGGAGTTGGCACACCGTATTCTCCGACTGCGTCCACACGATCTTTTCTCCGTATGCGTTCCTTCTCGTTCGGACCATGTCCACGGGATAAGTCACCGGATAAGTTCTCTGGTTCCTGTTCTCCCCGCGAAGATGGAACATCTCCAGCTGTCCCAGCATAAAGCGGAGGATCTCCCCCGTCTGCTCGCTGAAGATCCGCTCCGAACTGAGCGCCACATCCCTGAAACTGAACTTGATCGGTTCTTCATCTCCGAGCAGACGCACGACGATCGTGCCGTCGTCCCCCGGCCTGACTGTGCCCGTGTTCTCTCTGTTCATTATACAATAGCGGAACAGCTTCTTTACGTTCTGCTCATTCAGCTCCCAGTGGTTCTTCTTCTGTTTCTGCTGGTAGTCATCGAACACCTTGGCATAAGTCCCCCACTTGTGCTCGGCATCGCTCCGTCCCTGCGTCCCCCTTCCGAACTCCCTTACAGAACCGGAAAGAAGCTCCTCTATGTACGCGGTCCTCTGCCTGTCGTCCTGGCTGATCCTGCCGAGGATCATGTCCACCCTCTTTCTTAACCCGTCGTTGGGGTAAAAGATCATGTTCTTGAACACGACCGCGAATCGGAGCGCGCTGTCCGGCTCCATGCCGGAAAAAGCCGCCAGGAACAGAAGGAACCTCTCGCACTGGAGCTGGCTCATACTGCGCAGATAGCGGCAGGGATGCTCCAGGAAGCTTTCGTCCTCCATGATCCTGTCAAAGGACCTGAATTCCTGCTCAAATCCTTTGCTCCGCTTCTCTCCCCTGAGCTTTACGAACTCCGAGAAGTACTTGTCCCTGCGGTATACGGCCCTGCTCCTGAGTCCTCCGTAATTGAACTTCCAGGATACAGCGGCTTTTTCAAAAAAGTCCCTGAGCGCGGCGATCTCTTCCGGGACGCCTGCCGCTCGCCATCCTCCGATCCTGTGTATCAGCTGCATGGCTTCATCGTTGAACGGATTTTCGAGCCATGTCAGGGCCGCTCCGGCGAAGACCGCGCTGTCGCGCTCGCTCATGCCGTTGAGCGCGCCGCAGAAGACCACGAACCTCTCCTGCTCGCTCCTGTCCATGCCCCTTAATATATCGATCGGGTCTTCCACGAAGGAACTGTCCTCGAAGATCTCCGCAAAACGGCGCAGGTCGTCGGGGATCACATTCTCCGCGATCACATGGTTATAGGCTTCCTCATACAGGTCCCAGTCAGCCTTGACCGTGTTGCGGCACTTCCTGAAATTGCATCTCCATGTGGAGATAAGGTCCCGGATATCCTGCCCGACAGCGCCCAGTCGTTCAGTGTCATCGGCGTTGTTCCAGCCGAAGAAAGCGTCCATCTCTGCCGCGTATTCATCCGCAGGTTCCCTCAGCCACCTGGTGACCAGGAAAGCCGCGAGAGCGGCGTTGTCCGGCGCGCTCCAGCAGGCGTGGAGCATCGTCAGGAAATGGATGCACTGATCCCTGGAAAGTTCCTCCTTAAGATATAAGACCGGATCGTTCTGGAAGCGGTAGAGGCCCAGGATCTCTTCATCCTTATAGAGCGCCGGCACGACAGGTTCCTGGCCGTCCCACGGAAGGTCCCTGAAATAGGCGCCGTATTCCTTCCAGTTTTCCGACACGGCCCTTCTGCAGCCGCTCTGGTTGGTGTGCCACATATAAGCGGCGCGCCTCAGATAATCGTTGACATAAGCTCTTCTCTTGATGTCGTCCCTGAAGTCGCTCACATTCATGTCCATATGGACCATCAGCGTGAGCGTCTGGATCTCCGGATCCTCCGGATACTTGATATAGGCATTGAGAAGATTTCCGAAATCCCTGACGAACTCCCTGCAGCTCTTTTCTCCTCTCACGGAGACCGAAGTCCCCGTCGCTCTTTCGTACTCATAGATCGTCATCGCCAAAAGAGCGATGAACTTCAGCCGCTCTTCCTCGCTTACGGTCAGAAGATAGCCGACGGGATTCTCCCTGAACTTCCTGTCGCCGAGTTTTCTGTCATAGAGCACGACTTCCTCCGCGATCTCCTCCTGCGCCCGTACAGCGGCGATCCAGTGCGCCCTGTAAACGGAGGCCGTCTCCTGCCACTCCCTGCGGCACAGAAGCTGGTTCTCCTTAAAGAACTGGCCGGTCACGCGGTATCTGTCATTGAAAAAGTCCGTGACTTCCTGCATCGACCGGAAGTTCTGTCCGGACAGCCAGGTGTTGAGCATACGGACGGAAATATCCGACCGCCGCACCAGATACTCGTTCACGGCGAGAATATAATCGATCTCGAAATAATCCTCTGACCCGTTCTCGATCGCGATCAGGGCCTCCAGAAAGATCAGGAACCATAGCCTGTCCCTCAGCGGCGTCCTGCTCAGATAGAAGGTCGGAGAATCCATATATTCTTCACTGTTCTTTGTCACGCCGGAGAGTACCGCGAAACATCGCTTCTCCGTCTGTTTTAAATGCAGGTCATCCATACTAACCTCCATGCCGTAGCGCCTCTGCGCGGGGCACGCGGGTGCTGCAGGAAACTTTCAGTTCCCTTGATCAGGGGGCTCCTGTCAGCGGATCTCGTTAAGATCATACGGTGTCAGCTGATATACATAGTAATTGAGCCAGTTGCTGTAGAGCAGATAGCTGTGGGCACGCCATTCCAGAAGCGGTTTGGCGTTCGGGTCGTCGTTCGGGAAGTAGTTGAGGGGGAGCGCTGTCCCGAGGCCTTTTCGCGCGTCTCTGAGGTACTCGTCCCTGAGCGTGTTGCGGTCATACTCCGCATGTCCCATAATAAAGACCTTCCGTCCGTCCTGCGACATGCACAGGAGCACGCCGGCCTCCTCTGACTCCGCGAGGATCCGCAGGTCCTTGCAGGCGTGGATCGCCCTGGCGGGAACTTCCGTATACCGGCTGTGCGGGATCAGGAAGTAATCATCGAACCCTCTGACCAGGGGCTCTTTCCTGTGCCTGACTTTGTGGGAATAGACGCCGAACAGTTTTTCGCCGAGCAGCCTCTTTTTAAGACCGTAGTGGTAATACAGTGCCGCCTGCGCGCCCCAGCAGATATGGAAGGTGCTGAAAACATTGGTCTTGCTCCAAGCGAAGACTTCACACAGTTCAGGCCAGTAGTCAACGTCCTCGTACTCGATCTTCTCGACGGGCGCTCCAGTTATGATGAGTCCGTCGAACCTCTGCTCCTTGAGTTCCGCGAAGGTGTAATAAAATTTCTTCAGATGCGATACCGGCGTATTAAGGGACTGATGGGAGCTCATTCTCATGAACGTGACGTCGATCTGAAGAGGGGTGTTGGAAAGCATCCTCAGGAGCTGGAGTTCCGTTTCTTCCTTCTTGGGCATCAGGTTAAGTATACAGAGCTGAAGAGGACGGATATCCTGATGGATTGCCCGGTTCTCGTCGACGACGAACAGGTTCTCATTCTCCAGGATCTCTTTGACCGGAAGGTCATTCTGTATTTTGATAGGCATGCTGCTACCTCCGTAATCACTAATTTCGGGCCTTGAACGCCCGGTCCTGTCACTGTGGCCGGCTTATCATCTCAAGAAAATCCTCTTCCGAGAGGATCGGGATCCCGAGTTCCCTCGCCTTTTTGTTCTTCGAAGAGCCTGACGTCACATCGTTATTGATCAGATAATCCGTTTTCGCCGAGACGCTTCCCGCCGCCTTGCCGCCCAGACGCATGATCAGCGCCTTCAGCTCATCCCGGTTCTCAAAGTGTCCCAGCTTTCCGGTGATCACAAATGTCTTTCCGAGAAGGATCTGCGGCTCGTTTCCCGCGCTCTCCCTGCTGATCCTGAGTTCCGCCAGCAGATCGTCCAGTGCCGACGACGTTCTCTCATCGTCCAGATAGCGCCTGATGTTCTCTGCGAGCACCGGCCCGATCCCGGGCACCTGCGAGAGCTCTTCTGCCGATGCCGCCCTGATCTTATCCGGGTCGTCCTGATAATGGGAGCAGAGGATCCTCGCGTTCGAGACGCCTATTCCGGGGATGCCCACTGCGCCGAGGACCCTCGGGAGCGTCGTTTCCCTGGACTTCTCGATCGCTTCAAGGAGCTTATCGCAGGATCTTTTTCCCATCCCCTCCATCTCTTCGATCACATCCCTGTGCTCCCCGAGCTGATAGATGTCGGCATACTCGTGGATCAGACCCGCCGCGATCAGCTTTTCCAGCGTCATTTCGGACAGACCGTCTATATTCATCGCGCTCCTGCTCACAAAGAGTGAAAAGGACTTGATCTTTTTCGCCGCGCAGTCAGGATTGAGGCACAGAAGGACCTCGGTGTCATTCTCCCGTTTTATCCGGGTCTTCCCGCCGCAGACCGGACATTCCGCAGGTATCTCCAGCGTTCCGGATCTTGTCAGGTTCTCCGCGATCTGCGGAATGATCATATTCGCTTTATAGACAGTGATCCTGTCGCCGATGCCGAGCCTGAGTTCCCTGACGATGCTCACATTGTGAACGGACGCTCTTCTCACCGTAGTTCCCTCAAGTTCGACCGGTTCAAACACAGCGATGGGATTGATAAGGCCCGTGCGGCTCGCGCTCCATTCCACTGCAGTGAGCGTCGTCTCCCTCATCTCGTCCGCCCATTTGAAGGCGATCGAGTTCCTCGGGAATTTCGCCGTCGTCCCGAGGGATTCGCCGTAAGCGATATCGTCCAGCGTCAGGACCAGGCCGTCTGAAGGGATGTCATTGCCGGAGATCTTTTCTTCGAAGAGGCTGACTTTTTCCGCGACATCCTCCGGGGTAACGCGGATGTATTCGACGGTCTCAAATCCCTGGTCTCTCAGGAACTCCATCTGCGCCTGCCTGGAGTTGTTAAAATCCTGCCCGTCCGCGCGCACAAGGGAAAAGGCATAGAAGCGCACCATCCTCTTCGCGGTAATGCGGCTGTTCAGCTGTCTCACGCTGCCGCTGCACAGGTTTCTGGGATTCTTATATCTGACAAAAGACAGATCGCCTGTCGCCGCAGCCTCCGCTTCCAGCTCGGCGTTGATCTTTTCAAAATCCTTATACCGGATGACCGCTTCACCGCGCAGGACAGCCGTGCCCTGAAAGGGGATCCTTACGGGAAGGTTCTTAAACACCTTCGCGTTTTCCGTGATCACTTCCCCGATCTCACCGTTTCCTCTGGTCACCGCCTTTACAAGAGTCCCTCCCTCGTAGGTGAGGACTACCGTAAGCCCGTCCAGTTTCCATGAGAGCAGCCCGTCGTGCCCGTTCAGCCAGGCGGCAAGCGCCTCCCTGTCCTTGGTCTTATCGAGGGAGAGCATGGGGGTCTCATGCTGCTCTTTTGGCAGTTCATCGGCGGCCGCGTAGCCGACATGTACGGTCGGCGAACCTGCCATTACGATCCCTGTCTTTTTCTCAAGATCTGACAGCTCATCGTAAAGCCTGTCATATTCGAGATTCGGCATGATCTCGGTATTCTCGTTGTAATATGCCTCCGACGCGCGGCTCAGAAGCTCGGTCAGTTCACTGATCCGCTCCTTCATCTTCACCTGGTCCATACTGCTCTCCCCGGGCAGTTCATACGCCCGCATGATCATTTGTGATATTGTCCGGCAGCCCTGTACAGTTCTTCGAACTCGCTTCCGGTGATCTCTCTCATCTCTCCGGGCTTCATCGCGCCCAGTTCGATATTGAGCACGCGCACGCGCTTGAGCTTTTTCACTTCGTTCCCGACTGCCCTGCACATCCTCCGGATCTGCCGGTTCAGTCCCTGTGTGAGGATGATCCGGAAGGTAAAATCGCCGAGGCGCTCGACTTTGCACGGCCGTGTCGTCACATTCAGTTCCGCGAGACGGATTCCCTTTCTGAACCTCTCGAGGTCAGCGTCTGAGATCCGGCTCTTCACGCGGACGATGTATTCCTTCTCGTGGCCGTTGGCACCTCTCATCATCGCGTCGATCAGCGTGCCGTCGTTCGTCATTAAAAGAAGGCCTTCCGAATCCTTATCGAGACGGCCTGCGTAAGTAAGTCTTACAGGATAGGAAAAGACGTCGTAAAGCGTCTTCTCAGCATGCGGATCTTTCTGCGTGCATGTGACGCCGTACGGTTTATAGAACGCTACGACCGTCTTCGTCTGCGCCCCGATCAGGCGCTTTCCGCTGACGGTTATCTCTTCCCTGCCCGAAACGCGCATACCGGGCACGGCCTGCCTATTATCCACAAATACTTTTCCCGCCTCGATCATGCGGTCCGCTTCCCTCCGGGAGCAGATGCCGCAGGACGCGATGAACTGATTGAGGCGCATTCCCGGCCGTTCCCCGGCCATCAGCTGAAAAGCTCCGCGATCGTATGCAGCGCGCCTCTCTTTACAATGCATTCACTGTGTTCCGTGAGATAACTCAGTGTCCTGTCGCTGCAGTTGACCATTCTTCCGAACTCGTTGGCGCTCAGCATACAGCTGTCATATCTTTCGTCGGCATCCGGTCCCTTTTTGAGGATCAGATAGTAGGTTCCCGTATTCGCGTCAAAATACACAGAGCTTTCGATCCCACTCTCTGCCGAAAGTACGCGGCAGCACGGTGCCATTTCACGAAGGGATGAGAACCTGAACAGGTAAGTTCCCCGGGATGAAACAGTGGGGCTCTCAATGTCGGCTTCCTTCCGGATCTTTTCATTTTCGAACGGGTCCTGGGAGATCGTAAGGCTCACAGAGTGGTCCGGAAGAACGGAAAGCCTCATAGAAGTGTATTCATTTTTTATATTGAAATTCACGGAACGCGCCGCCTTAGCTATGATGGCTTTAATGAACTCCACCGCGTTTTTCTTGCGGTCGAAGAGATCATCGAGGTTGATCCCGTGTTTTTTCATATCGTCCTGCGTGATGATGCAGTTGATCGTCTTTTCATTGATCTTTCTGAACTTCAATGTATTCCTCCGTATCGGAACAGATTATTAAACAGATTATCATAGAATGACTCAGAGTGATAATCCTCTGACATATCATTATACAACAGAGAATCTGTCTAATCCATACATAATCGAGCAGGATGCTCTTACTAGATTGACCGTTGGCCATGGGGTACATCTTCGTGCGAGCACGAGATGTGCCCCCCGGCTCTGTCCCGCAATGACCCATGCCGACATCTCGCATCCGCTTCGCTCCTGCTCGATGTCGCGGCATTCGCCGTATATGTCCGGTCTGTCAAACGTCCATTTGAGAGCAGGCTCTCAATGTCCGCTTGCCATCCCGTCCCTGCATGGCTCATTGCAGCGCACAAAAAATGCGCCGTGCTTATCCGCACAGCGCATTTCGGATTCAACTTATCACTTCGCAGCCGCACCTGCCTGTGCCATGACTTCTTCAGCGAAGTTGTCCTGTCTCTTCTCGATGCCTTCGCCGGTCTCGAAACGTACGAAATCTTTGATGACGATCTTCGTGCCGTTCGCCTTGCCGACCTGATCGAGGTACTGGCCTACAGTCTGCTTGCCGTCCTCAGCGCGGACATAGACCTGGTCAAGAAGGCAGATCTCTTTGAACTGCTTGTTCAGTCTGCCGATCAGCATCTTCTCGATGATGTTCTGAGACTTCCTCTTGTTCTCGGGAAGCTGCTCGTTCTCCTGGATCGCCTGAGCAAGAATGATCTCCTTCTCGTGCTCTTTATACTCCTCGTCGATATCCGCTGCACTGATGTACTTGGGATTCATGGAAGTGATCTGCATCGCGACGTTCTTGAGCGCGGTCTTCACATCGTCATTTACGACAGCGGTCTTGGCGTCGACGATAACGCCGATCCTGCCCTGGCCGTGAAGATAGCTGACGACACATCCCTCGTTCTCTTCGATCCTCTGGAATCTGCGGATGCTGAGCTTCTCGCTGATCACCGCGATCATGTCGACCAGAGCGTCCTTAACGGTCTTGCTTGCGTCCTCTGCCCATGCCTCAGCCATGAAAGCGTCAAGATCTGCCGCTTCGCTGTTCAGGGCCTGGTTAGCGACCTGCGCGACATAAGTGCGGAACTTCTCGTTCTGCGCGACGAAATCGGTCTCTGAGTTTACTTCTACGACCGCCGCCTTGTTGTCATTGTCCTGAGCGATGAAGCAGATACCCTCGGCCGCGATCCTGCTGGCCTTCTTCTCGGCCTTAGCCTGTCCCTTCTTCCTGAGGTACTCGATCGCCGCGTCCATATCGCCGTTCGTCTCAGTCAGCGCCTTCTTGCAATCCATCATGCCGGATCCGGTAACTTCTCTCAACTGCTTGACCTGTGCTGCTGTAATAGCCATACTAATCTCCTTACATATACTCATTCATCGGACTTTACCGGGATTGGACCGGATCATGGACCCGGACCGGTGTCCGACTCGGTTGATGTTCCTTAAAGGGTGCCTTCCTGCTCCTGCTCAGCTTCGCTCGCGGCGGATTCCTGCGCAAGCGCTTCCTGCTCGGAAGTATCTACATTCTCTTCGCCCTGCCTTGCCTCGATGACCGCGTCAGCCATCTTGCTGCAAAGGAGTTTGACTGCGCGGATCGCGTCGTCATTTCCGGGGATGATGTAGTCGAGTTCTTCGGGATCGCAGTTCGTATCGCCGATACCGATCAGGGTGATGCCGAGAGCGTGTGCTTCCGCTACGCAGATCCTCTCCTTCTTGGGATCGATAACGAAGATCGCGTCCGGAATGTGGGTCATCTCTTTGATGCCGCCGAGGTTCTTCTCGAGTTTCTCCCACTCTT
>ODAI011348968.1_pt1 | contig 12932 bp, 27 predicted proteins | sample 1539321 | NCBI WGS metagenome assembly ODAI01 (sample SAMN02144231, study PRJEB22623) | gut metagenome | biome: sheep rumen | host: Ovis aries | place: New Zealand | reverse complement strand
TCAATACCGAAAACGGAGTGAGCACCATTCCTGAATCTATTTGCAAAGACATCATTGCAATTCTGAGAGACAAGGACGGTGAGAAGCATGACGATTGAGCTTAAGCCTTGCCCGTTCTGCGGTGGACAGCCGGAAATTGTAACACCGGAAGAAACAGATGGTCAGTATTGGTTTATAGCGTGTACGAATGATAACTGTTGGGGTATTGCAATATCGGATTTTTGCGAAACGGAATCCGAAGCAATAGATAAATGGAATCGCAGAAGGAATGGTGAAAATAATGAAGATAATGATTGAAGCTACATCGGAAAGCGCAGCGATCACTTTTAAATTGAATGGAGATACATTCAAACAGAATTGGGAGTTGGTTGCGCCTGGTCATGCAAAGTCAATAGGAAAATCGTTTGCCGAACAAGCGGAAAACACAGGAAAATACGATGAAGAATGTGCTGAACTAATTTATGAAGCGGTGGACAGCAACCTTGTTGTGTTACAGTTAATGCAGTTATCGGAAGAATGCGAATAGGTTAAGAATATATGATGTCGATTGATGAATCTATTGCAATTCTTAAAAAGATATATGATTGCGAAATGTCTATTTGCAGCGACACATATTGTTCAGAGTGTCCGCATTTGGTAGGACATATTGAGAAGATACTTGCACTTGAAACGGCGGTTGATTACGTTAAAAGAAAGAACGGTGAGAACTGACGGTGTGTGATGATGTATATTACAACGGCACAAAAATAGGAACAAGGATCAAACCTTTTCTCTATAATACATTACACGGAGTAAGTCTTGATCTGTATGAAGATGAACTTAAACCGTGTTTGTGCGGGAATAAACCGGTGCTTATACAAGATGGCATGTTAGAACTTCGATTTGGCGTGTTCTGTGAAAATCCTAATTGTCCAAAGTGTCCAACTCGTTATAGTTATTATTGGTCATGGTTTGATCGTGCATATAAAGCCGAAGAGGAATGGAACAAAATAATTAGTGAGATAACATTGCGTGAAGAAGTGGGTGAAAACATATGACAACGATTGAGAAGTACGTCAGAAAAACTAGCATCGAGAGACTTAGTGAACTTTACAAAGAATGGCTTGAAGCAAAACATAAAGCCGTAGACGAACCCATTACTGCACAGGAGTTGGCTGAATTTTTTGAGTATATTAACAATGCATTGTGGGACAAATGGTGAACAGAATGAGCATGACGCTTGAACAGGCAATAACCCAATATGGACAATGCGAAAATTTCTGCAAGTATCAATGGTTAGCCGTATCGCTAGAAGAACTTAATCAGATAACCGCATGGCTCAGAGAGTTACAGGAGAGACGGAAAGAACCGAAAAGGGTCAAGGGAAGATGGATAGAAATGTTATCGTATAAGAACCACACTTATAAATGCTCAGAGTGTGGAAGGCTTCTTGTTAATATAACAGATGAAAGGAATAATGTTTCCAAGCATTATCCGTATTGTCATTGCGGTGTAGATATGAAGGGAGAGCAGAATGAGGTACGTACACCATAACAAATGCGCAGGTGGACACGCTTTTTGGGAAGTAAACAGTAAAATTTACTGTTTAGGTCGTGTAGATGCTGCTTTTGAGGATAAAGTTTTCGTAGATGAATGCAAGAAGTGTCCGAGATTGCTCGACAACAACGAAGATGAAATAAGTGACTATATAAAGCGCAAGAAAAGGAAAACCGATGGGTGAAAAGACAGGCGAATATATTTACCAGATAGTCAAGGATTGTGACGGAGTTTATTGTTACATAAAGCAAGGCGAAATAATCCGGTGCAAGGATTGTGCATATTACGGTTGGGATTGCGTTGATGCCCCATATGGCATGACCAAAATGACATGTTGGTGCGACTTGCACTATAATGCCGTAAACGAAAATCTGGTGGTAAATCCAGACGATTATTGCAAGTGGGCGAAAAGGAGAACCGATGAAGCGAAACGAAGTGATTGACGGTTTGCGTTATATAAAAAATTGGGAATGTCACGGTGATTCAGAAATGTATGGAATTGTCGTAGCTGCGATAGAAATGTTGGAACAGCCAGAAGTTATTTACTGTGGTAACTGTAAGCATTATAAACCAATGTCAAATAATTGGGGTACATGCGGAGTGCATAGTAGTCCTACAGAAAAATACAGAACATGTCAGATATGCGATCATTGCTCATGGGCGGAAAGAAAAGTTGATGGAACGTAAAGATGCTGCGTATTGGTTGAATAATCTTATAGGAAACTATAGTGATTATTATGATAATGCGTTAGAAATGGGCGTTAAAGCGCTTGAGCAACAAGAGATTGTGCATTGCTGTGAGTGTGTTTATAGGCATGTTGAAGGTAAAAAGGTGCGTTTTAATCGTTGTAAATTAGATCACAATAGTGTGCAGCCTGATGATTGGTATTGCGCAGACGGAATAAGGAGAACCGATGATTGACAAAACAACTGTTTGCGATTTTTGTATGAGTGATGAATGTGATTGCATAATGTGTCAACTTGGTAATCCATGTTTGGGTTGCGAAGATTATGACCAGATAAATGATGTGTGCAAGAGCAACGGTGGATGTGCGCCAGAAATGAAAACAAATGGATAATAATATTAATGCTGATACAATTTTGGCGGTTGTCAGAAAATTGATTGGTGATACAGAACCATGCGGAGATTCAGCCATTGATTGTAAGCGCACAGAGAATCTTGATAATTTAATTCATGTTATTGATGGATTAGTGCGTGATGTTGAAGAAGCTGCGGTATACAAAGAGCGAAATGAATCTTCAATGCGGACAATGGGTAAAAAGGCAGATGAAGCATTAACCGATTGGCACGCTTATATAGAAGAGTATTTTACTATTTGGGAATAAAGGAGAGTCAATGGCGAAAATTTATCAGAATAAAAGTGTTAGTCGCAAATTATACTTTGTTCCGCTTTATCCGGTAAAAACAAGAGGGATCGAAGCAAGCAAAATGGGTGGATATGAAATTGCCTTAACTGATAATGGCAGATGGAAATGTACTAAAGCCGAGTATTACAAAATTTCTCTGTCAGATGCGGAGCGATTTCCTGTTGTTGGAGAAGTGAAAATCGATATTAAGGAATATGTCAAGGGCGCAATACTTGAAGCGCTGGAAAGGAAATCCTGGAATGAAAGCAATTAGGATCGGCGCAGACTATAGACCGAACAAAGTAACTCATTATGATTATCTTGTCAATGATAATGTATCAGTTACTAAAGTAAGAAAGTGGTTTAAGAATACATATACTTGGTTAGATATTAAAGAAGCGAAAATTATACCGCTAAAAGAAGCAGTAAATCCAACACGATTATTTGAGTGTTTATCTGATGTTAAAGGAGGATGATTTGATATGACACCAATTATCGAAATAAGTCACGAAGATCGTACCGGCGGAATTGCAACTAAACTTAAACGCATTCATGGCGCTGTACTTACATTTGTAAGACTTAAAGATAAAGGCTTGAAGACCGGAGAACAATTTGATATTTCAGATGTTGAAAAAGAATTGGCGTATATTATTTTTAAGGATAAGAGTTCAATCAAAACTACAATAAATCTGCTAAACTTTTTACTTGAAAATTTTGACGAAATGCAGGAGGGTGAAGATGAATAAATTATATCTTTCTCTTGGCGCTTGTATGCTTGTTATGGCTGCATGTGCCGTGATCGGCGGGATTATTGGCAACTTTATATACACTGCACTTTTCTAAAAATAAAACAGAAAAGTGTTGACATGATAAGCCGGATGTGATACTATACACTTACAGAAACCAATACAGAAAAGTTAGGAGTTACCAAATGAAATTATTAAAACGTGATACAGAAAACAAATTTATGGCTTATTTCGACACGGAAACCGGACATTACGCAAGGACAGGAATTATTGATGATAACGGCAAAGACACAGGTGTTGATCCGTTTATGACAAACTTTCCGGAGTTAATTGATGTAGGAATCATGCAGACTTGCGTTTGCGCAGCATTGTGTAATGTTGATTGTTACCAGAAGGCCATAAGTAGAACAGGCGAAAATATGTCTGTAGAAAATTTCAAGCGGATTGTAAATGAGTGCAAAGGCAGAACATTTCAGTTTGCTCTTGGTGGCGCTGGGGATGTAGATACTCATGAACATTTCGAAGAAATACTTTCTATCTGCCGTGAGAATTACATTGTACCAAACTTCACCACAAGCGGAATTATAATGTCAAGGAAGAAGGCAGAGATATGCAAGAAGTATTGTGGTGCTGTAGCGGTAAGTGAACACTTTGCGCCGTATACAGACAGAGCGATTGATCTTCTGTTGGATGCGGGTGTAAAAACAAACATCCATTATGTTCTGAGCAATAAGTCTATTGATGTTGCGATTGACAGGCTTAGAAATAATTCTTTCAAAGAAGGAATTAATGCGGTGGTTTTTCTGCTGTATAAACCGGTTGGACTTGGCACAAAAGAGAACGTGTTGAGATACGATGATGAACGTCTGAGAATCTTCTTTGACTTGGTTGATAACATGAAACATCCGTTCAAGATCGGCTTTGATTCTTGTACAATTCCGGCGATTCACAACTTCACACATAGCATTGATGAAAGATCAATTGACACTTGCGAGGGTGGCAGATGGAGTATGTATATAACTTCTGATATGAAAGCGCTGCCGTGTAGCTTTGATAACCAGGAAATGCGATGGTCTTATGACATTTCTAATGATACGATTCAAAACGCATGGAATAGTGAGCAGTTTGATGATTTCCGCAATCATTTCAGAACTTCATGTTTAAGCTGCAAAGACAGAGGAAACTGCATGGGTGGTTGCCCGATTCGCCGTGAAATCGTTTTGTGCGCAAAGCCGGAAAAAGATTTGAGGTGACATGATGGATGCTTTAATGTGTAGTGCGGATTTTAATGTAACTTTTAATGGCATGAAATGTAAAGTTTATGCGATTAAGAATACGATGCATCATGGAGAATACAATAGAAGTAATACTATAGAATTTCTTTTGTATTTGTGTGATGAATTGGTTTGGATTTATGCAAACCAGTGTGAGCCATTGTTAGAAAAAGAATTTATTAATCTTTCATCAATATTGCGAGGTGCAATGAATGAATATTGAAAAAATTAAAAGTGCGCTGAATACATTGAATGGTTGTCGTTATGATATTACAAGCCAGAGCGAAAGTGAAGTATGCGTTAAGATCATAAGCGAAAAAGTAAAAATTCACGAAGTACCGATTGGCGCAACATTTAAGATCGGAGATTTCGAATTCATCAGACTTGGTGAAGAGTTCGGCGGTATTGCTGCCATACTAAAAAATTCTCTTTGCGATCATAGCTTTAATGTTGATAATAACGATTATTCTATGAGCGTAATCAGAGGGATGTTCTTTGAGAAGTTTCTCCAGGAACTTGAAAACGAAGTTGGAGAAGACGGACTTATGACACATATAGTAGACCTTACTTCTCTTGATGGACTTATAGATTATGGTTTTCTGCATGACAAAGTAAGTATTTTAACGCTTGACAGATACCGCAAATACAGAAAACACATTCCATATTTTTCAACTGCTTGGTGGTTGGCAACTCCGTATTCTTGCAAGCTGCATGGGATTAAATCTCTTGTATGCGTTGTAGATAAAGGCGGAAACGTTGATTGGAGCAACTGCGCTTTTGAATTGGAAGTGCATCCATTCTGTGTTTTCAGTCCGTCAGTGATGGTTGTGTATGAATAAAATTTTTGATTGATAAAATAACTGTTTTATCAGCAAAAATAGGACTTGAAAACCACCAAAAATAGGGAGAAATCATTTTTTGATTTTCCTGTTTAAATCAGCTTTGAACAAGGAAGGGAGCAAGGATGCCAAATTTAACTAGAAAATACAAACTTATTCCTGTTGGTGGCAAGGAAGAAGTGAATAGAGTTTATACATATCTGCGTGAAAATATGGAAATTCAGTATAAAGCAATGAATCAGTATATGAGCGACTTGTACGTTGCTCAAATACTCGAAGCCTCAAAAGAAGACAGAAAAGAATTGAATAATTTATTTGGCAGAATTACTACCAGCAAGAAAGGTTCTGCATATACTAATATTGTTTTTCCTAAAGGTCTTGATATGCCATCAATGATTAAAAGAAAAGTTAGTGAAGACTTTGGTAATGCAATGAAGAAGGGTTTAATGTATGGGAGAATTTCATTGCCTACATACAGACAGGATAATCCACTTTTGATACGTCCGGATTTTGTTAGATTGAGATCGCTTTCATTAAAAGACTATGGCATTTATCATAAGTATGATAGTCCGATGGATTTAATAAACGGTCTTGAAAAAGACACGAATCCAGAAGTATATATCAAGTTTCCCGATGGGATCACATTTAAAATCGTATTTGGCAATCCGCATAAAGGCAGAGAGCAGCGCAAAGTATTTGAAAATATCTTTTCTGAGACATACAAGGTATGCGGAAGTTCAATGGGAATTGATAAGAATACTGGTGAAACGGTCATGCAATTAATTCCTAGTTTTGAGTATCGCCATATAATGTAAGGAGGGATACTAAATGAAAGTACGATCTGATTTTGTAACCAACAGTTCAAGCAGTTCATTTGTCATTGCGTTCAAAGAAACCACGATTGATGAAGACACGCTTGAAAAATATCCGTTTTTAAAATTCGTTTCTGAAATGCCACAATTAATATTTAATGCGACAGGCGATTATGAAACGGAAGAAGCTGCAATATTCAATAGCAAAGAAGAAGTTGATAAACACATTATTGATAAATACGGATTTGGTGACTATAACACGGTTGAAAAGATACTTGAAGCCGAAGAAGGTTCATCTATGCCGGATCAGTACAATGCGTGTATTGAATATTTAAATAAAGGATATTCTTGTGCAGTAAAAAGAATTAGCTATGATGATAGTTCCTTAGTTGATATTATGCGCAAATTCGCAGATGGAAATGACAACTTTATTATTGTGAAAGAAGAGGAATACTGATGAAAATACGCTCAGACTTTGTTACAAACAGCAGTAGTTCAAGTTTCATTTTGGGTTTTACATCGGAAGAAGCAGCCGAAAAAGAGTTAGCGTTAGAAACCGCTATTACAGACGAAGAGAAAAAGACTGTTCTGTTTGACTGTAAGCGTTCCGGTTTTGTGCCGTTTACCGAGATAGAAGAAGAAGCCAGAGAGTTAATTGAATCCGATGCTTATCATGATGCCTATTATGTTTGGTGTGAACAATATGATAAATATGCTGAACGGTGCGATTCGCCGGAGTTCGCACAGTTTGAAAAAGATTTTTACGCAAAGAAATATGAAGAGTTTAAGAAGAGCGTAGAGGGCAAAGAAGTATTCTCGATTATTTCTTATGACGATCATTGTAATTATAGGCTGGAAAGTGCTTTATATCATTTAGAGTGTACAGTTTTGGCAATTAACTGTCACTAAGCAGCAAGGAGAGACACATGAAGTATAGAAATGATTTCGTCACTAATAGCAGTAGCAGTAGTTATATTATTTGTTTCGCACGAATAGCAGACCTGGAAAAAGCCAACAAGATCATTGAGAAGAATGGACTAAAAATATGCACTAAAAGAGACATTGAACATGAAATGATTTATGATGGTGCACTAGGCAATGATTGGTCGGGCGTTGAATTATGGGGCATAGACAAAGTTCTAAATAAATATCCTAATTCGAAGTACATAATTATCGAGGGTGGTTTTGAGATTTACGAGCCGTGGGATAGAGAGCCAGACTATGACGTTGAATACGAAGAGTTTGAAGAATCAGATATTATAGATCAAATCACAAAGGACAATGGTTTTGCTGATATTCAGTGTGATTACGGAGCGGGAAGAAACGGATGAAATACAGAGAGGATTTTGTAACTAACAGTTCATCAAGTTCGTTTATCGTGGCATTACATAAAGATTTTTGCAGAGCGGATTTTGATTGCATTATGAAACAGAATGAAAATGTCATAGTTAATTATCTTCTTAAATGGTTCGCTGGAACGAAAAAAGTTTCGTCAAAGGAAGAAATTATAGAAGAGATTTACAGTGACATTAAATATCTTGATAATTTTGTTCGCATTGATGAATGGAGAATTACAGGCGGAAGATGCAGCGATGAGTCAGCCGATACTTGGCTTGGTTTGTTTGCTTATTGTAACGATATTGAAACAGATCATTTAATTATTAAAGATGTTGGAGAGTAAAAGTGAAGTTTAGAGAAGATTTTGTTACAAATAGTTCGTCAAGCAGCTATATTGTTATTGCGAAAGTTGATATGTGTCCGGCGCTTCTTGATGAAATGAAGGAAGAGTTTGGTAAGTACGCTATAAGAATGATGGATGAAAACATCATTACCGGCAAAGACCTTATGAAAAAGGTTGACGAAAGTTGGGAATTCGATCAGTATATTGAAGATCATGGTGTAGAAGAAGACGGTTATTATATTACTGCGAGATTTTATACATATTCAACGGAGGGTGATACCAACGGCGAAGATGCATGGCTTTATGAACATTTTCCGGAGCAATATTTGTCTGATATTTACGAAGGAGAATCGGATTAATGTCGATCAGATTATGTAAGTTTTGCGGTGGTCTTCCTATGAACTTATATAAACGCAAAGGATCAAAGCTGTATCATTATACAGCATGTGAGAAGTGCGGAATTAAAACCAGCTTATATGAAGATAAGCACGATGCGGAAGACGCATGGAATCGGTTAATGGATCGTTTTAAAAATAAAACAGAAAAGTGTTGACAACTCAACCTTAATGTGGTATAATCTTTAATGTCTTGAAGAGCGGGAGCAATTACCGTTCCCGCCTTTGGGGTATCGCCAAAGGGTTAAGGCACAGCACTTTGACTGCTGCATTTGTTGGTTCGAATCCAACTACCCCAGGTTTTGCGGGTATGGCGAAATCGGCAGACGCAAGAGACTTAAAATCTCTTTGGATTATTCCAGTGAGGGTTCAAATCCCTCTACCCGCATAATGCCCTCCGAGATTTACGGATTGTCGGTGAAAGACAGCTTTTACGGAAGTGTGAAAGTAAGTTTGCGAACTGAAATCTTTATTGCGAAAGGCACAAAAAACTATTGAAGTTTAGGCGTATAAGATAATTGGAAGTCGGCAAGTCTCCAAAACTTCGTCAGCGTAGGTTCGATTCCTACTGCGTCTGGACGGTGTGGTATAGCTCAGTTGGTTAGAGCGGTGGCCTTATAAGCCATGTGTCACAAGTTCGAATCTTGTTACCACAATTGATTGATCTGGTGAAGGTGCAAATCCTTGTCCGGTCAATCTAAAAATAAAATCAAAAAGATTTAAAATAAGTGTTGACACCAAAACAGAAAAGTGATATAATACACTAGAAGTTAAGAAATACAGCGAGAGCCGAGGGTTTATGTGGAGTTGAGAGGGATTCGAAAAGAATGTGTAGGAGTTGACTCGCAATAAAAAATGTTTGTGTGTCCGAGTGGTTTATGGTGCTTTCCTGCTAAGAAAGTGTACATCAATGTACCGGAGGTTCGAATCCTCCCGCAAACGCTATTCACTATGATATGCGCAGATCAAGTGAAGAACTTAACCGAAGGGGTTCATGTGTAAAATCTAATAGCAAATCCAAATGCAAAGCGCAGCATTTGGCGCATGAATGAGATAGGTTATTTTAGCTGTCGCCGGTAATGTACAAAGATAGCAACCAGGCTGGTTAGTCAAGTGGTTAAGACGCTGCCCTTTCACGGCAGAGACAGGGGTTCGATTCCCCTACCAGCTATCATGGGTAATTAAACTACTACGGAGATAGGTGAGACTGTAAATCTCATTCCGTAAGGATCGAGTGGGTTCGACTCCCTCATTACCCATCACGCTGATACAAAAGCGTGTGTGTCCTCCCTTCTTTTTAAATATAAACACGGTGGCCATATAGCTTAAAGGTAGAGCGGTTCGAAGTTCGAACGATGCAGAGATCGAAACTCTGCTATGGCATTTAAAAAATTATAAAGGAGAATAAGCCAATGATTACATTAAAAAAGGCTTTCGAAACTCAGAACGTTTTGAAGACGTTGCTGAACAGCGCAGAAAACTATCTTAAAAGCGAAGCTAATGTAACTCAGACAATAGAAACGCATTTAAAATCAAAGGCAAATGCGAATGCACAGGATGAAACAATCGTTGTTCCGAGAAATTCAGACATTGAATGTAGCGTTGAACATGTTGTTGACTTCTGTCTGCACATTGCTACCGAGATGGAAACTCTTACAAATGCGATCAATGCAGCCAAAGCAAAAGAGAATTACGATGGTCTTGTTTCTGCAAACAATACTCAGCGACAGTTGCTTGATGTTGTTTCTGGTATGGCAAAGCGTAATTCTAAAGAAACTATAACTACCGCAAGAGGTTTCGCATTCAACAATGATGGCAACCAAATGCAGTATTACTACGACAAAGCGGTTGTCACTACAATCAATTATGATAGAACAACTATCAAGGCGATTGAAAAGAAACTCCGCAAGACTTGTGAACAGCGGTCAGACGATCTTGACAGTCTCTTGCTGACAATCAAGGTAGATTATGAACCGATCTATTCACTTGGCGATACTTTGGAAGATGCGCTTAATGCATTTGAAAAGAGATACGCAGAGTAAATAAAGTAAACAGCGAATGGCCGTTTTGCTGAAAACCGGAATTGGAATTGCAATCGCTTCTAGTGTAATCGAAGTATAGTATTACACAAGCCATGATGCATTTCATACTCAGTTTTCGAACTGTTTACATATAAATTCAAGATGATTAGAAAATTTAGGTATCTAGTGAATACCCTAGACGAACAGTAGCGAACTGCAAACAGCGTATAAAGTCCGTGAGACGATTCTGTTAGGCAGACGTACAGCAATCATCTGATAAAAACGATAAAGCGAAAATTCGAATACAACGTTTTCCGATTCGATCTGTTTTGAGCGTTAATCGCTCCTTAATACAAACTCTCCAAAAGTTTGTGATTGATGATATTCTTTATCTGGCTGCCTAGATGCAGCACCAAAAACAAACTTATTATTTGTTTTGTGAAGCGCAAGCCGGAGAAATAAATAATAACGCTTGTTAATAATTGATTGGATTTCGTTTCGGTTTTCTGTAAAGCGGTCATTCGTAAAAACAAAAAAGTGTGATACTTACAGCAATTATTATGTTGGTTTTAAATTTGGGATTTAAAAAACATAGAGTATCATGGACAAAAAAGTGTGACACATACAGCAATTATTATTATGGAATAGACTTTAAATCTATGTAACCAAAACAATGTGTCATGAGTTAAATAATGCCGACATAGTTCAATTGGCAGAACACGTAATTAAGTGAATCATTATTTTGTGGTTCTTACAGCAAATTACTTTTCCGCTATCCAGGACGTAGTTCAAGGTTCGAGTCCTTGTGTCGGCTCTATGGTGACGCATACAGCAAAACTTATTTTAATTTTTTCGCCACGATAGAAAAAGTAAAACATGGTGTCCTGTTTCCGGATTTATGTGACTCACACAGCAAATCAAATGGTAAACAAAATTTCTGCAAAAAATTTTCAAACGGTTCAAATCCGTCAATGAGTCATGGAGGTATTTAAAATGAATTTCGCAGAAGCAGCAAGAAGAGAAACCACTTACACAAGAACAGAGAACGGCGCATTTGCGCTAAACACGACAGGCAATTCCTGTTTGGATTTGTTTTCTACAATCGGCGCACTCAGAAACGCAGATGATCTCAGAGTGGAAAGTCTGTTCGCAGAAGCATACAAGCAAGACCCGCTGACAGCAACACGAATTCTGTTTTACGCAAGAGATATTCGTGAAGGTCTTGGCGAGAGAAAAGTGTTCAGAACACTTATCAAGTATCTTGCTAATAATCATCCCGAAGCGCTCAGACCCAATCTTGAATTGATTGGTTTCTATGGCAGATTTGACGATCTGTATTCGCTGATTGGTACTCCGCTGGAAAACGATATGTGGAAAGCCATGAGAGCGCAGTTTATCCGTGACATTGATGCACTTGACGATGGCAAGTCTGTTTCACTTTTAGGCAAGTGGATTAAGACACCGGACGCAAGCAGCAAGGAAACAAGAAAACTTGGTATTCTCACAGCGCAAAAATTAGGTTTCACGGTTTACGATTTCAAGCGCCATCTTCGCAGATTGCGCAAGGCTGCTGACATTGTAGAGCGCCACATGACAGCTAACGAGTGGGATCAGATTGATTATTCCGCTGTACCGTCAAGAGCAATGCACATTTACGGCAAGGCTTTTGAGCGCCATGATGCTGATAGATTCAATGAGTTTATCAGCAAAGCAGTTAAGGGCGAAGTCAAGATTAATTCCAGCACGCTCTTTCCGTATGATCTTATCGAGAAAATCACAGACCGCTTTAATTACAGAAATCCGAGACAGGATAATGTTGTAGAAGCACAGTGGAAAGCATTGCCGAATTACGTCAAGGAAGGCACAAACGTTCTTGTCGTGGCGGACACATCCGGTTCAATGTCCGGCAGACCGATGGCAACTTCTACAGGTCTTGCGATTTACTTTGCCGAGAGAAATACAGGCGCATTCCATAATATGTGGATGTCGTTCAGTACAGATTCAAGAATTCAATATCTGAAAGGTGAAACGCTTGCTCAGAAATTGAGAAATCTTGATTATTCACATTGGGATGGCAGAACAAATCTTGAATCTGCGTTCCAGAAGATTCTTAAAATCGGTATCGAGAATCACATTGCACAGAAAGATATGCCGAAGTCAATCATTGTTATTTCCGACATGGAAATTGACACATATTCTACATCTGCTCATTGGGGTTGGACTTTCTACGATACAATGGAGAAGCGATTCGCTGATGCCG
>ODAI011273469.1_pt1 | contig 12932 bp, 13 predicted proteins | sample 1539321 | NCBI WGS metagenome assembly ODAI01 (sample SAMN02144231, study PRJEB22623) | gut metagenome | biome: sheep rumen | host: Ovis aries | place: New Zealand | reverse complement strand
GAATAACTTAGATAAAAATTCTTCACCTAAATATTCCATACCAGTATTTAAGATAAAATTAATTATTAATATGAATAGTGAAATACTTAAAGTATGTTTAATACTTGATCTTAGTATTCCATTTTCACAATGGCAATGTCCTTCTTCACATATATCTTTAATATGCTCTTTCTCTTTTCTATTTCTTAATACAAAATCAATTACAAATCCACATATCATACCTATTATTACTTTAAATAATAATATTTTTATTATTTCACTAATAGCTACTTGTTCACTAATCATTATAGGTAACATTTCATCTGATGTAGATAAATATATAGAAATTAATGAACCTAGTGATATAACTCTAGCTGCATACATATTAGTTGCCATAGTACTAAATCCACATTGTGGTAATACACCTAAAAGTGAACCTAATAAAGGCCCTAACTTACCTGCCTTAATTACTTTTTCTTGTGTCTTATGATTAAATCTATGCTCAAATAATTCCAATAATAAGAATGTAACAAATAAAAATGGTATTAACTTTAATACATCTATAAGTGTATCCATAATAATATCTAGCATAACATCACTTCCGTGAAAGAATTATAACACACAATTGCAAAAATAAAAAGAGGTTTTATCCTCTTACATATTTAGATTGTTTAGTTTCAGCAACAAACGCAGCTTCTAATTCATAAAAACTATCTACTAATGCAGTAGTAGGCCCAACATTAAACACTCGACTATCATTACCATCCGTATATATGGCATATCCAGTCTTATCATTATTCTTAATATCAATTGACATTCCCTCAGTAAGCAATCTCATAGGTTTATCAATTGAAAATCCTATCTTATAGTCAGTAGTAGTCATCTTACCATCAATATATTTAGCCACTTTAAAAGCAACTGTATCTTTTGGTAATGTATCTACAACTTCATCCATCCAATAAAAAGTATCTACTCCATTCGCGTTTGTTAATATTATAAAATCAGTCTTCATAGTACCCTCCTGCCTTTACTATAACAAATATAATATATCAATTTCAATACCATATTTAATATATTTTACACAATTAGTCATTTTCAAACGTTTTAATCCATTTATACATACTATATCTACCACCTGATATCTTTTCTATACATTTATCATCCAATAAATTCTTTAAACTTCTTTCAATAGTAGTTTCACTAATATCAGGACATTTTTCCATTATATATGACTTACTAATAGGAATAACACTTACCATAAATATACTACTAACCCTTTCAATAGCAGTCATTTTTTTATTAATAGTATACTCAACTCTAAACGCAAATTCCTTATATGCAGCTAATATAATACCCAAATAATATTCCACAAAAGAACTGTAATCATTTTTATTATCATGCCAGCCAATAGAACTATTACCTAAAGCATCATAATATACTTCTTTTGTTTCCTCAATCAACTTTTCAATACTTATATATTTACCAACGAAATAGTTAGATTTATAAAGTAACAATAAAGTAAGTAATCTACTCATTCTACCATTACCATCATTAAAAGGATGAATTGATACAAAATCAAATATAAAAATTGGGATTAAAAGTAATGGATCATAACCATCATTAATTGCATCAATATAACTTTTACATAATTTATCAATAGCAATAGGAGTTTCTAATGGAGTTAAAGGAGTAAATCTAATTTTTTTAGTTCCATCTTCTAAAACCTCTTCAATATAGTTTTGAGAATCCTTATATTTTCCACCATAACTAGCATCAGAATATTTATATAAATCTCTATGCAACTGTAAGATAACACCACTAGTAACATCAATATATTTATAATTATCAACAATCATATTTAATACATCTTTATATCCAGCTATTTCTTCTTCACTTCTATTAATAGGCATAGAACCATTTCTAACAATTTCAGTAATCCTTTTATCGCTTGTAGAAATACCCTCAATTCGATTTGAAGAACTAATACTATCAATTTTAGAAAACATTAATAAACTTGATAATATATCCGTATTAGAATCAATATAAAATTCTTGTTTACCCTTATACTCATGTATTGCAGTTAAAAGATTAACTATATTATTATTTAATAAAACATCAGCTTCTTTTTTTAAATCAAATTTTCTCATAAACTCATCTCCTAATTGCATCATTATATCATGATTTGATGCAATTAACAATATATATGATGCAATTACTAATAGTATGCACATTTATGATATAATTTAATTGGTGATATTATGATAGAAGAATTACAAAGCATTATAGATAACTCAAATAATATAGTATTCTTTGGTGGAGCTGGTGTATCTACCGAAAGTGGCATTAAAGATTTTAGAGGTAAAAATGGATTATATAAAGAAAAGAACAAATATAATAGACCACCTGAATATATGTTAAGCCATCAATGTTTATATAACGAACCAGAACTATTCTTTGAATACTATAGAAATGTATTAAGTTCAGATGGTATAGAACCAAACATAACACATAAATACTTAAAAAAATTAGAAGATAAGAATAAACTAAAAGCAATAGTAACACAAAATATAGATGGACTACACCAGAAAGCAGGATCTAAAAATGTATTAGAAATACATGGTACAACATATAAATGTTTTTGTGATAAATGTTATAAAGAATATCCTGGAGACAAAATCTTTAAATCTAAAGGTATACCTAAATGTGAATGTGGTGGAATGATTAGACCAGAAGTAACATTATATGGTGAACAATTACCTGAAGCATTTAATGAAGCAATATATGTTATATCTAAAGCAGAAGTATTAATAGTTGCAGGTACATCATTAACAGTAGAACCTGCAAGTAGTTTAGTAAGATTATTTAATGGTAAACATCTAATAATAATTAATGATTCAACTACACCTTATGATAGTATAGCTGAATTAGTTATAAATAAACCATTAGGTGAAGTATTCAGTAAATTAAAATAAAAAACACTATATAGTGTTTTTTATTGTACCTCTTTTTCTAATTTTAATGCCTTCTTTTTCACCAACACTAAAACTAATATCAATTCCATCTACATTATTATTAGTTAATTCACTAAATCTAATATATTCTATACCAGCCTTATCAAGTAATATACATGCACATTCATAGTCATCACAATTTTCTCTTGCCTCATCATATATTACCTTTTTAACACCTAATGACGCAATCAATTTTGCACATTGAGTACATGGAAATAAAGTAACATATATAGTTCCACCCTCAAATTCTCTTTTGGAACCAACATAATTAGTTAGTCCATTCATCTCCGCATGTTCAACATATGTATATTTCATATTCTTTATACCATACTCTTTTTTAGTACCCCATGGGAATTCATCTTCATCCCATCCACTTGGTGCTCCATTTCTTCCTACAGATAAAACCTTATTATCTTTACTTACATAGCATGAACCTACTTGTGTAGAAGGATCAACACTATTAGAAGCTGCTGCATAAGCAATAGCCATAAACATTTCATCTAAATTTGTTGATACCTCTCTTTTAGGTTCTAAAAACTCCTTATCAATTTTAAACATTTTAATCTCCCTATGCCTTTACTATCTCCTTGTTATCAAATTTAAAAACGTTTTTAATTAATTCACAATGTCTTGTATCTAGATTATGATAATGATTCTTAATCTCTTCTTCATTTCTTTCATCAAAGTATTTACCAGCATCTAAATCATAACTTATACAGTTTAAGATACTACCTTTGATTCCTACCTTCTTACATTTAATAGTAGTTAATAAAAATTCATCTTCATCAATAGTATCAGAATATTCTTCTCCAGCATCGTTTATTATACACACACCAGAATAATAATGCGCTAAACTTCTACCATCATGTTTCTTTAATTTATCAATATAATATTTTAAAACTTCAGCATCAGATAAACCTTCAACACCATTAACTCTTTTTACATATAAACCAGGTTGCTCATTTTCATTAAACTTATCAATGTGTAACCCTGAATCCTCAGCAATTGTAGGTAATTTAGTTAAATCATAATACGCTCTTGCTTTTATAATCGCGTTTTCTTCAGCTGTCTTACCATTTTCTGATACATTAATATCAATACCCAACATTTTTGGATTAACCAACTCTATTTCAGGAAACCCCTTTAATCTTTCTTTCATTAAATTAAATTTGTAATCGTTGCCAGTGGCAAATAATAGTTTCATAAAAACTCTCCTATCTATCACGTGATAATTTAATTATAAAATCAAATTATCATATTTAAAAGCGAATATTTGAAATACTAGATATTCCTAAATGGAATAATTATTTAATTTCAAAGTTAATATACTCTTCTATAAACCTAATTGGTGCAGTTGTTAAATACTTTTTATTATATGCGAACACTATATTCGCAGTAGGTAACTCCTCTTTAATATTTATAAATTTATAATTATCATTATTTTTAACAATATCAGATATTAAATATCCAATACCCAAATCATGATCAACCGCATTTAATATAACTTCACTTGTATGAATATTAATTATCTTTTTAGGTTCAACATTATTTTTAATTAATAATGCATCTAATTTACCCCTATTAGTCGTACCCTTAACAGGTAATACTAATGGTACATCAGTCAAATCCTTAATTGACTTAATATTTTTATATTTATCATAGTTTTCTTTTCTACATATAAATGCATAATTAACAGTTAATAAATCCACTACAGTTAAATCCATATTATTAGTATCTACTGGTGCAGTATCAATAATAATATCAATTTCATGCCTATCAATCAAATCTAGTAGTTGACCAGTAGAAGCACTTATCAAAGTCATTTCAATATTTGGATATTTATTGTGGAAATCTATAATTTTATCAAAGAAGAAGAAAGATGCAATATGAGATGGAAGACCTATATTTAAAGTACCTCTTTCCAAATTCTCAGTTTCAAGTAAATTTCTTTCTGCAGTTAATAAATTATTATATGATTTCTCCACATAATAGAATAATTCTCTACCCTTATCAGTTAATTCAATACCGTTTGAATTTCTATAAAATAATTGAGTTTCCAAATCATCTTCTAACTTCTTAATAGATTTAGATATTGCAGATTGAGTTGTATAAGTAAATTCAGCCGTCTTAGAAAAACTACCATATTTACATACATCATAGAATACCTTATATAGATTTAAATTAATATTTTTTTGTAACATAACTACCTCCTACTAATATAATTATACTATAAATTTGATATAGCAAATAATGAATATTATGAATATATACTATTCCTACACGGAATACCTATATTATAACATAAAAAAACACTATGAATTAGTGTTTTTCTCTCTTTCCAATACATTAGTACTAATATAGAATGTATAAATATCATTATCAGATTTAATATAGAATATACCTTTAACATGTTTAACCATACAATAATAATTAATAGGAAGTTTTAAGTTATCTCTAACATCTAATAACTCAGTAAACTCTGAGACCTTAATCATATTATACTTTCTAAAATCAATCATTGTTTTAGTTTCAACAATTAATCTATCATATTCCTTTAATAATCTACTAACATATTTATCATATAAACTTCTTCTTCTACTCATTTTCTTATAACTAACATATAATATTTTGCTTGAGTAGAATCCAACAACCGCTAATACTAATAATAAACCAATACTTACATAATTAACTTCACTTGTTTTATCAAATGTAACATAATTAATATTAGGATTTGCTGAAGCTACATCAATATTAATTTCAATTGATCTTTCAGATAATGGGATAAATACCTCACCCATATTAACTTCACTATCTTTAAGTGAATAATCCATATCAACAGTATTACGTTTAACTTTCATATATACTTTTAAATAACTATATGTATCTAGACCTAAAGTAGATCTATACTCATTCGCGAATTGATTATATAATGAATAATTAATTTGCAATCTTTCATTTATAATTAATTGATCAGAACCGTTTAGTCTTTTCTTTTGACTTTCTAAAATATTATATGGTTTTTTAAGTAATTCTTTTTTAGTAGTATTATTTTGAATTATTAAATCAGCAACAATTTCATAATCAAAATCAATATTAGCTGCAGCATTAATATCAAATTGATAATTATAATTAATATCTATATAATCAATTAATCCAGTAGGATAAGCAGTCCCTTTTGGTAAGAAGTCTTCTGTATAAAATTTGTTTTCAATTAAATAAACTTTATAATCAGTAGGACACTTTTCACTATAGCTTATAGGGGTTACTTCAATTTTTCTAACGATATTAAATCCTAAGAATATGCCAATTGCAAGAATAGACGCCAAAAAGACACAGCATATTATAACTCTGGTTCTGTATAAATTATATTTATCATCGCTGAAATATTGTGCCATCTTCGCGTTATTCACAGGCTATTTCTCCCCTCTATAAACTATTAACCCAAACAGTAGGATATCCAATCAAAGGAATCTTATGATTAACAATTCCAATAAATTGATCTTCTGTTATTTCATAATTATCAACATCATCATTATTATCTCCCTTAGTATAGAAATAATACATTCCATCCACAGTAATCTTCCTAATTAGTCTATGAACAATTATAATATTACCTTTTTTATAAGCAATTACTTGCCCAACTTCAAGATTATCAAAATCTCTATTCTTCTCTATAATAACAACATCACCTTTGTTAATATTAGGTGTCATACTACCAGTCGCGATTGCAACTGCATGATAGTAAAAATACCCAGAAGTTATATATACTAAAAAAAGTACACATATTGTTGGAAAAATCAAAGGTAGTATTCTATTTTTATGATATTCTCTTAACACATCTTCATCCCTATCTTTAAGGAAAAATTTATATATGTTATATAAGAATACAGCTGGTACCACTAATTCGATTACTGAATAAAAATATTCATTTGGATCCGGTATTATTGGTACAAAATATATATATAAGTTCTTTATTAACAAATAGAATATTGTAGGCTTAAATCCTGCCATATAACAAGTATAACTACAAAATATATTAACACTAATAATTGGTACAACCGTTACAGCAAAAAATGTAAACGCTGAATAAGGTGAACCAAACATTGAGCTATTAATCATACCAGACAAATCTATTACCATAAAAAATATGGTTGTTAATGAAATTATTAATCTAGATCCTTCTGATTTACATAACATCATATATCTTAGTAATTCTTTAGATATAATAGTAAGTATTAAAGGTAATGTAGTATTAATTATATAATCAAATCTCCAATTATTACCTGTTCTAGCGAATCCTATTAAAATACCTAATAGATAATATAGAATAAAATATACTAATAAATAAATTGATATTTCAATACATATACTTTTCCAATATCTATGTCTATCTTTCTCATATCCAAATAGTATTTTAAATAGAATTAACATAATAACTATTAATCCCACTTTAATATATCCACTTAATATACTTGATACAAAACCACCTAGTAAAAATAATATAATGAAAACGAGTTCAAATATTAATAATCTTAAGTACCCCTTCTTCATAATATCATCTCCCAAATGATCTTGTTAAAGTATATTAAGACCAAAGTCTTAATATATTTTAATTACTAAGCTCCACCACCTGCTGAAGGTGCAGTACTAGTATAAACTACAGAAATAGCTCCGATATTAACAATAATATCACCATCTAATGTAGCAGCAACTGCTCGAGCATCAGCTGTATCAGCATAAGCAACAGTTAAAGTAACTGGAGCACTACCTGTTGTAGCAGCGATTGATGATCCAGTAATACCAGTTGTTGTAGAAGTGTAGTTAGTACCACCGATATTTAATGTTACATTAAACATCTTAGCACAGTCAGTATCAGAAATAGTAGTAGTGTTACCACCAATTACTGAAGTACCAGCTCCATCAACTACATCAATAGGAGTTGCGTCAGTTCCTGTTACGTTTGTACAAGTAACAGTTACATTATCAAAGTTAACTGCATCTAAGTAAGCAATCATATTACCTTTATTTAAAATACTTAATTCATAAGATACACTTGAACCAGTTGTAGTTGAAAGTGTAGCGTTAGTATTTTGAGTAATAACATATTTTTTAACATCGATAACACCTGGTTGAGTTGGTGCACCAACAGCAGCTTTTGTTCTAGCAGTTGAAGCATCTTCAATTGTAGTTCCATCAGTTGAGAAACCTACATTCCAGTTACCAGTTGTAGCTGTAACTTTAGCAGCTGTACTAACTTTTAAAGTAGTAGAGAATGCTGCGAAACCTAATGATAATCCAGCTACTGCAACTACTAATGCTAATACAGCTAAAATTCTTGTACCGTTATTCTTTTCCATAAGTTCACCTCCTCTATTATATAAATAATAGCATAGCTTTGATCAAAGACTATTTGGCTTATATTCTATGCTAATATTAATATACAACATTTTTAATATTTTTTCAACCATATTAATAAACCTTGAGTTCGTCTAGAAACAATTCAATTCATTTGATATAATCAAAATAGCAAACTCCACGTTTAGTTCGTGTTAAAAATGAATAATACTTGCTATAATTTAATCATAATAAGAAGGAGGATTTTATGAATCAAGAAAAAATTGGAAATTTCATCAAAGAAAAAAGAAAGGAACATAATTTAACACAAGAAGAATTAGCTGCTCAATTAGGAGTAAGCAATAGAACCATATCTAAATGGGAAAATGGACATGGTATGCCAGATTATTCTATGATATTAGAAGTATGTAATAAACTAGATATATCTATTAATGAACTATTATCTGGTGAAGAAATCAAAGAAGAAAACTATCAAACCATGTTAGAAGAAAATATGCTTAAAACAATAGATTATAATAATAAAAAAAGGAATAAAAAGAATAGAAAAATTACTTTATTTATTATTATTATATTATTAGTAGTATTAGGTATTGGATATAGAATATTTCTAATAAATAAATATACTGATATTAGTAAAGCTAGAATCCGAAGTAACACAAGTACTAATATACTTGAATTAACTAAAAACAATAAAGCTAATAAAGAAGTAAGAAACGAATTAAAAATGTATATACCAGAAGGTTTTGAATTAGTAACTGATATAAAAGTATCTACTAGAGTTAACCCTAATTCTGATTTATATATTAAGAATAATACAAATATAAAAATAAGCGAAAGCGGTGGTACACTATGGGATGGTATACATCGCGTTGATAATCTCATTAATATAAATGACACATATAAATTATTTAACAAATATAATATTAAAAGTATTTTTGAGGCATATGATTATTATATAGAACATAAAGATGAAAATTATAATTTCTTTTCTAAATTAAGTGATGCAAAAATAATGTACACATTGAAATTAATGTTTAGTGGTATATACAATATCCAAACAGATTTCTATTCATTTAATTATGATAATGTAGAAGGATTAACATACATAACTAAATATGATGATACACATTATATCATTTATACAACAATTACATTATTAACACCAAAAGAGTATCGTAGTTATAATATTTATATTACATCTGACGAAAATGATTTATCTTTAAAAGAAGTAACAGATATATTAGCAAGTTTTGAAACAACAATAAAAAAATAAAGCATTATGCTTTATTTTTTATTTATTATTATTTAAATTCCCTTTTCTCCTATTATTATCAACATATTTATATGCACCGAAGCCACAAATTGCAGCAGCTGCAGATAATACTGCAAGTAACCAACCCAACCACAAAGATTCAGGTTCTTCTGCAGCAGTAGCTTTAGTAATAGGGTCAACAGCCTCAATGCTAGAGTCATCTATTTTATGTATCTTAGAGTCAGATTTAGGATTTGATTGTTCAGATGTTCTAACACCTAAAACCCCACTAGCGCCTCCTGCAGTAACATTACTTACAACTGCTTTAGCTGGTGCTGGTAATGATACAAATGTTGCTTCTGGTTCTGTATAACTTAACGCTAAACTTAAATAAACTCCTCCACCCCTTGGAACAATCATAAAATAATTACCATTGATATCTCTAGTTAATTCAGTTTTTACTCCTACACCATCATATACTGCCAAAAGATTATAGTTTTTCTCTAAATCTATTTTTACAAGTACTATATCGCCTTCTTTAGCAACACCATTTATAACTTTACCTTGACCATCTACTAAACTTAAAGTGGCGCCTTCAATAGATTCAGTCTTAATAATATAATTGATACTTCTCTCAAAATCTACATCTCTTACTTTAATTTTTTGATCTTCTACAATTGTATTTTTTAATGCAATAGTACCATCTGAAGCTCTATTTATTTTCCAAACAGTTAAATCGGTATTTGAAGAAGTATATTGATTACCATCTAATAATATAGCAGCTTTTGTAGCGTTAATAGTTCCACCAACATATACATTAAGTTTAGTTTTACTATCAAAACCACCAGCATATATACCATATTCTGAAGAAGTTAAATCACCATCAATATGAACATTACTGATACGTTCAATTTCTTCATTCATACCTTCAGAAGTTGCCATAACACCATAAGCTGAACCATTATCTGAGGATACTTTAACATCACCTTTTACAGTAGCAGTAATTTCACCACCACGATTATCAATATCAATTCCAGTAGCTGAAGAATATGTTTCTGAAGTAGCCGTAGCAACTATATCATTTGTAACACATAAAGTAGTATTACCAGAATCATCACCTTCAGTAAATGATCCTAATCTAGCACCAGTTACATATTCACCATTTACTTCAATATCTGATGCAGTTACATCTGAAGAAGAAATACTTAAAGCTCCCACACCAGTAGCGTCTTCACCATTTGCAGTAATCTTACCAGTAACAGTTATAGATGCATCTTCAGAACTAACACCAGTTGCTTTTTCATCACCAGTTACAGTTATATCACCATCAATTGTAGCAGTTGCAGTAGAAGTACCACCAATTGCGCCTACACCTTTTATAACAGAGTCAGACTCACCTTCTATATCTCCATTTATTGTTGCGTCTACTGATGATCCATTAGCTTCTAAATCTAATACTGTACCTTCTGTCTCAGTAGTTAATTTAACATCTCCTTCAACTAAAACAGATGAATCAGATGTTGAAGCATAAACACTTACTGCATATGAATTACCTTCTACAGTAACATTACCAACTGTAGTATTACCACTAGTAACATTAACTGCGTTAGTAGTATCAGTTGGTACTTCACTTGCAGCTAATAAATTCATCGGAGCACCAAAGAATGATACTAGCATTAAAAGTGAAACAAATATTTTTTTTACTTTCATAAAAACCCTCCTTAAAGCACATAACTTTCCTTACTAAGAAAGTACCATAAATTACTATCTAAGTCAATAATTGTAAGCAAAATTGACAACAGCATTATTATTTGTTATATTAAAGGTGTAATAAATCAATTAGTTATTCGCGTTTTATTACCGGGACACTTTTAAGTGGGGTTAATAATGATAAGAACCTTAGAATCTCATCATGAATGACAAAACAATATAACACAAGAATTTTGTGGTAGTTTTTGTTGTTCATGAAAGGAGGTTCTTTTTTATACCACACAAAAAAGAAAGAAGGTAAATTATGAAAGAAAAAGAGTATTATGAAGAAATAAAAGATTGGGATTTTAGCAAATTTGAAATCGAAACTGAATCATTAACTAATTTTGATATTTATGAAATATTAAATAGTATCACTACTAAAGATTCCAAAATATTAGACTTAGGAACTGGTGGTGGAGAAAAAGTATTAGAAAGTTTTCCTGAAGTAAAAGAAATATTAGCTACTGATTTTGCAGAACCAATGGTAGAAACTGCTAATAAGAATTTAATAAAAAGTGGAAGAAAAAATATAACATTTAGATTTATGGATAATCTAAAAATGGATGTACCTGATAATTACTTTGATGTTGTAACAGCTAGAAACACAGTTACGGATCCAAAACAAATCTACAAATGTTTAAAAAAAGATGGATACTTATTAATCCATGGTGTTGATAAGTATGATTGCCACAGTTTAAAAATGATATTTGGAAAAGGACAAGCATTCAAAGACATAACACCAATAAGCATAATAGATTATGAAAACGTATTAAAAGCAGGTTTTAAAGAAGTAGAATTAGTACCTATCCACAAAAGAGAGTACTTCAAAAACAAGAAATTATTCATTGAATTCCTAAAGAAAGTTCCTATAATAGATGATTTCTCTGAAGAATTGGGAGATGGAAAACAATATTTTGCTAATGAATTTGATGAAGAATTAATAGACAAATACATAAAAGAAAACACATTCGATGGAAAAATAAGATTATTAAGAAGATACTACGCAATAATTGCTAAAAAATAAACAATCAAAAACACTAACCAATTGTTAGTGTTTTAATATTCAAAATGGCACGCTTTTTATGAACGTTTACGAAAAAGCAGGAATAAAACCTGATTATAAATATATTGCATCATATTATATTCGAAAGATCAATATAATTATAAAAAGAAAAAGTATCGATAATCGATACTTCTTTATTTATGCTTTTTTGGTGCACGTTGTGATAATGCACTTCCAGCAACAGATTTTGTTTTACGTGACGTTCTGCCATCTTTCAAAAGAGATGAAGCTTTTGATGCCACTTTCGAACTAGTTTTTCTTTGCTTTGCCATATACTTTCTCCTTTAACTTAATATTTTTTTAATGTTATCTGTAGAATCAATGCAATTACGCCATGCAGCTTCGCCAGTTAATTTTGCTACAAATAAACGATCATTATAGTCCATTTCATTAAGCAAACTATCTCTTATTTGTGAATAACTATGATTACTTTCGACAATCCAGACAGATTCACATAATTTCGAGTATGAATATGTCTTACTTTTAGAATTAATGCTAGAATAATCATTTACAGGAGTTC
>ODAI011233165.1_pt1 | contig 12932 bp, 34 predicted proteins | sample 1539321 | NCBI WGS metagenome assembly ODAI01 (sample SAMN02144231, study PRJEB22623) | gut metagenome | biome: sheep rumen | host: Ovis aries | place: New Zealand | reverse complement strand
TTATAAATCTTATTATTGGTTCGCCTGTATATTCTTTACTTAACATTCTAAACTCCTTTTATATGCAGTTGCAGGTTCATAGTACTTACCAGTATTATTATTCTCTAAATGGCAAAATGTTGTGTGTGGTAAGAATTTCCAAGTTACATAACTTGAATTAAAACTAGAAGTATGTCCATTAAATGAAACTTTTTTATCGAATATCAAAAACTGAACAGCTTCGTTTGTTTGTTGCTCATAGAAACCAAACAACTCTCCAATTTCATTATAGTTTATTGCCATTAAATTCATTAAAAGGATAAATGGTTTCTTTGAGATAAAACATTTTTCAAACACTTTATATTTCAAAGAAAATGGTGGGTTACTTATAATTATATCCACCTCATCTGGAATTGGTTTTTCAAAAAAGTCTTGTCCAGTTTTAATATCTCCGTAGATTACTTTATAACCTGCTTCTTTAAGAACGATAACATACTCTGATACCTCAGTATCAAATGGACAATAAATTACTTTATCTGTGTCTCCATTAAAATAGGTGCTAAGGTAGGGGAGTAGGCTTGTTACTAAAATCTTTGGAGTGTAATACTCATCAGCCTTATTAAAGGCTTTTCTAAATGACCGTGTTTTCATTATAAAGTAAACTCACACTCCTACTGCACAACTTCGCTTGTTACACCATCTTTTACGGCAACAGCTTTTACAATTACATTTTCTGTAATTTCAAAAGGTTCTGTATATTTAGTGCTTTCAGTGGTAGGTTCACTTCCGTCTGTCGTATAATAAATATCAGAACATTCGGTATTACAAGTTATTGTTACTGTATTTTCTACACAATCAACAAGAGGATTTTCTACTGTTTCTGTTGGTTCCTCTGGGTCTACTGGTGTATCTGAAGTTTCTTCAAGAAGCTCATACTTTACACATTCGCCACTTGAATTGTGTGCTGAACAATACTCATACACATCTTTTCCTTCGATGTAATCAGCTTTTACATAGGCTTTACAGTAATGACCTTCTGATGCGAATGATATCGCCACTTGTCCTTCACAGATATACTTAAAAGGCTTTTTTGCTATATACTCTGCAAGATTTGGGTTTTCTGTCGTATGAAATTTACAATTTACACACACACCTTTTACATGTTTTACAGCAGGCTCTTCTTCTGTGTACCACTCATAAAAGTAATGTAAAGCTGATGTCGTTTTTCCTGTATTTCCATCCTGCTCAATAACATCTTTCAGTTTTTTTACTTCTTCTGGAATAGATTCAATACTCTCCCATTTCTCAATATCAAAATCAGGAGCCAAACCTACAGAATCGTTTTTTGTTGTAAGTGAAAAATATGAAGTAGTTGTAATAACAGAATTATCTTCTTCATACTGATAATCAACTTTTTCAACATAGTATTTTGCATAACGCTTTTCGACAGTTACAATTTCTACAGCCATATACGCCTCCTGTATTTGTACTTTATATCACAAAATTTTTTTATCAAACTTCATCATCTTTAACCCAGATATTTCGTTCACTTTCACCACCTGCGATATATCCTTCGTTATATGCTTTTTCCATGTCTTCAATGGTAAAAGTTGCGTGTTCATCGCTTAATCTTGTTGGAAAGTTTAAGTCTAAAAACTCTGTAAATGTCATATACTCTCCCTCAAATAGTACGCATACCCATTAGCTCTGTATCAAAATCAGGAATTGGATTTTCTGCTGAATACCACAGGTGCAGGCAGTATTTAGCTATGTTCACATAATGGCTCTCTTCAGGAAACACCATGATAGATTTCTTGTCAGTGCCAATAAAATCTTTTCTTACGAGCTGGATGTCCTTGTAATCGGGAATACGGCTCTTCCTACTGAAAGACACATGAAGCCATTCTGTTCCCTCGTATTTTGCAGGAGATACGATTACATGAAGTCCGTTAAAGTCATACGAGCGGATATACTCGTCAGCGTCCTTTGAGATGATGTTATATATGCTCACCTTTGTCTGTTTCCAGTAATTCGGCAGTTTCGGAAAGAACTTTGCCTCAGCAATCCTTACTCGCTCTATTCGTCCGTCAGATGTTCCCATAGTAGCGTCACCGCTGATTCCCATTTCCTTACGCAGAAGCTCAATTCCTTTTTCTTCCTGCTCTTTAGTCAGTTGTTTCATTCTGTATCTCCCTTATCAAATCACCTCGTCTAACTTTCATTTTTATAGCTTTTCCATAGACATTGTTTTTATCGAATTGTTTCAAGAACCATTCTTTTTTAGCCTCATTTACCAGATAATAAACAGTGTCCCACGGTCTTTTGCCCCAATACCCAAAATAAATGAAATGATTACCATTAGTTATATCTTCACTTAGAAGTATTATATTTTTATCTTGAAGACAATTATTTACCCAGAACTGTCTGCTCCCAATTCCCGAACAGCCATTCCCGAGACGGATAGTTTCAACCTTCCCATCTATAAGACATTCTGTGTTAGTTATATATTCAAAGTTCATATAAGCTCCTTGCCGAATGTATCAAAGTCAATCCACTCTTCTTTCATAAGATTGCCGATAACAGAAACACGGTCTCCTAATTTTGCGTTTTTAATTCTTATGTATTTACCATCAAGCTCTTCCCAGGAATCCACACCCACTACTTCAAGAATCCGCATTATCAAATTCATTCCGTAGGCAGTGCCTACTCTTTTGTCTTGTTCTTTGTCATACTGGTCCATAGCCCAGCCACCAAGAGCAATGCCGCCTCCACCCTGAATGTCGAGGACAAGCGTAAAATCGAATATGCCGTTGCTTATGAAGCCGAGTTTTGTTGATTTTATCTGTGCGTTCAGCGTGTCCATGTTTAACTCTCCTTGTTGTGAAAAATTTTCTCTTCAAGTATTTCTGCAAAAACATCTTGAATCCTGCATTTCAAATCTTCACTATTTCCAAAGTCATAATCTTTAATTGCGTTTATAACTTTGTCTCTAATAAGGCTTTCGTTATCCTTAATAGCAGAGTGCAGAATGTTCAGACCTACACTTTCCGTATGGTTCCATGCGTCTGCTTTCCTGAATAATTCAAACTTAATTGTGCCGTCTTCTTGTAATAGTTCTATGACTTTGGTTTTAATCAATTCTTCAGCATCTTTTCCAGTACATTCAGAAACCTCTTTGAATAAGAATTCGTATGAAAGGTTGCTTATAAGCCTTTCAAGCTCAGATTCTTTTTCAAATTGATGATATATGGCGGAACGAATAGCTGATTTGCATTCATCTTTAATTTCATCTTTGCTGAGATAATCCTCAATATTGATTTTTAATTCCATTGCTTACGCCTCCTTGTTACATTCTTCTGAAATAATTTTAAGTCCAATTATTTCAAAGGATTTTGCGGCCATTTCCATTTTGGTGAGATATACAGCTAATTTTTCATACGAATCAAACTCTGTTTCAGACAAAACCTTTTCTGTGAAGTCATCTTGGAAAACACATATCGTGATTTTGAAATGACTTATTGAAAAGTTCGGAGAGCATTCTTTTATGAAATTGATGTCGAAATCACTCATGCAAAAACTTTCTTTATAGTCTGTATATCCGCTACCGTTGTAAACATTGCTAGATAAATGTATTTGATAAATCGGTTGTTTATTCATTCAAAAAAAACTCCTTTGCTGTTGGTGTTACATCTACTTCAACTTTTCTTATAATTGCCATTTATCACCCTCTACCAAATACAAAGTTTTATAATTGATAGTCCTAACAAAACAATATCAATAATTAAAGCTATCTGCATTTTTAACTTACTCTTCTCTTGCTTTGCAGAACCTAATACCATTGTTTCACAAGCTGTCATAATCGCAGAAAGCACAAGTGCAGTAACAACAAGTCCTTTTTTACTGAAAATCCAGCCAAATAGTAAAAATAAAATTGCCAAAATATCCATTTTATTCCTCCTTTAAATTAAGCAATTGCAACTTTTCTGTTTTCTTCGATAGCTCCAATAACAGCGTCACTTGCCTTAATACAGACAGGATTTACCTCGTGATAACCTCTTTCGTCTGTAAGCATTGCCATTGAAAGCCACTCTGAAGCAGATACAGCAGCAAGTTCCTGTAAGCTCATGTCATCTTTCTTTGCGGTAATACCAAATTCTTTCTTCATGGACTTTGCAGTATTGATGTACTCATGCTGCTTTGTGTAGCCATGATTTTTGAGTGTGTCAGTGAAAACATTCCTGATTTTCTTTGATTTTTCACGCGTCAAATCATACACTGATTTGAGTTCATATTTGCCGCTGTTACGAATAGACGGCAAAACCACAGATGTAACCCAATGCTTAAAATCTCTAGCCTGTTTCAGTTTACTACTCAGAATAAGAGAGTACAGGCCGCTTTCGTTTATAATGATAAAATCTTGCTTTCCTCCAGGTGTCATCAATTTAGTGACCCCTTTATCTTCTTCGTCCACATGATTTGCAATAGCATTATTTAATGACTTTCCCTCACCATACCCTAATGCTTTTGCTACATCCTTACCAACAAACCATATTTCACCATTTAATTCTATTGCGCGAATATCTCCAAATTGCTCATTTCCAAAAACTTTAAGTTCATTCATACCTTCTTCCCCCTAAAAAATATCCTCTGGAACCTCTTTATCATCTGCTGCCATATCAGCAAGGCTCTTTACCGCAGAATGTTTCTCAACCTTAATGTCGTTTTCTTCGCTATCAGAATAAGACAAGGCTTTTATAACCTCTTCTTGCGTATATCCGTTGTGAAACATCTCACGACCTTTGTTAAAGAGTCTTCTTGCCCTTTCAACTCTTGGCTTTAACCAAGGTGCGCCCTGCCACGGTACTTCACGACCGTTTATGTTGATAAGAATGCGCTGACATCCGTCAAAAACTGCATCCCATGATATTCCGTGCTGAATATCCAAGTGTATCTGATGTAAAGCTCTGTAAAGGTTCCATGACTGATTTACAAGCCAGTCTAACCCTTTACCTTCACCTCTTGAAACGATATGGCAGACATCTCCGCCCATAACGCCAGTACACATACACACCTGATTTTCATTTGCCCATTCTTCAAGTGAGAGGGGAGTGCCGTCTTTGTGATAATCTGAAGGGTCTTTGTATAGGATATTCTTTTCACCCTGAAGCCATGAGAATATATCTCTTACTGAGTCTCCGATTTCTTCAGGAATACCATTGGCGGTCATAATGAGATTACACATCTTTGAAATAATCTCTATACCTTCTGTCTTAGTCACCTCTGACCACCCTTTAGGCTTAAACTTTCCTTCTGATACAGAATCCTGCCTTACAGGGAACAGTTCAGGTTTAAGTAAATCTTCATACCACCATTCAAGCTGTTTAGATGTAGGTGCTGTACCACCGTTAAAAGCCCTATAATGAAGTGAGGCTAATGCCCAGAAGGTCTTGGTCTGGTCGTAGGTTTTAGCTTGTGCGCGATTCATAACACGAACATTTACAAGACGACCTTTTTCACCAACAAAACCAACTAATAAGTTTTTATCAACACTGGTTCTTGGTCGTAATATATATTCCGTATCTGATTTTTTTTGGATTAAACAGCTCGCTTCTACGACATTCATAACTATATTATATAATGCACTATATAATGTGTCAAGTAGATACATTATATAATTCTTGCTTTTTTTTACCTAATAATGTATGCTTATACTATGCCTAGAAAAACAGAAACTGAAAAAAGGATGCATATTTTTCTCAAAAGCGAATATCAACAAAAGATAATGGATAATAAAGAACCAACAGAAACCTGTACAGGATTTATTGAACGCTGCATTGATAAAATGATTACATCAAAAACAGATGATAAAGAGGCTTTTAATCAGATTTTAGCTTTGATTCAGAAGATGTCTGAGAAGACTTCTGTTTAAGAACTTGTACAAGAACATAAGAGGCATAATCTTTTGATTCTGTAGGCTTTTTAGAACAAACCAATTTTATTGGACATTCTTTACAACGAAAACCATTACAACCGTTATCTGCAATATAACGCACCATACCTTCTGCTACATTACCATTTGCTTGTGTTAAACAAATTGCTGCTTTAATCTTGTTCAATCCCATGTAAAGCCTCTTTTTTACTTAAAATCATAGACATTCCTTTTCTAAAATTCCGTGGAGCAACCGCAGTTATTTTTTCCGAAAAAGAAAATTCAAATCCGTTATCTATAAGTGCAACCTCTTTTATATGCTTGTATCTAAAAAGCAATTCACTTTTTTCAATAAGTGCAAATGGAATAAGGAACATTTTTTTATCAGAAAATTCAATAAAAACAAGAGCATAACCACCCAAAGCAGAAGTCTTTTTAAGATGGTTTATTTCAGATTCTGTAAAATCAGAAAGTCTTATTCTGTCACTCTCTCTATGTTTTGCCTCTGCGACAATAGAATTACCGCCATATAAAGTTCCAAAGTAGTCACATCCAGATTGGGTTTGATATACAGCAAGAAACTTTCCACCACCTAATGAACGAACAGGTTTTAATGCTTCATTTTGCTTGCGTATATCACAAAACCCAAGATTATTCTGCAATATAAAATAAGACTCTAATCTCCGTTCAAAACTTTGACCGTTTTTTTTGGCAATAGAACCTTGTGCAGAACGACTTCTCACCGCAATCGTCTCCTGATAACAGGCTTATCGTCTTTTACAAATTTAAGTGTATAGCCATTACGCTTTAACACTTCTGAAACTCTTTGTTTTGTTATTCCGTATTTTACACCTACCTCGCAGTAAGATGCACCTTCGTTCAGTTGATTAACCATTTCATCAATGGCTTCTGGTGTCCATTTTTTGTTATAACTTTTTTCGTATTTGCAGTCATTTTCGATTAGGGTTCTTTCTACAAAATCTCTGCTAAATCCGCATACTTTAACAATTGCCATAACTGTAGCATTATCACCAAGGCGTTTGGCTTCTTCGACAACAATTCTGGTACGCCTTTCAATTTCCGCTTTCGATAATCGCATATCCACCCCTATAAATGTTTTGATTTTTCAATTTTGAGCCTTGTACTTATATAAGTACAAGGCGATTTTTTTTATTTTGCTTTTTTTGCGGCAGCGAGTACTTCTTTATAGAAAGCATAAAGCTCTACAACAGATACTCTTGCCAATTTTGGATGCTTTGCGCGTAACTTGTTAAAAGCTTCATCAGTTACAGTAGTAACATTTTTCTTTGATGCAGTTACAACCTTCTTCTGTTCAGGTTTAATTGCCTTTACAGTTTTCTTTTCTGGTGTTTTTGCGCAAACCTTTGGAGCAGCCTTTTTTGCTTGCTTCTTATTTGTCATTTATACCTCCTAGCACATTTGTGCTTTGTCGCATCTTCAAGGGTTCCCTTAAATGTTGTTAAAAGAACTCTCACTTCAAAAGGGTATATCTTCGTGAAATTCTCCGTCTGGAGCATTTGAAGAACTGTTATCACTTTGTTTTCTTGTAGAACCACTCAACTTAATGTCATCAATAACAAAATTTACAGACGAGAATTTCTTTCCGTCTTTTTCCCATCTATTCTGTCGTGCCTTACAAATTGCAGAAATTGAGGTTCCTTTTTTCAAGTGAGGTGCAAGAGCTTCTGCTCTTTTTCCAAACATACGCAATTCAAAGAAATTAACCTCATCAACCCAATTATCACCATCTTTTCGTGAGTAATTGTTTGCAATCGCAATATCAAGAACATTAAAACCACCATTTAGCTGTTTTAACTCTGCATCGCGCACAAGGTTTCCCGACAATGTTACTGAGTTCAAATCATTCATCTTTCATTCTCCTATATTAAAAAGTGCTTATAGATACATAGTACAATAAATATTTTTTTTGTCAACTAGACTTATTTGGCTTTTTCGATTTCACCTGCAAGACGGAACATAACTTTTTTCATAGCTTTTGACATTCGTTCCCATGTTTCATCACTAATTGCATTTGCTTCTTCTGGTTGCATAACAATACCAAGTTCGATTTCAGCTTCTTTCTCCGCATTATCTACCAAGAACTGATATTTTTTCATAATATCAACCTTAGAGCCGTGTCCATCAAAAACTTCATTTTTCCAGATTTGTGCAAAATACTTTGATATTCCATATCGAGCCATTGCTTGGTCGATAGTCATACCATTCTTAAATGACTTTTTAACTTCTTTTATCAAAGCGTCAGAGTGCTTCACAAAACATTCCGTCAACCACCAACAATAGTTCTAGAAGTGTTTTATATTTTATTACTCTGTGTGCATCTTGTAGAAACCATATCCCACTTGATTTCCAAAATCGAGCTATTATAGTTCCCTTGTATAAGAAACCATAAATACGAGTAAAGGGAAGGTGAGCTATTTTTATCCCACCAAATTGCTCACGCCTCCACTTTACTTTAAGCTGACTCTTTCTCACACAGATTTCCCCTAAAACACCTGATGTTCTATATTAAATGGGTTCCTACCCTTAGAATTCAAAAAAAACTTACACTACAAGATGGAAATAGAGAAGGGAAAAATCTTGTAGTGTAAATGTTGTGGTAGATACAATTTACACTTTATAATGTGTTTTGTCAAGTGTAAATGTTTATATTGTTTAATTGTGGTTAATTATTTTTTTTTAATCCAGCGCAAATAACTTTTGCAATAATTTTTGCATTTTCTTTTGTTGGTTCGTTAATAAGCGGCTGCAAAATCATATACACCCATTCTTCTAGTTCTGTTAAATCTTCCATTTGATTTCTCCTTATAAATAAATAATTATAGGATTCAAGTTAACACCATTTTACGTACAGTATTAAACTTGCTATTCCTACTATAATTAAACCAACAATCTTTCCAAGAATCAAGTAAAACAATTCGTTCTTTTCCATAGCACACCTCCTATTTCACTGTATCTATTATCGAGCAGAACGAGTACGGAAGCAACTTGAATTCGCTTGAATTGTACTTGAATCGTTATTTTAATTGGAATATAAATTCTTATACACCTTTCACACCTCTGTTTCTTAGTTCGTCATTGACTAAATCATCAAAATTAGATTCATCAATAGCCTGTTTGATTTGTTTGATGTAAAGAGATTTATTGTCTTGTCCAGACTTTCTGTCTTGTTCAATCTCTTCTTTTAAGCGTTTTAAGACACCTATAAGGTTTTTGTGTTTTTTATAAAGTTCATTATACATTAGATTTTGATTTAAAATTTCAGATTGTGTCTTTAAGCCTACACTTTCTGGCATATTAAAATCCGTGTAAAACTCTCGAAAATAATCGTGAAATACAACTATATCTCCTTTTACAGACAATTCTTCTTGTTTTTGTTTTTTTAGACACCAATCAACAATTGTTTTAAGTTGGTCATTCATCTGTTCAATAACTTCCATTATTTATTCTCCTTTTCTCTGGTATACTTTGCCATAAGTTCCTTCTAATTAAACACCTCAATTATTTATCGGCAAGTTCTTCTTTTGTTCTGAACCCTTCAATAAAGCCACTCTGAAAAAACAGCTTAACAATCGGAATTGCTGATTCTGGCAATTTACTTCCAACTCCTGTATACATTGCCATTCCCCAGTATTGATTCCAAACTTTCTCTGCCAGTTCTTTAAGTTCTGAATCTATCATTACTTTTCCTCCTTCTTATCTTTATAATCTTTTCCAAAAACAAAAGCACAAACAAGAATTGTAATAAGGATTATTCCCTCTAAAAATATCATCACAATTGTAATATCATTCATAAAACACCTCAAATTTACTGTCATAGTATCAACAGCAAAGTCTGCATATTTCCGTATTTTTAATGTGGCTCTGTTTGTTCGCATCTATGTACTTGCACATTCTGCAAGGGTCAATTACTAAAGGAATATCATTTATATACCCTTCATAACTTTTTAACTGTTCTTTGATTTCTTTCTTTGCCATACCAACTCCATTTATTTCAAAGCAACAGCAATCATTGAAAGTGTTGCCAATACAACCATTATTGTTCCACAAAGAACAACAATAAACTTACAGACTTCATAGAACTTTTCTAACATTATTCAACTCCATATAATCAGCATTAAACTTTTCCGCAACATCCTTTAGTGTTTGTTCACTATCTGTATCAAACTCCCTTTCATTAGCAGAAACTCGTTCTATACATTCAGAAACCATACTGTATTGTTTAGATGTCAATTTAACTTCCATCATTTTTTTTCTTCTCCTTCAAAATCTGCATAGATTTCTTTGATAATTTAATCAGGCTTGTTTTACTTTCGACAGGCTCAACTTTATCAAGATACGACAAATCTAACCCTTCATCACTTGTAAGAAAATCAAGCCAACATCTGCGACATTCTTCCTCTGCCTTTTCTGGCGGTGCTTTTACAAAACAACTTGCTTTATGACAACAGATGTTATTCTTACTCATACAGATAGCAAAATCTCGCACATTATTAAAACCAATTAAAAGTTCAAAATTATTGACCATTTCTATTCCTCTTTTACATACATTTCACCAACCAAAGTGATAGACTTGAATCCTTGACCGTATTTTTTGTATTCATCAAGTTCATCTTCTCTTATCAACAAACCTGTTTTTGGAATTTCAAGATATTCAACCTTACCCAAATCTTCTTCATTTGTACTAACAGTGTCTCGTAGACAATTTGTATATTCCACAAATACAACTGAATAAATTTTAATTCTTTTCATTTTCAACTCCTTTCATAAGTTCATTATGAGTAAAACCACGATTATCAATGGTATATGGGTTAATATCTGCATATCTACAGAACTCATCCCAATCATCAATATTTCTGTTACTTTGATTCCATTTCACTAGTACCAAGTCAAATCTTGTGCTAGTTCTATATTCCGTTCGTCTTAAAGCGTCAAAATTATCATACAAATTTTTAGCAAGTTCATAGCAAAGAACCCTCTTTCGTTCTTTTTCTAATTCTTCAGTAGGAATAGGTGAATTTAATAATGTGAGGTCTTTTGGAACTGCCAAGGACAAAGTAACCAACTCTTTATTGCCATCAAGAAATTCCTTTTTAAGTTGGTCGAAATACTTCTTTTTATATTCTTCCGTCTTTTCTTCTTGTTTTTCTAGTTTTCTAGAACATTTTCGAAAATCAGATAATGTTTCATAATATGCATTTGTATAACCACGAACTTCATTTTTGAGAGTGTTGATTTCTACATTTTTAGAAGCAAGTGCATTTCGATATTTATTTCGTTTGGTTTTTCTGTTCATATATTACTCCTCTTCTTTTAATTTATTATCATTTACATTAATTTTTCCAAGCATTTATTTAATTTTGGAAACTGTAAAGCAATCCAATCGACTAATTCTTCATTTTTTGCCCATTCACAATTCGCACTTAATCCGCTTTCAAATATAAAAGCATGAATTATTTCATGTCTTAAAACTTCATACCCTCTTTTGGAAATAATTTCATCTTTGAATAAAGTTTTCTCAATTATTATTTCTTTTTTATAAGAATCACACCATCCATCACATTGATATAATATTTGATTTTCTTTTTCAGTTAAATATTTTATGGTATATTCTGAACCCAAAATATTTATTTTATGAAGTAAATTTTTAATCATACGAATATCCTTTTGCATTTAAATAACCTTTACAAAATCCATCGGCAAACATCCAATATTGATTCAAATCATATGGTATTTCACCTTCGTTTTACCATTACTTCCGTAACGATTGTAAATATCGTCAAAATTTACAAGTTCACTGGCTTCACTCCAACCTACGCTCTGAACGTAAGCAATAAGATTTTCTATCAGATGTTCTTCATCACTCATAATTAGCCTCTGTCTTATCTGCTGTTATTGTATATCCAATAGCACCGTGATTTATAATAGAAATTGGCTCTGCATAAATTCTATGGTCGAAATCTTTTTCGCTTGTACTTACATCAACAGAAATAAATACTTCGTTATCTCCGTTTTCAAGTTGTGAATCAACCCAATTTTTTAACTCTGAAAGTTTCATTTATTCAATCTCCTTATCCTTTTGCATTTCAGATAAAGTCTCCCAACCAATTTCAGCAGTAATAACTCTCTGGACTGATTTCTGTTCTGATGGCTTTTTAGGGTATGTCTTATATTCCCAATCTTCTGCACCATCATATTCGCATCTTTCCAGCCACCAGTCTTTGCCAACAACTTTCAAATCTGAAGCAACTTCTGGAGCACCAAAACCATTATCATACTCTCGATTTGCCAACTTCTTAAAATCTTCAATGCTAATTGTAAAATCAGAACCACCCACCCATAAGACATCATCCCATGTCTTGTTATGCCTGTTAAGTTCTTGTATTGTTTCTTGTAATAGATTAGCCATAATTTACTCCTTGCAGCCAAATAATTCATATGTACCCAAACAATACAGGTGCTTTTTCTTTTCCAGTATCGTTTCTCTGTTTCGTTCGTAGTAGCGCTTTTGTATTTCTCTCATTTTTTCTTTGTGCTTGTGATAGTAAACTCTGTGATATTCGTTATAGGCTTCGCTCATGTCTTATTTCTCCTTGTTTCTGCATGGTGCTTAGCATCGTATCTTAAATGACATGGTGCACAGTAAGCCTGTAAATTATCAGCAGCGCAATTCATAGGGTTATGGTCTTTATGAGATACAGTCAATGTTCTTTTATGCGTATCAAAAGGTTCCCCAGGTCTCCGACATTGTTTGCCACATTTTTCACAAATCCAACCGGCATTATCTTTTACGGAAAAAGCAATTTCATCCCAATTCTTTGGATATAGGGCTCTGTTCATCGGCATTTATTCACTCTCCTTTGGAAGTACAATTTCTTTCCAAGCAATAACTTCATCTTCTCCCCTGTCTTTTACAGTTTCAAAATCTTCATCTCGTACACCCCAATCATCTCCAAGCGAAAGAACCCAATATCCAAAAGAATTA
>ODAI010854864.1_pt1 | contig 12933 bp, 12 predicted proteins | sample 1539321 | NCBI WGS metagenome assembly ODAI01 (sample SAMN02144231, study PRJEB22623) | gut metagenome | biome: sheep rumen | host: Ovis aries | place: New Zealand | reverse complement strand
TATGGCGGTTGTACTGGCTCTGCTACAACACATTCAAATTATGGAGGTGGATACACCACTAACTACTACGACAGGTACGGTGGTAGCACAGGTAGTTCAACGACAAGTTCTAACTATGGTGGTGGAACAACTACCAACTACTACGACAAGTATGGTAGCAGTATCGGGTCTTCAACAACACATTCCAACTATGGTGGTGGAACGACTACAACCTACTACGACCAGTATGGCGGTTACCTCGGATCAAGCACCAACAGATAAAAATTGAGGCACTCTACCCAGGCATCACTCTCGTTCTAGCCAGCTTCTAGCCATACTCAAACTGCCCATTTGAGTATGGCTACTCCTTGGGTAGGGCTTGTCAAGGGCTTGGCTTCACTATGTCAAAGCATATAAAGTCAACTTGGCATATCATCTTCTTCCGCCCGCTCAAATACAAATTCAACTTGAGGCATATTTTCCTCGCTCCCCTTGAGCGGCCTCGGGTTGGTCGTTTTCTTCGTAATAGTCTTCCTAACTCTTCTCAAGATTTCAATATATCTCATCTAAGTCCTCCTAAATAAAAGTCCTAACCTTCTCATACTCTCCAATAGTTCTGCAAATGCAGGCTTTTCACCATAAATCATAGCGGATGCCATTTCTTCGTAGTCCTTCTTCCAATCCGCCAAGGATTCTTTCGGAGGAATGAGTTGAATGTTCTTCCTAATATCTATAGAATAGTCTACACCACTCATACTGGTTGATGTGGAACGATGATGATGGATGGTCTGCCACAACTCGTCGTTAGGGACAGCCTTATCTGCAATACCTTGCCTCATCATCATGTGGAGGTCGTAGATATGGCGAGAGCGGCAACGGGCCTCCACGAAACTATTTACCGAGAACAATTCATGAAGTAAGAAAGCCTTTTCCAAGAACGTTTTCTCAGCAATGGCAGTCTTAACTTTCACATCTGCGATAGAGGTGCTAATAGTGGGCAGCGTTTCTTCTACAATACTCGTGATAGCAGTCTCTGTATATGGCTCCAGAAGAGAGCGAGCACCTGCCTCTCTGATTGGTGGTCAGTTCGAAATAGTTATTCTTCTGCATAAAGTGACTTGACGATTGATGAAACCCATGCGGGCATTAACTTATAGTCTTGTTCTATAACATTCTTGTCATCCTTAGCCAGCAACTCTTTGGTGTGTGCAAGGATATCTGGTGTTATATTCTCTTTTCCAAGGGTCTTAAAGGCAAATGTCAACAGCATGGCCAGTTGAGAATGAAAAGCCAGATTCTTTGGGGCAGTGCGCTTAAACTGTATCACCGAACCGTTGTAGAGGGTTATCTTACGATTAAAGCCATCCGTGAGATACACTACGTTCATGGGAATCTGAGTTGAAAATCCCAAACGATTAAGGGCATAAATACCTGTAGGGACTATACGGGCTTTGTCACGTTTGGCAATACCCTCTGCTATATCTTCCAATGTGGGGTAAAGCACACCTAAGCCCAGGACCTTGTCAATCTTAGGATAATAATAAATACCATGGCTAATACGGAGTAAAGTGCCATCCTTCATCATACGTTCCAAAGCCTTGCTGATGGATTTCTGCTCTCCATAACGTACGAAGTCGGATGCGAAAAGCAAATTACCCCTCCCGCATTTCTTTATCCTGCTAAGTATTTTTGATTCAATAGATTCCGATGCCATAATCTCAGATTTTTGTCGCAAATTTAATCGAAATATTCGACAAAACCAAATAAATTGCGAGTTATTTAAGTCTTACTTGTAAAAATCGTAATTCCACAAGGCTTGTTATCGGTTTTGGCTTGGATGATTGAGGAAGATTATCTATTTTTGCGGCATCTAATCATAAAAAGTACGTGTATGAAGAAAAAAGCAGTTACATTAGCGCTGAAGACAACGATTATGAAAAAAGTGATGATGACAATGATGGCAGCCCTTTTCGCCATCGCAGCGAATGCACAGTACAACGTGGGGACATCGTCGAAGTATACAGATTCTTTCGGCAATACCACAACGAACCAGAAGAGCAACAACGAGAATACGACAATCTGGTCGTGGTGAGGTATCATCTATAATGGTCCATCACCCCCTTCACGACGCCGAAGCCGACAGGTCGCGGATGGGATGAGGCCGGGCCGTAGAGCGGGATGGGGCCGAGGGGACGACGCTCGTTCCAGACGGAGAGGGAGACGCTGAAGGAGGGATTGAAGTTGTAGCGGAGGGAGGCACCGATCTTGTCGCCCACATCGCTCATCCAGTAGAGCTGCGGGGGGACTGTGGGCTCCATGATCGACTTCTGGACGAAAGCAGAGGCCTCCCAGTGGTCGTTGAAACGATAGCCGAGCATGGCCGAGAGGCCGACATCGTTGAGCTGACGGCCTCCGAAGTTGAGGATGGAGTAGTAGCCTCCCACAGCGAAGGAGAGACGGGAAGTGATGGTATCAGCATACATCACGGAGAGGCTGTTGGCGAAGCCGCTCCCCGAGTTGTGGCCCAGTCCGAAGATGGCGGAGGCTGAGAGCGAGGCATTCAGTCCGCGATGGAGGTTCCAGTTGGGATAGCCCGTGAGGATACTGCCGTAGTATGGATAGTGGGCGATGGTGCCGCGATATGTGAGGGGTGGCAATGCCAGGCTCTGTTCGTCGCTAAGGGGAGCGATAAACGCGTCAGGAGATAAGAGCACGGTATCCGGCATCATCGTGGGAGTTGGCTGGATGGTCAGCCCGTCAAGACGAGAGTCCCCCACCCTCTCCTGCGCATTAGCAGCGAAGGGGAGGCCAACACTCAAGACTATCATGAGCAAACACCTCTTTAATATGCGACTGTTCTTCGGATTCATCTCTGTTTCGATAAATTTACTTGGCAAATGTAAGAAGAAAATCTGAATCGTAGGCTCATTTGGGCAAATTATTAACGAAATATAAGTTTCATTAGGGTTTTGACCTGGTAAAAATCACTCAAACAGAAGAAATTTTTGTATAATGACGTATACACTTATACACTAAATTATAATAATTGGCTTATTATCAATAACTTACAAACATAAAACACATACACTAAACGTACACTTTATATACACTAAATATACACTAACCGACTATTTGTACGTCAAAAGTAGCCTCCTTTCAGAAAAATAGAGGCCCCTATTTGTTAAAACTAAGTTCCGTAGAAAAATTTGGAGGCTCCTGCCGCCCGAAAGTAACCTTCTTTTTAGCAGTCCGACTTTGGACGGAGCAAAGTGGGACTTTACTCCGTCCAAAGTCCCACTTTCCTACCGAGAAAACACACTTATCTTTCGAATGGTGAACAAATGGTGTACGTTTAGTGTATATAAAGTGTACATGTAGTGTATATAAAATAATTGGTAATATACTGAATATTAGACAATTAATCAGATTTAGTGTATAAGTGTATATTGCAGTGTATATAAACCAGGCGAAAATGATATGGATAATCAAGAAAAGGGAATCAGACTGCTTAATGTACGATGACCTTAATCTTGGAGATACGGTGCTCGTCAAGCTCGGTGACCTCGAAGGTGAAGTTCTGATAGTCAATGCGCTCACGAAGTTCGGGGAAATCGCCCTTGATCTCGAGCAGCAGGCCTGCAAGAGAGTCAGCATCGCCCCCTACCCCCTCGAAAGTTTCGTCATCGATGTCGAGGATCTTGAAGAAATCGCTGAGCAGCGTCTTGCCCTCGAAGACGTAAGTATTGGCATTGATACGCACATAGTTCTTCTCCTCCTCGTCGTACTCATCGTTAATCTCGCCGACAATCTCCTCGAGGATATCCTCCAGGGTGATGAGACCGCTGGTACCACCAAACTCGTCGACCACGATGGCGATATGAACCTTGTTCTCCTGGAACTCGCGCAGCAGGTCGTCGATCTTCTTCGTTTCAGGCACGAAATAGGGCGGACGGATGAGCGACTGCCAGCGGAAATTGGCGGGCTTCGACAGATGGGGCAGCAGGTCCTTGATATAGAGGATGCCGCGCACATTGTCGATGGAGTCCTGATAGACGGGAATGCGGGAGTAGTTGTTCTCCACGATACACTGGATGACGTCAGGGAAACGGCTTCGGAAGTCGAGGTCGATAATATCCTGACGGCTGGTCATGACCTCCTTGGCCGTCTCGTCGCCGAAGCGCACAATGCCCTCGAGCATGTTCTTCTCGCCCTTGAGTTCCTCCTCATCAGTCAGTTCGAGTGCCTGTTCGAGGTCGTCGACACTGAGCACGTGGTTCTCCTTCTGCACCACCTTCTCGGCCAGGATGCCAGAGCGGAGCAGAATGTTCTCCAAAGGATAGAACAGCTTACGCAGGAAACGGATGCTGCCACAGAGTGTGCGACACATGGCGAGGGCGTGCTGGCGGCAGTAGACCTTGGGCATGATCTCGCCGAAGAGGAGCAAGAGGAACGTGAGCAGGACGGTGATGACGAGGAACTGGAGCCAGACGGCATTACCGAAGTTGACGGTATGGCTGATGAAATAGTTGCAGAGCATGATGATGGTCACGTTCACCAGGTTGTTGGTGATGAGAATCGTGGCCAGCAGTCGCTCGGAATCCTCACGAAGTGCGAGGATGTCGCGGTCGCGCTCCGAGTTGCTCTCCTCCAGCTCGTTGATATCATTGGGTGTCAATGAGAAGAAGGCGATCTCTGAGCCTGAAGCAAAGCCTGAAAGGACGAGAAGTATGGCAGCGAGGACAGCCGCAAAGATGGCTCCCATGGAGGGAGCCATGAAAGTTACTTCACTGAATATTTGTTGAAGATAGTCCATAATGAGTGATTAGAAGGGCAGACCTTCACTGTCGGCAGTCGTCGTCTGCGTCTGCGGCGCTGACTGCTGAGGTGCAGGTTGCTGAGGTGCGGGCTCGTTGGCTCCAGCGGGAGTGCCGGCAGCCTTAGGCGAGAGCATCTCCATATTGTCGGCCCATATCTCGGTGACATAGCGGCGCTGCCCCTGCTTGTCGTCGTATGTGCGATAGCGTATACGGCCCTCGATGTAAAGTTTGTCGCCCTTATGGACGTACTTCTCGACCACCTCGGCCAGTTTGCGCCAAAGGATGACGGAATGCCAGTCGGTATGGTCGGGCACCACGGTGCCGTTCTGGAGGGTATAGCCGCGCTCTGTCGTTGCCAGGCGCACTTGTGCTACTGCCACACCCTGTTCCACATAGCGAACCTCGGGCTCCTGCCCTACGTTGCCAATAAGCATTACTTTATTCATAGTTATTATTTTTAAAAGGTTTATAAAAAGCTACTTGGCTCGTCCAAGATAGCGGAACTTGAAATTCTTACCCTTAGCTGACGGGAACTGGCTGCGCTCATCGACACGCTCACGCAGATGGTCGACGATGCGGTTGTAGCAGTCCATGCCCGACTTAGCCTTGACACGAGCCACGAACTGCGTGTCGCGATACTGGAATTTTCCTGTGCCGGGAACGAGCAGCACGCGCTTGAAATCTATAAGACCCTCGTACCATCCGGCGCGCTCCTCGTTGAGGCGCATCAGAACAGGTGATGCCTGCTTGCCGCTGGGCGTAGCAGCTGCAGCATGGACGGCCTTCTTCTCCTTGAAGTCCTGCATGGTTGAAGCTTCGGTCTTGATAATAATGAAATAGACGCGTGTGCGCACCTTATATCTTTTGGGATAAAACACATCGCTGGCCACATACTCACGAATGTCAGCCTCCAAAACTGGATTCATCCCAACCTCATCAATTGATCTCAAAAAGGCAATAGCCTCATCGACTGTGGGTACTAGGGTTTCACGGTCGAAATATCTTAAATACAAATTCATTTGTGAACGATGTTTTCATAAAAAAGAGCGGAAAACGGGACTCGGACCCGCGACCCCAACCTTGGCAAGCTTGTGCTCTACCAACTGAGCTATTTCCGCATTGATTACCCTCTTTCGTGGGTGCATTTCTCTAAATGCGGTGCAAAGGTAATGCTTTTTTTTGAACCCGCAAACTTTTTTGCTGTTTTTTTTCAAATCATTTTATGCAACGGGGAATTTCAATCCATTCTATCACGATAGTCCTCATAACGATATTCGCGCAACGCGACAAGTTCGCCATCGCCTTTCAACAAACATATAGATGGATGAGTGATGCCATTAAACATGCACGTTTTTACTGTTGTATAATGCAGCATATCCTCAAAAATGACGTTCTCGCCTACTTGCAGTTCATGGTCAAAACGCCAATATCCCATAAAATCACCGCTAAGACAACTGTTGCCGCCCAAACGATATACAGGATGGTTTGCGTCATAAAGTTCCTTTGCTTCATCAAGCGAGACATCCTCTATTGTTTCTGCTCCGCGAACAACTGGCATATATGGCATTTCAAGACAGTCGGGCATGTGGCATGTGAAACTGACATTCAATATTGCTGTCCGTATCCCCTTGTCCTCAACCACGTCAACGACCTGCGACACCAGAGGTCCTGTTTGCCATGCGAAGGCACTGCCTGGCTCGAGGATTATCTTTAGCCACGGATACCGTTGATGCAATCCCTTTATAATATTAATAAGGTGTGGCACATCGTAATCCTTGCGTGTCATAAGATGGCCTCCTCCTAGATTCAGCCATTTCAACTGGGGGAACCACTTAGAAAACTTTTCCTCTATGTGGACAAGAGTGCGCTCAAGCACGTCTGCCCCACTCTCACAATGGCAATGACAATGGAAACCTTCTATGTGTTGAGGCAATTTAGGAGGAAGTTTGTCGGCAGTTACGCCGAAACGAGTGCCCGGAGCACAGGGGTTGTAAAGTGCTGTCCCCACTTCCGAATATTCAGGATTTACCCTTATTCCTATGCTCAAACCATCATTATCAGCCAATACTCGCTCGCAATATCGTTCATATTGAGACAGAGAGTTGAATGTGACATGACTTGAGCATCGTGCTATCTCGTCTATCTCATAGTCAGTATATGCAGGAGAGAAGGTGTGGGCAGGACTCCCGAACTCCTCGAATGCAAGCCGCGCTTCATAAAGCGAACTGGCAGTTGTGGCGGAGATATACTCCTTGAAAATCGGGAATGTTTTCCACAGAGCGTAAGACTTAAAGGCTAATATTATCTCAACATCTGCCTGTCGAGACACATCGGCTATAAGAGCAAGATTTCTTCTCAAGAGATTCTCTTCAAGAACGTAACAGGGACGCTGCAGCCCTTCGTATGTGCGATTGTCTATTCTCATTGTTGCATATCTATTGTGATTGCAAAGATAATACATTTTGGCCGTGTAAACAAATAAGCACATGTCCAATTATTTTGACTATGCTCAATTTAAAACTATTTAATGAAATATTTATATGCAAAAATGTTGGTGTATGCTTTTTTTTTCATACCTTTGCGGTGTGGTAATCTTAATTCATAATGAAACTCGTTTTAATGACTAAGCCCACATTCTTTGTGGAAGAAGACAAAATACTATCCAACCTTCTTGATGAAGGCATGGATATTCTTCATATATATAAGCCTGAGTCATCCCCCATGTTCTTAGAGAGGCTCCTTTCGCTGTTGCCAGAGGAGTATTACAAAAAGATGGTGGTGCATGAGCACTACTACCTTAAGGAAGAGTATGGATTGCGAGGCATACACATTGACGAGCCTTTAGCACCCCTGCCCGCAGGTTACAAGGGAAAGTTCTCCAGAACCTGCACTTCCATAGAAGACCTTAAAGAAGCCAAGAAGAAGTCTGAGTATGTATTCCTGAAATATATTTATGACTCTTATTCTGAACCAGAAAAGAAGAGCGGCTTCACTCTTGAACAGTTGTTGGAGGCACGCAAGCAAGGACTTATTGACAAGCATGTATATGCTCTCGGAGGAGTTAAGATTGACAATCTGAAAGAACTTAAGCAGATAGGATTCGGCGGTGTGGTTGTTTGTGGCGACATCTGGAAACGCTTCAACATTCACAATCAGCAAGATTACAAGGAACTGCTTAACCATTTCATAAAGATAAAGAAAATAGTTGATTAACAACCAAATAAAACATTTCTCATTCAAAATAAAAGAACCAATGATTGACCAAAATTCTTTCATGGTATTCTCGGGAACAAACACGAAATACCTGGCAGAAAAGATTTGCAGAAGTTTAGGCTGTCCGTTAGGAAACCTTGTCATGACAAAGTTCTCCGACGGAGAGTTCGCTGTTTCCTATGAGCAGTCGATAAGAGGACGAGACATCTTCTTAGTGCAGAGCACATTCCCGCCATCGGACAACCTGATGGAACTCCTGCTGATGATAGACGCCGCAAAACGTGCTTCGGCTAAGAGCATTAACGCCGTCATTCCGTATTTCGGATGGGCAAGACAGGACAGGAAGGACAAGCCGCGCGTCAGCATTGGTGCAAAACTCGTTGCCGACCTTCTGAGTGCCGCAGGCATCGACCGTCTTATCACTATGGACTTGCATGCCGACCAGATACAGGGATTCTTCGATGTTCCCGTTGACCATCTCTACGCCTCTGGCGTTATCCTGCCATACCTGCAGGGGCTGGGACTTGATGACCTTGTAATCGCGTCACCAGACGTTGGCGGCAGTAAACGAGCAAACACCTTCGCCAAGTATCTTGGCTGCCCGCTCGTTCTGTGCAACAAGACAAGAGCAAGAGCAAACGTAGTGGAGAGCATGCAGATTATCGGTGACGTAAGCGGCAAGAATGTGGTCATCGTTGACGACATGGTTGACACCGCAGGCACCATAACCAAGGCTGCCGACATAATGATGAAGGCTGGAGCAAAGAGCGTAAGGGCTTGCGCAAGCCATTGCGTCATGAGCGGCCCTGCCAGCGAAAGGGTTCAGAACAGCGCTCTCGAGGAGATCGTCTTCACAAACTCCATCCCATACACTCAGCACTGCACCAAGGTAAAGCAACTCTGCGTGGCAGACATGTTCGCCGAAACCATTCGACGAGTGCTTGAGAACAAGAGTATCAGCGACCAATATATAATTTAAGTATGAGCATGAACAAGGTCAAGGCATTTATCTCAATGACGGCCATTTCGCTTTCATTGTCTTCCTGCTTCCTTTCAGACAACACTCAGAAAGAGAACGACAACAAGGGCGGAGATGGCACAGAGGTGACAACAGACGGGAACAAAGAAATAGACGTGTCTAACCTGCCTGTAGCAAAAGACTTCACTCTTGACGACATGAAAGGCAACAAGGTGAGTCTTATGAAAGTGGTTTCGGAAAGTAAAATCACAATACTTGACTTTTGGGCAAGTTGGTGTCCGCCATGCATGAACGAGATGCCCAACCTTGTTAACATATACGACAACTATAGCGACGATGGACTTCAGATTGTAGGTGTCTCTCTTGACGATGACAAGAAATCGTGGCAGAATGCCGTTGAGGCAATGGGAATGAAATGGGTGCAGGTGTCCGACCTTAAAGGATGGGAAAGCGCTGCCGCCCAACTCTACCAAGTGGATGCCATTCCGCATACCATAATCCTCGACAACGAAGGCCATATTCTGGCAAAAGACTTGAGAGGACATGAACTGGAAGAATTCATTTCAGACTACATTGAGTAAGTTGCATCTTTAAACAAGCGTCTTTAAGAAAACCAAAATAGCCTATTTTGCTCGGCAAAATAGGCTATTTTAGTAAGTAATATAGGCGATTTTACTTTTCTGTTGACGTGATGTCGCGCTACACATTGCACTCCTCGCCTTTTTCATTAAGCAACACCTTCTTGCGTCCTTTCTTCGCCTCGAAGTAAGGGTACTCGTCGCGTAGCGAGATATTGTCATAGATGAAGTCTGCCACCACGGTGTTTATGCCGTCAGGAAGGATGAGACCGAGTTTCCCGTCTTTCTCTGCCACAACCGGCATCATTACGAAATCGTCAACATAGACATAACATGTGCGCAGGAAATCGTACTCTGGTTTCACTATCACATTGCCGTCATAGTCTTTCATTCCATATTTTCCGTTCTCCTCATACACCTCATGGAATCTGACATATTTCGACTTGATGCGGTCAAGATAGAAAGCCATGCGCCGCTTGTCGTTAATCATGGTGAGCATATAATCGAAAGTGTCACAATAGTTTGCGATAGACCTTGCAATAATTATCTTCATGTCAAGGCCGCTAAGGACTTTGCGGTTGAGGTCGATATAACGTGCTATGGCAACCTCCTTTTCAGGAACAGAAAGCGTAGAGATGGCTTTCTCGAAATTCTCCATCATTGTCTTGGTGCCTCGCATTCCCTTGATATATCGATGGATCTGCCTCCCCATTTCGGCACAGACGAACTTATCTATCTGCCGAATCTCTATTTCATCGATGAAGACATCATCGAAGTTCTCTGGAGTTATATTCTTAATGTTTTCCATATGCATAATAATTGGTTGCAACAAAGGTAATAAAAAAGTTGAGAAAAACAAAAAATAGGACCAGTTTTTAACTACAACGGTCCTATTTTCTTTATAATATAAATGTCTTCGATGATTATCAATAAAAATAATAATACCAATAAGTTTTGCCGTAAGCATCGCGCAAACGCGTCTGCCGTTCTTGCTCGTTATTGTATTTCTTGCGCATTGCCAACAGGTCTTCGTAGTCTGCCTCGCTCACCTCATCTACAAAACCATTGTAATTGGAGGCATGTTGATGATTGTAAAGTGTGAGTGCCTCACGATAGTGTTTCGGCAACACGGTTGTGGAATCAACCTTATAGTAGTTCTTTAGTTCGCTTGCGAACTTGTCAACTTTCTTGTCGAGCAGATAGGAACATAAGAGGTAGTCGCGATAAGCGCCTCTTGTCTGGTGGGTAATCCTTAAAGTTTTCAGGTATTCTTCTACCGCCATTCTGTTCTTAGGGATGGCTCCCACGGGGCGGTATATGTCTCCCGGGTCGTGTGATACGCACCTCACGCTTGTCCCGTTGGGCAATAGTGATGAGGAACCGCCCACAAGAGGGTACTCAAAGAGATGCTCGGCTAACTTGCCGGTACGTGCAAGGGCACTCACGCGAAGCATCATCAGCGAACTGTCTGTCTCCAACGAGCGCTCCCCCACTTTCAAGGCACCTTCATAATCCTTATTCTTCAGGCACCTCTCTATGTGCAAGCGATAGTGAAGGACATCGTTGCCATTACTGAAAATGCCGACGAACATAAACATGAAAGCCATAATCATCATGTTCGTCCACGACATTCTTGACAAAAGGCCTGTGCCATTTTTCTCCGACTCATACGGCTGCCATTGCATCGCGGAATAAACAATGATGACGTAAATGATAAGCAGAAGAGGCGTGAACCACGTCCAGAGACTCAGCGAGAAATGCTGGTCGAAATTGTCACGCGGGCTGGTCAACAGGCACAGTGTCAGCAACGAGGGGAAATAGGTCAGCGCATGCACATGCTTGGTGAGTTTGGTTATGGCGAAGACTCCTAAGTGAAGCAGATATAACACGGCCGTGATTATTATCGCTCCTATGATTCTTGAGTAGGATGTCTGCCCTCCAGAGAGCACGTGCTGCTGTGCTCCTATCAAATCACATTGATAGAAATAGAGATAGCAAAACGTGAAAACCAAGAAAACAATAGCACACGCCACTCTTATAGCAGCGGTGCTATTGTTCTTGTGATTATAAGTAATGTCTGCCACTTAATTCTTCTTTAATACTACTGCACTACGTGCCGGGATATAGAGTTTAAGCCATTCCTTGTGGTCATTGACATAGAGCGGGTCATAGTTGGTGAGGTGTGTAACGCTGTCGTCAGCAAAGCCATGACCACCGAAGTCGGTAGAGTCGGTGTTGAGCACCACATCGTATGAGCCAGTTGGCACAAGGAAGCCGTAATCGGTGAACGAACGTGTCGGCGAGAAGTTGAAAACGAAAATCAAATCGCCTCTCATAAAGGCGAGCACCTGGTCGCCATCGTTGTGCCATATCTCCTGAACGGGAGTCTTCAAGAAGTTCTTCTCGCTCTTGATGACGCGCAACATCTCGCGGTCGAAGTCGCCAAGCCAATGATAGCAGAGGTCCTTATTGTCAACAAGACTCCACTGGCGGCGGGCGTACTTATAACTCCAGCCGTTGCCTTCGCGCGGGAAGTCGATCCACTCTGGGTGTCCGAACTCGTTGCCCATGAAGTTAAGATAACCTCCGTTGATGGCTGCAGCCGTCACCAGGCGTATCATCTTATGCAAGGCGATACCACGCTCAGCAACTCCGTTGATGTCCTTCTTTGCGAAGTGCCAATACATATCGGCATCAATGAGGCGGAAGATGATAGTCTTGTCGCCCACAAGTGCCTGGTCGTGACTTTCGCAATAAGAGATTGTCTTCTCGTCGGGACGGCGGTTCTTTACCTCCCAGAAGATGCTGCTTGGCTTCCAATTCTCGTCTGCCTGCTCCTTAATGGTCTTTATCCAGTAGTCGGGGATGTTCATCGCCATGCGGTAGTCGAAGCCGAAACCGCCATCTTCGAACTTGGCAGCAAGACCCGGCATTCCGCTCACTTCTTCGGCTATGGTTATTGCCTGCGGGTTAACCTCGTGTATAAGGCTGTTGGCAAGCGTCAGATAGCATATCGCATTGTCGTCCTGATGTCCGTTGAAGTAGTCGCCATAGTTGGTGAATGCCTCACCAAGTCCATGACTGTAATAGAGCATCGACGTAACACCATCGAAACGGAAGCCGTCGAAATGGAACTCCGTTAGCCAGTACTTGCAATTTGAGAGCAAGAAATGAATCACCTCATCCTTGCCATAGTCGAAGCAGAGCGAGTCCCACGCCGGGTGCTCGTGGCGGTCGCCAGGATAGAAGTATTGGTTAGGATCTCCCGCAAGATTGCCCAGACCCTCTATCTCGTTCTTCACGGCATGCGAGTGTACGATATCCATGATGACAGCAACGCCGTTCTTATGTGCGGTGTCGATAAGTT
>ODAI014349623.1_pt1 | contig 12934 bp, 10 predicted proteins | sample 1539321 | NCBI WGS metagenome assembly ODAI01 (sample SAMN02144231, study PRJEB22623) | gut metagenome | biome: sheep rumen | host: Ovis aries | place: New Zealand | reverse complement strand
GATGCCGACACAGCCCTCGACTCCGAATCTGGAGCTGTTAAGGCACATATCATAGTTTGCGGCGCTGCCCCATTCACCCTCACCGTAGAAATTATAGTAGGATTTTCTTGAACGGTCCATGCGCTTTATCTTCGATTCGGCATCCTTGCGGCTCAATTTATCACGCTGCGCCACATGGGCGACTCGGTCCTCATACTCCGCAGAGATAAAGACGGACAACAGCCCCGGTTCTCCTTTAAGGATCTGATCCGCACGTCTTCCGACAATCACGCATGAGCCCTGAGAGGCAATGCTCTTTATCGTGTCATACTGAACCTTCTGTATCGTCACATCCATGGGCTGCATACCGCCGAAGCCCGACTGAAGCATCAGGCTTTCCGGATTCATATATATCGAATATAAAAAGGAACTGGTTTTCTTTTCATCAAAGCTTGCGAGATAGTTTCCGGTGAAACCGCTCTTCTTTACCTGCTCCTCAAGTATTTCCTTATCGTAAAAAGGAATGCCAAGCCTGTCCGCAAGCACACGTCCGATTTCTGCACCATGGCTTCCGAAGCTTCTGCCTATTGTGATGATCACTTTACGCTCTGTCATAGCAATTCCTCCCGGTAAAAATTCTTTATGATAAGGCCAGCACGCCTTATCCGTATATTATAATACTTTTTTCCGATTAAGTCTATAGCGAATTTAATAATTGTACATGCTTTGCCTATGCTTTATTCCTGTGACGCTTTATCAATATTCCTGAAGAAATATATTATTAACGGCACTACCGTTGCGAACGACAGTACATCGGCAAGAGGCTGGGCGAACTGAATTCCCGGAAGTCCCACAAGGCTTTCGGATACCGCGATTATCGGGATAAAATAAAGGCCGCTTCTAAGCATTGCCGTGAAGCTTGCAAGGAGCTTATGCCCGGTCGACTGAAAGGTCATGTTGCTCATTACGATAAGAGGCTGCAGAAACAAGGCGCAGCACGCAAAACGAAGGGCTGTCTTTCCGATTTTTATTACCTCGGGGTCGTTTCTGAACCATGAAACCGCAGTGGGAGCAATGGTAAAACCGATGATCGCAAAGCATCCGAGCAGCACCTCATTTACCAAAAGAGTAAACTTAAAGGCCTGCTTCACCCTGTCATATTTTTCTGCTCCGTAATTGAAACCGCAGACCGGCTGATAGCCCTGCCCCATGCCGAGACCTATCGCGAACATAAAGAATGCAAGGCGGTTTACTATACTCATCGCGGCGATTGCAGGATCCCCATATCCCCTTGCGAGACGGTTGAGCTCCATGGTAGAAATGCTTGTAAGGCCCTGTCTGATAAAGGCCGGAAAGCCCGTCGTAACGATGTCGGCAACGAGCATTGCCTTTAGGCTGATTTCCTGCACCTTAAGCCTGCACTGGGTTTTTCCCTTAAGGAACATAACAAGCAGCAGCGAAAAGCTGATGCACTGGGAAAGCGCCGTTGCAAGTCCCGCGCCGGCAATGCCCATGTCGAGCACAAACATAAATACGGGATCGATAGCGATATTTATCAGGCTGCCCGTACAAAGCCCTATCATCGCAAGGCTTGCCTTTCCCTCGTAACGCAGTATATTGTTAAGCACAAAGCTTCCCATCGTTATCGGGGCGGCCGCCATTATAAATTTGATATAATCTTTTGCAAAGGGATATATAGTGTCGGAGCTTCCGAGCAGATGCAGAAGGGGTTTCCTGAGTATCAGGCTTGATATGCTCAGCACTGCTCCGACGGCAAGTGCCAGAAAAAAAGCGGTTGATGCCACGCCCGAAGCTTTTTTCTCTTCCTTTGCCCCGAGCATTCTTGAGATTATGCTGCCTGCGCCCTGTCCGAACATGAAGCCTATGGCCTGGATCACTGCCATGTATCCGAAAACCACGCCGACGGCAGCACTTGCGGAAGTATTTTTAAGCTGGCCTACGAAAAAAGTATCGGCCATATTATATATATTGGTAACAAGCATACTGATGACAGTAGGAATACCGAGGCTCACTATAAGCCTCGGTATCGGTGTTTCAGTCATCTTTTTGTATTGAGCTTCCGACCTGTTCATATCTCCTCTCTTTCTCCACCCTTAAATAGTATAGGAAAGGAAACAAAAAGTCAAGTGGCACAAAATAAAAAAAACCCGGATTCTTTTCAGATTCCGGGTAACGCCTGCGGACTACGGGACTTGAACCCGAACGCCCTGGGGGCACATGATCCTTAGTCATGCCTGTCTGCCAATTCCAGCAAGTCCGCATGCCGTGTTTTTCAACACAAGCGATATGATATCATATAAATTCATGGATGTCAACAAATATTTTTAAATTTTTTCTCCTGCGGACTCCGCTTTTTTTGATCTGCGGGATTTCCGTATTGAAATCACAGTAATCCTTATCATATCAAAAAGCATTCCCCAGACGAGAATTCCCGGGATAAGATACGACTTACGGTAACTTGAAAGCCTGGTCCCTTTATTGTCTATAAAGACCGCCTCGTTCATGGAAAGATCGTCGCCGCTTCCATCCACTTTATAAGCGCCGGCAGAAAAAGCTTTAATCCCACTATGAGCAGGAAAATGATCACAAAGCCGATGACCGCGCTTTTAAGATTATTCTTGGCTTTCTCCCTGTCCTGCGGTTCTTCGGCCTTGCCAAGCTTTACGCCGAGCGAGATACAGTAGACTGTTCCGAATGCTCCGACAATGAGTATTAACGGTATCAGGAAGCTTTCTATTCCTTCGGCAACAGGCTTCAGGGCCTCTTTAAAATCGGCGGCATAACAAACGCCGGTAAGCAATACGGCTGCCATAAGCAGCGCAATAATTTTTTTATATTTATTATTCAACAGCCATACCTCCTCAAACAGAAAAGAATACTTTTCATATAATAAATAACTTTAACACAGTTCACAATATTTGTAAAGCTTTCCAAAAAAATGAAGCCCTTAATCAATAAGGGCTTCAAAGTTTTGTGCAGTTGATGGGACTTGAACCCACACCCAAGTACATGGACATGAACCTGAATCATGCGCGTATGCCAATTCCGCCACAACTGCAGGCAAAAAGGAGTTTATCATAAAACCGCTTCAATGTCAAGAAAAATTAGTAGCTGACATAGTATTTTCCGCCGGCATTATCGAAGTATTTCTGCGCCTCGGCCTTTTCAAATCTTTTCTTTTCGCCGCTGACCGGATTCATCATGTAGATATATTTTTTCGTATAGGCATACAGTATGCCGTAGCCGTCATCCGCCGCCGCTATCACGGGATTTCCTTCCGATATGAAGCAGCACAGCAGGTTTACATCGGCTTTGTTTAACACCGCCGCATTTTTCCCGAGCTTAATGTCCATCCATTCGAGCATGGACTTTTCCGTAAGGTCGCAGTCAATGTTTTCCTCGGGGATGCCGTAGTAGTTAAGAAGCATGTAAAGCGCCGCCTGCCTGCTTTTCATTTCATCCGCACCCGCGGGCACCTTAAGCCTCTCGAGAGTTTTTTCTTCGGAGAAATAGCTTCTTCTGAAAACCACGTTGCCGTTATGATCAACAACGCTTCCCGCCGCCTCGTCGGCATATTTCATACACGCCGCAAGGTCCGTGCTCATATATATGTTCCTGCCGAAGGCCGTGGAATAATAGTAAGGCTTTTTATTGCTCTTTAATCCCACCGAGGTATCCTTTGAGATCACGGTTGTAACGGCTTTCCTGACCTTTGGACCGCTCTCCGGCTGGTAGGTCTGGGGCATGTTAAGAAGAAATACCTTCCTGAGCTTTTCGTTTGTGTCCGACACATAGTTCACCGGCGGTGCCGATGTCTTGTTCAGATCCACGATCACGTCCTTGTCGCTTTCTTCAAACTGTGCCTTTTTGGTACCGGAAGCCGACGAAAGCTTTTCATAAAGCTTCATCGAGATGATCCCCTCTTCAAAGGAGAGGTCGCACACATACTTTCCTTCTCCGGGCATGTATTTTTTAACGCTGTCGCCGTTTATTTCGGCGATCACGATGCTGTCATAGGGCACCATGAGCCGTCCGTCGTCAAAAAACGAGAAGTCACCCGCTCCGGCAACGCCGTATACTATCCTGTCATCTACGGTCCCGAGCAAGGATATGATCTTTCCGGAAGGCGCCTCGATATAATGCTGCTCCTGCTTTTCGGTATCATATACCACTATCCTTTTATTTTCCGCAAGCTCCGTATTTTCGTTGTAAACCAGCATGCCTTTCTTTTTGAAGTAAAGCCAGTTGTCGCCCATGTCGGAAATAATTGTATGAAGCACGTTTGTATCGAGCTCATATGAATAGTAGGCATTGAAGTAGGTAAAATAATATATGCCCATTTCGGAGGTAAAGCTTACCCTGCCGAACGAATCCTTAAGCTCCGACATTCCTATATTTGCCGGTATGAACATCTTTTCTTCTATGCGGTTATCGCGCGGATAATAATGGTAGTACAGTATGCCGTTTCTTCCCTCATAGCCGCCTTTTCCGATGTAGCCGTAAACCGCAAACTCAGCATTTCCTTCATTGTCGATCGAAAGAAGGTCGAAGTCATATTCCGCTTCCGGCTGCCTGTAAAATTCCTCCCTGTTTTTGTAGCTGAGCACTTCGGTCAGCACGTTGTTTTTAAGGTCCAGCATCCAGAGCGTGCCCTGGTATGACATGAGCATGCAGCTTTTATCGGCACTTACAAGCGTTTCAACCTCAGGGTCCGAAGTGATGCCGAGCATAAGCTTTCCGCCCATCAGGTCGAAAAAGCCCGGGTCAAAGGCGGTCTCCATCGTTCTGTCATAGTTATAAAGGATCATCCTGTCATCGCCGTATTTAAAGCGGTAGCCCTCAAGACAGCGGAAGGTTTCAAGGCCTCTGTCGGTATAGGCCTGTACCCAGAAATTGTACGCTACGCTCGCAAAGCGGTCATTATACTCCGTTATGGTCGGAATCATTCTGTAAACCTCGGCAGGCTCAAGGCTTCCGTAGCTTATGGTTTCGATATCGTCCTTTATCGTCACATGAGAAAAATCCTCATTTATCCTGCCGTCCTCGGTCTCGAGATATTTTTCATATTCAGTTATCTTTTCCTTGTCAAAGGTGGCAAGATGGAAATTCCTGACAAATTCTATGCTCTTAGTGAGATTACCGAAATTTGCGGGCTGCAGCCTTGTATAATAGTATATTCGTTTTCCTTCGGAATTTATGAGCACAACCTTAAAAAGGTATTCTTTACCCGCAGTCATCGCCTGGCTGAGGCTTATCTGTTCGGTAGTCCTCTGCCCCGGGGCATGCTTCAGATCGTTCAGTTCCTGTTCCTCAAGCACGTTGAGATCCGGAAGCTCATGTACCGAAAATTCCATTTTCTTAATGCTCATGTTTCCGGCATCGATATTGATACTGAGCTTCTGCTCTGTCGAGACCGGAGTTATGCTCTGTCTTCCCACCGTGTCGTCGACGGGCATGGTATGCCCTTCGGTAAGATTTATCTCGTTGCCGTTAACGGTAAAGCTGAGCAGAGGAAGGGATGCGCTTCCCACCGAGGTCGAAAGCTTTCCGGTACTTGCGCTGTGCTCGTCGATTGTCATGAAACGCAGGGCAAAGGCTGTGCAGAAAACCGCAAGAAGCACAACGGCCCTGATAATAATCTTCTTCATAATTTTATAGTATACCTCATTTTTCTCTTGCGTACAAGTGAATTTAGTTTTAAAATGATAGTATCGATAAAAACGGGACACGGTTCCCTGAAAGGACTGAAAGATGAACGATTGTATTTTTTGCAAGATAGCCGCAGGCATCATCCCCTCGGCAACGGTTTACGAGGATGATGATTTCAGGGCGATACTTGACATAGCTCCCGCTCATAAGGGACATGTTATCATACTTCCGAAGGAGCATGCGGACAATATCTTCTCGCTTTCGGACGAGACAGCCGGAAAGCTTTTGCCGGTGGCAAAAAAGATAGCGAAGGCGGTTTCCGAGGTTACGGGCTGCGACGGAGTAAACCTGCTCCAGAACAACGGAAGGGCCGCAGGACAAAGCGTGTTCCATCTGCATGTGCATGTAGTTCCGCGTTTTGAAGGCGACGGCATCCTTCCCGTTTGGGATCAGGGAAGCTATGCGGACGGCGAAGCAGCAGAGCTTGCCGCCGAAATCGCAAAGAAAATCTGACAGATAAGGCCCCCGGAATTCCGGGGGCCGTTTTTTTAACGTATCACGGTATAATGCTCATGCTCGGTATTCATTCTCCGAAGCAGAGTCAGAAGCTCGTTTCCGAATGCCTTGCCGTTATCCTGCTGCCTGAAGGGCTGCAGATGCTCTATGGCATCAAAGGATGCAAAGCTGCAGTTTGCTATATGGGCCTCGGAAAAGCTTTCGCTTACCAGAACACTGTTCTTCTTCGGCATGATGACGATAAGTCCCTGCTTCATCTCGTCCTTCAGCTTGAATTCATAGGAAATTCCGAGCTCGGCTACACGTTCAAGCATGTATGCTCCCATGGGCCGGTGTATTCTTGCAAAATGTGCATAATGACCGGCTTTATCCTGGATATATCTGATGGCAAAGCTGCCAAGCCAGCCCTCATCAAGCCTTCCGTCATTTACTTCCGCAGACATCAGCATTACGATAGGGAAGGTCCTGTGGTCGGATATGATGAGCTCTATCATCTTATCGGCCTGTTCCTTCGTAATTACAAGATGGGTGGTTCCAAGCTCCCACTCGTCCTTTACTCCTATCTGGCTTACTATCTGGCGGTAAAACCTCGGACATGAGAACACCCTTGTAACATCTGTCTTATCATTTTCGTCCGGGAAATATGTAAATCCGTTGTCAACCGCAAGCCTTAGCTCTCCCGCCCCGTCCGGCATTATCAGGGCATAGGTTATCCATATCCTTCCGGCCTGCCTGGTATCTATGTGCTTTGCCGAGCAGAGGAATATCCTCTCCTCCGGCCTGTAATCAACCCTGATCCAGAAACCGAGTTCCTCGATATTTACGTTTTCAACCTCTTTGCTCAGTGCCGGCAGCACCGACGAGAACTTGTTGTATATCCAGGAATATATGGTATTGACCGCGGACATATATTTCTCGTCGCGGTTATTTTCGTCGCTGATCATCAGGACATCTGCATGAAAGGTGCTCATGAGCTCGGGAATGCGGAGATCGTACTTCTCCTCATCGTCGCCCTGCCTGTCCGAACGTTTCTCAAAAACGTCCCTTTCCTCCATTATGCGCGTTACTTCCGGATCGTTAATCAGCCTTTTATTAATTACCGCAACTATCGTATTGATATTGATGGGCACACGCCTCGGAAGCTCAAGGAGCCAGCCGATAAGTTCTTCCCTGCGGGTTTTGAATATCCTCTTGGGAACATTCTCAACCCTCTGGTCGGAGTCAAAGTACTCAACAAGCTCGGGATAGAGGTCTCCTCCGGCCATCTTAAGCCTGAAATGAGCCTTTATCATTCCGGCCCAGTTCTTTTCATGGTAGAGATCGTGTCCCAGGTTTTCGAAAAGGGTAACTATCGATTTGTCGCAGAGCTCAAGGGTTGCAAGAATGGTATTGAAATACCTTGCGCGGTCGCTTTTTCCTTCCCACAGATCGGCACCCTTGTATTTCATGTCATGCTCTATTTCATGCCAGCCTTCAAAGAAAATGGTCTTAAGCTGGATCTCAAAGGTGTCGTCGATATAGAAATCCCAGGTCTCGTCCGAGATCATGGTCTTTAATTCTTCGGGCAGCCTGAATACGCCGTTTATCTTCTGCGGCTTGAACTCTTCCTCTTCAAAGGATGTCCTGCTCCATTCCGCCTTGCCGAAAAGCCTTTCGAGCAGGTTCCTGCAGATTTTCAGATCATCCTCAAAATATACGTCAATCCTTATGCCGATGAGATCCTGTATCTTTTTTCCCCCGTCATAGGCTTTTCTTTTATATTTTTTCGCAAGTGAGGCTGCAGTCTTTATCCTCGAAAAAACCTGGTGGTAAATCCCGCTTCTCTCCAGGCATTTTTCAACGGTAAGACGGAGCTTTTCCTCCACTGTCTTCGGAACTCTTATACTTTCCTTTAGTTCCTCTTCCGTAAACTCATTTTTCATTAATCCTTTTTCCTTCTCCGGTAATTCTGTTGAATTCGTAGTATTCCCTGGCAGGACCGTATTTCACGATCACGACGGCCTTGTCGCACCCGGATTCCTTTATCTCCGAGTCCACCCTGACTTCGCCCGCGTCAGACAAATTCTCTGCCATTCCCAATGCCTTCGATCTGAGATAGAGGTCCGAACAGAAGGAGAATTCCTCCGCCTTTGCCGAGACATAGTCAAGTACCATTTCGATACCGGCATTGTTATGTATTATATATCTGTCCTCGTCTACATGCTCTATATCAAGGATATAAAGTTCTTCCGGTACGGCGCCGTCTCTAAAAAACTCCTCTTTTCCGTCGTTTAAGTTTCTTCTGATGATGCTCTTATCCTTGCAAAAGCTTAAAAAAACACTGCTTCCGTCGGATTTTTTTACAGCCCAGGTTCCTGTCCTGAACCTGCCCCATTCTCCGGCAGCCGAGGTTTCCGCTTCGGGAACCTGTTCCTTTCCCGATTCGCTCTCTTTCTCTTCCGTCCTGTCTGCAATATCGTCTGTCGCCTTTTCGGCTGCAGTCGGCGAAACCGTATAGTTCACCACGATATTTGTATCACCCACGGTACTTTTGTCTTTTTCCCCGCAGGCACAAAGCAAAAGCAGGAGCGTAAATGTTAAAATTATTTTTAAAAAGGTCTCCTGCTTCACACTTAACTCCTTATTTTCGGCTTTGTTCGATATAGTCCTTCAAAATCGCAACCGTTTTATCCACGCCCAGAGGGCTTGAATTTATGCAGATATCATAGGCTCTTGAATCGCCCCACTTGTATTCGGAATACTGGTTATGATACTGCCTGCGCTGTTTATCGTTAAGCTCCATAAGGGCAAGTGCATCATTATCGTTCAGGCCGTATTTCTTCATGACCCTTTTGACCTTCTGCTTTCTGTCGCCTCTCACAAAGAAGCTGTAAAGCCCTTCAAAGCCTGCCAGCACTACATCCGAGCAGCGTCCGACAACCACAAAGGATTCGCCGAGCTCGGCTCTTTTGTGGATAAAGTCAAACTGCATTCTCGCAAGCGCAGCCTCTGCAGCCTTTTTACCGAACTTCTTCCCGAAAAAGCTGTCGGGCATCTCATCATATTCCTTGAGCTGCTCTGCGGAAGAATTTGCCTTTACTATCTCGTCAAGTATGTTTTTATCATAGAATTTGATATCAAGCTCCTCGGAAAGCTTTTTTGCAACATCATGTCCGCCGCTTCCGAATTCCCTGCTTATCGATATTATCAGCTGTCCTTCCAACTTAAGGCACCTCCGCATATATTTCAAAATCCTACAGGCTGGTCCTTACGATCTTGGGTCTGTAGCCTTCTTCCTCGAGCTTTTTCATTATTCTCTCCTTATGCTCCGTTCCGAAGCTTTCAAGAGTGATGCGAAGCTCAACGCTTACATTTCTGTTTGTCGATACGAACTGGTTATGCTCCAGCTTGATCACATTGCCCTGAAGGTCGGCGATCACTCCGGAAACCTTATGAAGCATACCGGGCTTGTCGGGCAAAAGCACCGAAACGGTGAATATCCTGTCGCGGAATATAAGTCCCTGCTGCACGACCGAGGACATGGTGATGACATCCATGTTTCCTCCGGAAAGGATCGAGACGATCTTCTTTTCCTTAACATCGAGATGACGCAGGGCCGCAACCGTAAGCAGACCGGAATTTTCGACTATCATCTTATGGTTTTCCACCATGTCAAGGAAGGAAACGATTATTTCATCATCCTCTATTGTGATAATGCCGTCAAGATTTTTCTGAAGATAGGGAAAAATCTTTGAACCGGGGGTTTTTACCGCAGTACCGTCCGCTATGGTATTTGCGCTCGGCAAAGTTACAACCTTGCCCGCATCCAACGAGGCCTTCATGCAGGCCGCACCCGCAGGCTCGACGCCTATCACCTTGATCTTGGGATTAAGGAGCTTTGCAAGGGTGGAAACACCGGTTGCAAGACCGCCTCCGCCTATGGGCACAAGTATGTACTCAACAAGGGGGAGCTCCTTGAATATTTCCATGGCAATGCTGCCCTGGCCTGTTGCCACCGCCTCATCATCGAAAGGATGAATGAAAGTATAGCCGTGCTCTTTTGCAAGCTCATAGGCCTTTGCGCATGCCTCATCATAGACATCTCCGTAAAGCACCACCTCGGCTCCGTAGCTTTTTGTGCGGTTTACCTTGATAAGAGGCGTTGTGGTCGGCATGACGATAACTGCCTTTGCCCCGTAGCACTTTGCGGCATAGGCAACGCCCTGTGCATGGTTTCCCGCAGAAGCGGTGATAAGTCCTTTTGCCCTTTCCTCATCGGTAAGGGTGCTTATCTTAAAATACGCGCCGCGCACCTTATATGCGCCCGTAAACTGCATGTTCTCGGGCTTAAGGTAAACCTTGTTGCCGGTCTGCTCGCTTAAATGCTGCGAATATACCAGCTTTGTTTCAAGCGTGACTTCTTTTACTTTTTCCGATGCCTTTTCAAAGGCATCCAAGGTTAACATCTGCATGAGATTTCTCCCTCTTTGACAAGCCTTCCGGCTTCCGTTATCATGCCTTCTTCTCAACAGCCTTTCCGCTCGGTTTTACAAGGAGCAGGCAAAGAAGAAGCGCAACTATGTAAAGCGCAACTGTGAAATAAAGTACGTTCTGATAGCCGTTAGGACTGATCTTGCTGATCTCCTTACCGAACTTTGAAGGATCGATACCTGCTGCAGCCGCCTTTTCCTGAGCTTCCGCAAGAGTATTGTAAACCTTGCTGTCAAATACATATTTCCAGCTGTTTGTCTTTTCAACGATCATGGTGGCAACCTGGTTTCCGGTCAGACCTGCAAAAGCCCATGCGGAAAGCGTGATGCCGTGGATTGCCGAGATCGAGCCCATACCGTAGTGGTCGGAAAGAAGCGTGGGCACATTTGAGAAACCGCCGCCGTAGCCTGCATTTACCATGAAGATAAGGGCAAGCACAAGGATGATAAGCCCTGTGTTTCCGTCACCGTTCTTTATTCCGCTTGTAAGCATTGTAAGTGCGGTAAGGCCGATGGAAATGATAAAGATCATCTTGTAGATAGTGTTTCTGTCCTTCATCTTGTCACCCCATGCGGAGAAACCGAGTCTGCCGCCGGCGTTGAAGATTGCGGAAACCGTGGAGATCAGACCTGCGGAAGCCGCGAGACCGATACACTTAACTATCATCTTCTCCTGTGAGATAAGGGCAAGACCGCAGGTGATGTTGATATAGAACATTACCCATATACCGATGTAATTGGTGAGCGGTCTCATCCTGAGAGTTTCCATGATGCCGGGCTTTGCGTTCTTATCCTGAGGCTCAACCCACCCTGCCGGCTTCTGAAGGAGCAGATGTCCGACAAACATCATTACGAAATATACTCCGGCAAGGATCCAGAACATTTTGTAGATTCCGCCGTCCATCTTTACGAGCTTCTGCATGATGGGGCTTGCGATCGCCTTTGCGGCGCCGAAGCCTGCTACCGCAAGACCGGTTGCAAGACCTTTTTTATCCGAGAACCACAGCATCAGGGTTTTTACCGGGGAAAGATAACCTGTTCCGAGGCCGACACCCATGATAAAGCCGTAGCTTAAATATATTCCGATCAGAGCCAGATTGCTTCCCTGATGCTCGCCGCCGTAATAAATGAAAAATCCGGTCAGTGCCATACCTGCAGAGAAGCAGACTGTAGCGATAAGGGATGACTTGTGAATATCCTTTTCAACAACGTTTCCCAGGAATGCCGCCGACATGCCAAGGAAAAAGATTGCAAACGAGAACGCCCATTCAACCGATTTTTTCTCGAAACCGATATGGTCTGCGATCTCCTGTGAAAAGATCGACCAGCAGTAAACCGTACCGATACTGCAGTGAAGCAAAAGTGCGGGAATTGCCGCACGCACCCACTTATTGGCTTTCCAGCCTGCCTGTGCTTTTGATTCTGACATTTTTCTTACTCTCTTTCTGTTTATAAACTGTTAATGCTTATGTTTTATACGTTGGGAAGTGTTTTTCTCCACTTTGCAAGCTCGTCATCGGTGGGGATGTAGTCGTTCATCTCACCGTCGTTGTACTTCTGATATGCAACAAGGTCGAAGTAGCCTGTTCCGGTAAGACCGAAGACAATGTTCTTTGCCTCTCCGCTTTCCTTGCACTTAAGAGCCTCATCTATCGCTACGCGGATGGCATGGCTTGACTCGGGTGCGGGAAGTATGCCTTCAACCCTTGCGAACATTTCCGCAGCCTCGAAAACTGCGGTCTGCTCAACGCTTCTCGCCTTGATAAGTCCCTGATCGTAGAGCTCGGATACGATTGAGCTCATACCATGATAGCGGAGACCGCCTGCATGGTTTGCGGAAGGAATGAAGCCGCTGCCAAGTGTGTACATCTTTGCAAGAGGGCAGACCTTTCCGGTGTCGCAGAAATCGTAAGCATAAACGCCTCGTGTAAGCGAAGGACATGATGCGGGCTCAACTGCGATGATCTCATAGTCATTCTCACCGCGGAGCATTTCTCCTGCAAAGGGAGAGATCAGGCCTCCGAGGTTTGAACCGCCGCCTGCACAGCCGATGATGGTGTCTGCCTTAACGCCGTATTTATCAAGTGCAGCCTTGGTCTCAAGACCGATAACCGACTGATGAAGAAGTACCTGGGCAAGCACCGAACCGAGCACATAACGATAGCCCTCCTGCGATACCGCTGCCTCAACAGCCTCCGAAATCGCACATCCGAGACTGCCTGTTGTTCCGGGATATTCTTCATTTATCTTTCTTCCTACATTGGTTGTCATTGAAGGCGAAGGAGTTACCTTTGCACCGT
>ODAI014107537.1_pt1 | contig 12934 bp, 1 predicted proteins | sample 1539321 | NCBI WGS metagenome assembly ODAI01 (sample SAMN02144231, study PRJEB22623) | gut metagenome | biome: sheep rumen | host: Ovis aries | place: New Zealand | reverse complement strand
TTACTGCCCGGTATATCACGCTTTATGTCCGCTTTTAGGTCAGCTATCGGCATGGGTGGTGCCAATTCAACCGGCCTTTGCTCTACAACAGGATCAAGCTCTTGCGTATCCCGGGGATGGTATTCCATTTCACAGCCCTCCTGGAAGTGCTGTTTTGCCTCTTCAAAAGCCTGTTGGACCATCGGGTTATCAGAAACGAGGTCGGTCATTTTTGTCATACCCTCTTCTCGCTGGACAAGGGGAATGCTTCCTTCACCAATTGCAATTCCGATTCCGGTAAGCTTTCCTTCCTGATCATCCTCAAATAACTTCACCGCTTCAGCCAGGGAATCTGTTTCGTGGTATTCGCCCATAACCGGGAACATCATGTTTTCTGCAGCAAAATAGGAGATTTCAGGCTCTTTCGGCGCTTGTTCCAACTCCGTTTCACCAGCCTCAATCTTGATGGTGTCATAGTTGGCATCCCAGGTACTGTCCTCATCAAGCCCTTCCGCATAGAGAACCTCATTCATAGCTTCGCGGAGACTCAAATCGGGAGTTTCTAAAACGCCACCATCTATTGGACGGCATTTCAGATTAAAAATCGTGTAGTCAAAACCATTCTCCGTTCTCTGAACTGTAATAAAGCCAGCATCATAACCAACTGCAAGTCCATCCGGCTCCTTTACAGTAGTTGCTGCTTTCTCGTGCACGGCTTCCAGTGCACGGGCATCCTCGTGTTCATTGATTTTGTCCATAAGCTTTTGGTATTCGGTTACTCGCCAGTCATCAAAGCTGATCCTGAGCTTGTCCCCAATCTTCCGAACTGCTCCTTCAAGTGATGTGGCAGGGTCACTGTCAACCGCTGTCTCAAAAACATCATTTTCCACGCAGTTGTAGTTCAGATCATAAAGACGATAAGCATACCCGTTTTCTACGCTTTCCACAGCAACGAATCCTTCAGGAAGATCATAAGCGATCTTTGTATCATGGAGAGCAAGTGCATTTTCTATCTCCGCCTGTACTTCCTGTATTTCAGGATTATTCCAGACCTCAACGAAGGAATAGTCCATAATTGCCGTATCGATTCCGTTCACGCAATGAATGAAGTCAAGGCTGCCCGGCAGAGGATTCGTATTCTGGATACCAAGAGCTTTGAGCTTGGTATTTGGAAGCGCGAAGTAGGCAGCCAAGGCCTCTTCACAGCTTGAATACTCTCTGATGGCCAGTTGTCCATGCAATTCCAGATCTTCCACCACATAGAAGTGGTCTATGAATGGTTTCTCGTGCTGTAGATTCGCCTGAAGTTCTACCACCTGCTCTCTCATACTGGCTTCAATACCGTCGATGATTTCTGAGGAAGTCTTACGAATGGTATCCAGCGAGGCTTTCAGCTCTTTAGTATCCCGGCCACTGCTCCAACCAGCGATATATGGAAAAGAATAGTCAGATGTGTCCAGCTCAAAATGATCCAGAGAGACAAATGCCACACTCTCAGCTTCAACCTCTTTCGTCATCTGGTCCTTCTGAATGCCTTGTTCCTGCATGATGTCCTTATCATGCAAGATAGCATGGGCTGTCTCATGGACGGCAGTTTTCATTGTCTGCATCTCGCTCATGCCGGTTTGGATAACGATCTCTTTATTGACGTTATCGTAATAGCCCTTTGCACCGCTGCGAATCTCATCAAAGCGGATAGGCACAGGCGCAACACTCCGGATCGCGTTCAAAAAGATCTCGTAGTTTTCCACGCTGGCCGTCAACTCACCTGGGCCCAACTCCGGAAGAGGATCGCCGTCCGTCTGCGACAAATCAAAAACGGTGGAAACCTTGAACCGAGGAACAACAATCGTTACTTCTTCGATTTCCGGCTGGCCGTCTTCACGCAGCACGACTTCTCCCGTATTGGGATCAACTTTTTCCTGCTCCTGTTTTTCCTTGAAGGGAGCCGGTGCAATGATCTGGATTCCTTTTTCTCCCTTCATCACATGTCGGTTGAACTTTTTCTCCCAAGCGTTATACCCGGCCACCAGCGTGGCGTCCGGTTTCTGCATTGCGATTAACAAGGTGTTGTTGAATGAATAATGATGAAACTGAGACATCACCCGCAGGTATTCCGCGTACTTTTCCGAGTTGAAAAGCTCTTCCAAGCCTGCCTGAAGTCTGTCTGTGATCTCCTTCATCTTTTCATCTCTGTTCGTAGTTGTCATACTGTTTTCCTCCCTCTATATGGTCACAGCCCTACCGAGAACGGCAGGGCTGCGTCATGTTATAGTGACTGTTCGTGTGTTTTTGTTGGAGTTTCTCTTGATTTAGTCTTTGACACCTCTTCCTGTTTTGACCGAAGTCGATCCATCACAGATGTTCTTTGGCCGCTTTCAGCGTTTCTGGCTCTTTCTTCATAGCTCAAAGGTTGTGCTGGAGCATCCGAAGCGCGGCTATTGTAGTCAGATACTCTCCCAGCATAAGTCGTTTGTTGCCTGTTCCTGTCTGCTGCGTCAATGTCGGTTTCTTCATCCACGCCAATCACATCCGAAGAATCTCTTTCATCCATGTTCAGCATTGAGTTTAATTCTGCAAGGCGAGCTGACTTTTCAGCCAGCTCTGCTTCCTGCGCAAAAGGTTTTTTGACCTCCTCCTGCGCCGTTGCGAGCTGTTTTTGCAGGTTCTCCAGCTTCTGTTCTGCTTCCGTGACCTTCTTCTCAATGCCTGCAAGCGCATTGTTGATACGCTGGATATTTCCGAGGGCATCTTTACTGATCTCAATGGTGTAGCTGCATTGACGCTTCAGCGTAAGCTGATAAGTCTGATGGAAGCTGTCAAAACTGGCACTCAAAGCAAAGCCCTGGAATTCACCAATCTGGCCGCTGGAATTCACCGCTTTCAGTCCAGCGCAGGCGGCGATCAATGCTGTACCGGCTTCCTTGCGGTCTGTGAACTCTTTGCCCACAATAACCATACTGAAATTGTCTTTGTCCTGCTCCAAGATCGATTTCGCAGCCTGCAAGTCTGCTTTCAGTCCGGCAAGCCGTTCTTTGGTCGCTGTGATCTGCGCCGGATATGTCCGGGCGATATCCGTTTCCAGCTTGTATTTTGTGCTGATGTGATTGGCCTTCATCAGTTTTAGCTTGCTGACTTGGATATCCAGGTCCATCTTCTCTTTGATATAGGGGTTTCCGGTTGCTAGTGCCTTGATTTCCGCATACGATAGCGCGGTATCATCCACGTCCTCACATGCGCGGACAGGGGATTTGGAAGTCATGATTTGACTGATGAACTTCTGCTTGTTTTCGAGAATTTGCCACATGTAGGCGTCAAATGTGCCTTCTGTGACATAGCGGAAAATCTTTACCTTGCCGTTCCTATTGCCCTGCCGAAGAATACGTCCTTCCTGTTGCTCCAGATCAGAGGGTTTCCACGGGCAATCCAGATGGTGTAAGGCTATAAGTCTGTCCTGAACATTTGTACCGGCTCCGAGCTTGGGCGTAGACCCGATCAAAATACGCACCTGTCCGGCACGTACCTTTGCGAACAGCTCCGCTTTTTTTGCCTCTGTATTCGCCTCATGGATAAAAACGATCTCATCACGCGGCACACCTTTGGCTATCAGCTTATCGCGCAAATCATCATAGACATTGAACGTTCCATCTGCTTTGGGTGTCGATAGGTCGCAAAATATTAATTGTGTACCTTTGTCCGGCGTGGATTCCTGCCATACTTTGAAGGCATTGTTCACGCACAGAGTTACCTTGCTTTCCTCCGCGTCAGGGAGCATATCGTTGATGAGACGCTGATCGAGAGCGCATTTCCGACCGTCATTTGTTATCTTCAGCATGTTGTCGATTCTCGGATCAAAACCGCCTTTACGCACAGCCTCCGCGCGATCAGCGAAAGAGGAAACCAAATTCTTTTGCTCCTCGCTCGGCTCCAGCACTTCGTTGACATACTCAGCCTCGGGTACGGGTAGATTCAGCATATCCGCAGTCTGCACATCCGCAGCTTCTTTGAATAGAGCAATCAGCTCCGGGAGATTAAAAAAGCGGGCAAACCTCGTTTTCGCACGGTAGCCTGTTCCCTCCGGCGAGAGTTCAATCGCTGTTACCGTCTCACCAAAAGACGCCGCCCAGGAATCGAAATGTCCCATCCCCAGCTTTTGCAGGGTATCATACTGGAGATAGCGCATGATCGTATAAAGCTCTACCATTGAGTTGCTTACAGGGGTTCCTGTTGCGAAGGTGATGCCTTTTCCTCCTGTAAGCTCATCCATATACTGGCACTTCATGAACATATCTGAAGACTTCTGCGCGTCAGTTTGAGCGATGCCTGCCACGTTCCTCATCTTGGTGTAGAGGAACAAATTCTTATAATTGTGCGACTCGTCCACAAAGAGCCTGTCAATGCCGAGCTGCTCAAAGGTCACTACATCGTCCTTGCGTCTCTGGTCGTTCAGCTTGTCCAGCTTGGCCTCCAAGGATTTCCGGGTTTTCTCCATCTGCTTGACGGTGTAGCGGGAGCCTTCTTCCATCGCCGCCTCTTCAATCGCCATTTCCAGGTCGTTGATCTGCTTCTCAATCGAGGCGATTTGACGTTCTCTTGACAGCGGGATTTTTTCAAATTGGCTGTGCCCTATGATGATGGCATCGTAGTCGCCGGTGGCAATTCGGGAGCAAAACTTCTTTCGGTTGGCCGGTTCAAAGTCCTTCTTGGTTGCCACAAGGATATTCGCACCGGGATAGAGCCGCAGAAAGTCGCTGCCCCACTGTTCCGTCAGGTGATTGGGGACAACATAGAGGCATTTTTGCGCCAGTCCCAGCCGTTTGCTCTCCATGCCGGCAGCGATCATTTGAAAGGTCTTACCCGCACCTACACAATGGGCAAGCAGCGTATTATCCCCGTACAGAATGTGTGCTACGGCATTTTTCTGATGCTGCATGAGCTGGATTTCCGGCGTCATACCCACAAAGCGGATATGACTGCCATCGTACTCACGCGGCCTCACGCTGTTGAATAGCTCATTATAAGTTTTACATAAATCCTCCCTTCGGTCTATATCTCGAAAGATCCATTCCTTGAAGGCTTCCTTAATCATTTCCTGTTTCTGCTGCGCCAGCATTGTTTCCTTCTTGTTGAGGACGCGGTGCTCCTTGCCGTCCACATCCTCCACGGTGTCGTAGATTTTGGTGTCCTTCAGATTGAGCGCATCTTCCAGAAGACGATAAGCGTTTGCTCTGCTAGTGCCGTAAGTCGAGGTCACAAGCGCATTACCGTAGGAATCTCTGGTCTTGCCTGAAATATTCCATTGTCCGTTGATCTCCGCATACTTCACTTGAATATCTCTGCCGAGCAAATACCACGGGGTCTGTAACAGCTCTCCCATAAACTGCTGGATGTACTCAGGCTTTACCCAGGTGGCACCAAGACGCACTTCGATCTCCGAAGCGTCAAGCTCCTTCGGCTGCACCTTTTCCAGAAATGTCACATTGACCGCAAATTCTTTATTGTTCTCGGAAAACTGCCTTGCGATTCTCAGTTTCTCCCGTACATTACCGGACAGATAGGCGTCAGAGGTTTCGTATTGGTCGGTCAGCGGATTCTTGAAGATCACGCCTTGAAGTTCTTCAACGATCTCTTCCTCGGTCTTCCCTGAAAGCTCCGCCATATAAGGAAGATCCACACTGGCTTTCTCACCAATGGAGAGAGCCAGCGCCTCACTTGCCGTATCAACAGAAGTGACCGGCTCGGCTTTGCGGATCGTCCTCTTGGAGAAAATATCCGCTTTTCTCTCCAGGTTTCCTTCCTCGTCCAACACCTCCAAAGAGGCAAGTAGACTGTAGCTTGAATCCTGTTGAAACGCCCGCTTGTTGGCGCTGCTGCTGATTAAGCCGTACTGCGCTGTAAAACTGTCATACTGCTCGCTAAGTTGCCGCTGAAGAAGGGCAACTTCCGCAGCGCTACCGTCATTTAACTGAGTGTCCAGCAGCTTCTGAACGGTATTGCGTATCTCTATCATGCTAAGCACACGCTCCGTCGTGGCCGCGGGCAGTTCCATCAGATTCATGCGGGAGTTTTCACGGTAGTACACCTTGCCTTCCACATTTGTGAAGCTGAAATTCTTTACCGTAGGATCAGCGGGGATAGAGGTATCCGCTTCTTCCTCAAGATCGGAATCCGTCAGCTCCACTTCCTGGATCGTCGCTTTCAAATGGCTGATTGCCTCATGGAGCTGGTCAGCAAGGCTCGCTTCCTCTATGGGTTTTACCGTAACTTCCTGCTTCCCGTACTGTGTGTTCTCGCTAGAAAACTCGCCCAGCACCATTTCTGGATGCTGAACAAAGTACTCATTGACGCTGTATCCCTCCGGGGTCTTGCCGAGATGAACCCATTCCGGCTCAGTCAGGGCTGCACGATCTCGCTTCTGGAAGAAAAGAATATCTGCCACAACACCGGTGTTTGCGTTTCTCATAAACGCATTGTCCGGTAAGCGGATTGCACCGATCAAATCAGCTCGGTTGGCCAAATATTGACGCACCGATTCATTTTGTTTGTCCATAGTTCCTGACGAAGTGATTACGGCCACAACACCGCCCGGTCTGGTCAAGTCCAGAGAACGTGCAATGAAGTAGTCATGGATCAGGAAATTGTACCGCTCATACTTTCGGTCATTAACCTTGTACTGACCGAAGGGGACATTGCCGATCACCACATCAAAAAAGCTGTCCGGGAACTCTGTCGTTTCAAAGCTCTGAACAGCGATTTGATTCTTCTGATATAGTTGTTTTGCGATTCTTCCTGAGATAGAGTCCAACTCTACACCGTACATCCGCAGGTCATCCATGCTCTCCGGGATAAGTCCCATAAAGTTGCCGACACCGCAGCTCGGCTCCAGCACATTGCCAGAAGACAGTCCGAAGTTTCCAAGCGCCTCATACATTGCCTTAATAACCGTAGGAGAAGTATAGAAGGCGTTCAGCGTCGATGCTCTGGCCTCCTTGTATTCTTCCGGGGTCAAAGCCGCCTTGACTTCCGCAAACTCACCCGACCATTCCCGACTCTCTGCGTCAAAGGCTTTTGAAATGCCGCCCCATCCCACAAAGCGAGAAAGGACTTCCTGCTCCTCCGAGGTTGCCAGTCTTCCCTCATCCTCCAGCCTCTTTAGGAGATAAATAGCGTCCATGTTGGCACGGAACTTTGCTTTCGGCCCACCAGCTCCGAGGTCATCATCGGTAATGTGGAAGTTGATTGGTTCCCGTTTTTGCTCCGGTTCTCGCTCTCCAGGGGTCAGGTCAATCACGATTTCCCTCAGTTTCGGTTTGGTCTCTGCAGGCGTCTCAACTTCACTTTTATCCGGCACATCTTCCAAGGGGAGATTGTTCGCCACACGAAGATCATTGATTGCACCGATTGACAGCTCATTCTTTGTGATGAAGTCAAAAACCTCCCGGAAGTAGGCTCTTGTCCGTGCCTCCATCCGTCCCTCAATATCTGAAATAAGCTGCATCTGCTCTGCGGAAAAGGCCGGATTACAAAGCGGCTCCAGATTATAGCCTTTCTCAGCCGCCGAATAGATCACATCCATCTGCTCCGGGGAATAGTCCTCAAAAGCGGTATGTGTCGCCTCCAGAGCCTCAAACACGTCTGCTTCGACTTTGGGATCTGTCGTAGTTCTTTCGGAATCCTCTACGTCGGCAAAATGACCAGGCGTTTTCTCTTCTTCAGCGCGAAGCTGCCCGGCCATCTCAGCAGTAATCTGCGCGATAGTAGGCTGTTCTTCTTCCAAATAGGAGCGGACAAACTCTATCGGCTCATCCCGGAAGATGGGAAATCTGGCCTGCCGCAGTATCGTCATATCCTGCATGGATACTCTGCCGCTGGCAAAGTCTACATTGTCAATCCTAAACTCACGCCCGTCGATATGGACTACCGCATCTTTGGGGAGATAGTCCTTTGCCAACAGGTATTTTGTCTGTGCATGCTGCCCATCTTCAGCCTCTCCGGCGAGATACACATCCATGCCTTTGCCCCATAGCTTCTTGGCATTGGCTACCCATTGGCCGGACACAAATCCCGTGACAGGAACAGTCCCGCCGGGAATGGTCTTATCCAGGAGCTTTGTTCCAAGTGCTTCTGCTGCCCTGCGGGCATCCTCACCGTAGAACTCGTAATGTCCATGCTGTTCAAATCCAACCAATGCATCTGGGTACTGTGCTTTCAGGCTGTTGTACTCATCTGCACCCTCCGCTGTGAGAGGCTGCAAGGTCTCTTCCGTATGTTCGTACTCAGCCTCGTCTTCGATTGCTGGTGCTTGGGGTTCCAACTCTTCTGGCTGCTCCGTGGGTTCACTCTCAGCCGATATCTCATTCTGTATTCTATCCGCATGAGGTTCCGCGCCTATCACGTCAAAGAGCGTCAGTTGCCCGTTCCCTTCGGTGATGGTATCGGCATCCCGCCGCGGCTGCGGGAAGAGTGTGAATGTACCGTCAATATACCCGTGCAGATCAGAGAGAAGCTGAGCCCGTTCTTTATACCGGTCAGAATCCAAGGGGAGCGCCGCAAGCACTTCATCCATTTGCTGCAGGAGTTTTTCTGTGCGATCCGGATCTTCCAGAATTGTCGGGATTTCTTCATCATAGGTGTCACTGTCAAAGAGACTGCCCTTATATGGCCTCACAATCTCCATCGGGAGCCGGTCATAGAACCAAACGACCTTCCTTGCCATCTGTTTCCGTTCGTAGTCAGGAATGGCAGAAAAGTCTTTTGCAGTCATGAATTTATCGTTCTTGATGAGGTAGTCAATCCGCTGGGCGACCTTTGGCCATTTCAATTCCACTTTGGCATAAGGCGCTCCATAATTCCCACGCTCGAGCTGAAGCCCTTTCGAGCCGTAGTCCGCGTGAGAATCGTCCGCGCCAGACAGCGCATGGCTGGAGCCGCCAGTTCCGAACTGCTCTTTAATATAATCTGCTCTCTCTTTGTTGTCCTCATGATTGAGGAAGAAAGAATACGTTGCCAGCCGGCTGCTGGCATAAGCGCCGCCCCTTGCAAGGAAAGCGTCGATCTCGTCCTGCGTAATGAACATCTCGTGCTCATTCCATGCAAAATCCTCTCGTGCCTCATAGGGAATAGCCTCTTTCGCAAACTTCTGAAATTGGGCAAGCATCCGATCCGGTGCATAGTATTTGAAGCGCATGACGGTCGGATCTTCTTCATATGCCGCCGTAAGTCCCTCCAGTCGGTCAACAAGGTCAAGGACGTTTTCTTGATGTGATAGATATTCGCTGATTCGTTCTATTCTGTCGGGATAGGAGGCAGGAAAAAGTTCCATATCATCGAAGACAAGCTCGGCCACGCCTTCAGCCATATCGCCCTCCATAAAGGAAAGCGCTTCAGCGTGTTCATGCAGCGCGTTTCCTCTGGCTGCGTCCAAAACCACTTGCGGGGCATACTCGCCTTGATTCAAAAGTTGCTGTATTCTACCGCTTACATCGTCCCAAGAGAGAAACGCCTTGTTCAAGAGCTGATCTTCCACGGTATGCCCGACAGCGATCTGCATCCCCAGCTCGTCAAACCATACAGAATACTCCCGACCATCAATAACCAAGCCCTTGCCGCCTTTGCCGTACTCTCTGCGGACAAAATCTGCATAGTCTTCCGGGGATTGTTCGATCATATAGTTATAGATGATCCGCAGTTGACTTCTTGCATGATTGCTGCCGGTACGGAGCACTTCATCTACAACATCTGACGAAATCTTAATCTCCCCAGCATAAAGCGCTGCCATCGGCTGCTCGATCATCCGTCTTTGAGTATTGGCTGTAGGGAGATCGGGCAAAAACAAAGCAGAGGCGATTTCTTCCTCTGCTTCGGTCATATCCTGTTCTGTTGTCTCGTCGATTAGTTGTAAATCAATTCCGTCAGGATGATCTCTTCGGCTCTGCTCTGAAGGTTGTTCATCCGTGCTACCCAGGTCATCGGGTCCTCTGCTTTCAGCTTCTCCGTCACGCCCTCCGCTTTCGCCATCTGCGCCACGGTCAGCTCCATCCTCTCGCTGGCCTGCTGGTCGATCTCCTTCAGATAGCTGTCCAGCTTCCCGGATAGCATCATGCTCTGATACCAGTTCTTCTTGTTCTCCTTCAGGTAATATTTGCGAAGCATCCCATACTTTCCGTAACCCACCGGACTGCTCTCGACCACCAGATTCGGGAACAGGTAGTCTCCCTTCCGCTGGTAACTGATCTCCATGTTCTGTGTCATTTTTACTATCTCCTTCATTTTGTTCTACTTTTTCGATTTCGTGCTTTAGCGTGCTAAAGTTATTATATCCCTTATCATTTCGTTTTGCAAGTCCCTGCTGCATTTTTTCTTTGGAGTTCTCTCGGATAATGGTTGCAATCTCTTTGCCAATATCCCGCAGTACAGGCTCAGCAATCTCATGGGCTGCATTGCCAAGAAAGGATAGAACCGACAGCTTATTGAAGTCCGTGATAGGCGTGAAATCATCCGGCTCCAACATTTCCATCGGCTCCAAGCCGCAGCGTTTCGCCATCATGTAATATGCCGAGTTAGTCATTAGAGTGCGAAACTGATATCGGATTGCATCTTCGCCCAGGTCCTCCAGGAACGTATCTTTGACCTCATATTCCAGACCGTCCATCGCTTCATCCAGATTCGCTTCCGCGTATTGCTTTGCAATCTCCATGAGTGCAGCGTTGAGGGATGCATTTTCCGGAAGATCAAGATCATAGGTTTCTCTCAGATGTTCTGCAATCTGCTTTTCGTTAGATTTGCTGATCTGCCACAACCAGGGATCTCGCCCACCCATAACCAGGTGCGTATCAGATATATCGAATACATACCGGAGACGTTTTCGAGGTCCTGAATCGTCGATCAGAGCAATGCCCTTTGCGCCGCGATTTACCCAGCGCGACATCTTATTGTTCCAGATTTCCAGTTCCGCACAGGCCGTCGCAGCCGGACGCTGTGCGTGAATCAACATACTGTCCGCGAAATCATAGCGATAAAGCCTCGCCGCCGTGTCCAGGTATCCCGTCCAATCGCGCGGAGACCGGCTGATCTCTTGCGCATGTAAGTCAGCCAATGCGCGAATGTCATTGTATTTTGCCATTGTTTATATCATCTCCTATTGTCTTTTGGGCGCAGTAAAGCCCTACCAGTCGTTTTTAACCGGTAGGGCTTTATCATTCAGTTTTCTGATTGCTGAATTTCTAGTTGTTCTCTTGAGTGCGGTTTGTCGTATGTGATTAAATGAATGTCAAGGGATGAAAATGGCGAAATAACAGCACTATCTTGTCTTTGCGAGCCGTTTCTTAGAGAAAACTCACGGTTTAACATCGCTATTTCGTCTTTTTGTCTCTACTCACCTCTCGGCGATCATGCTGTCAGTATAGCCTTGAAAGCATGAGGAAGAGTACTATAGGCACATCGTCATATACGAAGGAATACATAGGATAATGCGCGAGTATATTCTTCTCTTAAATTCCGATAAAGCGCATGTGTTGATTGACCATATTATCTGACGAAGCGCACTTTTCGGCTTTTCGGCTTTTTATCGATCAAGTCCTTTCACTTTTTCGGGCTTCTGCCTTTTCTGATTGATCTTTGCAGCCTCGTCTTTTTTCTCTTCAATGCGAGACAACACCGACGTTCTTCTGGAATCCGAATCTCTGCTCGTGTCAGCCCTATCCACATGGGTTTCCTGCTGATTATGCCTGCAAAACTCAGGAACTTCCTTAAACCCGAAGGAATCCACGTAGTACGCTTGCTCATTGCCGTCTTTGTGTACGACGATCACATCGCTGACGCTCAACGAATGCCCCAAAAAATCCAGTGGCCGGTGAAGATTGAACCGTTCATAGATGTTATCCAGTGATTGTCCTTCTTCAAGTCTTCCGCTGTAAACACATGAGTAGTTTACCGCATCGACGCTCAGGTTATCTTTTTGCAGCTCATCATAGGGTCGGAAAGCAAAGTCGCGCACGTTTTCGCCTTCAAAATTGACCTGATAGAGTGAATACCTAGGTGTTTTCTGCTGTGTATAGAAATCGTCCAGCTTTTTCAGTAGGGTGCTTGCGTCTGCGGAGCAGTCTGAATCGCTTTCTGAGATCTCGATCAGGTTTCGCCGCAGGGAGTAGTCCTCACCAGATCGAATCATAATAGAGAACGCCTCCTGAGTTTGAGAAAGCTGTGAGGGGCTTGCATTGAAATACCCTTCAAAGCCACTGTCAGAAAAGAGCTGCACCGTATCTGCGGCAATCATGTCTGCGTTTTCTTTCCCTTCCTTGATAATTGGGAAAACTCGCATTTCCTTGTTGATGCGGATAAACATCTCCGGCTGCTGGTACACGGCTTTATACTTTTCAATCAGTTCTGGAGAGAGCGAAGCGAAGTTATCTTCTCCCAGGCCGACAACAAGCATCGTCCCCGATGTAATATCGTACAGACGGCCTTCATTATCGTACAGGCCTCGGTTCAAAGGAAGCCCCTCGAGCTTTCCTTCTTCATTTACGATCAAAGCAACCGGATCTTCAAAAGGATATACGGCCTCAATGTCGCCGCCAACCTCATGCTGTAGGGACTCCAGCCCGGAAGGGATCGTTTTCACATAGGGTTCTTTCTTCGGTTCAACGACAAGTATGGTCATCTCTTTCTGTTTCTCTGGGCGGAGAATCGCTGCCACTTTGTCGCTCAGTTCCGGATCATCGACGAAGGCATTATCAAGCCAAGTCGCTGCCTCTTTCCAACCGCCGAACATGACCTGGCCACCTTCACCGTTGAATCGCAGGCATCCATAGTCTGTCTCGATCTTATTGAACGAGTAACCGGCAACCTCCATCGCGCTGATGACACGCTCTTTCAGTTCCTCCAGCCCCGCTGTAGGCAAGCGGTATTCCTCCGGAATACTGTCCAGTTCCGCATCGTAGACACGTTTCCATACCGT
>ODAI011347259.1_pt1 | contig 12934 bp, 12 predicted proteins | sample 1539321 | NCBI WGS metagenome assembly ODAI01 (sample SAMN02144231, study PRJEB22623) | gut metagenome | biome: sheep rumen | host: Ovis aries | place: New Zealand | reverse complement strand
TTATAGTATTTTCCTTGTTCTTATATGTTCTACAGCATAAGTGGTGAAAATAATATGTCTTTTTTAAGCTTTTTTCTTGTAAGTTTTAAAAAAAAATATTTTCTTTGCAATACTATTTGAAAAAGAGATTATTGTAATAAAATAAAATAAGAAGATCTGTAGGTTGAGACCCGCCCCACGCAAGTGAGGCGGGATTTTTTGATGAGATTTTTTTCGTAGTTTGTTGCCCCTTTTTGTTATTTTTCTAAAAAAACACTTTGAAATTTTGTGTAATTGGCGGAAAATGAGTAATTTTGCACCGCTTTTAACATCTGTAACGAAAAAACGACTCGTGTGATGGTGAATTAAGCATTGATTATTAACATCTTAATTTTAGAGTAACACATTATGAAAGAAATTAGCGTAAAAGGTCAGAAAAGAACCGAGCAAGGCAAGAAAGCCTGCAAGATGATGAGAAAAGAGGGTTTGGTTCCCTGCAACCTTTATGGTGAGAAACGTGGTGAGAACGGTCTGCCCGAGGCTTGTTGCTTCGCGGTTCCCATGACAGAGCTGCGCAAGGTGGTTTATACCCCGCATGTCTACATCATCAATCTCGACATTGACGGGCAGAAGCACATTGCCATCTTGAAAGAACTTCAATTCCATCCGGTGTCAGATGCCTTGCTGCATGTAGACTTCTATGAAGTGACTCCGGAAAAGCCAATCACGGTGGGCATCCCTGTTAAGCTTTGCGGCTTGGCGCAAGGTGTGCGCGACGGTGGACGTATGAATCTTTCCATCCGTAAGATCAACGTTACAGCTCCTTACCCACGCATACCGGAACACCTTGATGTTGACGTGACCAAATTGAGGATTGGCAAGAGCATCAAGGTGGGCGACTTGAGCTACGAGGGTCTTGAGTTGTCAACCAGCAAGGAAGTCATTGTATGTTCTGTGAAGATGACCCGTGCGGCAGCGACAGCAGGTCTGAACGCGAACTATGACGAGAGCGAAGAGGAAAATTCGGAAGCATAATATAAAGATGAATATCTTTTGTGCGGATACCGTCCTGTGGCGGAAGCGCGCATGAGATCCCCAGAGTTTTGTACATGGATAAGTTTCTGATTGTCGGATTAGGAAATCCGGGAGTGGAGTATTCCAACACCCGACATAATGCAGGTTTTATGGTATTGGACGCTTTTGCGAAGGCGTCCAATATCGTTTTTGAGGACAAGCGCTATGGCTTTGTGGCTGAAACGACGCTGAAGGGCAAGAAAATCTTTTTGCTCAAGCCGACGACGTTCATGAATCTCAGTGGCAATGCCGTGCGTTATTGGTTGGAAAAGGAAAAAATTGCCCAGGAGCGGCTTCTGGTGATTTCTGACGAGGTTGCCCTTCCGCTAGGGGCGTTTCGCTTAAAGGCGAATGGGAGCAATGGAGGGCACAACGGCCTGGGGCATATTCAGCAGCTCATCGGTCAAAACTATGCTCGTCTGAGGATGGGTATTGGCAACGATTTCCCGCGTGGTATGCAGATTGACTGGGTATTGGGGAGATTTGACGACGAGGAGTTGTCCGTTCTGCAGCCCGCCATTGATACGGCGGTGGACTTGATTAAAAGTTTTGTTCTGGCAGGTGTCAACATTACGATGAACGCTTTTAACAAGAAGTCCAGGCCTTTGAAAAAAGAAGAAGGGCAGGTGCAATGAAAGAGTCAAGAATTGACAAATGGCTTTGGGCATCGCGGATCTTCAAAACGCGGTCAATTGCCGCCAGTGCATGTAAAAACGGGAGAGTGACGGTGAATGGAGCCCTGGCCAAGCCTTCTCGAATGGTGAAAGAAGGGGAGGTCATAAGTGTTAAAAAGCCGCCGATAACTTATTCATTTCGCATTTTGCAATGTATTGAGCAACGTGTTGGCGCTAAACTTGTGCCTGAAATATATGAAAACGTTACCGACCCAAAGCAATATGAATTGTTGGAAATGAGCCGGATAACAGGTTTTGTCGACCGCGCGCGAGGCACCGGCCGCCCTACCAAGAAAGAGCGGCGTGCATTGGACGCCTTTGTCGAGCCGGCTTTTTTCGGATCAGAGGATTTTGATGGTTTCGACGATGATTTTGATGAAGAATAACTGTATAAACTGTATAAAAAGATAATCAATATGAAGAATGTCGCCATTTTTGTGTCGGGTAGTGGCACGAATTGTGAGAATATCATCCGTCATTTTAGCCAGTCGGACAGTGTGAAGGTCGCCTTGGTGGTCAGCAATCGCGCTGATGCCTATGCTTTGGTGCGGGCGAAGAACCATGGCGTGCCCACGGCCGTTGTCGGCAAACAGGATTTTGCAGACGCTCAGCAGGTGTTGCCGTTATTGTCGGGATACGGCATTGATTTTGTCGTGTTGGCAGGATTTTTGTTGATGATTCCCGATTATCTTATTGCACATTTCCCCCGTCGCATGGTCAATCTTCATCCGGCGCTGCTGCCCAAGTTTGGCGGCAAGGGGATGTATGGGCATCATGTGCACGAGGCGGTGAAGGCGGCGGGTGAGGCCGAGACGGGCATCACGATTCATTATGTGAGCCCGATTTGTGATGGCGGTGAGATCATCGCCCAATTTTCTACACCGCTCACTGCCGACGACACGCCGGAGAGTATTGCAGAGAAAGTACATCAGTTGGAGCAGCGGCATTTTCCTGCGGTTATCGAACAAGTCATAAAGGCAACCTTTTGAGTTGCCTTTATTTGTGCAGAGCTGATTTCATGCCTTGTCCATCGTGATTTCTCCACTTCCGAAGCAGCGGTGGTGGTCTTTGTCGTAAACAACACAAAACTGCCCTGGTGCCACGCCTTGAAGTGCCTGTTCGCAATCAACGGTATAGCCGTCCTCGTCTTTTTCAATCCTGGCTTTGTGGAATTCAGGGGTATGCCGGATTTTCAATGTCACCTCAGTTAAGTCGACAGGCTTTGTGAGGAAGTGGAAATCGTTGATTTGGAATTTCTTTCGGTATGCGGTTCGAGGCTCGAAGCCTTTGCTGACGTAAAGGATGTTTTCCCGGATGTCTTTTTTAACAGCATACCACGGACCGCCGCCGAAGCCCAGCCCGTGGCGCTGCCCGATGGTGTGGAACCACAGGCCTTTGTGCATGCCGATTTTCTTGCCGCTTTCCAATTCGATGACCTCGCCCGGTTGCTCACCCAGATATTTCCTGATGTAGTCGTTGTAGTTGATTTTCCCGAGAAAACAGATGCCTTGTGAATCTTTGCGTCTCGCGTTGACCAGACGCTCGCGCTCTGCAATCTCCCGTACTTCTTCTTTCATCATGTTCCCGATGGGGAATAGTGCTTTTTTCAGCTGCCAGTCGTAGATTTGCGCCAGGAAGTCGGTCTGGTCTTTCACCGGGTCGGGGCTGGTGGTCAGCCATTTCTCGCCATCGATCCATTCTGTGCACGCATAGTGTCCGGTGGCAATGAGGTCGTAGTCATGTCCTCGTTTTTCGTCAAATGCGCCAAACTTGATGAGGCGATTGCACATCACGTCAGGGTTGGGCGTGTAGCCGTTGCGCACTTTGTCCATCGTATAGCGCGTAACCTTGTCCCAATACTCGTGATGACAGTCTACCACTTCCAGCTTGCAGCCGTATTTTTGGGCTACTGCCGTTGCCATCTCAAGGTCTTCCTCGCTGGCGCAGTCCCATTGCTCTGTCTCTTCGGGGCCTATTTTTATGTAAAAACAGTCGGGTTGCAGTCCCTGACCAGCCAATAGGTGTAAGACGACGGAACTGTCTACCCCGCCTGAGAGCAATACGGCTATGCGTTTGTCTTGAAACGTTGTGTCCATGTTGAAATGTTGTATTTGGTGCAAAGTTACGAAAAACCTTTGAATTTTGCCGTGCTCATGTCCGTAAATCGGAGTGAAGGGTAAATATTTGCGTCGTTAGTTTCTTGTTTTGCGAAAAATCGCTATTTTTGCAGAAGCTTGGGGTGCGAGTTGCAGAAAATTGTTTAAGGGATTTGGAGTATGTCTTATTTAGGAGAAATTCTGTCGCTTTTGGTTGCCGTTTTTTATACGACTACGGCATTGGCATGTGAAGTGGCGACGAAAAGGGCCGGCATCAAGGTTTTTAGCTTTTGGCGCATGGCTTTGGCATTGGTCTTTCTTGCGCTCATCGTGTTTTGTATGACGGGGCAGCTATTCCCTTCTCATGTGGGCACAGAGGGGTGGCTGTGGCTGTTGGCATCGGGCATTATAGGTCTTTTCTTGGGCGACTGGTGCCTTTTCAAGGCTTATCTGACAATTGGCTCGCGCTATGGGCTACTCTTGTTTACGTTGAATCCCGTTTTTGCAGTGTTCTCGGGTTGGCTTTTGCTTCATCAGCGGCTTGACGGCAGCAGTTTACTGGCTATGTCGGTAACCCTGTCCGGGATCTTTATTTCTATCTTGGGCAAAGGCGATGGCCATAAGCTAGGCTTTCAGTTGCCTGTGAAAGGTATATTCTATGGCCTTGGCGCAGCGGCGGGGCAGGGCATTGGATATGTGGTGAGCGTGGTCGGCATGAATCATTATCATGCCCATGTGCCGACGGCAGCCTTGCCCGAGTTGGAGGCAAGTATTCCTTTGAATGCCAATCTGATCCGCTGTTTTGCCGCGTTTGCCTGTTTTGGGCTTTGGCTGCTTTTCTCCAAGGAAAAAGAGGCGGTGCGCCGCAGCCTTGAAGACGTGAAATACCTCCTTGTGGCCGTGATTGCCGTGCTCACAGGCCCGATCGTTGGCGTAACTCTGTCATTGGTGGCAGCCAACTATTGTGATGCCGGCATCGCCAGCACGTTGATGTCTACAACGCCTATTTTGATACTTGTGCCCACCTATTATCTGTATCGGCAGAAGATTACGCCAAAAATGCTCTTGGGCGCTTTGATTACCGTGGTTGGTGTATCTCTGTTTTTCTTGTTGTAAGGGCGGGAAAATGATTTTCTGCGTCCTTTCCAGATATTTGCGCTCCTGTGCCATTTTGTCGATGTTGGGCAAAAGAGGCTGAAAATCACGATTTTTGCAAAAAAATAAGCGAAAAACAGGATTTTCTTTTGTTTTCTTTGTAACTTGCCGTACTTTTGTAGCATAAAACCATCGAGACCAATGAACGTAGATAGAATAAAAGAAATCATTGCCCGGCAGCCGAACCTTTCGACGGCATTGGGTATGGAGTTCATTTCAACGCCAGAGGATGATACTTGCATGGCGAGGATGAAAGTGGATGAGCGCAACCGGCAGCCATTCGGCTTTTTGAGCGGTGGAGCGTCGTTGGCTTTGGCAGAGAACTTGGCTGGCGTCGGCTCGTCTTCTCTTTGCCCAGGTAAGATTTGCGTGGGCATCAACGTGAGCGGCAACCATGTCAAAGCCGTTTTGGAAGGTGATACCGTGACCGCCCGCGCCCGCCTGTTGAGCAAGGGTACTCGCCTGCATGTTTGGCAAATAGAGATAACAGACACTGCCGACGAGCTCATTTCTAGTGTGCAGGTCACAAATTACATCGTTACGCCCAAAAATAAATGACATCGTTGCGTCTCAAAAAAGAGCTGGTTGCCTCTTTTTTCAGTCTTTCTTGTCTTTCGTCTTTTGATGAATGGTGTTGATGTTGCGCATCATCCCGCTGTACTTGGCACGTTTGACGGCACTTCCCTTGAAGAGGCGCTGGTAGTCTTCTTCGGTCAGGTTGAGCCATTTTTCTTCGGTCATGGTGAGCAGTTCCTGGCTCGGCTGCAATAACGGTTCGTCCGTTGGTTGTGCAAAGCGATTGTGCGGACATGCTTGTTGGCAGCGGTCGCAACCGTAGATGGAATTTCCCATTTTATGGCGTATGTCGCTGGGTATTTCGCCGCGGTTTTCAATGGTTTGATATGAGATGCAGCGCTTTGCGTCAAAGATGTCGGCCAGCGCGCCGGTGGGGCAGGCATCGATGCAGGCCCTGCAATTTCCGCAATAGTTGGGCAGCGGCGTATCATATGTCGTCTCTTGCTCTATAAAGAGTTCGCCCAGGAAAAACATGCTGCCCGCATGCGGGATGACCAGCTGCCGGTTTTTGCCAATCCATCCCAGTCCGGCTTTTACAGCCCAATAGCGCTCCAGGATGGGCGCACTGTCGCTGAAGGCACGGAACGAGGTGATGCCGAGACTTTCGGCCAGCTGTTGCAGCTTTTCTTTTACAATGTAGTGGTAGTCTTTGCCGTAGGCATAGGCTGCGATTTGTGGCTCTTTTTCAGGTATTCGTTTGGCGGGGGCATAATTGAGTGCCACGCAGACAATACTTTTTACGCCTTCCATGAGCAGGCGCGGGTCGAGCCGTTTGTCCTCGTAATTTTCCAGATAGTGCATGTCGGCGTTGTTGCCGTTGGCAATCCATCGCTTGAAGGCCTGTGCGACCTTTTCCTCAACGGGCTCTGCCTTTGCGATGCCGCATGCCGAGAAGCCGAGGCGCTGTGCCTGGGTTTTAATAATTTTGGAAAATTCTGAACTCATATCCTTGTTCTTTTAGCCATTCAATGGCTTTTGGCAGTGCATATTTCAGCTTCTCAATGCTTTTCAAGGAGTCGTGAAAGGTGATGATGGAACCGTTGCGGGTATATTTTTTCACGTTTTTGAGCACGTCATCGGCTGTTGTCCATTTGGAGTAGTCGCGCGTGACGACATCCCACATGATGATCTTAAATTCTCGGCTAAGCCACCAGTATTCGCTTTTTCTCATCCATCCGTGCGGCGGCCTGAAGAGTTTCGAGTTGATGAGTTGCTGTGCTTTGTAGGTGTTGAGGATATATGTTACGGTCCAGTGGTTGACGGCGTTGAGATGGTTGTAGGTGTGGTTCCCGATTTGATGTCCCTCGTCCACGATTTGCTGAAAGAGTTCGGGATGGCGTTGGATGTTTTCGCCCACCATGAAGAATGTGGCCTTGACATTGTATTTGCGCAATATTTCCAGGATGACGGGTGTGGATTTTGGGATGGGGCCGTCGTCGAAAGTGAGATAGACGGATTTTTCTCTTCTATCCATTCGCCAGACGGCTTTGGGATACATCCATCTGAGCCATATTGCGGGTTGTTCTATGAACATGTGGTTGCTGCTTGGAAACGGGCAATGCCCTGATGTCGTATCCATCAGCGGCATTGCCCCATGGGGTCATGTCTTATTCTTCAAAATCCTCTATTGTCTCGTCATTTTCATGTCCTGATGGCATGAAATATTGCATGTTTCCGCCTTTTTGCTGGAATCTCAATAGTTGTTTTTGCGTTTCTCCGAGCACTTTTTTCCCTTTTTCCTTGTTGTAAGTGCCAATGAGCTGTCCAATTTCGGAAAGTCGCTGAATCCCGTATACGAGGCGGTATTGGTTGTCTTGGAACTGGTGGTCGCCCATCGACAGGTACCAGTTGAGGTATTGCTGGAATGTTTTGGTGAGTTCGTCGAGCACTTTGTCGGCTTTTTTGTCCGCGCCAATCATCAAATAGCCTTTGGCAATTTCTATTGAACTGTCTTGGAACGGATTCCTGGGGATGTTCCGGCTCGGCAGCTGTTCCTCTGTGTAGTCGAGCACTTTCTCGGCCTTGTCCATCTTTCCTTCTTCGATAAGGTTTTGTGCAAGTGTTACCATGATGAGACGGTGTGTGTAGCACATGCGCAGGATGGTTTCGTCGAGGTAGATGTTCTCTTTATTGACGTTGCCAAACTTGAACTTGTTCATCACGATGTCGTAAGTCCTCTCCGTGTCAACGGTTTTCGAGTCTTTTGACAAGGTGAACGGCGTGAACCGTTTCGCCAAGCCTTCTGAGACCAGGTGTTTATTGAGTTTGAGGTATTCGTCTGACGCAACGCTTGTCGCCACATAGACTGGACGTGTCCAGTTGGTGTTGGCGAGCAGCTCGAGGAGCATCAAGTCTTTTTTGTAAAGTATTTGCCGGCCCGTGAGGTCAATGACCATCTTTTCAGGGATTTCTTCCTCGCCAACCATCATTCCGCTTTTGCGGACGGCCTCTTTGTCTATGGTGATGTAGAGTTTGTTGGTCGGGATGATGTGGTAGTCGGGATTGTCCGACAATATCCATCTGTCAATGATGTTTCTCAGCTCGAAGGGCTCTTCGCCAAATGCTTTGACCGCCTCTTCCGGATTGCTTTTGTAGAACTCTTCGACTTCAAGTCTGGCCTCTGGTTGGATCAAGATGCCGTCGTTGGTGCCGGCGCTGTACTTGATGCGCTCCCAATTGATGGGAAGTGCAGGTGAGTCGTAGGCGGGCCGGCGCATCTGGTCAATGTACCAGTCTGTATTGAGGTAGGACAGGTTGCAGACTCTTGCGTCGGTCCTGAAACCTTCAACTTCTTGTAAATACCATAACGGGAAGGCGTCGTTGTCGCCGTTTGTAAAGATGATGGGTGCCTGGTCTTCGGGTAATGATGCCAGATAGTTCTGTCCAAAGTCTCGGCATGCATATCTGTCGCTTCTGTCGTGGTCGTCCCATGCCTGGGATGCCATTTGGAAAGGGACGAACAAGCAGATGGCACCGATGGCGGCAGCCAGGGCGGTCTGGTTGACCTTGATTTTTCTCTGGATGATGTTGATGATGGCAGCAACGCCCATTCCACACCAGATGGCGAAGGCGTAGAACGATCCGGCGTAGGCATAGTCGCGCTCGCGTGGCTGCATCGGTTCTTGGTTGAGGTAGACAACGATGGCAAGACCTGTCATGAAGAAGAGGAAGAAGACTATCCAGAACTGCTTGATGCCTATGTTGTCGGTGATGGTTTTTTCAATGCCATTTTGCACGACTTTTCGTTTCCGCACATGCCAAGCCTGCCAGAAAAGCCCGATAAGCCCAAGGATGAGCGGCAGGCAGTAGAAAACGTTGCGCCCTTTGTTGTTTTTGAGGTCGTCGGGCAGCAGACTTTGGTCGCCCAGGCGCAGGTTGTCGATGAATGGGATGCCTGTAATCCAGTTGCCGTTCTCGGGGCCGCCGTGTCCTTGGATGTCGTTTTGGCGGCCGGCAAAATTCCACATGAAGTATCGCCAATACATCCAGTTGCATTGGTATGAGAAGAAGAAGCGCAGGTTCTCGAGTTGTGTGGGCACTTTGACGTAGATGTTCTCTCCACATCGGTCGTATGCCACCTCGGTGCCTTCAACTCCCCCGAGCCATTCCTCATACAATTCGGCGTGCCTTGAGCTCCACATGCGTGGGAAGAGCATGTTTTGGGCATATTTGGTCTTGTCTTTGTGCTCTACGACGATGTAGTTGTCCTTTTCTTCGGGGCTTGCCTTTGCTTTGCGCTGGTATACGGGTGCGCCTGGGCTGTAGTCGACCGTGCAGCGGCCGTTGGCAACTTTGAGCGCTGCTTGCGAACTGTATGCTTGTCCGTAGAACAGCGGCTTGTCGCCATATTGTTTGCGTCCTAGGTAGTCGCCTAGCGTGAAGATGTCTTCGGGCGAGTTCTGGTCCATTGGCGTGTTGGCTGCTGAACGGATGACGATGACTGCGTATGTGGAATAGCCAATCATCAGCATGAGCAGGCATAGAAGCGTCGTGTTCTTGAGGCGTGTGCTGATGAGCGGCAGGTCGTTCCTCTTGTATGAGACGGCGACGTAAAGACCTGCTAGGATGATGACTCCGATGACAACGGCGCTCCATCCATAGCCGTAGAACGGGATGCCGAGCATGGCGATGGCGAGCAGGAATGAGATGTTCTCACGTTTTCGGCTTTTGCCTTGGTAGGTCTCGTAAATAGACCATAGAACGATGCTTACCAGTAGGATGATGTAGACGATGACGCCTGTGTTGAACGGCATTTTGAGGTGGTTGACAAAGAGTAGCTCGAACCATCCGCCGACAGTGATGATGCCGGGAATTACGCCGTAGAGCACGGCTGCCACGATGACAAAGGAGCCTGCCAGGGCTATGAGTGAGCCTTTGAGGTCTGCGTTGGGGTATTTTTTGTAGTAGAATACCAAAACGATTGCCGGGATGCAGAGCAGGTTGAGCAGATGGACACCGATGCTCAAGCCCATGAGGTAGGCGATGAGAATGAGCCAGCGGTCGCTTTGCGGCTCGTTGGCATGGTCTTCCCATTTGAGGATAAGCCAGAAGACTACGGCGGTGAAAGCTGACGAATAGGCGTAGACTTCGCCTTCAACGGCTGAGAACCAGAAGGTGTCGCTGAATGTGTAGATGAGCGCACCGACGAGGCCGGAGGCTTCGATGGCGATGATTTTCCCTAATGAGAAGTCGGTCTGGGGATTGTTGATGAGCAATTTCCTCACCAAGTGGGTGATGCTCCAGAAGAGGAACAGGATGCAGCTTGCGCTGAGCAGGGCGTTCATGATGTTGACCATGCGTGCCACTTGTGTGGGGTCGCCTGCAAATTGTGAGAAGAGGTTTGCCGTGAGCATGAAAAATGGGGCTCCCGGCGGGTGTCCTACTTCGAGTTTGTAACCGGAAAGGATAAATTCGGGACAGTCCCAGAAGCTGGCTGTCGGTTCAATCGTGAGACAATATACGGTAGCGGCGATGAGGAAAGTGAGCCATCCTAATACATTGTTCACAAGTTTGAATTGTTTCATCTGTTTAATTTATTTTAGTTTTGTTATTGACTTAGTGTAAAGAGTTTTCATGTCTTCAACTGCCTTTGTTTTGCAGTGTGGTGTTCCATGTAAATTTCTTGCAAAGTTATCGTAAAATGTGCGAAAGGCAAAATAAATTAAGTAATTTTAAGCGTTGTGCCGTCATTTTTTCGTGTAGGGATGTCGGCGATGGTATTTTGAGTTTTTTTGAGGCGAAGAGTCAGAAAAAGAGGTTGGTCCCATAGACGATGAGCCAGTAACGGAGGAGCTTGCCCAGTGTCATGCTGACGGTGGAGATGGTGAGGTTGGCTCTTGTCAGTCCCAGTGCAACGGTGATGGCGCTGCCGAGCACGGGTACAAATGCCAGAAAGCCGGCCCAGGCACCGTATCCGCTCATAATGCGCTGTACTTTGTCCAGTTTTTCTTTTTTTACATGGAGGTACTTCTCAATCCAGTCTAGTCGCCCCTGCCGGCCGATGGCGTAGTTGAGAAGTCCGCCTGCCACGTTGCCTATGGTGGCATAGGCGATGAGGGTTGGCGGATGAAGTCCCGCCGCGACCAGGGCAATGATGACGGCTTCGCTGCTAAAAGGGAGGATGCTGCCTGCCAAGAATGCCGAGGCAAGCATGCCCCAATAGCCGTATTGAGTCAGGATTTCGATTAGGGCATCCATAGATTGTAGGTTGTTAGCAGGATGGAAAGAATGAGGATGAGGATGAAGGAGATGTTGGTCAGCCGTGTGCTGGTCAGTGTGATGTAATGGGCTATCAGCGGTGAGGTGGAAATAATGAGCAGGCGGATCAAGTAGTTGTAGTGCTGTGGCTGGAGCAGCAGAAAGCCAAGTGTGTAGAAATTGAGGCTGATGAGCATCTCGTATATCATTCTTACGCGTATTTTATCGTTGTAGCTGGTGCGGACGAAGTGGATGGCGCCAATGATGCTGAGCAGGGCGATGAAGCCCAGGGTCAACGTCTGATGGAGCGTCACGTCTTGATACTGGAAAAGTGGCGAGAAGTCGGCTAGGCGTTCAAAATGATTGATTATGAAGGTGGGCTGATTGCTTAATATGAGGTAAGTTGTTGTAAACCAGTATGGTATGGCTGTTCCGATGATGGATGCCCAGAACACTTTTCCGCTGAAATTGAGGAGATTTATGGCCATCAGAAGCCATAGGACGGGGAGGAAGAACAAGATTTGGACAAAAAAGAGGCTGGCAATGCCTATGAAGCAAAACCCGATGCATGTCATGCCCATGGAGTGCTTGTTCTGATAGCAGGGAAGCATGGAGGTCAGAAATGCGATGACACAGAGTTGCACTATTAGCGGCTCGGTTTGTGTCAAACTCTCACATGCCAGGGTGTTGAGCACGAGGAATGAGCACGAGACCATGCGCCCGTAGACCCGGATGAGCGTGTGCTTGTTGTTGATTTCAACCATGAGGTAGGTTGAAACGGCTAGAATGCCAAACGGAACCCATAAACGTTGCTCAACGAGCCCCAAGCTAAGCCAGAGGAGTGTGGCATAGACGATGACAAAGGGCAGTGAGAACCTGTTTTGGGCAAGTTTGTTTTGCAGTCTTCGGGTTCGCATGCGTTTTCTGGATTTATTTGAGGTCCCTACCGATGTCGGTGCGGAAGTATTTGTCTTTGAAACCGATGGTTTGTGCGGCCTGGAAGCTCTTTTTCAAGGCTTCGTCTTTGTCGGTGCCGTAGCTGCAAAGGGCCAGCACGCGGCCGCCGTTGGTGACGACTTGATTGTCTTTGAGCGTGGTGCCTGCATGGAAAACGATGGTGTCTTCAATTTCTTGCAGTCCCGTGATGGGGTAGCCTTTGCCGTATTTTTGAGGATAGCCTCCGCTAACCAGCATGATGCAGACTGCCGCGCGCTGGTCGAACTCGATGTCTTTTTGGTCGAGATTCCCATCTTTGATGCCGATGAACAGGTCTACCAGGTCGCTTTTCAGCCTTAGCATGACGCTTTCGGTCTCCGGGTCGCCCATGCGGCAGTTGTATTCAATGACTTGCGGGTTGTTGTCGACGTTTATGAGCCCGAAAAAGATAAATCCTTTGTAGTCGATGTTCTCGTTTTGAAGTCCCTCGATGGTCGGGCGGATGATGCGCCGCTCCACTTTCTCCATCCATTCTGGGTTGGCGAAGGGTACGGGGCTGATGCTCCCCATGCCTCCTGTGTTGAGGCCTGTGTCTCCTTCGCCGATGCGCTTGTAGTCCTTTGCCTCGGGCAGAATCTTGTAGTTCTTGCCGTCGGTGAGAACAAAAACGCTGCACTCGATGCCGCTCAAGAATTCTTCAACGACGACTTTGCTGGATGCCTGCCCGAACATGCCTGAAAGCATTTC
>ODAI010902458.1_pt1 | contig 12934 bp, 15 predicted proteins | sample 1539321 | NCBI WGS metagenome assembly ODAI01 (sample SAMN02144231, study PRJEB22623) | gut metagenome | biome: sheep rumen | host: Ovis aries | place: New Zealand | reverse complement strand
TTCCGCGTCCGTCGTGTCTGCCTCCCCACTGCGCGCTGCGCTTCTTCCCCCGCGCTGTTGGTGTATTTCACTCCCCCTCGCCCGTTGTTTTTTATCCTTCCGGTTCCGGTTCATTATCAATCTTACCTGTTAGAACTTTGTTATCACTCGGATGAGCCTGGCTTGCCGCACCGGCTAATGCTCCGCCAGCTATCAATGGAATACCAATCTTTGCTAAATTAAATCCAGCAGAACCTGCAACAAATTTATCAATACCGCCACCAGGTCCTATTATATCGGTTACCCAGCCACCTGCAGATCCACCAACAGTACCAATAGCAGATAAGGCTATGCCGGCAGCAGAGGAAGCAACACCTGCTGTAATCAATGTTTCAGTGTAATCGTGAGCATGGTCAAAACCTAAGTGTTTGAACAAGTTCTTAGTCTTACGAGCTGAACCGTGAGAAATAGCATTACCTTCAACGCCGGCGCTGTCGTCATGTTGTTCGCCTTTTTCATCTTTATATGTATTTAAACCTTTAGCAATTCTGGTCTGATCAAATCTTTCATTGTAATCCAACTTGTTGTCATCGCCTACATGTTTTGCAGCGGCTTTTTTCAATTCAAGTTGATTTTCTTCAGTAATTACACGTTTGCCATTTTCGGTAGTAACAAAACCTTTAAGATCTTCAAACTGACTCAAACGTTCCATATCTGATTCTTCTAACAGAACAGCATGTTTTGCTTGATCAGGATGATCTTTTTTCCATTGTTTATATTCTTCTTTTTGGTCAGGAGTAAAATATTTTGCAGCTAAAACTTCATCCGCAGCTTTTTCCGACTCAACCAATTCTTTTGCTTCGCGCTTTGCAATATCTTTTAATCTTGATTCAGCAATTCTCTGATCTGTCGGTAATTTTTCGTTTTCAGCTTTGTATCTTTCTAATAATGCTGCTTCATACTGTTTCTGTTTTGCTTTGTAGTCTTTCTTTGAATCTATTTTACCATCAGCAACAGCTAAACTTGTACCTGCGAAATCACCGTTTTGAGGAGTTGCAGTCAAACTTGCTTTTTGACCTGCAAAAATACTTTTACCTCTTAAATTGGTAGCTTGATAGCCTTCAGGCTGCCAAGTTCCGGCTCTGAATTCATCCAGTTTGCCTGCTTTTTTGGCAGCTTCATAAGCAGCTTTTTGCTGTTTTAGCGCTGCTTTGTACTCTTTCTTGGACATGTTCACATAGATAGTGTTGCCCTGTTCATCCGTAAATTGACGTGGTTTGATACTCATAATAAATCCTTTCTCTCGACCTCGTGGGGTACGATATTTTATTAATACTTCTATACACATATAAAAAAAACGTAACGGCAAAAGTTGCCTAAAACTTTAGGATTTGTTTTAGGCAAATTTAAAATTTCTTAATATATTTGGATTTCAGGAGCAAAATTCAAGTTTACATAACTTTACATTTTGTATTTTTTATATATATTTTCTATATACGTTTTAATTATTTTATAATGACTGCTGATATAAATTTAACAGGTTTGACAATCTTCCCGTTTTTATAATAATATCAGAATATCAGGCACTTTAGGAGCGAACATGATAAAAAAAATATTATGTATTTTCTTGTTTATATGTTTATTCATGTGCGGCTGCGCACCTGCTAAAAAAAGCGGGAATGACTTTAGAATGATAAAAAAACGCGGCCGTATAATTGTCGGAGTAAGAAGCGACACAAGGCCTTTCGGATATCGTGATGCAAAAGGAAACCTGCAAGGATTTGATGTTGATTTGGCAAGAGCAATAGCAAAACATATATTTGCAGATACGCATGCCGTAGAACTTGTACCGGTTACAGCATCTAATCGTCTGTCAATGTTAACATCGGGCAGAGTAGATATATTGATAGCAACAATGTCGATTACCGACCAAAGACAACTGCTGGTTGATTTTTCAAAACCGTATTATATGGCAGGACAAGCAATTCTTGTAAAAAACGGCAGAAATATTGCCACAATAAGACAGCTTAACGGAAGTAAAATCATTATTGTATACGGTTCAACAGGTGAAATGAGTATTCGAATGAATGCGCCTGAAGCCATAGTGAGAGGGTATAGGGATTACCAGCTTGCCTATAATGCGCTCAAAAGAGGTGAAGCTGATGCTATGATTGCTGATGATACAATTTTATATAACCTTGCTCTGGACGATCCTTCAGTAAAGATTTTAAAAAAAAGATTTTCTAAAGAACCGTATGCGGTCGCCTTACGCAAAGGAGAAGCCTCTGCTCAATTAAAAGATTCTATCAATTTTACAATAGATTTTCTTGAACACAGCGGACAACTCAGAAAAATGCAGAAAAAATGGGGGATTTGGAAATAATGCTTGAAAAATTCAGATTTCTGACGTCAGGAGAAAGTCACGGGAAATGCCTTACCGCCATTATTGAGGGATTACCGGCAGGGTTGCCCGTTGATACAGATTTTATTAATTCTGAACTCAAACGCAGACAACAAGGATACGGCAGAGGGGATAGAATGAATATTGAGTCCGATAAAGCTGAAATAACTTCCGGTGTCAGATTCGGCAAAACAATAGGTTCCCCGCTTACCCTTGTAATATATAATAAAGATTACGAGAATTGGCAAAAAATTATGAGTATACATGCCGAAGACGAAACCGATGAAAAAGCTTTTTATACCTACCGTCCCGGGCATGCCGACTATGCAGGAAGTATTAAGTATAATCGCAAAGATTTAAGAGATATACTTGAACGTTCAAGTGCAAGAAAAACAGCAATAGAAGTCGCAGTAGGCGCTGTCGCCAAATTATTACTAAAACATTACGGAATAACCTGTCAATCGAATGTTATCCAAATAGGACAGGGCAGAACCGAAGAAGAATTTCATTCTCAAATAGATATGGCAAAAGAAAAAGGGGACACCTTAGGCGGGAAATTTGAAGTCGTATACAAAGGATTACCCGTAGGATTAGGCTCCCACGTACATTGGGATAGAGCAATTGATGGGAAAATTGCTCAGGCTGTTATGAGTATTCCGGCAGTTAAAGCTGTGTCTTTTGGGAATGGAGAAAATGCCTGTGAAATTTCAGGCAGCAGCTTCCACGACGAAATATTTTTAACAGACGGTAAAATTTTCAGAAAAACAAATAATGCCGGCGGAGTAGAAGGCGGTATGACAAACGGAGAACCTCTTGTTGTTAAAGCAGTTATGAAACCGATACCTACAATGAGAACGCCGCTAAAAACCGTTGACAGCTCTAACATGACAGAAACAGAAGCACATTTTGAACGCTCTGATACGTGCGCCGTTGAAGCATGCTCTGTCGTCGCCGAAGCCAGAATAGCTTGTGTCCTTGCAGATGAAATTTTAATTAAATTCCCGACAGACAGTTTAGAATAATATATAAAAAAACGGGACTGATAATTCAATCCCGCTTTTTAAATTCTTAACTAAATATGTTATATTATTCTTCTTCTGTTTCCGAAGGTTCATTAACAGTTAGGGCAATACGCTTATCGGAAGGATTAAATTTCAAGATATAAGTCATAATCTTGTCACCTTCTTTTAGGATATTGCCATCCTTGTTTTGGAGTTCAACAACTTCATTATGAGGTAACAAAGCCTCAACTCCCGGGAACACTTCGACAAATGCACCAAAATGTTTAATTCTGGTAATAGTACCTTCAATCTTATCACCTTCATGGATATTTTTCTCTGCCTCAACCCAAGGATCCGGTTCAAGATTCTTTAAACTTAAAGATACTCTCTGTTTATCATGATCAACAGCAATAACTTCTACGTCAATCTTATCGCCTACATTCAATATATCCGTCGGATGATCAATCCATCTCCAAGACAACTGAGATAACGGCAATAAACCATCAATACCGCCCAAATCAACAAAAGCGCCGAAGTCGGTAATTCTGACTACATCACCCTTTACAACCTGTCCCGGTTCAATTTGAGAGAATACCGTCTTTCTTGCCTCAATTGCACTATCCTCATATACTTTCTTATTTGAAAGAATAAAGTTATTTTGTTGGCTGTCAAGAGTCAATATCTTTAATTCAATCTTAGAACCCGTTTCTAAATCAGTTTCTTTACTGCGCAATTGAGATGAAGGAACAAAACCTCTAACGCCTGAAACCTCAACGAGCACACCGCCCTTTACAACTCCGACAACAGTACCGAGAATAGTTTCATCCGTTTCTTTAAGTTTTTCCAACTCTTTCCAAGCATACGCAAAATCAACTTTCTTGCGGGAAAGAAGAAACTTTCCGTCTTCGTCTTCTTCTCTTATAATCAAAAATTCATATTCTTGACCTTTTTCAAACTTTTCTTCCGCTTTTTCATCTTTATCGACAGCTTCTCTGGTCGGAACAATTGCAATTGTCTTTGCCCCGATATCAACCATTACACCCTGTCCGTCAAATCCGCAAACAATACCTTTTACAAGGTCCCCTTTTTGAAACTTGTAATCATACTGTTTTAGCAGTTCTTCAAAATCCATTTCCTTTGATGTCATATCTACTCCAATTCTAAGACTCATCTGATAAACTTTGTTCACATAATATCAGAGGTTTTTAAATTTGTAAATAATTTTTAACATTATTTAACATATCTTAAGAACTTACATCTTTTGGACAGAAAACATCCGCATTTACCTGGAAATACATATAACACACAACATATATTCACATTGTACACGATTTTGTCAATATACTTTAAAATATTACAATTCACGTTCTAATATATTTCTGTAAAAATCGGTATTTATATTCAGCTTGTCACCTATATCTAAAAGCATCTGTGCAAATAACTTTTCACTTTTTCTCTTAGATTTTTTACCGACTTCAATAATTTCGCCTACTCTATGGTATATTCTTGTATAGTAAGTATTTTGCGCCTCGGAAATATCGACTTCCAAACCCATTTTTTCAATATAATCAAATAAATCCATCAACAACTCGGCTTGCTGAACTTCCATACTGTATGCGAGTCTGTTTATATTCTTTTCAATCTTTTTGGCAAAAATTTTATTTGATTGCGTCTTGTCCAAACAAATGTTCAGAGCATTGGCTTCAACATTAATAGCCTGTATCTGCTGCATTTCAGAGTCATCAACATACCCATCCGCTTCTAAAACTATGTCATTAAACCTCTTACCCATTGCATATTTTGCTGCAATTTTAAATTCTTCCGGCGGTGCAACGCCAAGACTTTGCATTTGATATATTGAACTTTTACCCTCTTTATATAATTCTTGATATGTTTGTGCAAATTTTTCCATTTTATCTTTTAACAGCAATTGCAAAACTTTTCTGCGCTCTTCAATAAATATATCTTTTAACGTAAAATATTCCTTGCCGAAAGCTTCATCCAAAGCTCGAATAATTTCGGTTATAGTATTGGTAACAAAGACCTTTGTCAAATTCTGTTTTAACGTTAAATACTCATCCTCATCCGAATATTCCTTTATCGAACAGTGGAAATCGCCATCGGTATATTGCATTAAAGCAAATATCAAATTTGACTTTTGATTTGTTATTATTGATTTAACCTCAATATTACCCATTATCAAGGTAGAATTACCTTTTTGGACATGCTGATAATCTTTTCTGTTTACTATATAGCAATAAACATTTTCTTTATCTTCAAAATCCTGATATAGCGAAGAAATCGCCCACAGACACGCAATTTGTTTCATCGTGACAACAGACGGTCTTACGAATTTTTCAAAAATATCTTTACCGGTACCATGCTCCGGCAAATTACTTTTTGCCTCATCCAACAGTTCCAAAAAACGCTTTTCCAGATTTTTACCGGTAAACTTAGACGCCAACTGCATAGCTCTTGCAGCATACTTCATTATTTGAACCGTTTCTATTCCTGAAATTTCAGAGAAAAACCATCCGCAGCTTGTATACATTAGCAATGTCTGACGCTGAATTTCCAACAACTCCATTGCACGGATTTTATCTTCTTCACTCATTTCAGGTTTGAAATTTTCTCTCTGAAATCTTTCAAGACTTATACGGCTTCTGTCCAAAATAACCTGAATATAATTATTTCTGACTTCCCAAACATCATCAAAATACTTTGCACCCTCTTTTTCAAAGACTTTTACCAACTCATCTCTTAAATAGTCCAAAGCTTCTCTGAGCGGCTTTCTCCACTTTTGATTCCAACCCGGATGACCGCCGGTAGAACATCCGCAATCTTCTTTCCATCTTCCTACACCATGGAAACAGCTCCAAGAAGATGCCTGTTTTATATCTACTTCATAATTACTTCTGTATTTATCAAGATATTCCGCATAATTTGTTATTTTAAAACCTTCAGCCTCTGCCCTGACTTTTACAACATATGCTAAGGCCATATCACCAAATTTTGTATGATGGCCGTAGCTTTCACCATCAGTTGCAATATTTACAAGCTGAGGATAATTACGTAAATCGGAAACCCCTTCTTTTAATCTTTTTATAAATTTATTACCGTCTTTTAACAGCTCATCAAACGCGACAGAACGTGAAATTGCACCGTCATAAAAGAATAAATCTATATATTTTCCCGGAGCAGATTTTATATAATATCTATATGAACGGGCAGGATCTATATTACCCCAGCTTACGTCTTCCCAGTCTTTATCGCCTTCTTTTCTTATACATTGAGCCTGATAAGGTGATAGTATTATAAATTTTATACCATTTGCCTCGCACACTCTGAATGTATCGTCATCAGCCGCAGTTTCAGCAAGCCATATACCCTCAGGCTTTCTGCCAAAACGATATTCAAAATCATATATACCCCATTTTACTTGAGTTTCTTTATCATGTTCATTTGCAAGCGGCATTATTATATGGTTATAAACTTGCGCAATAGCATTACCGTGCCCGTCATGATTGGCACGACTTTCTATATCGGCCTTGATAATTCTTTCGTACGTATGAGGAGCAAACTTTTCCATCCAAGAGAGTAAAGTCGGCCCGAAATTAAAACTCATATATTCATAGTTATTTACAACATCAAGTATTCTGTTCCTGCTGTCAACTATTTTTGATACGGAATTCGGATTATAGCATTCGCGATTAATACGTTCATTCCAATCATGGAAAGGCAGAGCACTATCCTGAAGTTCAATAGCTTCTAACCAAGGATTTTCTCTGGGCGGTTGGTAGAAGTGCCCATGTATAGTTAAGAATATATCTTGTTTCTTTTCATTTTCTGCCATACTTAACCCCGCTTAAATATGTTATTTATTGCTTGTTTTTGGAACAGATCTTAACACTGTAAAATTATCAACATCCATCCAAGCATCACCAAGAACTCTTGAGAACACTTTACCTGCAATTTCTATTTCATCACCTGAATTTAAGTCGATGTATTTTTCTGCACTTTTTCTGTCCATAAATATTTTTAACTCCGATAACGGTATATCATGAGACAAAACGTCAGGTCTTTGGATTAGAAGCGTAATGTACTTTTCACTGCTTCTCATAACTGCAGGATAATCAAGTCCCAACGTTGAAAACTTATCAAATTTTGCTTTGAATTTTACTTTTTTACCGATGTAAAGCGAAGGATTTTTTACAATATATAACGGTGATGTTTCCGTATAACCTTTGTTATCCGGCTGAGGAGAAACATAGGTAGTTTGTCCGCCGGGTGAAGTTACAGCAACAGGCTTTGTCGGAACATTTGAAGGACTGTATCCGGGAAGTGTTATCGGAGATTTTGATGGAATAGGACTTGAAACAGGTACCGGTTTCGCTTCATTTGTCGGAGTTTCAAGTTTTACTCTGCTTCCGTTTAATCTTCTGATTACCTCCACCGGATCAATATCAGAATTTGCCTTTGTATATCCGCATACCCCAAATGCAATCGCAAAAAGCATTATAGGAACAATAACTTTTGATTTATTCATTGTAAAAAACCTACCTCTATTATTTAGTACAATAACATCTTAGCACAATAAATATATTTTGTAACTACCCGATTAAATAATTTCATACAAAAAAACGGAGAATTTTAACTCTCCGTTTTTCCCTTAAATAAATTTATCTGCTTATGAAAAATATCTTTTTAGCAAACCGTCAAACCCTTTACCGTGACGAGCTTCGTCTTTAGCCATTTCGTGAACGGTATCGTGAATTGCATCATAGCCCAATTCTTTAGCGCGCTTTGCAATAGCCAATTTGCCTTCGCAAGCACCGTGTTCGGCATCAGCTCTCAATTCAAGATTTTTCTTTGTCGAATCGGTAACAACCTCGCCCAACAATTCAGCAAATTTTGCAGCATGTTCAGCTTCTTCAAAAGCATATCTTTTGTAAGCTTCAGCTACTTCAGGATAGCCTTCTCTTTCCGCTACTCTGGACATAGCAAGATACATACCTACTTCAGTACATTCTCCGTTGAAATTAGCTCTTAAGCCGTCCATGATTTCTTTATCATCAACAACACCATCGCCAATTTTATGTTCACAAGCGTAAACTTTCTTACTTCCGTCAATCACATTAAATGTAGTTGCTCCGCATAAAGGACATCTTTCAGGTTTATCACCTTCGGTAGACCATCCGCAAACACTGCATACATATTTCATTTTAACCACCTTTCTATGTTACACAACTTTATTCTATCGAAAAGAAATTTTTATGTAAAGGGTTTGATTATATAACATCAAGATGCATGATTCTCCGCAAGCAGCTCGGCTACAATTTCCACATCTAAACCGATTATATTGTCTAAACTTCCCGTATATGATTTTATATACCCCGCAGGCATTTCTTGTATCCCATAAGAACCTGCTTTATCCAGCGGTTTAAAATTTTCGATGTAGTAATTAATTTGTTCATCAGTTAAATTTTCAAATGTAACATGACTTGTTGATGCTGATTTCTTAATTTCACCGGTTTTGGAATTTACAACAGCAATACCTGTGACTACAATATGAGTTTTCCCAGATAACGCTCTCAGCATATTAAAAGCGTCCTGTTTATCTTTTGGTTTCCCCAAAATCTTATTATCCAGAACCACAACAGTATCAGCTCCGATTATTTGTGACGGCTCTTTTACCAATGGAACGACTGCCAAAGCTTTACCTGATGCCAACTCCTCTATAAAATCGTAAGAAAAATCCGTTACAGTATGATCTTCCTCATACGGTGAGCGAATAATTTCAAAACTATAACCTGCTTTTTCCAAAAGAAATCGCCTTCTTGGAGAAGACGATGCCAAAATAATTTTTCCCATAGCTTAAGTCCTCTTTTTTCATTATATCAAAAAAGAGGATTAAAAAACTTTTAATACGCTCTGCGCGATTGTCTATATTTTGCATTGCGTGCATTTACAGCATAGCAAGCAATATTCAAACGTTGTTTGAGGTTCATCATATTACGATACATACTTGCGTAATCGTTCATTGCACCCATCATTTTTTCCGGATCAACCATTGACTCCATGTCTTCATGGTTATCTACTTTTTCTTCTGCATATTTTTTGACCAGCAGCTGGTCAATGTAATCTTCTGCGCCAACAGACATGTTGAGACCTCCCTGTTTCCTAAGCTATGAGAAAGTATTGTTTTCCTAAATATTCCTTTATACTAATATAAAGTATTTTTTCTCATCAGAATTGCCATTTTAAAAAAATTATGTTAACAAATCTTTACATTATAAAATTATTTTATTTTAAAAATATTCTTTTTCTTAAGTTTATCCTTGCGTATCAGCTCGCCGCATTTTGAACATGCAAGGATTTCGCCGGTAGAATCTATGGGCATAAAAATATGTTCACAATTCAAATCTTCTTGTGTCTCAATATCTTCTTCCAGAGGAATATAATTTAAAAGATTTTCACTCTGAACTCTGTCATGTTCATCTAAAACCTCGTTAAATCTGTCTTTTTTAAGGTATTTCATTACGGCTTCTAAAATAAACATTAAAGATTAAATCCTTCCGGCAATAAGTATTCTAATTTATCAACACGCAACCCATCTGCCCCTGTTGTAATAACGACAAGCCCATTATCGGATTTAAACTCATTCATAACCTGCCTGCACGCACCGCATGGAAAGCAATACTCTGCATTCGGAGAGTATATCGCAACAGCCTTAATTTTTCGCTTTCCTTCCGCAATCGCAGAACCAATAGCGTTTCTCTCAGCGCATATTGTCAATCCAAAACTCGAATTTTCAAAATTGCAGCCTGTATATATTGTATCATCTTCCGCTAAAACACATGCTCCCACTGCGAATTTTGAATAAGGGGAGTATGATTTATTTGAAACTTCAATTGCTTTATCTATTAATTCTTGATATTCCATGCGATATTTCTCCGGATTACATGTTTGTTACAATTGTGCAAAGCACATTATAGGCCTTATTCACCTATTTTATTAATACCTTATTGCCTTTATTCTAATTTATTTCTTAAAAAAATTAATCAATTACCTGTATGAAAAATTCTGTGGTATAATTCGGGTATGAAAAATTTGTACAAATTATTTTTCACAATATTATTTGTTATTTTGGTTACAATACCCGCAAGCGCGAAGGTAACATTTAACGTGGTAGTTTTACCCGTTGATTTATTCAAGGTTTGCGCAAATTACTATTGCTATCCGGAAGTGTCAGAAATAGTTGCCACAGATGTAATTGACAATTTCAATTCAACCGGCAGAATAAATTCCCCGTCAATCAGTTATGTGAGAAAAGCTGCCGCAGGAAATCAAGAAGTGGGACGATATATATACAGCATTCTGGAGCGATATTCAAAAGATAAATCCTTAGATTTTGCGGCAATGAAAATAATAGCAAAAGCCTTTAACGCGAACTCTATACTTATAATATCCAATGAGGTTCCGATAGAAGATGCGTACGCAAGACGTAACGTATGGGAAATGATGGTATTATCAACAAATTTTAAAATTACACACCCCTACATTATGGAAACAGATGCGGTATTGATTGACACAGTAAATGATTTGGTAATGTGGAAAAACACATACAAAAAGAAAATCAGCGACAGCAACGATCAATTTAGAGCGCCAAATGCGGCTGATGCCTATGCAAAGCTCGAATATTTCAGACTTTATTCAAAAGATATTCTATCTAAAAATATTTCTCAAAATATCTATTTGAGATTTTTTCCTAAAGTCATAGACCCTCAGCCTATCGTAAAAGATTCAAAACCTGAAGGGGCATTCTTCCGATTTGAAAGCGAAAACACATCTTCGGTACAAACCAAACTAATTCAAGACCAGAGAGAAAAATATAAGAATTTATCGGAAGATGAACCTGATACAACATACGGCGAAATGTTGTATGCATACTAATTTTTATTTGATTTATCAAAGTATTGGCGAATATTGTCCCTGTCACGATTTCTGTTGAAATTATCGAAGGTGTTAGCATTATTATTCGGATTTGTGTTAAAAGCGGGGTTACTTTCGCGATTACGAATTCTCTCGGTATGGATATCAGTGGAGCGCTGCCCAGGATTTTGTTTTGAAGGAGTTCTCATCTCCATTTGTGCAGGCGTAGTAATCGCCACATCAGCATTATCCTTATAATGACTGATAGTATCGTTTACTGCAAGCAATGCTACAATTATTATTCCCAATGCAACTAATAAATTCTTCAACATAATTGTTCTCCTTATATATTTATTATTAAGCACAGATGAAAAAGCAAATCCGACGATTAGTCAACACTTTGTATTAATCCCACAAAAGTCTCTTTTCACATGTCAACTTGCAATAACGTAAAATCAATGATAAAATACATACGTATAAAAGTTTATAAGAGGGCAAAATTATGGCAAGATTAATAAGACCAACTTGGGCAATCAGATGCGTTCAATCGGGCTGCAAAACTTTGTTTGAAGTAGCTCAAACAGAAGACGGAAAACAACAGGAAGTTGTATGTCCAGGTTGCGGCGAACATTATGTTTATCCGATAAACGAAAATGAAGAGAAAGCTGAGTAGTGTTTAACAACACAGACAAACGTTACAACCAGTTTAGTGAATATTTAAAAGAAAAATTCGGCGCAAAAGTTTATAAATTAACACTTGACGCCGGATTTTCTTGTCCGAATAGGGATGGTACAATATCTTCGGGCGGATGTATTTTTTGCGATGACGGAGGAAGTTTTGCAAGAACACACTCTAATGCACTAAGTATTGAAGATCAGGTAAAAGCCGCTATACGCTATGTTTCGGGAAGATTTAATGCAACAAAATACATGTCGTATTTTCAAGCCTACTCAAATACATACAAACCCGTTGAAGAGTTAAAACAAATTTATGATGCGGCTCTAACACATCCCGATATCGTCGGACTTTCAATAGGTACTCGGCCTGATTGTGTTGATGATGATAAATTAGACTTAATAGCCTCTTATGCTGACAAATACTATACATGGGTAGAATACGGTTTACAGTCCATTCATGATAAAACTCTGAAAAAAATTAATCGGGGGCACGATTATGAGTGCTTTTTGAAAGCATACGAAAAGACAAAAGCAAGAGGGATAAACGTATGCGCTCACGTTATCTTAGGTATGTGGGAAACCCATGACGAGATGATGGAAACAGCAAAAGAGCTTGCCCGATTAAAAGTTGACGGGGTAAAGTTACATTTATTGTGCGCTTTAGAAGGTACAAAATTTACCCAAATGTACGAAAATGGTGAAATCCAATTTATGACTATGGATGAATACGTTGAACTTGTTTGTGATTTTCTTGAATATCTGCCAAAAGAAACGACTATTCACAGGCTTGCCGGAAACGGGTACCGCGACGCGCTTGTCGCTCCCGATTGGCTTGGCGCAAAATTTGATACCCTAAATAAAATAGACCATGAGTTTTTACTAAGAAATTCTTGGCAGGGGAAATTTTATAACGATTAGAAATTTATTTTTGTGATAAAATATT
>ODAI013879174.1_pt1 | contig 12935 bp, 11 predicted proteins | sample 1539321 | NCBI WGS metagenome assembly ODAI01 (sample SAMN02144231, study PRJEB22623) | gut metagenome | biome: sheep rumen | host: Ovis aries | place: New Zealand | reverse complement strand
GAGCTGGACGAAATTTCCTATATCCTGCAATTGTGGACCCATCGGCCGCTTACGGATTTTTGGCAGATCGGCCCCGGCATCGCCCACCGGCTGCAGGAGCGGGGGATGTACACCATGGGAGATATTGCCGCCATGTCCAACAGCGACGAGGATTTGCTGTATCAAATGTTTGGCATCAATGCGGAGCTGCTCATCGACCACGCTTGGGGCGTGGAGCCAACCACCATGGCGGATATCAAATCCTACAAATCCGACGGCCACAGCCTCAGCACCGGCCAGGTGCTGCCTCGGCCCTACCAATACGAAGAAGGGAAGCTGGTGTTTACGGAAATGGCCGATCTGCTCTGCGCCGATCTTTTGTCCAAGAACCTGACCACGCCCTGCGTAAGCTGGTGGATTGCCTTTGACCCGGAATCCCTGAATGTATTTACTTCCTATCAGGGGCCGCTGGCGATGGATTACTATGGGCGGCTGCACCCCAAGCATGCCAACGCTACCGTGCCCCTGCGCATCCGCACCAACAGCAAGCAGCTGATCATGGAGCGCCTGATTCCTTCCTTTGAAAAGAAAGTGGACCGCCGCCTGCTGATCCGGCGGCTGAACATTGCCGCCGATGACGTGGAGCTGGACGACGGCTGCTATCAGCTGGATCTGTTTACGGACTTTACAGCCCTGGAAAAGGAGCGTCATTTGCAGCAGGCCATGCTGGAAGTGCGCAAACGCTTTGGCATGAATGCCATCGTCAAGGGCATGAACCTGCTGGAAGGCGCCACCACCATCCAGCGGAATATGCAGATCGGCGGGCACAAGGCAGGCGGCCCGGAGATCGTGTAGCATGATAATCGTATCAGAAAGGCAAGTGTTTTCTATGAATGTCTTTCCGCTTCCCCTTACGGATGTCAAAACCCAGTATGTGATTGACGGGCGGCTGATTCCCGCGCAGTTTCCTTACCTGCATGTGCTGCTTCAGGGTCGCCCACGCCACGGCATGGACGATTTTTCCTTCCGCCATCCGCAAATGGAGCGGGGGAAGCGGGCCAAGCTGTTTGCTCCCTTCGACGCTCTGGACGGGTATAGCGCAAATATTGCCAGCAAAAATACGCTGTATACGGAAAAGATAGCGCTGGATGATAGTCAAAGGGAGGAAATGAACCGCCGAATCAGCATTCTGCATCATTTGACCTTGAACAGCCGCATGGCCAAGGCCAACCGCGTTGCTGTGACGGTGGAATATTTTGTTCCCTGCGCGGACAAGAATTCCTTTTCCTTTCGCGTTCAGGGTCAATACGCATTCGTGTCCGGCATCGTAGGCAGGGTGGATACGGATATTGGAAAAACCCTTACCGTGAACCATCTTGATATTCCATTGGAAGATATTCTTTCTATTACGCCAGCCCAGGACGGACTGTTTGACTGGGAAAGCAGTTCTTACTAAAAATACCGCTCCACAAAAAGGGAGCGGTAAAACATGACTTGGATTTATTATCTGTGGCTGTGGCCGGTATGATGGGTGCCGCTACTGCCAGTGAAGCTGCCATGGCTGCCTCCTCCGCCGCTGCTGCTTGGGGTTTCGATCCTGCGGCGGGTGGTGGTGGTATACAGGTAAATATCCTGTTGCCGGGTGAGCTGGAAAGAGCCGTCCCGAATATAGCTCATGGCGTCCGATTTGCGGCGGACGGATTTCATCTGCGACTTCAGGATAAAGGCTACCATAGCGCCGATAGCCACGCCTGCGATGCCAGTGATGGGCAGGATCCGGTTGGCGCGGTTCAGGGGCTGATCCGCCTCCAAAAGATATTCCATATCCTGAATGAACCGGGCAAAAGCGGAGGCAAAGCGCCTGGAATGGATATCGCTTTTGATGTCGTTCCATACCATTTCATCGGCCTCGTTATTCAAAATGCGCTCTGATCGGCCGGTGTTGGTAAAATGCACGGTATCGCCATACATATCTCCCTGGGCCACATAGAGAAAAATCACGCCGTCATGCCTGTCGCCGAAGCCGTAGCCGTTGGCGTCATAATAGTCGCCGGCATATTTTTTGCCATCCCGCTGGCCGATGGATTCCTTGGTCAGGAGCACGATATCAAACTGATATTTTTCCTGAATCAGGGCGATGGCTTGCTCCAGCTTTTGTTCTTCGGCGTCCGTCAGCAAATCCGCTTCGTCGATCACCCGCCGGTTATCCGCCAGCGCAGGGGAGAGAAAGAGACAAAGAAGCAGAAAAAGGGCGAGCAATCTTTTCATCTTCACAGCACCCCCATGGAAAACAGCAGGTAAGCCAAGGCATAGCCGCCTGCGCCGATGCCCAGAGCAATCAGAATCAGATATCGCCAGAACTTGCCCATGTCTGTGGGCAGGTCGCCCACGAACCGGCCCGTTTGCCCGTTCATGGCGAAGGTATAGGTTTTATCCTGCCAGCGGGTGTTCAGCATCCAAACCGGCATCAGCACCTGCTTCACCTGTCCGTGGTTCAGCCGCACCTGGGTATTCAGGGGCGTCACCGTGCTGTAGCCCATGACCGTGTTGCGCAGCACGGAAGCGACGCTTTGCCGGATGCGTTCGTTGGCTCGGGGCTGGCAGTCAGCTGCCTCCACATCATGGCGCTTGGCTTGATACCCGCTGAGATAAGCGGTGGTAAAGGATTCCGCTTTGTCATTGTCGTAAGGCTCAATGGATTCCATGAGGGTATCATCCATTTTGGTGGAGCCGTCCACAGGCACCTGCTTGAAGCTCATTTGGCCGCCCCGGTGCACCCGGAAATGGGCGGTGCGGATGACCTCATACTGCCCCTCCCGATGCACGGAAACCCGGGTGGCGTCGTAGGTGCAGTCTCCATCCGTATCGGCTTGGAAAAGCCAGAAGGGCTCGTAAACACCGGTGATTTTCTCGATGCGGTTTTCATTCATGAATCCGTTAGGCAGCAGCTTTTTCTCCTTGCAGTGATTCCGGAGGGCAGCCATGGCCTCCTGCTTGCTTTTTTTGAAGGGGATCACGGCGTCAGGCTTGTAAGCGCCGGAAAGCACGCCGGGGAGGATGGAGGGACTGCCGCAGTACACGCACTCCGTGGCGGCGGTAGTTTCATCCGCCACGATTTCAGAGCCGCAGTTCTGGCACCGGAAAACGCGCAGATGGCTTTGTTCCTCCTCGTCAAATGCGGAGGCGCTGGAAAACTGCCATTGCATTTCCTCGTCCGTGGTATTTTCCACCTGGGCAAGCGCGTCCACTTGCTCCAGGGCCTCCAGGGGGAAGGTATTGCCGCAGCTTTGGCACTCCAGCTGTTGGCTTTGGCTACCAAAGGTCAGGGATGCGCCGCAGCAGGGACACTTATAATGGGCTGCCGCCTGTGGCATGATGAACCCCTCCTTTCAAAATGGGGTGGATGGGTGATTGCAGAACCAATAGAAAGCAATTATTTATTCTTTTCCTTCATATTGACGGCAGAGGGTATATTTGGATACGGCGGTCTGCACCGCTTCCGGGCAGGCGAAGGACAGCACATCCCGGATATAGGGCGGCAGCACGCGGTTATACTTGCCCTCCAGGATGGTTTCGTCGTGAGCCAGCACCGGCACCGTGGGCACCTTGGGATTGAAAAGATCAATGCTGTTCAGGCCGGAGCGCACCTTCATGTCGAAGGTGATGCGCACTTCCTCGGCGGGGTGCACATAGGCTTCCCGTTCATAGTCCACGATCACCACAGGATGCAAAAGCCGCGTGCGCATTTCCCGGTAAATATCCCGCAGCAATCCGCTCTGTGTGTTTTCCAAGCCGGAAGGGTCGGCGGCGATCAGCTGCTCTGCCAAATCCCGGGTGATTTTAACGCTGCGCTTGGAAATCAGGCTGCCCACTTTGGTTTTGCATTCCATGAAAATGTTTTCAGCGGACAGATTATAAATGCGTATCCGATACTTTTCCCGGTCCTTGACGCCGGCAATTTTGTCGTAGAGCGCGTCGTCAAACACCGTATCAAAGTACAGGGAGCGAATGTGATAGCTGCCGCCGTTCCGGGCGGCGTTGGCGTCCAGGCTCAGGACGCGTCCCACTGTGCAGCGCAGCACTTCCAGCTGTGTGCGCGTGATGAGGAATTTTAATTCATGGCGAAGGGGGAGAGCCATTTGTTTACGCCCCCGCTTCGGTCTGGCAGGCCACCAGGGTGGCGTCGTACACGCCGTTGATGTCCAGCATACTGGTCACGATGTTCATGCGGTGATCCAGCCGTACTTCCACCGTCATTTCCGCGCCGGAGCGGGTCACGGTCTTGGAACGGAGACGGTAGAATTTTACATTGTGCTTGAGGGTATTGTCAATTTCGATCTGGGCGCCTTCGTCGTAGTGCACCACCAGCAGATAGGCGTTGGGGGTGCGCAGGCGGAAGAAGGAAATGGCCAGCAGAATGCCCCCGATGCCAAGCAAGGCCACAACAGCGATGCTGTAAGCGTTGGAACCCACCAGAATGCCCATGGTGATAGCCCAGAACATATAAGCGGTATCCAGGGGATCTTTGACCGCGGTACGGAAACGAACGATGGACAGCGCGCCCACCATGCCCATGGACAAAGCCACATTGCTGCCGATGGCCATGACCACAGGGGTGGTGACCAGGCACAGGAGGATCAGGGTCAATGTAAAGGACGGGGAATACAGCACGCCGCGGTAAGTGGCTTTATACACTGCGGCAATGATCAGCCCGGCGGCCAGGGCCACCAGCAGGGCGACGATGACGTTAAAGGGGGTAAAATTGGAAAGCTGGTCAGCGAACCAATCGGCCCAGGTGGAGCCGTGCGCGATGTCGTTAAAGGTCAGGTTTCCGTTCATTGTTTCATCCTCCTGTTTGCTTCCATTGTATAGTACACTGTTTTTATCGGTTCGTCAATTGGCTAAGCCGTTTTTCTTCCGCTCATTTGCTGGGATCGGCGGGGCGGGGGCCGAAATAGCTTGCCATCTGCGTGTCGGTGAGCTGGAACTGCTCCTGCACATACCCCCACAGGCGGTAAGGCCGGTAAAGCATGGTTTCCTTCATGCGGTCCACGCGCTGGCGCCAATAGCGAATATAGCCGCTGGCGGTGGTGGGAGAGTCCATGTTCAGGTATTTGGTGTCAGGCGCTCCGGCCCATTTCTGGTAATGCCGGTTCAGCTCGGGCTCGATGATAGCGGTGCATTCATCCAATTCATTGATCATCACTTCGGTGGTCAAGGTCTGGAAGATGAAGCCCAGCCTGGTCAGGAATTTGTTTCTGATTTCATCGGATTCGATCATCTTGCGGAAGATGGTGTTGTTGATGTTCTGCTGGCCCATGCCGCTGGTTTTCAGGTAAGATTTAGGGCTGTTAAAGGAAGAAGAGAACAGGCCGTAGTCCAGGTCAAACATCAGGCACTTCCATTTTCCGCCGGGCAGCTTATAGAACATGATGTTACCGGGGTCAGAATCGCCATAGAACATTTTGATGGCGTACCAGTCGATATAGTTGTCTATGTCGATATGATCGTATAGATACTGTAAATCTTCTGGTTTGGTATTGGGGCTCAGCTTTTCGATTTCCTTCAGCATGGCCCTGTATTCTGTGTTGCTGCCCTGCACCACCTTCCATCCGGCCCGGAGGATGGTCATATTGTCAATGGTTTCCTTGTCGTTATCCAGGTCAAGGCCCTCGTGCTGGGCGATGGAGAACCGGTCCTTGCGTTCGCGGAGATTGTAATGGCCCCAGTATTCTCCGTTCAGATAAACCACCACGGGCTTCCAGGCCAGCGTGAGCAGTTCAGAATCCAAATATTTATCGATGAGCCGGGTCTGCACGCCGTCGGCTACCCGGGTCCATACGTTATCATTGCCGGAATTTCTCAGGGTAAAGGATTTGTAACGGGTGTATTCCCGTTCCTCAAACATTTCATAATTGAAATATTTTTCTCCCAACGCGGTCTGTGCCCGGAGCTTAAAAGATTTCTGCGGCATATCCAGGGAATAATCGCCCATCAAATCCATTTTGATCCCCTGGGACAGAATCACTTCGCCGGTGGTGTGATCGAAATATTCAAAATATCCTTGCCGGTCATCCTTGCCGTAATTGCGGTAAACAGGTGTTTGGAAAGGAATAATGGATTTTTTCTTCCCATCCTCCGTGATGATTTGCTTCACCACTTCCATGGCGTTGGGATTCTTCGTGTTGCGGGAGCTGTGGTCCGGCGCGTCGCTGAGCAGGCCGGTTTCCGTGTCCCAAAGCTCGATGGGATCGCAGACCAGGGAAACCACGTCCAGCGTATGATACAGCTCCATAAAAAAGCTGGCGGTGGTCACTTCGGAGGGCTGCAATCCTTCCTGAAACGCCCGGGCCCTGATCACCTTGGTGCCCGTGATTTCAATGGGCTCGGTGTAAATCTGGCTGTTTTCCTGAGTGGGAATGGAGCCGTCCATGGTATAGCGAACCGTTACCCCGGGCTGGGATGAAATCGCTACATTCAATTCACCGTAATAAATCCCGCTGGGGTGATCAAAGGCTGGCCGCGCTGCGAACCCGATAAAGCCAACGCCATTTTCCGATCCGGGTGTCGGTGTGTCATAATAAAAAAAACCGTTCCTCCCCAGCGTCCTGCCATAGGAAATATCCGTGGGGATTTCCGGCAGATACATCCTGTCCAGCACCTTGCCCTCCGCGTTGGACAGGGTCATCATTTCGCCGCCCGTGCGGGACAGCTTAAAGGTGGTGTGCAGGTGATTTCCCTGGTTGGAGCCGGTGCCGTCCAGCATGATGACTTTGTATTCTCCCGGGGAAATGGACGTTCCCTGGGGGAACGTCCATTTTCTGGGCCAATTGATATTGTCGCTCAGTCCCCATCCGCTCATATCCCAATACTGGTTGGAGCCGTTATACAGTTCCACGTAATCGCTGGATGAGGCGTCGGAAAAGGGCTTGACCAGATTAGCAGAGGATACGATCTCAGATATGATCACGCCCGTCGGGTTCAGGGCGCGGATATATTGGTCGGCCCTGTCTGCGCCCGCCTGGGTATTGGGCGCGCCTGGGGTGGGCAGGGTAAATACCTGCCAATCGCCGTTTTCGTTGCGGCCATAGCTCATATCCCGTCCAACGCCGGTCACCACCACCCGGTCCACCAATTCACCCAGAAGGGTGGACAGCACGATGGTTTCTTCCTCATTGCTGATGGAAAAGCTGGTGTGCGGATACCGGGTGGCCTCCTCAACTTTGTTTTTCCCGGAGCAGAAAACGATATAGTATCCTCCGGCAGGAATCACGGCATCCTTGGGGAAGGGCCATTTCACCGGCTTTGTTTCATCATCGGATAAGGCGTAATTGCCCAATTTAATGTCCTGGGAGCCGGCGTTGTAAAGCTCGATCCAGTCGGAGTATTCTCCGTCTTCGTCGGTCAGGCCGCTGCGGGGGCTGGGCACCACTTCATTGATCATCAGCGTGCCGGGATGAACGGCATATGCTTTCAGATAAGCTTCGTGGCCTTCCTGAGTGTTGGGATAGCCGGGGGAGAAGGCATCCGTTTTTTCCCATTCTCCTGATTCAGTACGGATATAGCTTTCATCGATATTCAGGGTGGGCAGCTTCACGCTGTCGATGGCCTGGCCGTTTGCGTCAAAAAGATACACATAATCGCCCAGAGAGCTTAATTTGAACTTGGCGTGGAATGTGCCGTGGGGATCGTCCTTGTTCACGCTGTCGCAAAACACGGTCACATATCCGTCCGGGTTCAGCGTCACATCGGGAAACAGGAATTTGATCCTGTCAGATCGGTCGGAAAGTCCAACGCCTTTTAAATTGATAGGCGTATTCAGCGTGTTGTGGATCTCCACCCAATCGCCAAATCTGCCGGATTCATCGGGATAAGCGGCGGTGTTGTCGCTCATGACTTCGCTGATTACCAGCCCGGCATGGGTGCTCATCGTGCCGCTGGCGGCGGCGTTCATTGCCTTGGGAATGGGAGTTTTTGGCATAACAAGAACAACCAATACCAGCACGGCCGCTAAAAGAATCATCAGCGGCACCCGAATGTCTTTCGCGTTATTGGCTCTGCGGCGGCTGCTTTTGCGCCGGGAGTTTGCCATAGAGCGTTTCCTCCTTAGCGTTTGCGTGAATCGACTGTATTCGCCGATATCCGCTTTTTGATTATAGCACAGTTTTCCGTATTCGCAAACAAGAAAGTTTTTTCATTCAGCGCAGAATCTTTTTGCCTTGTAAAAAGGGAAGCACTTATTCCATCCACTGCAATTGGCCCAGCAGCGCTTCAAATTCCTCTGTTCCCGCCTTGGGGGCATAGATGCTGTAGGCCGCTTCCGAGCCGGAAAAATAAACGCATTTTTCTTCGCCTTTTTTCGCCAGCATGGCAGGGGCGTTCAGGCAGACAAGATCGCTCCGGGAAGATACGCTCATCTCATTTCGGAGCAGCAGCGGCGCGGCGGCGGCGGGGCGCACGGATGAAACGGTTACGCCGCCGTACTGCATGGAAACGATCCGGGCAGGGCTTCTTTCGTAGTCCGCGTTCAGCACCTGGCCGTTCATGGCGTACCCTGGCAGATACGGAAGCGGAGCGCCAAACAGGCGGGCGATCGCCGCGGCGTCGCTGCTGGACGCGGGCTGAATCCGCGTAACTTCTTCCGGCTCCTCCTTGACGACGAAAGCCGTGTCGTCGGCATCCGCTGATTGGAGCATGATGGCGGATACATAAACGATCCCCATCAGCAACAAAGTGCCAACCACGATAAAAATCTTTCCAGCAAAAGACGGTTTATTATTTCCTCGCTGTTCCCTCATGCGGGCGTCCTTTCTGCTTTGTTTTATTCCGCTTTTCCCATTCCTGTCCCGCCGTGGCAGAGACCAGGCCGATCAGCATGCTGGCCAGCCCAAACCAAGCCGCAACGCCCGGCAAAAAAAGATGCACAAACCCGATGGGCAAACACGCCGCCATGGGATGCACCCGTCCGCGGGCAGCCCACCAGGGAATCAGCGCGGATGAAATGGGCAGCAGAATAAACAGATACCCGCCGGATATGAGATATCCCAGATCGCCTTCCGCCTGAAAAGCCGAAAGAAGGAAGAGCGGCATGATCAGCGCGCACCCTGCCAGGATCAGGAATCTGCTTCGCGGGCTGTCGAATCGTTTTTCCTTGCTCAATTGAAAAACCATCCTTTTCCTGAAAGCAATGATTCAGGATGAGAACAGTATATCATTTTCCGCCTTTCAGGACAAGGGTATGCCTTCATATTGTTACAATTTCTTTTCATTTTTATGTGGAAAAACCAAAGGCAGTATGCTATAATAATGCAGGATTCGCTGAAGGCGGCGAGTTCGTCTCACTACCCGAAAGAATGAAACGGAGTGATTTTTGCTTGGATACCCCCATAGGCGGGCTGTTATTGATTCAAGTTTTTCTGATTGCGGTAAACGCGTTTTTCGCCGCGGCGGAAATCGCCGTAGTTTCCTTAAGCGAAAGTAAGCTCAGGCATAAAGCGGAGGAAGGCGATAAAAAATCCGAAGTACTGCTGAAAATGCTGCTGGAGCCATCCGGCTTCCTGTCCACCATTCAAATCGCCATCACCCTGGCGGGGTTTCTGGGCAGCGCCTTCGCGGCGGATAACTTTGCCGCGCCGCTGGTGAGCTTGATTCGGGAAAAATGGGGCTTTACCCTAATTTCACAGGGAACACTGAACACGTTGTGCGTGGTGCTGATCACCCTGGTGCTTTCCTATTTTACTTTGGTTTTCGGCGAATTGGTGCCCAAACGGGTTGCCATGAAGGAGCCTGAAAAGGTGGCCCGGGCGGTAGCGGGCGTCATTGCCGCGTTGGCAAAGGCCGCCCGGCCCGTTGTGTGGCTGCTGACCAAATCCGTGAATGGGGTGCTGCGGCTGTTCGGGATCGATCCTACCGACACAGAGGAGGAAGTCACAGAAGACGAAATCCGCATGATGGTGGACATGGGCGAGGAAAAGGGCGCGATCGAGGGCAATGAGCGGGACATGATCGAAAATATTTTCGAGTTTAACAACATGACCGCCGCGGACTGCATGACCCACCGCACCGACGTGACCGCCCTTCAAGTGGACGCAGGCAATAAAGAAATCATGAAAACCATTCTGGAAAGCGGCCTTTCCCGTTTTCCAGTATATGGCGAAGACCTGGACGACGTGCTGGGCACCTTCACCACCAGAGATTATCTGCTGGCCCTGTCCACCGGCGGGAAAAAGACCCTGCGGGAAATCCTGCGCCCCGCCTACTTCGTTCCTGAATCAGTGCGCACCGACGTTCTGTTCCGTGATATGCAGAAAAACAAAACGCATATCGCCATCGTGGTGGATGAATACGGCGGCACCAGCGGCTTGATCACCATGGAAGACCTGCTGGAAGAAATCGTAGGCAATATCTATGACGAGTATGACAAGCCCCTGCCCCAGGAAATTCAAAAGATCGGAGAAAACCAATACCGTATCGCGGGCGGTGCGCTCATCGAGGTGATCAACGACGCTTTGGATTTGCATTTGCCGACAGGACAAGGGTTTGAATCCCTGGGCGGGCTGATTTTCAGCCGAATGATGACCATTCCCAAGGACGGCTCCCATCCTGTGGTAGAATGCTTCGGCCTGCGGATTCGGGCGGAGGAAATCGTGGACCGCAGGGTGGAATGGGCCACGGTAACGGTGCTGCCGCAACAAAATGAAGCAGAAAATCAAGAGGATCATCAGCGGGAAAAAGCTGACGATCATCCTTAAAGGAGGAACACTCATGAAGATTCGGAAACTCTTTGCTCTGATGCTTGCGCTGTGCCTGGCGCTGTCCTGCGCTCCAGGCCTGGCCGCGCCTACCCGGGATACCAAAGCCGTGGAAGTGACGATGGACGAAAAGCTCCTGTCCCTGACGGAATTGGTGGTCAACGCCGCCATTTTGCAGGTGACGCCTGCGGAACCCGGAAAAACTGTTTCGATCCCCGGCCTGGAAAAGGGAGAAACGCCCTCTGATCTGCTTGTGGCGTCCGTCATGGCCTGGGGAACCAGCGCGGGAACGCTGCCTTATGCCAAGGAAATCACGGACCAGGAAACGGTGCCCCTGCGGGTCAGCGCCGCCAACAGCCTGTATGCCCGGGTGTTTACAAACGGCGCTTACGCTTTTAAGGAAAACCAGACAGCCGAAGAAATCCAGCAGGTGAAGGCGGACAACAAAATGCGCACCTGGTATGCCGGGGATGAACTGAATGTAGCTTACGCCAAACAGTGCAAATACGGCGCATATATTTATTCGGCAGAATTTGACGGAACCGACGTGTCCGTTCTGTGCGACGTGTATGCCGTGACCGATGCTGCCGATCAGCAGAGCGCTGAGAACGTGCCAGAGGATCAGCTGACCTGGCTGTACAACGCAGAAATTTCCCTGTGCTACAATCCGGAAAAGGCGTTTGGCTATACGCTGAACAGTTTTTCCTTTTCGCCTGTCTATCAGGATGGGGATTTGTCCAAATGGACGGAAACTGAAAACACAGAATATGAATACTCTTTGAACGTTCCCTCCACCCTGGGGGTTGCGGATGACAGCGCCGCCCATCGGGTGTGGCAAAGCGCGGATGGAAAAGTTTCCCTGACGGTGGAAGCGCAAAAGGGAGCCGTGGCTTACGATGATGCCCTTTCTAAATTCCTGGTGGCGCATCCCGGGATCAAGCTCTTGCAGGAACGGGATTTCTGCCGTTTCAGCGCCATCAATGAAGGCAGCTTCGTGATGATGTACGCATCGGAGGAGCTTCCCTGGACCTATACCATTACCTTTACATTCCCTGCGGAGCGGCAGGCGGAATACGAACTGTACGCCGAAATCATCCGCAATGCGCTGAGTATTTGGGGTATCTCCAATGGTTAAGCGCCTGCTGTCAGCGCTGTTCATTCTGTCGCTTCTGCTTTCTCATGGCATCGGTGAAGAGCGGGTGACCCGGAACGAGGGGGAAATGTTTTTTCCGGAAGAAAAAAACTGGGTGTATCATTTTACATACGCCTACCCCTATCTGAACGGAGAGGACTATACGGCCGCTTTGATCAACGACACGTATCAAATGGCGCTGGATGAAATGACCCAGCTGGTGCTGCCTATGTTCGCCAACGCGGAAGACATGCGTTTTGACGGGAAGAATGAGGTTAACCATGATTTTTCCGTCCTGTGCGATAACGGCGTGCTGCTGTCTATCCTGCAAACCAAGCGCCAAAGCATGGGAGAGGAAGGGGCTATGTACACGCTGGAGCCCCTTACCTTTGACGTGAGCGGCCAATATGCCGGAGAAACGCTGACCCTGCGGGGCGTGATCCTGATTCAGGCGGGCGTGGATCCCGAAGTGCTCGATGACGTGAGGCCGGAGGAATACCCCGAAATAACCAGGATCATTTCAGAATCTTCCTCTTCCATGGCGGATCGGATGATGCCTGTGTTGTATGATCTGTTTATGAAATCTGAGGGGGCTGAGGCTATCGCGCCATCATGCTCGTATGAAAATTTTGAGATGGAGTTTTCTCCGACGCATGATTTTGCCGCGGATGAAGAAGGAAATGTGCTGTTCTTTTTTCCGCCGATGCTGCTTGCCCAGCCGGGTACTCATGTCCCCGTGATTCGCCTGACGCCGACGGACATTGAAGCGATTCTGGAACAAGACCCCCAGGTTTCTCCTGAATGACCTTGTTATTAAACATATAGAAAACGGACAGATGCAAGCGCTGCAATCTGTCCGTTTTCTTTCTGTCTATTATTGGTTTTTCATACTATTCAGAGTTATGCTGTAAAGGGTGATTTTCCAATCACCTGAATACAGCATAGCTGGAATGCTCATCTGTGGCAGGAAGGACTTCGCAGCTATGCGGAAGCCATCCCGATGCTTTTATAGGCTGATTATACCACAGGAGGAGCGAAAAATGAATACGATCTATGAGGAAAGTGGCGGTACG
>ODAI013133523.1_pt1 | contig 12935 bp, 11 predicted proteins | sample 1539321 | NCBI WGS metagenome assembly ODAI01 (sample SAMN02144231, study PRJEB22623) | gut metagenome | biome: sheep rumen | host: Ovis aries | place: New Zealand | reverse complement strand
GCGGCCTCTGGGGTAGTTTGTCCACAAGTGTGGACAAACTACCCCAGAGGTCGTTCTTTTCCCCCAGAGGCCGTATTTTTCCTTATTTTTCAAAATTTCACATATTTACCACAGACGAATTCGGAAAATCTGTTATAATAGCAATGTTTTGCAGGTTCGGAACACCCGCATTGCATACAAAGGCCCCCGGCAGCTGCCGGGAGGCCCCAAAGATATATTGAGAGGAGAGCAACCGTAATGGCCGAGAAACAAAATTCCAAATACGATGGCATGAGTGCCAGCAAGGCAAAGCGTGAGCGCGCAAAAGACGAGCGCGAGAAAGCAAAGCGCAGCGCAGCGATGAGCAAAGGAGTCCTGATCGGAATCGTTGTCGTGATCGTCGCACTGATCGGAGCTTATTTTCTGAAGCAGTGGAGTATTGAGAAGAACAAGACTGTGGCTTCCACAGATTACAGCGCAATGCTCAATGACGACGGAACGATCAAGGATATCAACGTGACGGATTACGTAAAGACGTTTGATGTCAACAGTGTTAAGATCGCCGCAGCGGACGTCGAGTACACGCAGGAACAGATGGACACAGACATCCAGGACGAACTGGCAAAGCACAAGGTCCTCAATGCCGACACAGCTCTTGAGGTCAAGGACGGCGACGAAGTCAACATCGACTATGTCGGCACGATCGACGGCGTAGAGTTCGACGGAGGCACGGCACAAGGCTATGACCTGACCATCGGATCCAAGTCTTTCATCGACACATTCGAGCAGCAGCTGATCGGCACGCATCCCGGAGACCAGGTGACAGTAAATGTTACTTTCCCGGAAGAGTACCCGAACAGCCCTGATCTGGCCGGCAAGGCAGCGGTTTTCGCTGTTACCGTTAACGGCATCAACGAGCTTCCCGAACTGACCGACGAGTTTGTCAAAGAGAACCTGTCCGATTACGCGCAGACAGTCGATGAATACAAAGAGTATCTCAGGAGCAGCAATATTAAGGATAATACCGCCAACGCCGTGAACCAGTACATCACGGACAATATTTCGGCAGAGAAGTATCCCGAAGCTTACCTCAAGCATCTGAAAGCTCTTCAGATGACGCTCAACGAGGAAGAGTTCAACTACATGGCCCAGATGTATTCCGCATACGGCATGGCATTTGACTACGCCAGCGCGATGGAGTACAAGGGAGCGACTACTACTGAGGAATATGAGAAAGTCCTTGAGGAGGATGCTCAGAAAACCTGTCTCGACAACATGGCTTACCAGGATCTGGCTGCCCAGGCCGGCATCACGGTCACAGAGGAAGACTATAATGCTTTCGCCACAGCAAACGGCGTGACGGAAGAGATGGAGACGGAGTACGGCAAACCTTATATCATTCAGCAGCTCATCGTTCCTGACAAGGTCAGAGAATACATCACCGAGCACGTGACGATTGAATAAGACACGGAAATAACAAGAACCGGTGCATCGCCGGTGACGCACAAAAGCCTTGAAGAGACCTCGAGAGAGACTCTTCAGGGCTTTTTCGGTCTCTTCCTATTTTGGCCAAAATATTATATGATATATTTCTATTCGGGAAAGTGAGATTATCATGAAGAAGATTCTGATTGGAGTGACAGCTATCCTGGCTGCGCTGACCGCGTCATTTGCAATATATGTGAGCATCTATTACCGCGCCGACTCCTCGGTGGAAGCATATCTAAATCAGGCCGCGGAAGTCTCAGCTGAAGCTGAAAGCGCGCAAGCCGCTAAGTCCCCGGACACCCGAGTCAAGGTGGAGGAGACGGCATATGGATGGTTTTTGGACGGCCCGTCGGAAGATAACGCCCTGATCTTTTATCCCGGAGAGAAAGTCGACGAGAAAGAGTACATCCCGATCCTGCACGGATTTGCCGGGGAGGGGATGGACGTCTGCCTTGTGAAGATGCCCTTCCACCTGGCTTTTTTCGGGATCGACGAAGCCTCGGAAGTGATGGGGCAGTATGATTATCCCAATTGGTATATCGGCGGACACTCTCTGGGCGGCGCCATGAGCGCTGCCTACGCGGCGGATCACGCGGACCGGCTCAGCGGCGTAGTGCTGCTGGCGGCCTACGCGACCGGAAAGCTTGATGACAGCCTCGTTGAGATCGTGGTGTACGGCGGGCAGGACGGAGTCCTGAATGTCGGCAAAATAGAGGAAGGCCGGGAGTTTGCGCCGCAGGAATATTTTGAAAAAGTGATCGAGGGCGGAAATCACGCCCAGTTCGGCAATTACGGAGCCCAGAAGGGAGACGGGGAGGCCGTGATCTCTACGCAGGAGCAGCAGGAAGAGACGATCCGATTTGTGATGGATGTGATTAAGGACCGGGAAGAAAACAGATGAAGCAGGAGTTTCTGATCTCAAGATTGGACGAACCGAATATCGCATATCTGTATGTTATGGAGGTTGACCAGAATCTTCTCAATAACATCCGGGTTCTGTGTACCAGGCAGCCGGAGACGCTGCGGTATTTCGTGCCTCAGGAGCTTTTTTGGAAGATCCGGAACGGCGAGCCGGTGGCATTCACAGCGGAGTGCTTCGACGTGTACGGAAGAAAACTCTTTACGGTGGACCCGCTGAAAGTGCTGTCAGAACAGTTGATGGACAGAAGGATCGTGCCGGAGGACTGCGAGGGCCTGGACATTCGGATCCGTGTGAGCGGCCATCCGCTTCCTGCGCCGGGAGACGACGCGGAAGTGCTGGTACGGCCTATGCGGTACCGCAAGACACCCCCTAAAAATGCAGGGACGAATGGCGGCAGCTCGAGAAAAAGCGGCAGTTCGAAAAAGAACGGCGGCTCGGGAAAGAGCGGCTCCAAAGGAGGAGGCGCCTATAGCGCCGGTGCAGACGCAGGCTCACCAAAGGGCGGCTCCGGGGCAAGGGCGGAACGCGGGGAGGAAGACCCCACTTTCCGCCGCAGGAAGAAATCGCCGATCAAGGGAATTCTTCTGGCTCTTATGATCCTGGCAGCGGCCGCAGGTGTGTGGTTTATGCGGGATACTTCGGTAAAGCGCCTCGAGGACAATCTTAATGCCGCCCATTACGCGGAGGCAGTGAAGATCTATAACGGGGAGATCCTGGGGCATGAGAGCCGGGAGGAGAAGGCGGACCCGCAGATAAAGGGAGCCGTCGGCAAGGTCCGGGACAGATATATGCAGGAACTGTGCAGTTATAATGATACGTGCACGTATCTGGGTATTTTGGCAGAGGTTGACAAGAAGAGCCTCTCGGACCTGGCGCAGAGCGCGCTGGCAGACGTGGAGCTCTATGAAGCTTCTTCCACGGCTTTTAAAGAGGCTGTGGATCTTATGGAGAACCGGGAATATCTGGCTGCGATCGAAGCCTTCTTAAAGATCGAGGAGAGTTCGCCGGTTTACGAGGAAGCGCAGAAGAACATAGAGACCTGTGTGAATCTGCTGGTCAGGTCTACTTCGGGACTGGAGACCGAGGAGGACTGCTTCTCGGCGATCGAGATGCTCGACGCGGCCCTGGAGCTTCTGCCGGAAAATGAGGCTCTGAGCGAGTGCAGGGAGTCCTGCTTGTCAAAATATCACATCCTTGTGCGCAATAACGCAATTAAGGAGGCCGGACAGCTGGCGGCGGACGGCGATTTCGAGGGCGCTTTTGCCAGGATTGACAGTGCTCTGGAGATCCTTCCGGAGGACGAGCAGCTCATTAACAAAGCCGGCGAACTCAGAACCGCCTTTGTGGCATATGTGACCGGAACTGCGGTCGACCTTGTGAACGACGGGGACTTTGATACCGCTTATGAGGCGGTGAACGCAGCGATGGAACTTTACGAATGCGAAGAGTTCGAATCGCTGTACGCGCAGATCGAGGAAGGCGAGAGCGGAATAGAGAGAGAAGTGAGTGAGCTCACTGCCGGGAAAGTGGCTTTCACCGAATATCCAGGGGAGATCAAAGGCTTCGTCAGAAAGAAAGAGTATTCCGTGACGGCTCAGGGTGGTCCCTGCAGCTTCGTATTTACCAAAGCGGACAGCAAGCTTAAGATGCAGCTGGTCCTCAAGGGACCTGACGGAAAGGAAGTCGTAAGGCAGTCAGGCCTCGTCGCCGGCAGCGAAGTAAACTGCGCGCTCGAAAAGGGAAAGACCTATACCGCTGTTGTGGAAGCGGCCGAAGGAGAGGGCAGCTATGTGCTGCGCCTGGGTCAGCAGAAGGCTCCCCTGGACGTGTCGGCTTATGAGCTTGTCCGGGACAGCATGGAGTTTAAGGGACAGACCAACTATTATACTTTTATCCCTGAGAACAGCGGCATTTACCGCTTTGATATCACGAGCGGCGAGAATGACCTCTCTGCCGGGCTCGGTCTCTATGATTCCAAGGAAAACAAGATCTTTGAAGATGTGATCACGGCCGGCGACGGTGCTGCCGCGGAGCTCGAGGCCGGCGAGACTTACACGCTTGCAGCGGCACAAACCGGCGGGACCGGCGAATATGACCTTCGGATCGGCAAACAAGAGGCGCCGGAGGAGATCGACGGCAAGTTCATCGTGCCCGGGCTTATAACTTACAAGGACCAGCAGAACATCTATACATTCAGGGCGGCTGATTCCGGAGAGTACAAGATAACGGTCAGCAACATGGATGACGAATGCATGGTGAAGATGCATGTTTTCAGCCAGCTGGGAGACCGGCTTGAGGGCTCGGACGATCTGTGGAGCGGAGATTCTGTCACAGTCATCCTCAAGGAAGGGCAGAGTTATAAGATTCAGCTCACGCAGCTCAGCGGGATAAGCGGTTATACGATCACTATGAGAAAGGAGTGACGAAAGTCACTCCTTTTGTGCCAAAACAGTATTGCCGGGAAGCCGCTCAGCCCTGGACCGGAAATTCGAAATCTGTCAGTTCCTGCGCCAGATTGTCGAAGAAGCGCCCAATGTGCAGCCCGTCGACGAGCGCGTGGTTTACAAGAAGCGTCACAGGAATCGATGTTTTGACCTTCTCTGTGACCTGTCCGTTCTCGAGCGCGAGGTATTTCTCCGACTTACAGGCGCCCCAGCAGAAACTGGGGATGGAAAAGCGGCTGTCCGGAATGGGCATCAAGGCTTCCGTATAGTTAAGCCAGGGAACGCAGGATATAAAGAGCAGGCTCAGGATATCGGACTCCTCTTCTTCCAGGTGCTCGGAACGAAGGGCGGCCTCCTGTTTGACGCGGGCCTGCTCGAGATACTGCGAAAAAGGCTGGTTGACTGCTGCGTTGCAGTAGCGGTAGGTGCCGTCGGGCAGAGCGACTATGTATGAAGGGTCGCAGTAGTCATATTCCATAATCACTTCGTCAACAATGCGCTGGCGAAACTCCGGGACCCGGTTGGCGGCCCGCACAACGGCGTACTGGAAACTGAGAAAGAAAGGGCAGCCGGACTCCCTGAGCCGGGGAAGCCATTCGGTGATGTCCACCTGTACGGTCACGGATATAAAGGGCTGCTTCATGGTCAGGAAGTGTCTGAAGTGGTCGAGCCGGGGATAACCGGCCATATCGATATACTTGCGCGGCATAATGAATTTGATCTCCTTATAAATACAGTAGAGTGATCTGTGTACTGCAGTCTGAACGAATTTATTATACAAAATAGTTGCGGTTTGATGAATAGAAAAGCAGGGGTGAGTTTATGAAGATACTGATCGGAGTGTTTCTTGTTTTATTGGTCCTGGGTATAGCAGCGCTCGTACATACGCTCATGATCCCGGCGCGCAGGTCGGACTATGTCCCGCCCCGGGATGAGGCGCGCGCCCTGCCTTATGCGGAGAAACTGTCACGGATGGTGAAGTACGACACAACTTCCTATCCGAATACGGATCAGCGGGAGACGTTCCTTGGTTATCACAAGATCCTGGAAGAACTGTTCCCGCTTGTACACGCCCGTTTGGAAAAAACAGAGATAGGCGGAAGCCTTCTTTACCACTGGAAAGGCAAGTCGGATCAGTATCCGATCGTGCTCATGGGACACCAGGACGTGGTCCCTGTCTCCGGCGAGTGGTCCAAACCGCCTTTTTCGGGCGAAATCTCCGACGGGAAAGTCTGGGGACGCGGCAGCGTAGATACGAAGTGTTCTTGTATGGCTTTCTTCCAGGCTGTGGAAGAGCTGCTGGCGGACGGGTATGAGCCCGAACAGGACGTCTGGCTCTCCACTTCCTGCACGGAGGAGTGGGGCGGACCGGGCTGCCCGGCACTTGTGGCAGAGCTGCAGCGGCGCGGTGTAAAACCCTGGCTTGTCTGCGACGAGGGCGGTGGACTCTATACGGATCCCATGATGGGGGTCAAGGGAAATTTTGCCATGATCGGCGTATCTGAGAAGGGCAGAGCCAATGTGAAGTTCACAGCGCGGGGCAAGGGCGGCCATGCCAGCACGCCGCAGAAGAATTCGCCGATCGCGCGGCTGTCGGCCTTTGTGTGCGACGTAGAGCGGCACTGTCCTTTCCGCAGCACGATGGAGCCGGAGACGAGGGCGATGCTGGAGGCGCTGGCCCCGGCGGCTTCTTTTCCGATCCGCCTGATCCTGGAGAACCTGTGGCTCTTCCGCTATCCGATCGAGTGGTTTACGCCGCATATTAACGGCCAGGCAGCCGCTATGCTAAGGACTACGATCACTTTCACAATGGCTTCCGGGTCCAACGCTTACAACGTCATGCCAAGAGAGGCGACCCTGGGCGCCAACCTGCGCTTTGTCCACCACCAGGACATGGAGGAGAGCCTTTCGATCATCCGAAAGATCGCGGAGAGGTACGATCTTGAGATGGAGGTCGTACACGGGACGGCCTGCACCAGAATGATCGATATCGGCGGCGAAGTGTACCGCTATGTGGCGGATACGGCCGCCAAGACGTTTCCGGGCTGCATCAGCAGTCCCTATGTCCTTACGGCTGCGACCGACGCCACTTTTTATGATGAGATCTGTGAGAACTGCATCCGCTTTGCTCCGATCGTTTATGGCCCGGAGGAGAAGAAGGGCATTCACGGCGTCAATGAGGCCCTGCGCTACGACTGCCTGCCGGGCGCTGTGGATTTCTACAAGAATCTGATCACGGACAACCACAGATAAGACGGCCTTTGCGAAAAATGTGACGGAAGTGCCGCGGCGCGCAGGCTTTTGCTTGACTAATTGTTCCCCCATGTTATACTAATTTTTGCGTGTCAGCGCCGACAGTTCGTTTGTACCATCCTGTCGTTAAACAAAACCAGGACTGCTGCGGTATACGGACAAACTGTATACCGGTAATTTCATTTGTGTTATGAAGTGAACTCAGCTCCGCGGTGCATTGCCGCGGAGCTTTTTGTTGGCAAATAATTGCGGGCGGACTGTTTTGACAAAGCCGCTTATGAGGAGAGAAATGTACTACATCAGATCAGAGGGCAGTTTTGATTCGGCACATTTTCTAAAAGGTTATGCCGGAAAATGCAGCAATCTTCACGGACACCGCTGGAAGGTGACCGCTGAGCTTAGGGCGCAGGAACTTAGCCGCGAGGAGCAGACAAGAGGGATGGTCCTGGATTTCGGCGACCTTAAGAAAGTGCTCAAGGGAATGTGCGACGATCTCGATCACTGCCTGATCTATGAGAGCGGATCGCTGAAAGCCGGCACCATAGAGGCACTGAAAGAGGAGAATTTCCGGCTTGTGGAAGTCCCCTTCAGGCCGACGGCGGAGAATTTCGCGCGCTATTTCTACGAAGAGATCAGGGCGGCGGGATTTGCGGTAAGCCGCGTTGAAGTGTATGAGACGCCGACCAACTGCGCGGTGTATGAGGAGTGAGCCGGATGAGAGTAGCGGAGAAATTTATCAGTATTAACGGAGAGTGCACGCGGGCCGGCGAGCTGGCGGTATTCGTGCGGTTTACCGGATGCAATCTGCGCTGCAGCTATTGCGACACAAAATGGGCCAACGAGCCCGGATGCCTCTTTGAGGAGACGAGCCCCGAAGAGATCTGCGAGTATGTGCGCGCGTCGGGGATCGACAACGTGACTCTTACCGGCGGCGAGCCGCTTCTGCAAAAAGATATGGGAAAACTGATCGGCCTCATTATCGGGGAGCTGGGCGCCCGTGTCGAAATAGAGACCAACGGCTCGGTGGACCTTCGCCCTTACACGCAGCTATCTGCCGGAAGACCGGTGTTCTCTATGGATTACAAGCTCCCTTCGAGCGGCTGCGAGGACCGGATGCTTATGGAGAACTTTGAAGTTCTGGCCGCGCAGGACACAGTGAAGTTTGTGTCCGGAAACCGCGCGGACCTGGAGCGGGCCTATGAGATCATCAGGAAATATGATCTTTTGAATCGGTGTTATGTGTATTTCAGCCCGGTCTTCGGGGCGATCGAACCGGCTCAGATCGTGGAATTTATGTTAGAGAAAAGGCTGAACAAAGCGAGGATCCAGATCCAGATGCACAAGGTGATCTGGGATCCCGATAAGCGGGGTGTGTGAGATGATTGACGAGAAAGCGATTGAAGAGCATATCAGAGGGATTTTGGAAGCTCTCGGGGATGACCCGGAGCGCGAAGGCATTAAGGATACACCTGCCCGGGTGGCCAGGATGTACGCGGAGGTCTTCGAGGGCATGAACTACTCGAACCACGAGATCGCGGAGATGTTCGGCAAGACCTTCGAAGAGGGGTTCGACGAGGAGATTGAGTCCGACCCGGGGCGCGTGGTGGTGATGAAGGACATAGACATGTTCTCATATTGCGAGCATCACATGGCTCTGATGTACGATATGAAGGCCACAGTTGCCTATGTGCCCGGCGGCAAGGTCATCGGCCTGTCCAAAATAGCGCGTGTCTGCGACATGGTGGGCCGCAGGCTCCAGCTGCAGGAGAAGATCGGCAGAGATATCGCGGATATCATAACCGAGATCACCGGCAGCGAGGACGTGGCGGTCCTTCTTGAGGCGTGTCACAGCTGTGTCACGGCCAGAGGCATTAAGAAGACGAACACAAAGACGTATACGGCAGAGCTGCGGGGCCGCTTCAGAACAGATCCGATGCTGCAGTTCTGCATCAGATAAGAGGGAGAAAGATGAAAGCATTGGTTTTAAGCAGCGGCGGTGTGGATTCCACTACCGCTCTCGGCATGGCTGTGGCAAAATATGGCAAGGAGAACGTGACAGCCCTGTCTATTTCTTACGGGCAGAAGCACGACAAGGAGATTAAGGCGGTGACCGCTGTGGCGCAGTACTACGGCGTCGAGCAGCTCTTTCTGGACCTGAGCCTTATCTTTCAGTACAGCAATTCTTCTCTGCTCAAGCAGTCTACAGAAGAAATTCCTCAGGAGAGCTATTCCGAGCAGATCAAGGAGACAGAGGGAGAGAAGCCTGTGAGCACTTATGTGCCTTTCCGCAACGGACTCTTTTTGTCCGGCGCGGCGAGCATTGCCCTGAGCAAGGACTGCAGCGTGATCTATTACGGCGCGCACGCGGACGACGCGGCAGGCTGCGCGTATCCGGACTGCTCTCCGGTTTTCAACAACGCGATGAACGAGGCAATTTACGAGGGCTCGGGCCGCCAGCTGCGCATCGAAGCACCTTTTGTCAATAAGAACAAAGCCGATATCGTTCGGATCGGGCTGGAACTTGGCGTGCCTTATGAGCTGACCTGGTCCTGCTATGAGGGAGGAGAGGAGCCTTGCGGAAAGTGCGGCACCTGCATCGACAGGGCGGCGGCATTTGCTGCAAACGGAGCTGCGGATCCCGCGATCCGTAAGTAAACAGCACGAAGCGGACCGCAATGTCCGCTCCTGATAATAGGGAGAATGAGATGAGAGAAAACGAAAATCTTACACTGCTTGGAAACAAAAACGTCAAATATGACTTCGGATACAATCCCGGGCTTTTGGAAACCTTTGACAACAAGCATCCCGAGAATGACTACTGGGTAAAATTCAACTGCCCCGAGTTCACTTCTCTGTGCCCGATCACAGGACAGCCGGATTTTGCGAACATCATCATCACATACGTGCCGGCGCAGAAAATGGTGGAGAGCAAGAGCCTCAAGCTCTATCTCTTCTCCTTCCGAAACCACGGTGATTTCCACGAGGACTGCGTCAACAAGATCATGAAGGACCTGATCGCGCTGATGGATCCCAAATACATCGAGGTCCGCGGCAGATTCCTGCCCAGGGGCGGAATTTCGATCGACCCCTGGTGCAATTACGGAAAGCCCGGCACCAAGTGGGAGAAGATCGCGGAAAACCGCATGATGTGGTTCGACATGAATCCCGAAGTTGTGGATAACAGATAAAGCCAGAGGAGAGTATATGGCAGCGGAGAGAATGCCGGATTTTAAGGAAATAAATAACCTGATCGAGAGCCTGCAGCTGCTGGACAAGAGCTTTCAGAGAATCACAGCGGAATACGGGACTATTGAAGCCGGTGTGCGCGGGGACTGTATGGCAGCTCTTGGGAAGCAGGCCGCGCAGTTTTTAAATGAAATTCCGGTGGAAGAGCTGAAAAATTCCAAAGCCGGAATCCGGATCAGCGCGCTGCAAAACGCAGGTTACAACACACTGTATGATCTTTACAAGGCGGAAAACTGGAAACTGCAGAATATAGAAGGGATCGGCGAGAAGCAGATCGCTTCAATAAGGAGCATCTTGGGAGAATTCCTGACAAGGCTCTCGACCCGCTCGAGGATCCGCCTGACTCCGGACAAAGACGACGTGAAGAGCCGGGAACTGATCCATGAGATCGCAAGACTTCGCAGGATCGAACAGATAAAGAGGGAAGCGGAGCCCATCACGGAAGAAGTGCATCGGAATATCGAAGAGTATACCGGCGCGGTTGCGATCCGCAGCAGATTGAGGTGGATCTTCTCCTTTGGAAATACCAAGAGGGAGACCGTGCGTGCGATCGGCGATATTCTGATATATTGCAGGAGCGCGCAGTACAACCTGGTGAAGAGCCTGATCTCCCAGTACGGCGAAGCTGAGAATATGGGAGTTCTCGACGCGCTCGAGGACTTCCGGAAAAACAGCGCCGCTTATTACGCGCTGATCGAGCGCCTTACGGGAGCCGGCGCGCAGCCGGAAATGGTATACAGCAGCATACCGCAGCAGCTGGCATCGGAAATCGATGCTTTCGACCTGGATCTGAGCGGCTTTAAGGGAGACCTGCGCGCCTATCAGACTTTTGGCACGAAATACATCCTGTCCATGGGGCGGGTGCTTCTGGGCGACGAGATGGGACTTGGCAAGACAATCCAGGCTATCGCGGCCATGGCGCACCTTGCCACAAAGGACGCGGGAAGCCGCTTCCTGGTGGTCTGTCCGGCCTCGGTCATGATCAATTGGTGCCGTGAGATCCAGAAATTCAGCGAGATCAGCGTCAATCTCCTGCACGGACCGATGCTGGAAGACGCGCTTATGTGCTGGAAGGAGCTCGGCGGCGCTGCTGTCACCAACTACGAGAGCCTTGGCAAAATAGTGAGCAGCATCGACAATCAGCTGACCCTCTCCATGATGGTCATCGATGAGGCGCATTATATCAAGAACCCGGAGGCCAAGAGGACGCAGTACATCCACACTTTGGAGGATGAATCAGAGAGGATCCTTCTGATGACGGGGACGCCCTTGGAGAATAAAGTCGCGGAGATGTGCGAGCTGATCGGGTTTGTGCGGCCGGACATGGTGCAGAGTGTGCGCACTTACGCCGGGATGCGCCAGCTCCCGCAGTTCATGGAGATGCTCGCGCCCGTCTATCTGCGCCGCTGCAGGGATATGGTCCTGGACGAGCTGCCTCCGATGACGGTGGAAGAAGAGTGGTGCGATATGACGGCGGCGGATGCCGCAGCGTACGCAGTTGAAGTTATGGGCAGGAATTTTACGGGCATGAGGCGCGTCTCTTTCCTGCAGGAGGACATGAGCAGCTCCTCCAAGATGCTCCGACTCGGGGAGCTCTGCGGCCAGGCCGTCGAGGAAGGCCGCAAAGTGATCGTCTACTCCTATTTCAGGGAGACTATCCGCAAAGTCTGCGATTTCCTGGGCCCTGCAGTCCTGGGGGCGATCACAGGCAGTACTCCTCCCGAGGAGAGGCAGGACCTGATCGACAGATTCAGCGCGTCACCGGGCGGGGCAGTCCTTGTATGCCAGATTCAGGCAGGCGGGACCGGACTCAATATCCAGGCCGCCGGCATAGGGATCTTCTGCGAGCCGCAGAGCAAGCCTTCCCTCACCTGGCAGGCAATTTCCAGAGTCTACCGCATGGGGCAGGTCCAGAACGTGCTCGTATATCACCTTCTGTGCCAAAACACTGTGGATGAAGCTGTGCGGGACATCCTAAGGACCAAAGAACTGGAATTTGACATGTTCGCTCATGACTCGGCGATCGCGGAGGCAGCGGACGGCCTCGCGGACAAGGAATGGATCCGGAAAGTGCTCGAAGAGGAGAGAAAGAAATATCTGCCGGCCGTGGTGGAGCAGTGACAATACCGGGCGGGACCTCCCGCCTTACATGACAAAAGGGCTGTCGTATTAAGCGAAAGGGAAAAACCTAAGCGAGAGCGGCATGCCCTTTATTAATTTGCGTTGAATTCGCGGGGATTCACACAGATCCTTCCCTTCGCTTCGGAGGGAACCGCATTTCCAAACTCGGCGTCCGCTCCGATGACCGGACACCTCAAACAAGTGGGCTTTCGGGCTGCAGGAGCTGCAGCCCTCATTCCCTCCTCCGCTCCGGGAAGGATCAGGTTCATCCAGCCGCTCATTCAAAGCAATTTAAAAAGGCACGCCGCACTCGCTCAGGCTGATCCTGCCGCTGAATGCGGATGCCTCTTATATCAATTATGGCGAAAGATGCCGCTCTTTAGGAATGAGATTTCCTGGGAGCGGCATTGTTTTACGATGCGGAGGGAGTGATGGGCCTGTCAGGAAGGCTTTGAATGAGCGATAAGTTTTTCAGGATCTTT
>ODAI012415494.1_pt1 | contig 12935 bp, 9 predicted proteins | sample 1539321 | NCBI WGS metagenome assembly ODAI01 (sample SAMN02144231, study PRJEB22623) | gut metagenome | biome: sheep rumen | host: Ovis aries | place: New Zealand | reverse complement strand
CTGTCACAAGGGCAACGGAAAATGTGGGTTTGTGAGCAATGTTGTGACAGAAGATAGTAATAGGTTATACTTGTGGCAGAGAGATTGAGTGAGGTGGAACATGAAGAGATATGTTGCAATTCTAGTGTGCATAGTGCTGTTAGTAACACTGGGGGCCTGTGGAAAAGATGGAGAGCAGCAACCAGCCAAAGAAGTTGTTGAATCAATAAAAAGTGAAGAGATATTGGAGGCCGCAAATAAATCCAAAGACAAAACTACAGACGAAAACCAAGTACCAAACAATGAACCAAATAACGACAACACTACAGGGGAAGATAGAATGACCACAACAAACGTTAAAGACACAGAAAATTTTTACGGAATAGAATTTACAGCCGACAGCGACATCTTCGCAAGGATAAAGGGAAAGTCCTACAAGGACGACTGCACAGTGCCGCTGGAGGATTTGAGATATCTGCATGTATTGCATGTAGGATTTGATGGGCAGCCCCATGAGGGGGAGATTATCTGCAACAAGGCAATAGCGGAGGATTTGCTGGAGATATTTGAACAGCTGTATGAAGCAGGTTATCAGATAGAAAAGATTAAGCTGGTGGATGAATATAATGCAGAGGATGAAGCGTCAATGGCTGATAACAATTCCTCAAGCTTCAACTTCCGATTCATTAGCCATACAACAAAGATTTCAAAGCACGGAAGTGGAATGGCTATAGATATTAATCCACTTTACAATCCATATATCAAAACAGTTAATGGAAACCTGAACATAGAACCAGCCAACAGCACACCATACGTAGACCGCGCCGCCGATTTCCCACACAAAATCGACGAAACCGACTTGGCCTACCAGCTCTTTACCGCCCATGGTTTCTCCTGGGGAGGCGCCTGGACCACCTCAAAGGACTATCAGCATTTCGAGAAGTGACGTACGTGAAGCCGCGAACCAGATGTTTAGAATGAGCCTGTAGCTGTCAATGAATATATTACACAAGGAGCCAATCACGCGACGGTGTAATATATTTATTGACAGCGTAACAGGCGGACTAACGTGTGGAAACACGGCCTACGCTGCGAAGTGAAGCAAGAAGAATGGGAAATTCCCATAGAAAAGTAGGAAGGCATATCCTAGCCCAATAGCGTAAATCATTTGATTGTAAAACATGCGCTTTCCAAAGCTGGCTAGTGACCCATCTACAGTGATTTCTTCTGTCTCAGCATTGAAGCCGTTTTCTATAAGCAGGCTGGCAAGAATGACAGCAAGGGCTAATGCCAAAACAGGAATAAATGGTAAATAATATCTAGAGGCGAATCCGCCTAAGTATCCACGGGTAATATAAGTTCCATAAGCACTCTTTAGCTGGTAGATAAATGTAAGGGCACATGATATCCATCCGGCCTGAAGAGGAAGAGCAAGTGAGCCAGCTTTCTTGTTTACCACTGGGATAAACAGTAGTACAGGAAGCACCCAAAGCAATTCAAATGGAATAGCAGTAAGGCTGTAGGTGAAGGTCTTCATAAAACGATAAATAGATTCGATTCCAGACCAAGAAAGGAAGAATCGCTCAAAGTAATATGAAAGATATTCGTTAAAGGTGAAGCTAACACGCTCGGCCTTGCTAACATAATATATCGTATTTTCGAAGTAATCCTTGCTGCAGATAAGCTCCAAAGAAGGATGTATAGTTCCGTAACGCTGATAAACTAAAATGTAGTAAACAGCAGCGATAGCATAAACAGGGATGGAGATGAAAAACTCCTTGGCAATAAGCCCCTTTAGGCTGCGCTCTTTAATCATAGTAACAACAAGAACGATAAGTGCCATAAATATGCAAAGCATTGCGGCAGTAAGCTTTGTTAAAAGCGAAGCAGAAATGCCTACGGCGATTAGCATGTAGGTGCCAAGGTTTCGTTTGCCTTCGCAAAATCTGATAAGACCAAGTATGCAGATGGTACCAGTAACAAGGGCAAGTGCATCGTTGGTAACAGCACAAAGCTCATAAGAAAGCATTGGAATGCTTGTAATAGTAACGGCATATAAAAGATGTAACCAAGGACGCTGCTTTGTCAGTCTGGAATAACCGATGTAAAGCATCAGACCAACACCAATCATCGAAATGGCTAGGCTGAAGTAGCGAAGCTGCATCTTTTGAATAGTAACAACAACATCTGATTCGGTAGGAGTAAAGCCACCGGCTAATCTCATAATGTGATAATAAAGAGGTGGGTGGCAAAGATAGTTAACTAATGATTCCTGATATTCATAGTTAGGCTCTGTAGACCACTTCATCATGGCGTTGTTGAAAATATGCATGTCCTCAAAATGAGGAATAATTTCGCCTGTTTCATGGAGATAGTAGACATAGGCAATGTGGGCAGATTCGTCAGGAGATGAATCTGGAACATAGTGCGCATAGAACACGCCTATTGCCGTGGTGTATATGAAAAATAAAACATACAGGCCTATGAGAAATGCCCCACGTCCTCGTTTCTTCACACCAAAATAGAAGGCTGCCACGCCTAAAAGAACAAATAATACTATTAAAAAGTACGCTAGAATTCTCATTATTAATTATTTACTCCGTTTAATGATTTTCTTAACCTTATTAATTACGATTGTAGCATTTTCTATAAAGAATGTATCTACAAGCACTACCAAAAGTGCAAAATACAGCCCAGCGCCGGAAACTACACGAAGCAATGTTCCAAGGATAGAGGCAGGTAAAAACTGATCCTCTAAAATTAAAAGAGCCAACATCATAACACCTGCAAAAAGATATTTACAAACAGGCTTAATAACCTTTAGCAGGTTAAGCTCATGTCTTACATAGTAAAGCTGTATAACGGCGATTGAAAGCTCTGCCACAGCCGATGCAATAGCAGCACCGTAAGACAGTAGTTTTGGTATTAACAAAAGGTTCAGGCAGCAGTTGATAACAGCGCCCATCAAAACTGTTCTTGTGTATAACTTCTCTCGCTTTGTAGGAACCAGATATTCAATACCAGTTACGTTGTTGATGGAGATTGCAACAGTGATAACAGAAACAATCTTAAGCAATGTCTTAACCTTTTCGTAGCTGTCACCGTAGAACCATGGAACGAAGCTGTCAGCGATTCCAAACAATCCAAACATAAGAGGGATGCCCAAAAACCATGCAAACTGATAAGCCTTGTACATAGCATTTCGGATGGCGTCCTTATTGCCTTCACTAAAATACTGTCCGATGCGAGGAACCATAACTGTGCTCATGGATGTTACCAAAACCAGCACCATTTTGGTGATTCGCATAGCTGCATCATAGTATCCGTTTTCGGTGTTTCCTTCAGTGAACCAACCAATCATAATCTTGTCCAGATACTGATAAATCTGAACGGCGATGGTAGGAAGGAAAAGACCAAGAATGACTTTTGTATCCTTAAAAGGAGCCAAATCCTGACGATTGATCTTAGTCAGATATTTTGGCAGATATAACCACAGCGAAACATGTCCCATCATAGTGATTAGGGCGGTGCCGGCAGTGTAAAGAGCCAAATCGTTTTCATCCTTAATGAGGGTGAAAATCATGACTAGATTCACAATTCTAAAGACGGCATTTCTTCCAACGATTTTACCGAACTCCTCAAGTCCCTGGAAGAACCAGCTGGTGTCACAGGCAACGTTGATGATTTCGATGAACTGTATGATGTAAATAACCATCCATTCAGGGTGAAGGGCAAAAACAAATATGCCATATAAAAGTAGAAATAAGCCAGTGCTTGCACATCTGAATAATGCCGTATTCCAAAATGCTACAGACCTTTTGTAGGCATCCGCCTGTACATAGGAAACCTCACGCTGACCGTAGGTAGATGTTCCAAGATTTGCAAAAATAATGAAGAATGCTGCAATAGCAGTAACGTAGCTAAAAACACCCATCCCATTTGCCCCAAGAACTCTTGCGATGTAAGGGGCAGTAAGAAGTGGAGTGATGATAACTAGCATCTGATATGCAACATTATATATATAGTTTTTCTTAACGTTTTTTTCTTTCATGTTATTTCCTAAAAGAATGTATTTTATAGCTTGCCTAAAAGGATAATGATTCTAAGCAATATTTCCCCAGAAGCGCTACGGCGAAGGGCCTGTGGATAAAAGAGTTTTTTGGCCTTTTTATTTCCATTGAAGATTAATAGGAAGTCCTTAATATCGGAAGAAACCATGTCTTCAAAAAGTATGCCAAAGCTTTCTAGCATGTGTTTGGTTCTAGGACAGAAATCTCCATTTAAAACAGTGTTGATACGCCATTTGATTTTGGCCATTGCACCTAAATTAGTAGAAGATGCAGCCGAAGAATGGCGTCTGTATTTTGCTAGAGGAGTGCTGTCGTAAATGATGTTGCCACCTAAGCCAAGGGCAATCAGTGACACCCATTTGTCGTGATAATAAATATCCTTAGAACAGTCATTTAAGAAAGCAAGTTTTGCCAAATGTCTGTTGATTACAATGGTAAATCCAGGGAAAACTCCCTCAAAAAACATGTTTTGGAAAGTGACTCCATTCATAGGATTAGCGTCTGAAAACGTTCCGCTGATGTTCAGAAACTCGTCGCATATATAATAATTAGAAGCAAATAATGCAGGGACTTCTGAACCTACATCAGCCAGCTTATCAACAGCGGCCTGAAGCTTACCTGTTTCCCACACATCATCCTGGTCGCAAAATGCTAGGTAGTTAAATCCTAAATCATCCTTAAGAGCAAATGCAGCAGCAGTTGAAAAGCTGGCACCAAACCCAATATTTTTATTAGAAGCGCTGCTTTCATCCTTAACTAAACGGATACGTGAATCCTTAGCAGCTAATCCTTCTATAATAGAAACAGTAGCATCTGAAGAACCATCATCCCTGATATAAAGTGTGAAATCTGAAAAGGTCTGATCCAGAATACTGTTAATTTGTTCCTCTAAAAAAGTCTGCCCATTATAGGTAGACATTACGATTGCTAATTTTGCCATGTATTAGCCTTCCATCAATAGTTTATTACAAACTATTCTAAATCAACCTTATAGGCAATGCAAGGAAAGTCGGTTTGTGATATACTATGAACAAACTGTGTACTTAAGGAAAATAGTATGGAAAAATTCGAAACACTGTCCGGACATTTTGAGGACAAGCGGGTTTTATATATAACAACTAAAAATTTAGATTACATAAGGGTTACCCAGGAAATAGAATTCCTAAAGCAAAGGGCCAAAAGCCTTACAGTAATCGGCAGCCCCAGCAAAAGCTATCCTAAAAGATTGATGCATGTTTTTGCTAATCTTATGAAGCAATCCATGAAGGATATAGACGTTAGCTTCGTTGGATTTGCTCCACAGCTGGTGATTCCATTTTTCAAAGGCAAGCTTAAGAAGAAAACATGCTTCATAGATTTCTTTATTTCTGTTTACGATACCATGATTATGGACAGAAAGAAGTTTAAGGATGGCAGCATAGTATCAAAGCTTTGCCACAAGCTAGACGAAGCTACATTGAAGGAGGCTAATTATGTTGTGTGCGACACCAAGGCCCACGGTCAGTTTTTTGCAGAAGAATTTAATCAGCCTATGGACAAATTTTTCGTCTACTATCTTCATGCTGACGAAACCATTTATCACCCTATGGATACTGCAAAGCCAGAAGGCCACACCGCTAACAAAAAGGTTTTATACTTCGGTTCCATCCTAAACCTTCAGGGTGTAGATGTTATTTTAGATGCCCTTAAGGAATTTGCAGATGATGACCGAATCAGCTTTGAAATCATAGGCCCTATATCTGATAAGATGCACAAGCCTCTGCAGCCAAACGTCACATACATAGATTGGCTCAGTCAGCAGGATTTGGCAAAGCATATCGCTTCAGCTGATTTGTGTCTGGCAGGGCATTTCTCAGGTGACATTATGAAGGCAAAGCGCACCATTCCAGGCAAGGCCTACATATACGAAGCGATGTCAAAGCCAATGATTCTTGGCGATGGCATGGCCAACCATGAGCTATTTGAAAAAGACGATAAACATATTTTTGTAGAAATGGGAAATCCTAAAGCATTGGCGGCAGCCATAAAGGATTATTTTGATTATGAGTGAAATAAAAGATTACAAACAACCAACTAACAAAATCGAAAAGGGAATGCTGTATCTTCAGCACTACGGAGTTAAACAGACTGTAGCCAAAACCATCAGAAAGCTGATGGGCCACGACCAGGAGCACTACAGCTACAGAAGATTCCTCAAGGAAAACCCTATTTCAGAAGAAGAATTACAAAGACAGCGTGATACAGTATTCGATTATAACCCGGTAATCAGTATCGTAATTCCGTTATACAACACAAAGGAGCAGTTCTTAAGAGAGCTGATTGAATCCTTTGAAAACCAGACATACCCACATTGGCAGTTGTGCCTGGGAGATGGCAGCCCTAAGGAAGGTCTTTACGATATTATCAAGGACACAACAGGGGGCAAATGGGACGATAGAATCGTCTACAAAAAGCTTACTGATAACACAGGAATAGCAGGCAACACCAATGCAGCCATGGAGCTCGCCACAGGTGATTATATCGGATTTACAGACCACGACGATTTAATCACAGCAGACGCCATGTTCTACATTGCAGAGGCCTTAAATAAAGACAGAACAATAGAAGCAATCTATTCGGACGAAGACAAAATCGACATGGAGGGCAAACAATATTTCCTTCCACATTTCAAGTCAGATTTTAATATTGATTTGCTTTGCTCACATAACTACATCACTCATTTGTTTATAGTTAGAGCTGACATCGCAAAGGCCAGTGGCGGAATCCTTTCAGAATTCGATGGGGCACAGGACCACGATTTTGATTTAAGAGTTCTTGAAAAGTGCTCAAATATCTACCACATCCCAAGAGTGCTTTATCACTGGAGATGCCATCCGGATTCCACAGCGGACCATCCAGAGGCTAAAATGTATGCCTACGAAAACGGCAGACGTGCTGTAGAAAATCACTACAAGCGCTTAGGTATTCCAGCCAGAGTTGAGCTTGATACTCACCTGGGATATTACAGAACTATTTACGAATGGAAGGACACACCACTTCTTTCCATCATCATTCCAAACATGAACCACGTGGAGGATTTAAGGCAGTGTATCGATAGCATCATCGAAAAAACTACTTATCCAAATTACGAATTCATAATTGTGGAAAACAATTCTTCTGACCTTAAGCTTCGTGGATATTACAGCGAGCTGGAAAAGAGAAATGATATTAGCGCAAGAGTTTGCGACTATACCAAAACACATCCTGACACAAAGGGCCAGTTCAATTACTCAGCTCTTGTAAATTACGGTGTGCAGCAGGCTTTTGGAGAATATATTTTACTTCTTAACAACGACACACGCATGATTAATAATGATGCCATCACAGAAATGATGGGCTTCATCAGAAGAGAAGATGTTGGTGCTGTTGGAGCAAGATTATATTATGGAAACAACACAGTTCAGCACGCTGGTCTTATCATCGGACTTGGCGGTGTTGCTAACTCACAGTTCTTAGGCAGCGGCAGAGAGCAGGTAGGCTACTTCTACAGAAGCACCTGTGTTCAGGATTTATCAGCTGTCACAGGAGCATGTCTACTTACTAAAAGAGAGTGCTATAATGCTGTTGGAGGCTTTGACGAAGCTTTGGCAGTTGCATTTAACGATGTTGATTATTGCCTTAAGCTTAGAAGCAAAAACAAGCTGGTTGTTTATACACCATTTTCAGAGTGGTACCATTTGGAATCTGTCAGCCGTGGTCTCGACCATGAGGATCCAGAGAAGAAGGCCAGAATGGATTCTGAAACAAAATATTTCATGACAAAGTGGGAGGAATATTATAGTAACGGAGACCCTTACTACAATCCAAACCTGTCACTTACAAAATTTGATTATTCATTTAAAACTAAGGAGTAACTATGAAACTTATCATTCAAATTCCATGCTATAACGAAGCTGAAACACTTGAAATCGCACTTAACGATTTACCAAAGCACATAGATGGAATCGATGAAATCGAATATTTAATTATCAATGATGGTAGCAAGGACGACACTGTAGAGGTTGCCAAGAGATGGGGAGTTAATCACATCGTTAACTTCCGTCGCAATAAGGGACTTGCATACGGATTTATGGCAGGACTTGATGCCTGCCTTAGAAACGGTGCAGATATTATCGTAAATACGGATGCAGATAATCAGTATGTGGCAGATGATATCGAGCTTTTAGTGCGTCCAATCCTAGAAGGCAAATCCGACATTGTAATCGGTGAGCGCCCTATCGATGCAACAGAGCATTTCTCACCACTTAAGAAAAAGCTTCAGCATCTTGGTAGCTGGGTAGTACAAAAGGCCAGCAACTCAGATATCCCTGATGCTCCTAGTGGTTTCAGAGCATATTCAAGAGACGCAGCTATGCGCCTTAACGTTACTAACGATTACACATACACACTTGAGACAATCGTTCAGGCAGGCAGAAACAAAATCGCTCAGACAAGCGTACCTATTAGAACAAACGGCGAGCTTCGTCCATCTAGACTTTTCAACAGCATGATGGGATATGTTAAAAAGTCTATGGTTACTATCCTTAGAGCTTACCTTATGTACCAGCCATTAAAGACATTTAGCGCACTTGCTATTTTGCCATTTGTCGTTGGACTTGGTGTTATCATTAGATTCCTTGTTTTCGTAGCAATGGGTAATTCAGCTGGACATATCCAGTCACTTATTTTAGGCTGCACACTTCTTATCATGGGATTCATCAGCCTTATGATTGCCCTTATGGGAGATTTGTACGCAAAGAACCGCAAGCTTTTAGAGGACATCGAATATCACACTAGAAAAATGGATTATGACGGTGTGAAGAATAATGATGGATATAAAAACGACAATAATCTATAATTATAGATAATAGTAATGGGGAAGCAATAGGGGGATTAGCGTTGTATAAAAAGAAAAAACGCTCTTGGGTTAAACACCTGGATTTTATCATTCTGGATTTGCTAGCAGCGGAATTAGCACTTTTCCTTGGGGTAATGATAAGATTCGATGGAAGCATTATCTTTTTAGATAAATTCGAATGGTTCAGCGGATACCAGAATTTGGTTAAGTTATTGCCTTTCATTGATTTGGCAGGTGTGTTCTTCACAGAAACCTATAAGGGCATTTTGCGTAGAACTAAATACGAAGAATTAATTTCCACCATATGGCATGCAGCCGTGAACTTTCTTGGCGTCCTTCTTTATATGTACATGTCTAAAACATCATTCATGTACTCAAGAACAGTTCTTGGATGCTTTGCCATAGGAATGATTTTAATATCATATATTTTCAGAGTTTGCTGGAAACGTGTTATTCGCAGAAGAAAGCTTAAAGACGTGAACAAGACAGCCATGATAGTAGTGGCTGAATCCACAAACGTGGAGCAGTGTCTTAGAGAAATAGCGCTTAGCCCATATCCTGAATATAAGGTAGTAGGGGTAACTGTTGTGGACAAGGACATGACAGGTCAACAGATTCAGGGCATCCCTGTGGTGGCCAATGCGGACACATTATTTGAATATCTTAGAACCAGCGTCGTAGACGAAGTGTTCTTGGATGGCAATACAAGAGCCAGCGAGGAAAGTCTTGCAGCCAGATTGGTAGAGCAGGGACTTACGGTTCATATGCCGCTTGTGAAAACCAGCACACTTATGCCAAACCGTATCATGGAAACCTACGGTGAATATATAGTGCTTACCACAAGCATGTGCATAGCCAACAACAGGCAGGCTTTTGTTAAAAGAGTAGCGGATATAATCGGTGCATTAATAGGACTTCTGTTTACATTGATTGCTTTTATCATTTTTGCGCCAATCATTAAAATACAATCAAAAGGACCAGTTTTTTTTACACAAACACGAATTGGAAAAAATGGTCGCAAGTTTAAATTTTACAAATTCAGAACCATGTATATGGATGCTGAAGAACGTAAAAAAGAGCTTTTGGAAAAAAACGAAATACATGGAAATATGTTCAAAATGGATAATGACCCTAGAATCATTCCTATTGGACATTTCATGAGAAAGTATTCAATAGATGAATTGCCTCAGTTTCTAAATGTTTTAGTTGGTGACATGTCCCTTGTTGGAACAAGACCACCGCTTGAGGATGAATATGAAAATTATGCGCTCCATCATAAGGCAAGACTTTCAATCAAGCCAGGCCTTACAGGAATGTGGCAGGTCAGCGGACGAAGCGACATTACAGATTTTGAGCAGGTGGTAGCGCTAGATACGCAGTATATATCTAATTGGTCTTTAGGATTAGATATCAAAATCCTTTTTAAGACAGTAGCTGTTGTATTTGGGGGAAAGGGTTCGAAATAGTGGCAGAAACATATTTTTCGCTAGTAGTATGGACAGACGAGACAGACATGAATCAGTTCAAGGATTGTCTTGAGTCCATTGATGAACAGGAATATCGTGAATTCGAATTATATATTTTAGACAATAATCCTTCTAACGCCATTGAGGTAACCATCAAGGAGTTCTTCCCTGATATTGTTGATAAGGTTCACTACCGAAGGCTGAAAAAGAAAAATGGGATGTCCTATGCTTATAACATAGGAGCCCATTTTGCAGAGGGGGATTATCTTGTCTATCTTGGACAGCACGACCGACTCAGTGGAAAGACGCTCAGTTCTTTAAATGAGAAGATTGATTCACTGGAGAATAAGGAGTGCATTATCTATGCTGACCATGATGAGCTTATTGGTCTCGACAGAAAAAATCCTCACTTCAAACCAGATTTTAATAAAGAGCTTTTCCTACAGACAGATTACATAGGAGATTTTATTTGTATATCTAAATCTCTTATGAGAAGATTAGGGGAATTTAATGAAAAGGCCCAAACCTCTACCCTATATGAATATGTGTTGAGGGCAGTGTTTAAAAATGAGCCTATCGAGCATGTGCCATCTCTTATCTATCACAAGAGAACCAGTAATAGGGCTATGAACAAAGAGGAGCGACAGGCGGCCAATTTCTATTGCAAGGAACACATGGCGCTGGCAGTTTCCTACCTTAGACAAAACGGTGTCATCTGCGAAGGCAGGATAGATAACTCTCTTAAAAAATGGCATTTGGATTATGATGATTCAACCTTCAGAAGATTCTCCGGAGATTACATGTTCTTAAGAGATGAAAATGTAAGGCTATACACAAGAAATAATGTAAAGAAGATGTACTCATATCTGTGTCAACCCGATGTGGCAGTGGTGGGTGCAAGATTCATAGACAGAGGCTTTACTATCGATAACATCGGCTACATATATGACACAGATGGAGCCTGGTATCCTGCATTTCATGGACAGAGCGTATTCAGAAACACCTATGATGGAATCGGCAATATGCCCCGTGATGTAGCGGTGGTAGATTGCGGCTGTTGCCTGATAGATGCCAAGGTATATAGAATGCTTAGAGGCTTCGATACCAGACTTACAGGACAGGATGCAATGTTTGATTTTTGTCTTAGGGCAAGGAAGAGAGGCTATAGAATAATTGCTTTACCAAGAGTCATCGCCAGGTGGAAAAACAGAGAGCTCATAACCTCTACAGATAACCATGATATTATTATGGAAAAGCATGGTGAATTTGTAGAAAAAGGAGATATGTTTTACAACAAAAATTTGCCGATAGGCATGGAAAATTACATACTTCCTGGCACTCAGGAGGAGAAAGAAGACCTTGACAATAATAGTGATGGTAGAGTAGACTAGCATAGACTATTGCTTCCATTAATTTGAAGGCATATTAAGGATAATAAACTTAAGATTGGAGACATTCAGTTAATGAGTAATTTCGAAGATTACGACTTAAGAGGCAGAGATGGCTCTGGCCGTCGTAGACCAGCAAATAGACCAGCAGGTCGTCCCGCAGGTAGTCGCCCAGCAGGTGCGAGACCATCTGGCAGACCATCAGGAAGCCATAATCCACAGAGAAGACCTGTAAACAGAGATGAATACAGCAGTCGTCCAAGATATTCTATGGACTTAGATGATGAAATAGAATTATATGATGGATACGGCTCACAATACGGATATGAGGAGGACGATATGCCAGCTAGACGTTCAGCATCAAGCAGTGCCCGCAGAGCATCAGCTAGCCGTTCAAGTAGCCGTTCAGGTTCAGCTAATCACAAAAAGCCAGCTTCTAGAAACCCTAAGAATTCTAGAGATGCGAAAGACGCAAGGAACACACGGGCAGCACAGGCTCGTTCAGGCGGTAGAAGACCTACAGGTAAGAATGCTAAAAAGAAAAAAATGAAGCGTACAATTTTCGTTGTGGAAATTGCAATACTTCTTGTAATACTTATCGTGTTCTTCTTCTGGAGTAAGTTCGGTAAGGTTAATTGGGACAACATCAACATGTCAGATCTTGAAAATCCAAACCTGGATGAAGAGACAAAGGAAGTACTTAGCCAGTACACCACACTTGCACTTTTCGGTGTTGATAACCGTTCTAATGGTAACCTTGACAGTGGTAACTCAGATACAATCATCCTTGTTTCTATTAATAATGATACTAAGGAAGTTAAGATGGTATCAGTTCAGCGTGATACTTACCTACAGGTTGAAGAGGATAAATATAGAAAATGTAACTACGCATACAACCATGGCGGTGTAGAGACAGCCATCGAGATGCTTAATAAGAACCTTGACCTTAACATCTCAGGATATGTTTCAGTTGATTTCTATGCTGTTGCAAAGGTTGTTGATGATTTAGGCGGACTTGACCTTGAGGTTACTCAGAAGATGATTGATACAGTCAATAAAGAAACTGGTCAGAACGCACTTGCAGGTTATATTGCAGAGGTTGAGAATGTTCTTAAGTATTATCCTGACAAGGAGGAATACTGGGATAGAAACGACT
>ODAI013535946.1_pt1 | contig 12936 bp, 10 predicted proteins | sample 1539321 | NCBI WGS metagenome assembly ODAI01 (sample SAMN02144231, study PRJEB22623) | gut metagenome | biome: sheep rumen | host: Ovis aries | place: New Zealand | reverse complement strand
TATCGAGGTTGTAGAAAGCAATATCTCTTTCTACCTTCCTTTTGCCTTCTGTTTGAACTGTTGCAAAAAACGCAACTGTTGAATCAGCATTCAGTTCCCCCTCTTCAAACACATTCTTGATGTGTCGGGAGATGGTTGACTTATTGCGCTGAAACAGTTCTGCCATCTGGTCAAGACTGAGCCACACAGTCTCTCCCTGCAACGTAACCTCTATACGTGACTCTCCGTCTGGGGTCTGATAGAGCAATATTTGTCCTTTATTTTCTTCCATATCGTTTTGTCTTTTTATTCTGTTGTCACCTCTCTTTTCGAGTTACCCACTCGCTCGACTTTGTCGCTTGGCTCGTCCAAGAAGTGTATTATAGTTACCCACTAACTCCTGAGAGTTAACCATTACCTGTAAACGCAAACATTATATGTTGTATATTTTGTAATCTATTGCATGATTTGAGCCTTGTAATCTCAGATGAGAAAGTCAATCGGTAAAGGATTCGTTTAGTAGTGACACGCCAATCTTCTCAATGATACCTGTTACCAGAGCATTGCCCATGAGAAAAGCACGACGAATGTCGCTCACACCACTTGTATGGTTATCGGGAAACATATTGAGACGCTCCAATTCAAGTGGGGTTAGGCGGCGATAGCGGCCAGAAGGACAAAGAACGATGTGTTTGAAACGGGAAGGCCCTGCGCCACCTTCGCCCGTGATGATGGTGCGGCTGGGACGGTCGAGGTAGTCGGGAAATGCCATGCTTCCCTCGCTGTAATCGTATTCGTAGCCCGTCTGCTTATTGACGCGCTTCAATTTCTTGCTACCTTTAAGGTATTCCCATTTGGGCAGTTCTTCGGCAGGGATGAAGAATTCTTGTGGGACTTGCTTTTCGTCAAGAAGAATTTGGCCGAGGGTCAACTGCGGCCCATCATAATTGGCCGTGGTATTGATAGTCGTCACTTGTCGACCGATGATAATACCTGTATTCTCAAAAGGGCTGTCTTTCTTTCCCTTGTTGAAATTATCTGAGACGGCGGGCAGGTCACCATCGATGGAAAAAATGTGGAATTGGTCATTGTAGGTGATTGTGACGGGCAGAGCTTCGGCAATCGTGCCGTGCTTGACAATCCATTCGCCTGCATTGGTTATTTTTTCTGCTATTGCTGAGCCTTTGCGATAGCCGACGATATACGTGCGGCGACGACGCTGTGGCATTCCATAATCAGCAGCATTGACCACGCGCCACTCGACGATGTATCCCAAGTCGGAGAGTGAGGCGAGGATGATAGCGAAATCGCGGCCTCGTTGAACTGCGGGAGACTTGAGCAAGCGGTCAACGTTCTCGAAGAAAAGGAAGTCGGGCTTGTGCTCTGCCTCGTTAAGTATCCTGTAAATCTGCCACCATAGCACGCCCTTCTTTCCATCGATGCCTCCAGAGCGGTTAAGGGTCGTGGCGACGGAATAGTCCTGACAGGGGAAACCACCGACGAGCATATCACATTCGGGGATTTCCTCTGTCGGAACGGTGGCAATGTCTTCGTTGCTGTGTCCATCTGCGCCGAAACGGTGGCAATAGACAATGCTGGCATCCTGACGCTTGGTTGATGGTTCCCATTGGTTGTTCCAGACCGTACAATATCGCTTGGAAGCACGCTCTAGGCCAATGCGGAATCCACCTACACCTGCAAATAGTTCTACTACTCGGATATCATTCTGCTGTGCCTGTCTGCCCTCCGTGGGGAAGAGGTTAAGCTGATGAAACCGTGGGACAGTGCGCTGGCAATAGTCGGCTATAGGCTCACAAAGCACCCAGTTATCCTCTTCCTCAAAGACGGCGTTCCCGTCCTTGTCGTATTTGATGATAGATTCGCTCATTTCACTGTTTTATTTTACATTGGAAAGATTGTTGATGATATTGGTTACATAATCTGCATTGAACCAATAACAGTATTTTTGCGCTGTGCCGCCATTCGGATTGTAGGCGAGGTCATCCGCATTATGTCCCTTTGGTCGAACATGGAATTTTCGATGCATCGCCTGACTCCAGAAGTATTTCGGGTCGATTTCATTTCTGAGTACATGCTCGCGGATGTTCTGCCAATACTCTTCTGCCGTGTCAATGTCCTCTGGTGGCATCGTCCAGAAAAACACCCGCTTCAATTGCAGACGGTCTAGGCTGAACTGCTTCTGCTTTTCGCCGTCAGGTTGCTGGAACTGCACGAAAAGGAAACGGCTTGTAAACAATTCGTAGAGACGAGAGTCAAGCCATTCTTCTTCGTCGTAAATCTCTTCATAATCGATGTTTTCAAAAGACGTGTGCTCCTTAATTCTTCCGTTTGAGAAAGAAGTGAGGGTTTTCAAACGAATGCCCGACTTTTGGAATTCCTCGGAATTGTCGACACTATTATCCTTTAAACCTTGCAAACCATTGGAGGCTATAATATTGGCAATGATGGCAATACGGCTCTTCGACTTCGATGGCTTGACATGGAGCTTGTCGCAAATTTCAAGGTAGCTCATGCCAAAGAGTGGCGTAAAGCGGTCAAGAATGATGTCTTCAAACGACTTGGATTTCAATTCCTCAGCAGTCACGAGACCGTCCGTTGACTCAACAAGTTCCATATTGCTCACGGCAGACTTTCCCTGCTGCTTGATATACTCCAAAACGGTTCGCATATAGGCAGGCTTTAGCGAGAAAGCCCGTTTTGGAGCAAGAATGTCGGAGAATGGTTGCTTGCGTGGTTTGTCTCCTTTCTGCCCTTTGCGGCAGGCAGCGAGATATTCCGTGTCCCCTTCGGAGAGCAGATGTGCTTCGCCTCGCTTAATCTTGTCAACGATGACTTCGAAGTCGTGTTTGATGATGAGCAAGTCCTTTTCGGGAAGTTTCCATATAACGGTGAAGATATAACGCAAATCCCACTTGCTGACGCCCTTTTCGTAGAGATAGAAAATGAGCAGCATAATATGGCACTTGATGTAGAACAACGAGGTCTCGAAAGTTTCGTTGACCACCGTCTCATAGTCAATCATATCGCAGACTAAACGCTCCTTAATCTGAAGTTCGCCAGACATGAGCTTCTTCAAGCCTGTTGCTTTTAAGTCCATTCCAGCCTCGCGGAAATCGGGTGCAGGGTCGGAGTTGATGGGATAATGAAAGAACAATTCCTCTATCATTTGACCGAGACCGCCCTTGCCCTGTCCCTGCAAATTGGAAGCCACCTGCTCTTCATCGCTGACCAGCTCACGCAGCGAGTGGCCAATCAGTTTCTGACTGTATTCGAATATAGAGGCAATGCTTGTTTTATCGTAATCTAATTGTTTTGTATTCATATCTTTCAATGTTATTCTTGTTTTATGTGTGCATTTCAGAGGCCTGTAAGCGTTCACGGGTATTTAGCCGAGCCACTTCTTCCTTTTTCGGGTCACCATTCTGCGCTATCAAATAGCAGACATATCGCGTGAGCATGAAGTCTTGAACTTCGCGCTGAGCTCCTTTGGCCAAAGCTATCATTTTCGTGACCTCACGAAAATGGTCATCCACATTGACTCCCAATGTTTTACACGATTCCATAGCACGACCAATGGCTACCACGAAATTCTCCCATCGGGTATAGCCCAACACTTGTTGCAACTCACGTGCATACCATACTTCGATGGTGTTTCCCTCATCATCCTTGATGCTCTTCGCTATCATGTCGAAGGCCGACTTGTATTGATGTATTTTCTGTATGTCCATAGTTCCTATATATTTATAGGCACAAGCTGATTGAATACGTTTCTTTTCATAGTAGTTATTATTTTAATTCCCAGTATCCTGTCTTTTCTGAACCGACGCGGATAATGAGTCCTTTTGCCTTTAATGCTTCAATGTCTCGCAATATGGTACGTTTGGTCACACCAAGCCTCTCTGCCATCTGCGTAGTGGTCATGTTAGCATAATCCTTTACCAAGCTGATAATAGCATGTTGCCTATCGGTGACATCGGTGACATTCTTCTGTTTGTCACCGATGACATCTTGTTCCATAGACTTCCTAAACTGCCCAATCTCCTGCTGAAGATTTCGTATGTGCAAGTCGAACATAACACGACGGAACACGCTTATGTCGTCTTGCTCACGTGCATCAACTAAAGCCTGAATATACTCAGCCTTCTGCTCTTTCATCACTTTCATGGGAATGAGCTGATATTCAAACTGCAGATGGTTCATCAGCAAACGCGACATACGTCCATTGCCATCAGCCCACGGATGAATGGTGACAAGACGAAAATGAGCATCAAAGCTCAAAGCGTAAGCATCAATTACATCGCCTCTTTCCACCTTGCTTCGTTCTTCATTCAGCCATTCACAAAACTCTTTCAGCCTTGCTGGAACTTTCTGGAAATTAAGATACGACTTTCCTTCTGTTCCTGCCCTCACATTCAGCAATCGAAGGTCACCATTAGCAGAAGAATAATCACCGAGCACAGTTTTATAATTGCTACCGGTGTTTTTCATGACAATAGCAGCAAGAGACTTTAGCAAGTCAATAGTAATCGGTACATGATGTGTTGCTAAGATTCTGCTTTTCTCGTAGGCAGCCTTCAGGTCGAGGTTCATCATCTGTTCCTGCAATGTACGCCCTTTTGCCGTGATGCCCTCATCGAACAGCAACTGATTTTCTATCTCCGTCACCGTACTTCCTTCAATAGCTGTGGAATGGGTAATGATGGAGTACAGATAGAATTTATCATAGTCTATCTGTTCAGCAATGCCTAAAGACCGATATTCTTTCAGCACATCCAATAACTGATGTATGGCGTTCCTGCTCATATTTCGTTATTCTTTAGTCCCATCGGACATGTGACAGTCGGATATCTGCTGCCGCCCGTTGCCTTGTCTATATGCTGTATGCCTCGCTTCTTCAACTGGTGATATATGTAGTTGGCTGTATCTGAGTTCTGGGTGAACGCAATCAATTCTTCCGCAGGCCGATGCATACCTATCAACAAACGACATTTGCGAAAGATACGCTTGTCATTTTCATAGACATAATCGCCCGTGAGGGTGTCTATCTGTTCTACTACGAGATTCCATCCTCGCAGATTAAAATAGCCGACGCAAAAGTCCACACGCTTTACACCTACATTAGTAATGATGCCCTGTAGCCCTTCTGCGAATTTTGTTTCTATATTATCGTAGATTCTTGCCATAATTACATTCCTAAAACACTATTCTTCTTCTGTCCAAAGTAAATCGTCTACACTCACACCTAATATCTTTGATAATTGGATGAACATTTCTACATTGGGCTGGGCGGCATTGGTCACCCATTTTGATATAACAGCAGGGTCTTTGTCAAGGATTTCCGACAGTTGTTTGTTGGTCATTCCCTTTTCTGCAAGTACCACCTTCAGGCGATTAATTCGTTTACGTTCCATTCTGTAACTATATATTTGGCTACAAATTTAAACAAAAATTGCAAAAGGCAATGTTTGTTAAGCAAAAAAGTAGTAGTTGAGAATCAAAAAAATGTGTTTATATTCAATTCTTCCTGCCAATCCAACATTTCTCATACCAGTTTGTAGTTATCATCATTTCCTATAACATTGATATTCGTAAGAATAGAAAGTCCACTGAATAGTTCCATCATCAATCATTTCGGCTGACGTGAATGTCAATTCATTTCGGCTGAACTTCGGGTTGTTGAACGCGTGGCTGCTTACCTTCCGTGTTTACAACTGCGGACGTTTGGCATGCTCCTTCAGCTTATTTCCGGACGGCTGTCCACTATAAAATTGGAACAGCACCTGATGTTGAGGTCATGAAGCCAAGTTGCTTAAGCGTTTTGTCTGGCAAATGACAGCGACACATACGGGTGTGAGGATTATTCCATGGCCTTGGAATAATCATTCGGTGGTCATGGAATGATTGTTCCAAGGTCATGGAATAATCAAAGCAGTTGGGCGCGTGCCTTGTTTTCCTTATTTGCGGAGGGCAATAAAAATGAATGAAGTGGGCTTGTCAGGTATAGTTGGCGGTCGCTGTTCGTTGTCCTATCAAGCAAAGAAGGGGAGCTGAGGACTTGACATATATAGGCGACAATCTTAAATGCTACGTTGATAAGACTGGGTACGGCCACAGGCTACATCCCCCGGCGACGGGCGACAATATTAAATGCTATGTTGAAAAGACTGGGAACAGCCACAGGCTACATCCCCCGGCGACGGGCGACAATCTTAAATGCTACGTTGATAAGACTGGGAACAGCCACAGGCTACATCCCTCGGCGACGGGCAACAATATTAAATGCTATGTTAAAAAGACTGGGAACGGCCACAGGCAACATCCCCCGGCGACGGGCGACAATCTTAAATGCTATGTTGAAAAGACTGGGAACAGCCACACTTGTGTTTTGAGAAGAGTAATAATAACTCTACTTTCGGATGCTCAGTTTCCTAAGGTCGTGAGGTTATGAGGTTGTGAGGTTATGAGGTGTAGTATGTATTATTAGCATAATTAATGCTATCTTCACCTAACGACCTGATGACCTAACAACCTTATAACCTCATAACTTAACAACCTTACGACCTTATAACCTCATAACCTAACAACCTTATGACCTAACAACCTTATAACCTACCAAGTTGAGTACTTGCGAGACTTGAAAAAAAATACGGCCGGCCGAATGAGGCAATTAGCTTAAGTAAATTGCCTCATTCAGCCGGCCGTATTGGCTCATGCTGCTGGCTGAATTTTGGTCACAGCCAGACGACCTGTTATTTTTCTTTAATGATGCGCACTTCGAGCGCCCCTTGCGGGAAAGCTTTTCGGCAATGCAAATGGCACAGTTCGCTTAGCCGCTCGAAAAATATTGCGGGCATGAGGGCCCATAGTTCGCGGGCCATCGTCACCTTATCGAGAAGGCTTTCGGCATCGGCTACGCCCACATCGGCGGCCACATCGGCAAGGAACGATTTGTTCATCAGCACTTTGTGCGAATGGGTGTCGAGGTGGCCTTCGGCCAGTTTCACGGCTTTTCCTATCATGATGCCGAGTACTACACGTTGGAAACCCAGACGATAGGCTTGCTCCAACGTAGCCCCAATGAAATTTCCGTAATGTACAACGCGCAAATCAGGTTCTATGGCCAGCAACGCTTCTTCGCCACGTTTGCCCGAAGCCAAGCCTATGCTGTCGCGACCTATTGCTCGCGCCACTTGCAATTCGCGGCCTATGCTCTCAACAAACGCTTCGTTGGACAGTGGCATGACAATGCCCGATGTGCCGATGATGCTGATGCCATCGACCACGCCTACACGCTCGTTGAAAGTCCGCTTAGCCAATTCGCGCCCATTCTCTACGGAGATCGTTATCTCTACGTCGGCATCCGTGAGTGCACGCACCTCAGCCTCTATCATACGACGTGGCGTAGGATTGATTGCTGGCTCGCCTACCGGGATGCCCAGACCTGGCAATGTGACGCGTCCCACGCCTTCGCCTTGAAGGAAGCGAATGGAAGAGTAGCCCATCGAAGACTCATTCTCCGAACTCAGGGACTCTCCCCCCGCCCTCCCTGTTAGGGAGGGAGCAGAATGTTCTGTGTAGCAGTTTTCTCCATTTGCAAAGGTAACCGCTCCCTCCCTAACAGGGAGGGCGGGGGGAGAGTCCCTGAGGGCGGGGGGAGAGTCCAGCTGTGCAGGCATAGAGTCTTCCTGCTTAGAGTCTTGGAAGGCAGTGGAAAAGTCTGAGATTTGCCGAAGCTTCACCTTAGCGGTAATCCTGCAGCCTCGTGTCACATCAGGATCATCGCTGAAGTCCTTGATGACGGAAGCACATCCTGGTTCAACTGCATCAATGTCCACCAACACGTTCTCGCCGTCGGGCAAGTGTACCCACACCGCTTCTTCCTCATTGCCCAAGAGGGCAAGCAAGGCCGCTTTGACTGCTGCCGTGGCACATGTGCCTGTAGTGAACCCACTCTTCAGAGGAAAGAAGGCGGGAACAAAGCGCTCCACCATGCGACGCAGGCCATGAGGGCCGTCAACGAATTGAACATTGAGCGGTGAGAAATCCTCGACAGCTGAATGAACCTGTTTGAGAAGGGCTTCAAAAGAAGGCCTGCGGATAGCGATAACACGAATACCCAATGCTTGGGCGGCATTCTTCTTCTCAATGAAACCGCCTGATATGCCACTTTCTTTCAGCAAGAGCACATCGGGGTGCAGACGTCGCAGTTCTGCCTCCTCGTCTTCTCCTTCACGGTAGTAACAGAGCTGCACGTCCGTAGCTCCCTGTGCATGAGCAAGGGCTATGGAACTCTCGCGTGGAAGGATGCGATAGAGAAATTGACGATCAGCAGTCTCGAACGATTTCAAGCGTGCGATGCTTTGTACGCCCAGCGTGGAGAGAATACGCATGGGGCCATCGCCCCACTGGATATCCTCTACCCTATCCACCCATTCCACGGTCTGGTCCCGCTCGGGAAAGATGCGCTCATAGCGGACGAGGGGCAGCCTCAACATCAGGGCTACCTTCACCACCGTTGTATGCAAGCGCTCGGCAAATGGATGGGCGGCATCTATGAGCAAGCGAATATCATGCTCGCGACAGAACTGCTCCATTGCCGTTTCGTCCATGGCTCCATCGATGCGTACACCAAGCGACAGGACAAGTTCTTGCTCACCAGTCTTGGTGCTGTAGAAGAACGGTTTGCCCGCCTGTTCCAGCACTTCTGCAGCCTTGCGGCCTTCTGTGGTACCGCCGAAAATGAGAATCATAGCGAATTGAGTAGGGATGGAAGGAGTTGTGGGTGAACCAGAAAGGGTAATCTGTCTATTATTTCAGAAGTTTATAGAACACAGGTTGATAGTCCTCAGGCATCAGTTCGGGATGGAAGATGGCGATGAGGTCGGCCAGCAGTACGTCGGGCTGCACGGGAGCAAGTTCGTAGTAAGGAGTCTGCTTCATGTTGCAGTAGACAACATGCTTTTGACGGAAAGCACGGAAGAGTGCATTGCGGGGTTCGCTGGCCTTTAGGGCTTCATAGCTGAAGTCGCCGGGATAGCTGTTGAGGATGCGCCAGTAGTCGGCATTAGCCGCTTGTGCATAAAGCTGTTCGAACTCGATGTTTACGCCGCCCGTATTATCGTCCTTGATGACATAGTCGGCTCCGGCATCACGAAACAACTGCGCCAACGCGTTCTTGCCCCCAACGGCATACCAGTTGCCACCGTGCATCTCGCCGGAGAAGACGGTGGGAGTAGCCCTACTCGTGGCTTCCTCAGAGGTTTCCTCGGAGGCAGATGGATGGCACGTAGCGGCCACCTTTTCCTTCAATACGTTATACCTCTCCTCGATGCCTGCAAAGATACTGTCGGCCTCAGCTTCCTTGCCGAGGAAGAGGCCTACGAACTTAATCCACTCAGCCTGACCGAGGGGATGTAGCTCCTTGTAGCCAAGGTGCGGGATGAGGGTGATACCTGTCTCTTTGATGGCATCGTAGCCACCACGCTTGAAGGGAGAAATGAAGATGACCTCGGGCTGAGCCGCCAGAATGAGTTCTGTGTCGAAATTGCCCTCCATGCCGATTTTGACGATGCGGCCGTCCTCGACGCGCTTGCGCACTTCCTTATTAAAGAGGTTCTTTGTGCCCGTGATGCCACGCACTACGTCAAGCGCATCCAAGGCCGTGAAGTTGGAAAGCTGCAACATCGTCATCACGATGGTGCGGTCTACGGGAACTTGGATGGGGATGTAAAAAGACTCTCCCCCCGCCCTCTCTGGTCTTGAAGGGAGGGCAAGGGGAGAGTCTTTCGGTATCAGTGCAAAGTGGTAGCTCACCGGCATCCGATCCTCATCGGTCTGAGGGTCGGTGACATCCACCAAACGGATGCCATTGGCAAGTGTGCGTACCCTGAAGCCCTTGGCATAACGTAATTCAAGGGTGTCGACAACAAGCGTATCATCGACTACTGTTGTCTTTTTAGCAGCATTCCGGCACGAAGCCATCAACATGAAGCCTGACAGCATCAGAGATGCATATAGAAAGATCGTTATCTTCTTCATCTTTTATACATAAGCTTTGATTACAACAATTCAATCATTCGCATCGGATGTCTTTGCGAAACGCTTACGCCAATGACGGTTCAAGCGAGGGAACATCTTGCGAACGCGCAGGAGGTGGTGGGTGATACTGCCGCCTGCAATGATCAAGGTGACGCTCGTAATGACCAGCAACATACCGATGGCCAAGCGTAACGTGAGCACCTCATTGAAGATGAGGATGGCTATGGCTACTGCCGTCACTGGTTCCATGGCGCCGAGGATGGCCACGGGCGTACTGCCAATCTTATGGATGGCGGCACTGGTGCAGATGAGCGAAATAGCCGTAGGGAAAAGCGCCATCGAGAATGCCGACAGCCACAACCAAGGATTTGCCGAGAGAATGGAGAACGTCGCTAAACGGAAACGGAAGGCAAAGAGCAGCAGACCGAAGGCAATCACGTAGAGTGTAAGCTTCAGCGTGGGTATATCTTTCATCTGACCACGATTGACGGCGACCAGATAGATGGCATACGAGAGGGCTGAGAGAAACACCAACAGCAGACCATAGGGATTAAGCACCGCACCATCGTCGCCCCGATAGAGCAGGCCTATACCCGTCGTTGCCAACAGGATGCAGGCCACCGTCATCAGTCCTACGCGTTCGTGATAGACCGTGGCCATGATGATGGTAACGAGGATGGGATAAACAAAAAGTAGCGTCGAAGCGATGGCTGCACCAATATAGGTGTAGCTGACATAGAGCGTCAACGATGAGAAGGCCATGAGAATGCCTAAGATAGCCAACGGCACCACCTGTCCACGCCGTAGGCCGAAACCGCGACCACGAGCTATCATCATCACAGCCAGCATAGGCACCGCAAAGAAATATCGAAGGAAAAGGACACTGTAGGCATCGACACCTGCGCTGAGCAACGGTAATGCAAATAAGGGATTCAGACCGTAACTGGCAGCAGCTACAACACCGAGGGAATATCCTTTGAACGTATTGGTCATTTTGTTGGAATCTGTTTTTTAAATGTTATAATCTTATAGTACCTTAATCTTATAACCTTATATTAATATATTTTTTTAATTTTTCTTGAACAGCACGGCTGCAATGACGGGAGCACCCACAAGAGCTGTTACAGAGTTTACGGGCAGCGCACCTTCGAAGCCTGGCATACGGGCTATGAGGTTGCACAACAAGGCCAGCGCAGCGCCCGAAAGCAGCGTGGCTGGCATGAGTATTCGATGGTCGCTGGTGCGGAAAAGGGCACGAGCCAAATGCGGCACGGCCAAGCCGATGAACATGATAGGACCGCAGTAGGCCGTCACGATAGCCACGAGAATGCCCGAAGAGAGGATGACCAACGAGCGGGCTCGCTGAATATTCAGCCCAAGGTTCTTGGCATAAGCATCGCCCAGGAGCAGAAGGTTCATCGTCTTCACAAGCAACATACTCAGTGGCAAGAGAATAGCCATCACGACCACGAAAAGCACCATCTGGTCGCCCGAGACTCGGGAAAAGGAGCCGAGCCCCCAGACAACATAGGCCTTAATATCTTCCTCGTTGGAGAAGAACTTCAGCACACCGATGATAGCATTGGCCAAGTAACCAATCATCACACCGATGATGAGCAGGGTAACACCCGACTGCACACGCTGGGCTACCCATACAATCAGGCTCATCACCGCCAATGCGCCCACAATGGCGGCTATGCTCATGGCTACATCACCGAGATAACCCAAGCGACTCAGGGCAACACCTCCCAGCGAACCGGACATCAGCACCACCAATGCCACACCAAGGGATGCACCGTTGGAGATGCCAAGAACAGAGGGGCCTGCCAAGGGATTGCGGAAGACTGTCTGCATCTGCAGGCCACTGACAGCCACCCCTGCCCCTGCCATCAGCGCCGTCAATGCTTGAGGAACACGGGAACTCCAAATGATGTTGGCGAAGACGGATGCTCCATCGTCAGTTCCACTTATAGGAGGAGAGGACAGGATGCGAAGGACCTCGCCCATTGGAATCTTCACCGTGCCCAACAAAAGGTTAAGCACGAAGAAGACGGCAATCAGCGTCACAAGAAGGATGAAGGCAAGGGTACGTTTCATTCTGAAGCTTTTCTGAAGAGATGGGTGAAGTGCTTATTGTAGAGCTCGGAGAGGCCTGCACGGTTGTCGATGGCTTCGCCCACGACGAGCATGGTGGTCAGTGTGAGGTGGTTGTCGTGGACAATCTTGGCAAGGTCGCGCAGCACGCCGCGGTAGATGTGCTGGTCGGGCCAGGTAAGGTGGTAGCAGGCAGCTACGGGTGTGTCCTCGGGGTACTCCATCAGGAGCTCGCGCTGCACGTCGTCGACGATGGCTGCGCTGAGGAAGATGCACATGGTCGACTGCGAGCGGGCCAGCAGGTGGAGTTTCTCGCGATCGGGCATAGGCGTGCGCCCTTCGCCACGAGTGAGGATGATGGTCTGCGTGCGCTCGGGGATGGTGAACTGCGACCGCAGCTCGGCGGCAGCAGCCAGGAACGAGGAGATGCCGGGGGTGATGTGATAGCGCATGCCTTCCTTGTCGAAGAACGCCATCTGCTCCTGAATGGCGCCGAAGATGCAGGGGTCGCCGGTGTGGAGGCGCACGATGAGGTGGCCGCGGTCGTAGTGCTCTTTCATCAGCGCACATTGCTCCTCAAGGTTCATGTCGGCCGACGAACGCACGACGGCACCCGCCTTGTGGTACTCCGTCAGGGCCTTAGGCACAAGCGAGCCGGCATAGAGGATGAGGTCGGCATGCTCGAGGAAACGACGCCCGCGAACCGAGATGAGGTCGGGGTCGCCAGGCCCTGCGCCGACGATCTCAATAAAACCAGCAAGAGGAGCAGACTCTCCCCCCGCCCTCCCTGTTAGGGAGGGAGCG
>ODAI012218157.1_pt1 | contig 12936 bp, 9 predicted proteins | sample 1539321 | NCBI WGS metagenome assembly ODAI01 (sample SAMN02144231, study PRJEB22623) | gut metagenome | biome: sheep rumen | host: Ovis aries | place: New Zealand | reverse complement strand
GCAGTCAGATTGGCTTGATGGCGCAGACCATCACTCAGCGATGTGTACATCTGATGAGAGGTACGCATATACAGCATACCGCCGGTTTCCGTAAGAGACACAGTCCCGGCTCTGAAAGGAACGGTTGTATTTTCCCCGCATATGGAAGCTGCTCCCTGTCGAACCCATTCCCTGGAATATTTGACTATGCGTATGACCTCTTTTTCGTCATCTTCTTCGTCATTATTCTGGCCGAAGACCACAAAATAACTGTCTTCTCCTGCAAAAAAGCCGCCGAATTCTGAAAGTTCAAAAGGAATGATGTTTCTGGACAACAGGTTTCCTTCTTCAGAGAAATATTCCCTGGTCAAGACACCATCCGTATACTCGACCCTCAGTATCCGGCCCCCCTCATTGATCAGATAGGAGTACCTGGGAGCATACTGGACACTATAGTTTTGATTATTTCTGTTGCTGGAAACTGCAGGAGATTCCTCTCCGACCGTTACATCCGTCAGAATCTGACCCTTCCTGTCCTGAAACTGCAGTGCGTCTGCACAACCCTCAAAAATATTTTCACCGGCTTCAAAAACCCGATCCGGCAGAATCACGGTGCGCAGGTTTGTGCAGCCATAAAAGGCATACTCTCCGAGCACATCCAGACTTGCAGGAAGAGTAATCTCTGTCAGAGATGTTCCGAACGCAAAAGCATAGGAATCGATCACTTTTACGCTGTCAGGAATCGAAACCTGTGACATACCGGTACAGGAATAAAACGCTTTCGCGCCTATATGCTCCAGTTTCTGCGGAAGAATCACCTTCTCAAGGGCAGAATCTCTGTAAAAAGCATTCACCGGGAGCACAGTGATCCCTTTCCCCAATGCCACGGACTTGAGCCGCCTGCAGGAAGAAAAAACATTGCTCCCCAGAGTAACGACAGAATCAGGGACTGATACTTCTTCCAGCCCTGACATATATGCAAAAGCATAGTAACCTATAGTTGTAAGACCTTCCGGCAGGTCGATTGACGATGGACCAGGAACATTGTAGAAGGCTTGATCCCCAATAGAGAGGAGGCTTTGGGGCAATGCAATCTCCTTCATTTCGATGCAGTAATAAAATGCACATGTTCCTATACTCGTCACACCTTCCGGAATCGTAATTTCCTTCAGTCTTGTGCAGCTCTCAAATGCCGATCTGCCTATACTCGTCACTCCCTCCGGAATTGTAATATTTTCCAGGCTTGCGCAATAAATAAAAGCATATTTTCCGATAGTCGTCACGCCTTTTTTTATTACAACAGACTTAATGGAATCACTTGATGAATACCATGGTCCGCCGTTAGAGGTATAATCTTCCATTTTCCCTGTTCCGCTGATTGTGAGCACTCCCTGACTATCCAGCGTCCAGGTCAGATTCTCCCCGCAAGTTCCCGATTTCACAATATCCATCACGGCTTCTGTCGATACAGTTTCCTGATTCCCCTGCGCTGTCAGTGATTTCTCCTGCTCTTCTGCACTTTTCTCAGCGGTTTCATCAGGTGTTTTAACAGACTCATCAGCAGAAGCGGTATCTGCGTCTTCAGGCTCTTCCCCGTCTGTCTCCTTCTGTGAATCTTTCCGGGCATCCCCGGACATGGTCACTTCCCGGAATCCTGCCTCGCCGAACTGCATAATACCGGTATCCTCATCAAAGATATATGCGGATACTCCGATCACATACTCTTCACTTTCTGAAGCGCTGACAGATATTTCCGTGCCGGCGGTTTCATAAACGTCAATGCCGCTGCCTTTGACAATCACTGCATATCCCGAAGCGTCACTGCCCCCCTTCCAGGCAATGTCTATATTTCCGTTATTCAGTTCCGCGCTTTCGATCTCAACAGCACCGGGCACTGAACCTATGCTTTCCTGATAGAGGTTTACACCATCGTCGATCACCACACAGACAGGAATATCCCATGTGCCGTTCTCCGAAGGATCCTGATCTGTGTCCGCTTCAGATTCAGCATCAAGATCAAGCGTCTCATAATAAAAGCCGCTCTGCTCATCCCGGCCTAAAATTCCGGAATACAGAGGCTGCCCTGAACTTTCTGTCAGCTCTGTCACACCCGGATAGATACTGTAATTAAGCAGGATCTCTTCTGTCGAATTATAAACGATCGAGATATGGTCCCCATTCTTCCAGACCCTCACCTTTTCCTGGAAGGCACGGATCTGTTCCGGAGTAAGTTCCGTTTCTGCTTCCGAAGCCGGATCTTCTGCTCCAGCCATATCATCAGATACCGGCATATCCTCCATATCATCAGCATATGTCTCTGACTCCGGGCTGCTTTGGGGTTCGTCAGATAGACTGCCTTGGGTTTCCTGCGATTCGGATGATCCTGTATCGGCATAGTCATCCTGTGTGTCTCCTGCGTCAGAATCCTCCTTTGAGAACTCTTCTTCCTGCCATTCCCCTTCCTCAGCTGTCCCGTTCTGTGAATCCCCGGACCATTCCTCAGAGACATCAGCATCATCTGCAGCAGGTTGATCGTCATCATGGGATTCAGACATGCCTTCGATCACATCCTCTCTTTCTTCCTCTCCAATAGGCGATGTCTCTGCCGTGTCTTCATTTCCATCTGTTTCCGCATTTTCAGTTTCCACGGCCTCCGCTGCAAACACAGACATCATACTTACAGCAGGTGCCTGCAGAAGCCCTGCCGCAAGTATCAACGCAAGAATGCATGCTAAAAATTGTCTGGCTCTTCCCATAATGCATTTACCCCTTTCTGCTAAAAAAATATAAGTAATCTGGATATATACAAGTTACATTATATCAAACCATAAACTGACCCGGTATCAGCCATTCCCACGTTTCCATTTAAAAAGCATTACAAAAAGCGCACATAGACCACACCGGAACAGTTGATCCGGTTCGTCCATATGCGCTGTTATTTTCACTGTTTCCTTGTGTCTTCCGTCATTAAAAACGCACTTTCTGCCGTCACGGCTGTCCCTGCTGCAGTCCTTCAAGTGCATCAAGTGCCTCCTGAGTGGCTTTGCTCACCCTGTTAAAGGCTCCCTGCGCTTCAAAGGCGGCAAACACTCTGTCGGCCAAAGCATCGTAATCTTCTGCTGCCATCTCATCCGCGGGCTTGTCCTGGCGCAGATAGTGGTCGCCGAAGGCCTCCTGCAGAGCAAGATCCCATTCCGATTCCTCTGCCGTCACGCAGATTATGACATTGCGGTTTCTTCTTTTGTATCGTTCTGTAATCTCCTGCATACAGCGAACAAACTCCGAAGCAGAAACTCCTTCCTGCTCCGAGAAAAACATGACCGGATAATACTCTGTATATGTTTTGGCGCCGTTAGTCTCTACCTCCTCGCCGGCCGGAATGACATATTCCTTTCCCGCTGCTCTCCTTCTGAAGGCAAGCATGCTGTGCAGGTTATCATAAGACTCCGTGCCTGTATAAAAATTTCCCTCTATACCATCAATGGTGACCCTGCCGAATTCGGCATATTTCTGCTCGGCGAAATGCATGACATTTCCCTTTTCATCTGCCAAAGTGATATTGACCTGGCTGCTCCGGTCATTGCCGGCAGGCAGATTGAGATCCTCGCCGAGTACCATGTCATGGGCTCCGGTCCTTACCATGATCTCATTCAGCCCCTCATTGGAAGCACCCATATTGACCACCTTGATTCCCTGAATGCGAGCATCATATGCCCCCGCATGCAGAAAAACAGGCCTGAGCTGAGCAAAGTATGTCTCATCGATTTTATGATCCAGAGATGACGGGAGCGTTCCGTACTGATTTCCAACCATCTCCTCGTCTCCCCAGCAGACGAAGCCTACCGGGCCTTTTGCAAGCTCTTCTGTAAGCGATGCGTAAATTTCTTCTATAGCGCCCTTGCGCTGTCCATTCTCCGCTTCGACCCTGGCTGCAATCTGTAGATTCTCTTCCGCCCTTACTGCTCTCTGCTTCCTCTCTTGCACATACATCACAACCAGCAGACAAAAGAGAACAACTACACCTGCCGCGCAAAAATAATTCAACCTGTTCTTTGGCATAGCCGGCTCCTACTCCTTTTCAACTTTTATTGAAAGCTCTTTCCTGTCATGCATTCCAATGATCCTGATCAGCCTCATTCATCAATAGCATTGATCCGCCTGAGCGTATCAAGAATCTCTCTCACATCGGCTGCAATCGTCTCACAGGGCGCATCATATCTGGCACACATGGCATCGACGATCTGATCCTCCGTGGTCTCTGTCTTCAGCTGATCCACTATGAAGGCAGCTGTCTTATTGCTGCGCACGATTCCGCTGAAGGCATCCCCGCCGATCGCGATCAGAAACTGGGTATCCTCAATGTTCTGCGTAATAAAATCGGGTTTGAGCTTCATATCTGTTTTCTCCTCTCAGGATTTGTGCAGGCCATCAATCTTTGGCAAGGTATCTCCGGCAGGGTTGTCCCCTGTTCCAGGCACTGACCGCTGTGCACAACAAGTACGATATAAAAAGAAACTGCCATCCATTTCGAATGACAGTACAAAACGGACCACCTGTATTGACTTCCTGAAATGATTGTATGCTGGAATATATAAACATCTATGATTATCAGACGTTAACAACCATTCTATCATAGGGGAAAAACTTTGCAAAGGGACTATTCGATGGCTTTTTTGCAAGTTTTTTCAGCATATTACATCAAGTGCAGACTGATCGGGACTCGACCCCGGTAGTTTCTCTCCCCTCCGAATCAGCCTTTTCATCATTGTGATAAACAGCAACTCTCTCAACTCGCGGCAATGTCGGATGGATGTTAAGCCCCCGATGCCTTCCAATGGGAATTTTGAAAGCGTAAGCTGCAGAAATAATATAGTCACAGCGTTGTTCAGCAAATAACCGGGTGACATCCTCGTCACTGATTCTTTCCAATTGCCAGGGGACATGATACTGCTTTGCCAACATTATGACGGTATGACTCAGCCGTTTATTTCCGCAAGCAAAAACTTTCAGCACTTGAACATCATCCTGAGCAAGAAGAGCTGCAAGACAGTTCGAGTAATAGTCATATCCGCAGTACGCGATCCGAAGCATTTTGAGCTACTCTCCCCCCCATAATGAATGTAGACACAAAACACCCATCAAGGGGCATGAACAAGTATGGTGTCTGTTCTATATGTATAGTAATGATCCTTCAGCAGAAATCGCCCTGTTCATCCTCCTGTCTCATTTGCAGCCGGGAATCCCGGACACCAGCCTTTTTTCTGAGAGAATAGAGGATCCTGTCTTTTTTATCTTCTCCGCAGTAATATTCCTGAGTCGGACATTTGGAAAAGGGTGTGCATTCCGGAAGAAAAATGCAGTTTCTGCATTTCGGGCGGATATCGTCTGCACTGTTTCCCGTGTTCCGGAAGCTGTTAAGTATATCAGGCCGGGTCGTCCCCTGGAAGATATTGCCATAGGATGTTCCGGGCTCACAATGTTCGCAGGTGTACAGTTCCCCGGAGGGTGTGATGACAGCATATCCGGACGGGCGGTCCGCCATGCAGTAATTCAACTTGAACCGATTCAGATTGGCGGTTCCTGTGGAACGGAATCCGGCTCGCTCGATGAGTTCTCTCGAATCAAAGATTCTTTGCTGCAGTCGAAGTGAATTCGCCTTCTTTCTGGATTCATTCAGCGGTGCCAGATAGACCAAAATGTTATTCTTATCATGGATCATCTTTTCCAGATCGGAAATAAATACCGGGATCTGGTCCATGTTTTCTTCATCCACATTGCATCGGATCGAGACTGCGATTCCAGCCCGGGCAAGCTTTTCAGCACTCTTGATGACTCTTTTATATGTGTCTTCGTATCGATAATAGTTTTTCCGCAGTATATATTCCGGCTCGGCACAGTCCATTGAAATCTGGATCTTTTTGAGATGCCAGTCTCCGGACATCTTGCTGAGAATCTCATCGGTGATCAGGCTTCCGTTTGTAATGATCGAAGACCTGTACTCGATTCCGTTCTCCCGCATGGCACTGCAGACTGCATCGATCACATCCGGCCGAAGAAGCGGCTCACCGCCAAACCATTTGAGATGGAGCTCTGTGTTCTTCCTTCTGGTCGCCAGGATAAAGGCAATCGTTCTGTCCAAAGTTTCCGGACTCATCGGCACCTGTTGACGGCCTTCTTCATAACAATAGACACAGCGCGCATTACAGCCTAAGGTCGGCAGGATCATGTACCCGTCATACCCTTTTTTTCGGGCGCGAATCCGCAGCAGGCTCAGAACACTCAGATAGGATTCCGTCTCATCCTTCTGCTCCGGAACAAGAAAGGATTCCTCAGCAAGCTTGCGCAGGACAGGGCTGTCACTGACCTCATCAAAAGAAAAACGGGCATTCAGGGTATCTTCTGACATATAAATCCCTGTCCCGTCTTCTCCGTAGTCCGGCCCGTATCCCGACCGCAGCACAGGGCGAATCTTCAGTTCCTCCCCGGCTTGCAGACACTGCCTGGTAAAAGTATGATATAAAAAAAAACTGCCGTCCATCTCGAATGGCAGTACAAACCGGGACCACCTGTATCGACTTCCTGAAACCATAGCGTGCTTTTTCAGGATAATATCAACCGAATGGTCCCGACACCAAACTTCTCTCACAAAACTCACCTCAGCCGAAAAAATATAGAATTCGCTCTTTCATCGCATCTTACGATGCCTCTTCAGCTTTCAGGTCTTTAGAAACTCCGCGGCAAACATCATCTGCCCGGCCTTGATAAGTGCGGCCATGGGCAGGCGCGCACAAAACGGCTTCTTGCTCATGTCCGAACACTCGTCAAGGCCTCATAAGCGTTCGTGCGGGCACGACGCTGCCCCCGGCTTTTTCTCTCTGTTTATCCTTCTTCCGAAATGCAAATTTCAGGTGTAGTAATGTCGTCAGTAGTACAAGATGTCAAAACAACATCCTCAGCCTCTTCTATTTCCATGACCGGTTTCTCATACTCTGTTTTCATTTCCCATGATCTCCTTCATACAATTATACTGAATCACTATGTATTCTGTAAACCGTACATTTTCCATCTCGAATCCGTTTTTAACATGTATAAACATCTGTGGTTCTTAGATGATAAAAATCATTCTATCACGCGGAAAAAACTTTGCAAAGAGACTATTGAATGGTTTGCTGCTGACGAGTTTTCCAAAGGCAGCAACGGTCACATAACCGAAATGTTTATAATCTTCAAGCTTTTTCCTTATCCGCATCCTTTAAAGCATTTAATTCTGCCTTGAGTTTTCCGCTTTTCAATGCCCGGAATGAACGGTAAAAAGGCAGGAAGGGGAGAAAGATTTTGTGTTTATAAAAGAAGGGATACAGGCCCGCATAAATATCATAGTACTTGTCCTTCTTGCTGACAGGAACAAAGAAGCGGCTCAAAGCATAATGCGTCTTGCCCCAGCCTTTCTTGCTCATCTCGTTCTCTACCTTGTGCTGTATAGTGCCAAAGGTACCGGAAGACAGGATGTAATCCAGCATCTCCCGGTCTGACTCTGTCAGTTCTTTACCGCCAAAAAGGTGAAGTGAAAGGGAACGGTTCTGCTTCTCAAAATCTGCAATCCCCAGCTTACCGACTTCACTGGCAACATACTCCTCGTCTAACGTCATGTGGTTCAAATACACCCAGGTATCCAGAAGTGAACGAAGGCCTGTCCCTCCGCCTGCAAAATGCTTGTACTCATGGGCAAGGAAATAGATATAAAAATCCTCTGATGAGAAGCTGCGTTCATACCCGGTTCCATGAAGCAGCCGTTTCTCAACATTCTTATAGTACTTGTACAGCTTCTCATCATGACGAAGATCGAACAGTGCCCGGTGCATCTCAAAGTAAAGACAGGGAGCCTTCTTATAAGCATCATGATTTTCGTACCCGAAGCTTTTTGATGAAAAGCCGAGTTTTTCCATGATGGCCTTTACATCCCCGGCTCGGGATTCGTCAAAGAGAATGTCATGATCGGAAAATTCCCGCATGCCGTATTTGGGATACATTTCCTTCAGAAGGGCTCCCTTCAAAGGCATGTACCAGATATGAGCATGCTCCAGATTCTGCTTTATCTCCCCCCATGCTTTCTCAAAGATCGCGGTTTTCCTCATAGCAGTGGCTATGGCATTTGCTGACCGTTTATCTTTGAACCCGACCCTCTCCAGGGCGAAAGCTATAGCGGCTGTGATCATATGATGTGAGGCAAGCGAATACACCTCATCCAGATCCATGGCGGAAACCCGCTCACTCTCCGGCACTATCCGGTTCACCTCACATGAAGCAAGATAAATCACATCGTCTGCTGTGCTCATTCTCTTATTCCCCGCTTCCTATGGAATTCTATTATTGCACATTCACTTCATTTCCATAGGCATTGTAGTAAGTGTCTGTACGGTTGCCCCCTGCGTCATATGCAGATTCCATAGAGGCATAACCTTTTTTGTTAGTATAAAGATTCCCATATGCATCCAGCCACTCGGTCAGGATCTGGCGGCCGCGTGCATCGTACTCATACCGCTGTGTTGCGAAGCCTTTAGGTCCCGCAGTGATGTTGTCGTTACTGTCATAATAAGAAGTTTCAATCAGTTTATTATTCTCATTATATGTCTTGCGGATTTCTGCATAGGCATAGTTGACTTTCTTGTTCTTTTTGCTGATCACGTGAGGATCCCCATCTGTATCCAGATAGGTCTCGGAAATCATGTTTCCTTTTTCGTCATACTCATTGAGGACAGTAGCTACGCCGGTGGTAATGGCCGCAGGGTCTCCATCAGTGTCAAGGTAATCGGTACGGGTGACCTTTTTCCTGTCATTATATGTCTTGCGGACGGCGGCATTTCCGGCCTTCAGGCTAACGGGATTTTCGTTTGCATCATAGTAAGACTCAAGTACCATATTCCCGTGATCATCATATTCATTTTTGACTATCGAGCAGCCTGTTTTGATAGTAACAGCATTTCCGCCGGTGCCATAGTAGGCAGTATAGATGACTTTTTTGTTGAGATTGTATTCTTTGTAAACGCTGTGGGCGCCGTTTGAAAGAGATACCGGGTTGTCGTAAGCATCAAAGTATGCCTGACGCGCGACATTGCCGTAATCATCATATTCCTTTGTGGTGACGGCATATCCATCTATAACCATCGGATCTCCGTCCTCATCACAGAAAGTCTCTTTCACCGGCTGTTCAATATCATTGTACTCATAACGGATAAAAGCATATCCCTTCTTTGCATTGAGAACGAGGTTACCCTCTGCATCATAGTTTTTGGTTACAGTCACATTGCCTTCTTCGTCATATTCTTTTTCAATGACAGCAGCCCCTTTTATAGCACGGGGTTCATCGTTCTCGTCAAAGAATGCCTTGCGGATCTCCCTTCCGTTTTCATCATACTCGTGTGTCACTTTTGCGTAGCCCTTATCAGGGGCAGCAACCGTCTCACCGTTCGGGCCTGCAAATCGTTCCTCGACAACGCGTCCCGCATCATCATACGTTTTCTCGATACTGCTGTAACCTGTCTGAACAGACGCTTCCGCACTTTCTTCGTCTGTGGATCCCTCCGATGCAACGGAAACACCCGCACCAATGGATGCCTCTTTGCCATCTGCATCCAGATACTTTGTCTCGGTCACCTTTCCGTTCTGATCATATGTTTTTTCCACGACAGCATATCCGAGAGATTCTGCAGTTGCAGGTGTACCGGTTGTGTCCAGATAGGTTGTCTTCGTACAATGCAGTGCATCATCATACTCATACAGGATACCTGCATATCCTTTTGCACACAGGACAGGCTGATGATTTTCATCAAAATACCTCTCCTCCGATTTTTTCCCGCTCTCAAGATAGGCATATTCTACAGAGGCATAGCCTACCGAAGGTTTTACAGCAGGTTTTCCCTCCGCATCCTGGTATTGCTCTGTAAGTATCTTTTTGGCATCATTGTAGGTCCGTGCTTTCTGGATCACACCGTCCCTGCCGGCAGCTTTTTCATCCTTTTCATTGTAGTAGGTTTCAAGAATGATATTTCCGTTCTCATCGTAACTGCGTGTAACCTTCGCATACCCTTTGGAGGAAAGCATAGGCTCGCCGTCTGCATCATAATAAGATTCCTCGGTGATCCTATTATTCTCATCGTATTTATCCTCTACTGCAACATAGTAGTCCAGCAGATAGAAGGGTTTCTTGTCCGCATCAAAGAAAGCCCGGCGGATAATATTACCCTTTTCATCATATTCCTTCTCGACAAAGCAGTAACCCAGCCTCTGATTGATCGTCGAGTTGTTCTCCGGATCGCGGTATTCCTCTTTGACGACCTGCCGGAGCTTGTTGTAGGTGCGCTTGATGATAGCGACACCTTCTTTGTTTTCCTCATATTCACCGCTCAGGCCGACATACTTGCACTTCTTGTCATTACCGGCATCGTCATACTCATGGTCTACTCCGGCGTAGCCTTTTTTCATAATCGTGAGGTTTCCCTCTGTATCATAATATCTCTCCGAGAGACGGTGCTTCTCTGTGTCATAAGTGAAGACCGCTCTGTGATATCCGTTTGAGCACATGATCGGCTGGTCTTCTTCATCGAAATAGCTCTGCTCTGCAACATTGCCGAATTCATCGTATTCATAACGAATACCGGCATATTCCTGCCCGTTCTTCGAGACAATCTCGCCTTTGGCATCATAATAAGTCTCGTCAATTTTTTTCTTATTCTCATCATATTGCATGGCAACGCTGGCGTAGCCGAGCTTGTCCACTACAACCGGCTTGTCCTGGATATCATAATAGGACGTTCTGATCTTATTTCCGTTAAGATCATATTCATTGCGCATAATTGCATACCCGGCCTCACATGTCACAAGCCGTCCATCAGAAGCGATATACCGCTCATCCACGACATGCCGCATGTTATCCATGGTAGAAACGATCTGGGTATATTCCTTGCCGGAGCCCTCTGACAGAACGGGGTCCGCTACCTCCGCCGGTTCTCCTATAGAATCAGTATTTGCCGCAATGACCTGGTCCAATGGACTTGCAGACTCTGTGACAATTACGCCTTCCATCTTCGGCGCAGGGGCGGTCTTACGTCCGATCACACCGCCGATTAAAGCTGCGGCCAATGCAAGTATGATCCCACAAGCCAAAAGACGTGTATTGGTATTGACCATCGAGGATTTCCTGTTCTCGCCTTCCACTCCTTTTTCCTTTCTCATCTATAGCGACAGTTTATCCACACTATCACTGATTCCCTTCAACAACGCGGTCCACATATCGGCAGGCTCCGACAACAGTTTTCACTTCTTCAAGAGTCATCAAACCATTTCCTGAGCTTTCCGGGCTGTTCGCTGTCACTTCAACGATCAGATAATCGCACTTACTCTTTGCTTCCTTTAATAGATTGACCTGCTCAGGGCCAAAAGGGTTGAATGTTCCGCTTATGCGTCCCACTCTCACTCTCTGGGTATTGTCCTTACGTCCGGAACTCTCTTTATAGTGATAGCTGTGAACACCGTATTCGTGCGGATCATTATGATAGCGTTCCAATACGCCCTTAAACACCTCTTCATACTGAGGGATATACCTCGTTTCCCGGTTGACCATATGAAGATAAATCTCCCCTGACAGCCCCGACATCAGCGAGATATCATTCTTTCCGCCGTAGAATTTCGATCCCTTAAACGAAGAAGGAGAAACATCCAGGATCCGATTAGGGCTTCCCGACATCTCCAATTCGATGTTCACGGATTCGATCAGGCGGATGACCCCCGCTTTTGCAGCGGCGTAAACCGAGGCACAGGGTGAGCTCATCCATCCGGCAATTGACCCCATGACCGCTGTGTAAAATGTACGGGATGACCGGATCTTGTCATAAAACATCCGGATGATCTTAATTGTCGACACCGTATCGATTGTAAATGTTTTATCTATTTCCGCAATATGGTGGAACTCAAAATCCGCAATGCGGCCGATGCCTGCTGTAATCACCATCACTTCTACGTTTTCATCCTCTGCCAGTCTCCGGAATAAATCCTCGTCAAAATAGAGCAGATTAGTATATGTATAATGATATGCCTCACGACCGGAGCCAAGTTCCTCTTCATTTGGCGCTACGACATCCACTATTTCCACAAAATATCCGTTCTTGATGAGTTCGACACTGACAGCAAGGCCCATGCCATTACTTCCGCCTACTACGACTGCCTTTTTCACTATTCTCCTCCCCGGTTGAATCATTGACCCAACACTATAACATTCCGGCCATCATAATACTCAGCCACCGTCTCGCTTATAAGCTGTACTGTCTTCTTTGCGAGATGTGCATCCGATAAGTACTTTCCTTCTCTGACAGATCGGACAAAAGTTACCAGTTCAAACCGGATTCCTTCCCCTTCCAGCTGATAGAAGTATCTTGCATTCTTAGCAGGATCCTCATAACGAATTTCAAAATAGTCGGTCTTCCACCACGGTGCCGGGACATAAATGTACCCCTTGGTACCGGATACGATCAAATCACCTTCCGCTTTAACTCCGTTTCCAAGCTTAATGTTGGCCGTTGCCGAAGGGTAGATAAAGCTCATCTCCAAAAAAGCATCCGTTTCCGGCCTCTGAGCGTCTTTGCTGCAGATAAATCGAACATCCTTATAGCCTGTTCCAAGCAGCTGGAATACCGGAAGCATTGCAATCGGCCCCCAGGAGTCTATAGTATTCCAGTGATAACGAAAGTCTCCGCTGTCTTTTCCTTCGGCAAGGCTGGTGCAGGTAGCATCAATTGATATGACCTTCCCTATTTTTCCGGATTTTACCAGAAGACGCAGACGGTTATAGGCGGTGGAGTAAGCAGTCTTGATTGCTTCCATAAAGATCAACTGCTTTTCTTCCGCCAGGCCGATCAGTTCTTTGCATTGCCTGCCATTCAGTGCTGCGGGCGATTTGCAAAG
>ODAI010579105.1_pt1 | contig 12936 bp, 5 predicted proteins | sample 1539321 | NCBI WGS metagenome assembly ODAI01 (sample SAMN02144231, study PRJEB22623) | gut metagenome | biome: sheep rumen | host: Ovis aries | place: New Zealand | reverse complement strand
GTCGTTCTGGGGCACGCCGGTAACGATGTTGTCGTGGGTCAGCGTCCAGTGCTCGCCGATGTAGCTGTTCTCCACCCAGATGTTGTAGTTGGCGTCGGTGAAGCGGTAGTGCGTGACGGCGTTCTGGGTAAAGATGCTGGGGTGCGGCTTGCGGTCATTATGCATGATGTCGCGCTGGTCGTTGACGATGTTCTGTATGGCCACCGTCGAGGATATCATCTCGCGCGAGGTACCGAAGTGGTAGAACTCGCCGCCCTGCAACGGCACGATGGCTACAGTGAGCTGGCGCAGTTCGGGGTCGTCGATGGTGGGATGGGTGCCTAACGAGCAGCCGAACTCCGAGTAGAGGTCGTATTCTTTTAGGTGGTGGGTGGTGGGTGATGGGTGTTGGGGGGCGGCGGCCATGCTGCGCTTTTCAAGCAGGCGGACGGCACGGTCGCTCAGCAGCCAGATGCCGATGTCGGTCAGGTAGAAGTGGTCGTGCAGCAGGTTGCTCAGCTGCTCGGTGCTGGGTTTCTGTAACATCTGTTTCAGCACCCCCGGGGTACGTCGGTCGCTGACGAAGACGCCGTGGTTCTTGGCTATCGAGGCGTCGAGCCACAGCCCGTAGCACACGACATCGGCATCGGGTATCGGTCCGATGCGCTCGGCAGCACGTATGTAGACGTCGCCACTGACAATCATGGTGGTCAGCCGCTGCGGTGCCTGCTCCATCATGCGCTCGTAGAGTGGCAGCTGCAAGTCGAGCAACGACTGCGACAGCCGCTGGCCCCGCTCCCATCGGAAGACGGGGATGGGGGTGAGTATCTTGCCGCTGACGGCATAGGCGGGCAACCGCTTGCTCTGTCCGCCGGCGTGCAGCACGATGCAGCGCTCGCCGCCCAGCCACTGGCGTGACTGCTGCAGCAGCCATACCGTGCCGCCACCCGACCCGAGACGGTGTCCCTTTGGGTCGGAGGAGCAGAAATACTCGTCGCGTGGAAGTCCTGTCACGTCGTGGAAACAGTCGACAAGATTGGGGGGAAGTGAAAGCAGCTTTTTCATATAAATGAGAAATGAGGAATGAGAAATTACAAATGACAAATGAGATATGGCTCGTCCCCAAAAGGTTGTCCTAGTTGTACAGGTTGTCTGACATCCATCATTCGCATAATTCGCATTAACTCGTTGTTTTCTTGATAGTTCGTAATCCGCGGACTATTTGTCTGCACGACGGCGGCGGTAGGCCGACCAGCCGAGCAACAGCAGGACGGCAAGCAGCGCCACGTAGGCAGCATAGGCCACCGTCTCGGTCTGCTTGATGCTCTCGGGCTTGAAGGTCAGCACCACCTCGTGGCGGCCGGGCTTCACCTGAAGGGCACGCAGCACGTAGTTGACGCGGCCCAACGGCTGTTCCACGCCGTCGACGGTGGCCTTCCACCCGGGATAGTAAATCTCGCTGAAGACGACCACGCCACCCTTGCCGGTCTCCACGTCGTAGGTCAGCTCGTTAGGCTCGTAAGCCTTGATGGTCACGCGGCTCACGGTGTCCTGCTCGACGGTCTGGCCTAACTGCGACTCGAAGCGGCGGTCGGCCACGGCCTCGTGGCGCAAGGGCAGGCGGCCCAGCATGTCAAGCTCCTGGTTGGCATTGTCGACGTAGTGCAGCTTGTCTATCAGCCAGGCGTTGCCGTAGGTATAGGGGTTCTCCAGGGGCACGCTCTGTCCACCCTGCAGGGGCAGTATGAAGTACTTCGTGTTGAGCATGTTCAGCACGGGGTAGACGGAGTCGCCCTTCACCTGCGTCATGTCGCCGGCGGCACCGCTCACGGCAGCCATCACACCGGACATCTCCTTGGTGAGGTAGGCGTCAATCAGCTCCTGGTAGCGGCGCAGCTTGGCAGCATGGTAGCCGCCGATGCTCTTCAGGTAGTACGACGTCTCGTTCTCGTTGAACGTCGACGTGGCCAGATTCAGCGTGCGGAAGTCGAGCGACTGGTCCTGCAGGATATGGTCGATGGCGGGCGTCTTGTCGATGGGTGCCTCACGGACACTCTGCGAGACGAACATGCCGTCGTTCAGATAGCGCTTGTTGACCTGCCACATGTCGACGAGGCAGAGCAGCGTCATGGCTGCGGCCATCCACGTGGCCTTCAGCTTGCCATAACGGAAGAGCAGCAACAGCACCGTGCCGGCCACGACAATCCAGAACGACCGCCAGCAGTCGGCAGTGAACACGGCGACGCGCATGTCGGTCAGGTTCTGGGTCAGCGGGGCGATATACTCTTGCGGAAGCTGGCTCAGGGCCTGCATCTCGTTATAGCTGATAAAGTCGGAGAAGAACACCTTCGGCATCAGGGCAAACAGCAGGCACACGCCACCGGTGAGGGCGAAGGCGATGCAGAGGGCGGCGTTGGGCGTGAGGAACTTGCCGACAGCACCGGCCGACTTGCCCGGCGCAGCGCCGACGGCAGCCGTGTCGAGCCACTGCTTCAGAGCCAGCATGGCGAGCAGGGGTATGGTAAACTCGGCAATGACCAGTATGGAGGCCACCGTGCGGAACTTGGAGTACATGGGGACATAGTCGATGAAGAAGTCGGTCAGCGGCATGAAGTTACGTCCCCACGACAGCAGCACCGACAGGATGGTGACGGCCAGCAAGGCCCACTTCATGGGTCCCTTTACGATAAGCAGTCCCAACACGAAGAGCATCAGCACGAAGGCGCCCACATAGACGGGGCCGGCCGTCATGGGCTGATTGCCCCAGTACTGGCCCATCTGCTGGTAGATGCCGGCAAACTGGTAGTCGGCCTTGGCCATAGCCGTCTTGCTGTCGGCCAGCGGTGCCGACGCGCCGCCCTTTGCGTTGGGCACGAGCAGCGTCCACGTCTCGTCCAAGCCGTAGCTCCACTGCGTGATGTAGTCGCGGTCCAGTCCGGTAGCCGACTGGTTGCTGCCGTCGCCCTTGACCAGCTCGCTCTTGCCGCGCATGGACTCCTGACCGTACTGCCACGTGTGGTAGAGGTTCGAGAGGTTCAGCGCTATGCCTATAGCCGCACCGGCCAGACACACGGCAGTAGCCTTCAGCAAATGCTGGTAGCGCTGACGGCGCAGGGCGTCGACGGCAAAGGCGATGACCATGGCCAGGATGACAAACAGGTAGTAGTAGGTCATCTGCACGTGGTTGGCCAGTATCTCCAGCGCCGAGAAGAAGGCCGTGACGACCAGTCCCCACAGGTACTTGCCCCGATAGGCCAGCACCACACCGCCAATCATGGGCGGCAGGTAGGCCAGGGCCATGACCTTCCAGATGTGGCCGGCGGCAATGATGATGAAGAAGTAGCTCGAGAAGGCCCACACCACCGAACCGAGCATGGCCAGATACCAGCGGAAGTCGAAGGCACGCAGCAGCAGGTAGAAGCCTAACAGGTAGGCAAAGACGTACCACACGTTCTCGGGCAGCCACAGGTGATAGGCCGCCTCGGCCTTGCTGAGCATGTTGGTACTGCTGTACGACGGTGCCGTCTGGTAGGTAGGCATACCGCTGAACAGCGCATTGGTCCATCGCGTCACCTCGCCCGTCCGCTGGTAGTACTCCGAGGCTTCCTGACCTGCGCCACGGCCGGCCGAGGAGTCGTGCCGGTAGAGTATGCGTCCCTCGATGTCGGCTGGGAAGAAATAGGCAAACGATACTACTGCGAACAGGATGACCACCAGGATGTCAGGCAGCCACGTCTTCAAACTTTTCATCATATCTACTGTTGTTTTTATTCGTTTTACGTGCCAAGATACTACTTTGACCCTTTTTGCCTGCAAAGGTACGAATAAGCGAGAACAATACAAAATAAAAAACTGTTTTATTTTTATTGTCAAGCGAAAGTGCCTTCGAGCGTAAGCTCAAAGGTACAAAATAGTTCATAGTTCAAAGTTCATAGTTTAAGGTTTTTTATTGCAAAACTGTTAAATATCGTTTAATGTTCAAGCTAATTGCTAACTTTCAGCCATTAACTTTGAACTATTTCGTATCTTTGTAGGCAAATATACTGAAGATTATGGCACTGAATCTGGACAAGAACCTCAAATTGTACTACTCCATCAAGGAAGTGGCCGAGATGTTCGGCGTTAACGAGAGCACGCTCCGCTACTGGGAGCAGGAGTTTCCGTATCTGAAGCCGAAGACCAGCGGCCCGGCCAAGATACGGCAGTATCAGGAAAAGGACATTGAGCAGATCAAGCTGATACATAACCTGGTGAAGGTGCGCGGCTTCAAGCTCGCCGCCGCCAAGAAAATCATCAACTCGAACCGCAACGGAGCCGACCGCAAGGCTGAGGTGCTGAGCCGCCTCATCTCCGTGCGCGACGACCTGCAGGCTCTGAAGCGACAGCTGGACTACCTGGAGTAGTCGCCACACCCGACATCCGACACCATCTGACATTTATTCAACACTCATGAGTGGACTACTCATCCTCGTGAGTAGCCTCCTCAGCTCCATGAGTAGCCTTCTCATCATCGTAAGTAGCCCACTCAGCTCCGTGAGTAGCCTTCTCATAGGTGTGGGTTATAGGTGTGGCTTATATATATTGCAATATGCACTTTTCACCTGTCCCTTCTGACCCTTCTGCCACAAAAGCCCGTTGGCAGAAGGGTCAGAAGGGGCACTTCTTTTCTGTGTTTCCCTATACATATACGCGCGCGCGTTTAACGACCGTGCAGGTGGCGGACGTCTATCTGCTTATAGCTGATGCGCTGACGCCGCCAGGTGTAGACACAGTGCAGGGTGCCGTCGCAACCCTCAATGATGGCGGGATAGGAGTACTGGTCGATGGGCGAGTCCTCAAGGGTCAGCACGTGGCGCCACGACTGGCCGTCGTCGCTGAGGGCTATCGACAGCGGCGTGCGCGGCCCCTTCTTCGTAAGCGGCAACGTGGCAAAGTTGTTGTAGATGAGGGCGTGGCGACCGTCGCTGAGCGTAACGGCATCGGTGCCCGACTGGTTGTTTTCCACCTCGCTGAGCGTCACCGGCGTCCACGTGCGGCCGCCGTCGCTGCTGTAGCTGGTGGCCAAGCGGGCGTTGTGGGTACGCATGAGCACCTGCAGCCGGCCGTCGCCCAACTGGAGTATCGAGGGCTGTATGCAGTCGATGGGGTGTGGCTGGTTGTCGTCGGTCTTGACGGCCTCGGTCGACGCCACGGGTATGTAGGTCCAGTGCAGGTCCTTGACAGCCTTGCCCTCACGCCACTGGCCGTCGCCAAGGTCGAGGGCCTCGATGTGGAAGCGCCAGCCGTTGCCCTCGGTAGACGAGGGACAGAGCAGGCGGCCGTCCAGGAGCACGGGTTTGTTCTTGACAGGACCAAGCAGGGCTACCTGCCGGCTGCCGGTTGTCGAGTCGGCCACGGAGGCATAGCCTAACGGCTCCTTGTCGCTCCACGTGCGGCCGCCGTCCTTCGACTTGCAGAGCCAGCCGGTCCAGTCGCCCACGGTGGTGCCTATCTTGAAGAAGAGCCACAGCTCGCCGTCGGGCATCTCGCAGAGCACAGGATTCCAACATGCCTTACGCTTCAGGGTGGCAGGCAGACTGGTGAGGCGTGTCGTCTTGGTGAGGTAGTCGTAGCTCAACTCGTCGGCAACACGGCTGGACGAGCCACGGCCACGGCGCGACACACCGTATTGCGACACGTAACGCACGGGACCGGCCGAGGCCGGCGTGGTGGCGTCCGACAGTCCTGAGAGGCCCATCAGGCCAGCGCGCGGGTCGCCGAGGTCCATCACGCCGTCGGCTGCCAGCAATGGCTGGCTCCAGGTGTCGCTTCCCTTCTTTTTCACGCTCACCCAGATGCAGACGTCAGGGTCTCGCTCGTGGGTCCCGCCAAAGTAGGCCGCCACGAGGTCGCCGCGGCGCGTCTCGACGATGGTCGAGGCGTGGGCTTCGGGAAAGAAGGTGTGGTCGTAGAGGAACTCATCCTTCACGATGGCCGGATGACTGGCTGGTATGTCGACGCTGAAGTGATAGCTGCCCGACCCAACCCTGCGAACGGTGCCGTCGGGCAGACAGACGTCGGCCGTGGTGTTGCAAGGCACGGTGACGTCCCACTCGACGTGCTGCAGCGTCTTCTTCCAACGGCTGACAATGGGGCCGTAGGGGCTGTCGAAGCGGCAGTCAACGTGGAAGCAGTTCTGAATGTGGAAGTCGGGTTGCAGGCGGAAGTGCTTGTAAGCCAAAGCCCCTCCCCCTACGGCCTCCGAGGAGGCCAGTCGTATGCCACCCAGATACTGGTAGACCCACGTCAGCAGGTCGCCGAGCAGCATGACGTGGTTGCCGCTGTTCATGCGTGGCGAAGCCTTGTCGCCGTTCCACAGCTCCCACGTCGTCGTTGCCCCCTGCTCGGCCATGTAGCCCCACGAGGGGTACGTCTTCTGGGTAGCCAGCAGGTAGGCCACGTCGCTGAATCCGTTGTCGCTCAGGGCACGCAGCAGCCACGAGATACCGATGACGCCACACGAGACGTGGCCCTTGTTCTTCACGCAGATGTTCTCGACCACCTGCTTCACCACGTCGTCGCGGCAGTCGTCGGGCACGAGGCCGAAGGCCAGCGGCAGGAGATTGGCCGTGGCGGTATTGTTGCCGTAGTAGACGGAGTCGGGATAGAGCACGTGGCCGGGCCGTGGACTGGTGCCGCGGCGGACGGTCAGGAAGTGGCGGTTGAAGTCGGCAGTCATCGCCGTGCGCTGCGGTGCCCAGTAGGCCGCCTCGCTGCTGTCTATGACGCCTGCCTCGGCCCACTGCTCCATCAGCTGCATGGTGCGGATGATGTAGGCTGTCGAGATGAGCGACACGTCGGTCTTGCGAGCCGGGTCCCCGGAGTGTATCAGTTCCAGCTTCTCTGGCGGTACGCACCAGTCGCCGTACTTGCCGCAGCGGATGATGCCGTCGCGGCAGTACTCGTCTACGATGTGCCGCACCCACTTCCGGATGTAGGGGTATGAACGCTGTATGGCCTCGCGGTTGCCATACTGCCGCCAGAGCATGTCGCAGCCGAAGGGCAGGGCCGCAGCCCACGTCACGTCGTCGGAGTAGTAGTTCCAGAAGGCCGGTGCCACGTCGGGTATGCAGCCATCGGTGCGCTGGGCCTCGCAGATGTCGCGCATCCACTTGGTGTACAGCCGCTCGTTGTCGAAGAGGAACGACTCGCCGAGGCTTCCCACGGTGCGGTCGCCCAGCCACGGCTGGCGCTCGTCGCGCTGCGGACAGTCGACGGGCATGCCCTTGTAGTTGTCGAGTATGCCCCAACGGGCATTGCGCATCACCTTGTTCAATATCGTGTCGGAACACTCGAAGCGACCCGTCTCAGCCATCTCGTCGGCCACCACCTCGGCCTGGATGTCGTCCACGGTGACGCCACTCATGCCCTGCACCTCGGCATAGCGGAAACCGTGGTAGACAAAGGTCGGCTTCCACCAGCGACCCTCAGCACCCTCGTCGCCACTGCACACGTAGACGTCGGTAGAGCGGGCATTACGGAAATTGTCGCGGTAGAGGGTGCCGTCGGCAGCGAGCCGCTCGGCATAGACAATGCGGATGGTGTCGCCCTTCCGTCCACGTACCCGCACCTTGAGCCATCCGGCTATGTTCTGGCCGACGTCGACGATGCGGTTTCTGACGCTCAGCGGCTTCAGCTGCCAAAGCACCTTCATGCCCGCCGTCATCTGTGCGCGCAGGTAGGCCTGCGGTATGTCTGTGCGCTCGGCCGGCAACCACCGGCTGTCGTCGTAGCCCACCTCTGACCAGTGCTCCAGCTCGTGACGTGCATCGTACTCTTCGCCGTCGTACTCGTTGTTGGCACGGATGGGGCCGTCGGCCGTCACGCGCCACCCCTTATCGTCGGTCTGCAGGCGCTGGGTGGTGCCGTCCTCGTACTCCACGATGACGTTGACGCGACACTTGGGATAACCGAACGTATGAATCTTGTAAGCCTTATGCTGCTGCATGGGAAACAGGCGGCCGTTGCCCAAGACGACGCCAAGACAAAGACGCCTGGCCTCGCCATCGCGGGCAAGCGGGTAGTCCTGGATGCAACTCGTCACGTCGTAGGTGTTGTAATAGATGGTCTTGCGATAGTCGGAGGGCACAGGCTGCAGCACGCCGTCGCCCATGCGCTGACCATTGACGTAAAACTCGTGCAGACCGATGCCGGCCACGTAGGCCGTGGCACGCCTGACGGCTTTCCGCTTCAGCTGGAACTCCTTACGCAGGTAGCGGGCCGCCATGCGGGTGTGCATGCCACGCTCCTCGCCGGGCAACAGCCGCTCCAGCCCAATCCAGTAGCCGCTCCACTTGCCTACGTGCAGCAGTCCGATGCTGAAACACTCCTCGCTGCTCCATGCCGACTCGCCAGCGGTGGTCCACACCCTCACCTTCCATGTGCAGTGGCTGTTGCTCTGCAGTGTCTTGCCTGCATAGCGTACCCACAGCTGCTGGTCGCTCTCCACGCGTCCCGTATTCCATAGTTCGCCGTTGTCGTCGCTGACGATGATCTGGTAGGCCGTCTGTATCACGTTCTGTTTGTCGCTCACGATCTGCCATGAGAAACGCGGCTCCGCAGTGTCTATGCCCAGTGGCCGCTCCAGGTTTTCCACCCTTAGGGAGGAAAGAGCCACACCAAGACCCACCCCCTGCCCCTCCCTTGCAGGGAGGGGAGTGGTTAGCAAAAGCATAAGAATCGCCACTAAAAAGTTATTTCTTCTCGTCGTCATATATCGCCAGAGTATATACGTTGTACTTATTACTATAATTACTATGATTACTATGACTGCTTGTCCTCACAGCGTTTACAACTATCTACTCCCCTCCCTACAAGGGAGGGGCAGGGGGTGGGTCTTTACTCATTCAAATCCCGTTCCTTACCCTTGTATCCGTCAGGCGACAACTCCTGCTGTTCTTTCTTCAGGTAGTTCTTTGTGTTGTCAACAGCAATGAGCACACCGTCCTCCACACGGCCCTGGTCGGGATGGTAGCGGAAGGTAAGCACCTTGGAGTCAAACTCGCCTAAATACTTCAGCCGGCCGGTGGCTGCCGTCATCCACCAGACGTGCTTCTTAGCGCCGCTGATTTTCGTCAGGTCTACCTTCATCGTGTTGCCGTTGTAGTTGTACACCAACAGGTAGTCCGTACCACGTGTGGCAATGAGGCGGTTGTACTTCTCGCCGTTGTCGAGTATGATACTTTGGTCGGCCACGCGTTCGAAATAGGGGAACGACAGCATAAGGCGCTTCAGATACTGCATCTGCCGGAAGCCTGGGTCGTGCAGCGCCTGATACCACGTCTTCACGTCGCCGGCATCGCCATAGCTCGTGGGATAGCCGGGCTTCAGCATCTGCATGATGGCGTTGTGACCGTAGGTATGGCCACACGAACCGGCAAAGACGCTCCAGTAGGCATAGCGGCGCACGTCGTGGGCCTGCCAGCGAGGCTCGTTGGCGTCGTGCAGTCCCATGGGGATGTCCTCGTACGACGGCTCAGCGTCCAGCACGGGCTTGATGGGGCTGTACTTCCACGTCGAGTCGACGTACATCCAGTTGTCCTCCTCGGTATTGTCGGGTATGGGGTAGTCTTTGTTGCCCATGCGCTGGCCGTAGCGGCGGTGACCGCTCTGGAAGGTGTGGAAGTCCATCCACTCGGCCTTGCTCCACCACTTGGCCGACGTGTAGCGGCCGCGAGGGTGGTACGTCATGAGGTGGTTCTTGTCGATAGACTTAATTGTCGTGGCCAGCGTTTGCCAGACCTCGGGCTTGATGTCGCCTTGTATGTCGCCACCCATAAACCAGATGATGTTAGGCTTCCCACTGTAGCGCTTGGCCAGGAAGGTGCCGTACTTCTTGGCCTCTTCCACCGTCAGCTTGCCGTCCTTCACCAGTCCGCCCCAGATGCACACCATACCGATGTAGATACCGTGCTGTGCGGCCATGTCGACAATGTAGTCCAGGTGGTCCCAGTAGCCATAGGTGGCGGCGGCCGACTGCTTAGCGGCGGTGGGTAGCGGGTGCGACATCTGTCCGTAGATGTTGTAGGCCGGTACGCCGTCGATTACCTGTATCTGCACCACGTTATAGCCCGCGCGGGCACACGACTGCAGATACCACTCAGCCTCAGCACGGTCCAGCCGCTCGGGCAGGAGCCATCCCGTCTCGCCTAACCAGAAAAAGGGGGTACCGTTCTCAAACTGCAGATAACGCTGGTTATCCGACACACGTAACTTGCCGTTGTCCCACGGCTTGCCGGCTGCCTGGACGGCAAGGGCTGCGAGCAGTGCTACGCAACCAGTGATCAATATTCGCTTCATAAGTCGTTGACACATATATAAAAAAGACTGACGACAGGTTATTTTGTCATCAGCCTTTATGCTATTTAGCTGTATGAGTTACAGCTGGTATTCCAACATGATCATAGTGTAGGGAGGCACGTCGATGTCGAACTTCTTCTGTGCCTTGATGGTCTCTTTCTTCGGTGCAATGGGCTGCTTGTCGTAGTTGTTCTCGTCGTCAGCCTTGCCGGTGAGCACTGTCTTCACGGCAGTCTTCTTCAGCGGGAAGCGAGAGAGGTTGATGTCGGCCTCCTTCTCGTCCTTCGATGCGTTGACCAGCTTGACATACAACTTGCGCGTCTTAGTGTTCAGCACCACCGACTGACCGTAGTGGACGTCGGGCTGGGGCTGCTCCACACCGGCGGCATCGCCCTCGAAGCGGACGCAGTCGCCATAGTAGTACTGGCCACTCGACTGGCCGAACATCTGTTGCACATAGTAGCTGCAGGTCAAGTACGGGCGCTCGTTGTCGAAGTATATCAGGTCGGGATTCCAGTTGGTAGCATTCTTACGGGCAAAGAGCGGAGCGTAGCTGGTCATCACCACAACGTCGGCATTGCGCTCGACATGCAGCAGGTAGAGGCCCTCAGCCAGTGCGTCGATGAGCTTCTTGCCCTTAGCGGCATACTCGCCGAGGTAGACCTTTGTCTTGCGGTCGCGAGGATACTTGTCGTACTGGCGACTGGACAGGAAGTACTTGTTAGGCTCGTAGTAGTGCTCGTCGATGATGGGCATCTGCAGCTCGTCGGCCAACTTCCAGCCAGCTTCGTAGTCAGGATTCTTGGCATGTGAGCCAGGACCGGCAGTACCGACGATGACAATCTCGGGATGAGCCTTCCTGACGCGCTCGTACATATACTTGAAGCGCTCGCTGAACTCGGGAGTGATCTTTTCCTCGTTGCCAAGTCCGAGATACTTCAGGTTAAACGGTGCAGGGTGGCCCTGGTCGGCACGCATCTTGGCCCACTTCGAGGTAGCGGGGTCGCCGTTGGCCCACTCGATGAGGTCGAGGGCGTCCTGCGTCCACTCGTCCATCTCGCTCATCGGGCAGACGTCCTGAGCCTGATGGGGCCACATGTTCCATCCGCCGTTAGTACCCTGACAGCTGACGCCACAGGGCAGAATGGGCAGCGGCTCCATGCCAAGGTCCTCGCAGAGCTGGAAATACTCATAGTAGCCCAGGCCCATGGACTGGTGGTAGCCCCAAGTATTCTTCAGACCGCGGCGCTGCTCCTTCGGACCGATGGTAGTCTTCCAGCGGTAGGTGTCCCAGAAGCCGTCGCCACCGCCGTGTACCACGCAACCGCCGGGGAAGCGCAGGAACTTCGGCTGAAGGCCGGCCAGCACCTGTACAAGGTCCGTGCGCAGACCGTGCCCCTTATAGGTATCCTGCGGCATGAGCGACACCATGTCGACATCCACGTCGCCAGTGTTCAGCACGAGTATCTGGAGGACGGCATTAGGGCAGTCCTCGGCAGGCGTCAGCGTGGCGGCATATTTCTTCCAGTTCTTGTCGGCCACACTGAGCGTCGTCTCGGCCAGAATCTTCGGGTCCTTGCCCCATCCCTGCGGAACACCTAACACAACACGCACCTGCTTGGCGGCACCGTAGTTGCGAAGGAACACAGAGAAGTCGTACTGCTTGCCAGCCTTCACGCTGATGCCGTCGAAGCCTGCGTTCTCCAGTCCGTAGCCCTTCCAGCCCTTATAGTCGTAAAACTCCTTGACGCGTTCCACGTGCAGCCGCATGTAGGTGGGGTTGTTGGCGTGTATGCCGTTGTCCTTACGCACCTCAAGCAGTCCGAGCGAGTGGCCGGGCCGCACCACCTTCCATGCAGTGCCTGCTCCCCAGCCATCCTTCTCGGCAGGGCTGTACTCGAAGGAGCCGTTCTGCAGCAGCTCGGCGTAGAGGCCACCGTCAGCCGAGGAACTGATGTCCTCGAAGAAGATACCTATCAATTCGTCACTGATTGCCTTGCCACCCTTGGGGGCTTTCATCGGCTTCTGGGCGTTAAGGCCCAGCGTGGCTGCCAACAAGAGGGCAGCACATGTCGTTAGTTTTCTTTTCATAATGTTTATAGTGGTTACAATCTATGCATTTCTATAGTGCAAAGGTAAAGAAAATTCTTGGAAACACCATGACATCGGCGTGATTTGCTACAAAAATTAAAGAAATTGCAACATCACAGCAATATGTACTCACCTCCGGCCTTCGTCTGCAGGGTGTAGACGCCTGACTCACGGGTGCGCTTCACGCCCTTGCCCTTCAGCGGCACGGCAGAGCGCAGACGGCACTCGCCACCGTGGCGCGAACGCAGCACGACATGGCTGAGACGGCCGCCGGTCCACCGGATGTCGACCTCGAAGCCGCCACGAGCCACAAGCCCCGCAACCGAACCGTCGGGCCATACGGCGGGAAGGGCGGGAAGCAGGTGGACGCTGCCGTCATGGCTCTGGAGCAGCATCTCGGCAATGCCGGCAGTACAGCCGAAGTTACCGTCAATCTGGAAAGGCGGATGGGCATCGAACATATTCGGATAGGTACCGCCACGCTGCTTGGTGGTACCGAAGATGAGGAACGTGTCAGCCGTCAGGGTC
>ODAI011355131.1_pt1 | contig 12937 bp, 11 predicted proteins | sample 1539321 | NCBI WGS metagenome assembly ODAI01 (sample SAMN02144231, study PRJEB22623) | gut metagenome | biome: sheep rumen | host: Ovis aries | place: New Zealand | reverse complement strand
TTCACATCTTTATTGATTTTATCTGTTTCAATATTCAGATTTGTGATTTTTGTATGTAGAGAGAAATAGAATCATAATCATAGGATAACTAAGATTATTCATAGTACTATTCGTGGATTAGCTTTATACCAAATTGATATAAAATGCTCAACAGCTAACATAATAAGTAGTAAAAATCAGAGCACAAAAATTCGAGAACTAATGGTTGATAATATGTCTAGTATTTTATTTTCTCATCGATACATGAAGCATACTAATACGAAAGCTGATATAACGATTGCGATGATGATAGGAATTAATTTTGAGTTATTCCCAAAAATTACAAAAAATCTCCAAATTACGTAAAAAAACATTAGGATACATAAGGGGATTAACATAAGTAACATCGTACGCATGGTTAAATATAAAATTAAAATTGATTATACTTCTTTTTAAGAATTTTCTTTTTCAAGTAAACCGGCAATAGCTCTTCATCTATGTGAAACACTATTTTTTTCTTCAGGTGTAGCTTCTCCGAAGCTTTTATGTAAATCATCTGACATAAATAGACAATCATATCCAAATCAATTATCTCAGATTTCTTTTTCTAATATTGTTCAATAAGTTTTTCATTCGTTATAAATATATTCTCAATTTGGAAACATTTCCACGATTGTGCAATTAAAATATGCGGATCTATCATTTATTCAGTCTAATTCCTTAAGTAATTTTTCTCTATTACTTCCATCATAACTATGTGTTCATGCATATCTTGCACTATAAACTCCAGGAGCTCAATTAAGAGCATTTACACATAATCCGCTATCATCCGCAATAATATTTGCCTCAATTCATTTGCTTTTTAGAAATTTGTAAACGGCTTTACATTTTATCAGAGCATTATCCAAAAAAGTTTCTCAATCTTCCACGATATCATTATCAAATCAAATATCACTCAATGATAAAATTTCAGCATCAGAAAACATTTCTCTGAATTCTTTGATTTTATGTTGATTGTTTGATGCAAGGATAATTTTACGCATAATATGTCTAATGATAAAAACAAAAAGATTATTAGTAATTCTGAATTTAATATCAAGTTACTCTAAAATAAATTTTCTCATTTCTTTTCTGATTTGTTTATAGTTTGGATATAAAATTTCTACTACTTTCCAAAATTTATCAGAATGATTTTTTTGTACTAAATGGGCACATTCATGAGCAGCTACATATTGAATATATTTTTGAGGTAAATGAACGAGCTGTAAATTTAAAACAATATCTTGTTTGGATGAACATTGTCATCGGCGAGCTCTCATTTTTCTAATTCCTAAAGACTTATATGGTACTCATAATTCATCTGAAAATCTATCCACCCATTCTTTGGAATATTCCAAAAGAATTTCTTTCAGTTTTTTTTCTTTTGTAGCTTTGGAATAAGCTTTATCATTATCAAAAAAATCTGACCAAGAAAGATGTTCTCAAAAAATAAGAAGTTCATCATCTGTAGTGGATTTTAGTTTTTCTTTTTTGGAATATCTTTGATATAGTTTTTCACCTCTCTGTAAAAATTCAGTCATGAATTTTTCGTTGTTTTTGAGCCTAGTCGGAATAGTAAAAACTACTATACCATCACGATTGATCCTGGCATAGGCATTACGAGTATTTTTATAGATTATTTCGTGAGGGAAGTCCATTCTTAATTATTAATTAAAATCCAGATTGTAAATCTAGCATTTTCTTATATTTTCAGTTCTTTCTAATTAATGATTGATGAGTTCAATCTTCAATAACTTTTCAATCTTCAAATAATAATATTCTATCAGCAGATTTTACGGTTTGTAATCTATGAGCAACAATAATTACAGTTTTTCATTTGAAAAGGTTATTTAATGCTTGAGAAATCTCTTCCTCATTGAAACTATCTAGTGCAGAAGTAGGTTCATCGAGTAAGATTATATCAGGATTTTTTAGCATAATTTTTGCAATAGCTAATCTTTGTTTCTGTCATCATGATAATCTAACTCATTTTTCTCAGATTTCTGTTTGAAGTCATTCAGAAAAATTATAAATAAACTCACATTTTGCAGCCTTTATAACTTTTTTAAGTTTAGCATCTGTTGGTTGTTCATTTAAGGCATAAACTAAATTATCATAAATAGTTCCATCAAAAACTGATGGATCTTGAGTGAGAAATCAGATATGAGAAAAATAATCATATACATTTACTTCGGAAATATTCTGTCCATCAACTAAGATTTCTCATTCATCTGGTGAAATATATCAAGCAATTAATTTAACCAATGTAGATTTTCACGAACCAGACTCTCACACGAGAGCAGTCTTTTTTCATCCATCAATGTTTAGAGAAAATTTGTCAAAAACATCAGATTTATTGTCGTAAGAAAATGATATATTATCGATTCTTATATCTCATTTCTTATATTTAAATGTTGATTCAGTGTATTTATTCTTCATATTAGGAATCTCATCAAAAGTATCCCAAAGTCTTTGTACAGCCGTAAATTCATTAGTAAACTCTTTATATAAGATAATTGAACTATCAAGTACTTTCTGGAAAAGTGTAGCTGAAGCTAAAAGTCACACAAATAATGATAAATCTCCTCAATATTTTACAATAGTCCATCAATAATAAAGGATAAATATATTAAGCATGAGTGAGAAAAAATTTCAAGTTCGATAAAGGAACCATCAAACTGTATTGATATGTAAATCACAATTCTTTATATCTTGCAATATTTTATCATCTTTTTGTATTTCAGTATTTTCTTGATTATTTTGAACTATTTCCATTTTAGACATAATCATTTTAACAAATTGCCTTGAATGCTCTCCGTTAATTATTTCTTTCTGTTTTCTCCATGATAATCATTTTTTGTTTAATGCTGTAACAATCAAAAATACAAATCAAAAGAGAAGGAAAAATATGATTATATATTTCCATCCTCAGATTTGAAAAATCTGGTATAGAACAAAAAGTGAAAGAATTATCAAATCAGGAATCTTTTGAGTAAGCTTTTTAAATAATTCTCTCCAATTAGACATTCCAGTATCCATCACTTGTTGAATCCTTCAAGTTCCTAACTTCTCGACACTTGTATTATCTAATTTAAAAAATACTGGAAATACTTTCTTTTGAATCAGCCTTTTTGAATCGTGTCTTAAACTAGCCTCTGTTTGTCTGGTAAATCGGTTAAAAATAATAAACACAACTATTATAATGATATATATAATAATTAGGTTTTTTACTCATTCAGCATCATTATTTTGAATAAGAGTGGTAGCTCTTTTAAAAACTTCAACAGTCAGAATTGTAAAAAATGAGTAGAAACAACTCACAAAAACATTTTTTGTAAAAGTTCGAAGATTCCCTTTTAAAGGAGAAAAGAATCTTTTAAATTTTCATATATTCTTTTTTTCTTTCGCCATGTAGTGCGCGAGAAAATTTAAACTAAATATAATTATAATGATTTGAATAGGTATTTCCAATTAATCAAAAATCAGACTACGAAACTATATAAATGGGATTTTTTGGGACAAGAATACAATATTTTTCTCTTGCCTTTGGAGAAAATAACTTTATAAGGTAAGAGCCAGATTCAAATTAATGACACTACTGTTTTTTTACAAAAACGGACGGTTTGCATTTTCGCACTTATAATCGTCCGTAAAAAGATAGGTTTAAGTCATTAATGGGTCTGGCAGCCGCGAAGTGTAAATCGTCCTTTTTTGAGCGAATTACATGGAGGGCTGCCTTTACCCTTCATTTTTTATATTATGAATAAAGATTCTTTTTATTCTTTACTCTCAAAATTAGTTTTACAATTAAATAATTATGTTTGCTCTGAAGATTGACAGTGGAAGATAAAATGATTTATAGATGAATTGTTAAATATTTATACAATATCATCAGATACGAAAATAATATCAAAAATTTTGGAGATTCATATATTCCCGTTAATTTTAGATTTTGCGAATAAAAATTGATTTATTTTAGAACCTGCACATGAACAAAATTGGTATCCTGATATTTCATTGATATTGAAAAGTAATCCAAATGTAAAGTTCGCAATTGATTTTAAATCAACATATAGAACTTGAGAAAATAAGTGTAATTGATTTACTTTATGATCTCATGGGGAATATTTTATAAATAGAGAAAGTACGAAAAATATACAATATCCATATAATAGTTATCTTTGACATTTCTGTCTAGGAATGATTTATGATAAGGCAGAAATAGATATTGATGAGACAGAAATCTATGATTTAGATTCTATAAAAAATATACGTTCTGTAATATCAAACATTACATTTTTTGTGCAAGAAAAACGAAAAATAGCATCAGATAGAGGATGAAGTTGAAATACTGCAAACATTTGAAGTATTACAGATATAGATAAGCTTATAAAATGAGAGTGAGTTTTCATATATTTATGAGAGCATATTTTTGATGAATATTGGATGAATCAATGAAAAATGATGGTAATAGATAAAAAGTGAGTTTCAAAAAAATTAACTAAGATTGAAGAATATCTCCAAATTAAAAATGTTGATTTAAATTTAATTAATAAACCACAATTTAGATGATAATAGTCCCTCCAATAAAAACTCAATGAATTAAAACTAAATTAGTTGATTTCATAAAGACTTATGCAAAAATACCAGAAAATTGATTCTGGATAGAACCATTTATGTGAAGTTGAGTTGTTTGATTTAATATTGCACCTAAAAATGCCATATTTTCAGATACGAATCCATTTATAATAAAATTTTATGATGATTTAAATAATTGAAAACTTAATTTTAGTATAGTTAGAACCTTTCTAGAAAATGAGTGAGAACACTTGTATGAACAAGGAGAACCATATTACAAATATGTAAGAGATAGATTTAATGAACAAGGAGAGCCCCTGGATTTTTTATTCCTTAATCGCTCATGTTTTAATGGGATGATTAGATTTAATAGAAAATGATGATTTAATGTCCCATTTTGTAAAAAACCAAATAGGTTTTCAAAGTCCTACATTACAAAAATAGTAAATCAAGTAAAAAATGTTCAAAATTTAATGGAAATAAATAATTGGACATTTGTATGTAAAGACTTTAAAGATACTATATCTATGTGAAACAGTGGTGATTTTATTTATTGTGATCCTCCATATATTTGAAGGAATGTAGATTATTATGATTCTTGGGATGAAAACAAGGAACATGATTTAAATTTTTGTTTGTCAAAATTTTGATGAAAATTTGCAGTATCAACACGATATAAAAATCAATTCAGAGAAAATGAGTATTTAAATTCAATTTGGAAAGATTACAGAATAGAAACAACGGAACATTTTTATTTTGTTTGATGAAAAGAATCAAACAGAAATCCAATCATTGAAGCCTTGATTCTTAATTATTAAAATCAAATATTTACACAGGTTTCTTCCAATAAAAATCAACTTCATCAGCTTAGTTATACAACTGCTTATGTGAGAAATGCTTTGAATTGAATTTTGTAAGTTCCAAAGCTTTTTCATTTTTGATGGCTTAAATTATAGGGGAAACATTCCTTTATTATATTTTTTTAAATGTGTAAAATAAATTGCTGTAATAATAGCAGCAAAAAAAAACAAAAATATCTTGACAAAAATTATATTTTATATATAATTGTAATTGGGTGATTTTATTTATTTTATGAGAATTACAATGAAAAAAACATTTAATGAAAAAATAAACAGTTTAATTGTACAGAGAGATTCTATTGATGTAGAAGGGTTAAAAAACAATAGAGAATTATGTTTGAATCAATTGAATAGCTTGTTTTTAGATGAAATGCTAGATTCAAGTGATGATAGAGTAAAAACTATATTATCTGAAATTGGGGGAATTAATGATCAAATAAAAATAGCTAAGAAGTTAGATGCTAATATCGAACATTATAAAAGTAAATGTGAGGAAATAAAAAATCTTGCGATTTATAGTAAAACAAATGAATGAATTTATGAACTTTTTAGGTGAGATCCTGTGTATGATTATGCTATACAAAATGGAAGACATGATGTAATAGAAAAAATGAGGGCTAGAAGTCTTTCTCTTGAAGAATATGAAAAATTATATTTAGAATTTAATTATCCAAATCTTTTTCAGTTTATCTCAACTGATAGTTTACAATGAGAATCAAACAATCAAGAAAATCAAAAATCAAACGAAGAAATATTGGATTCGCTTTGAATAAATTATGAAAAACTAGGCTGAGAGATTTTGCCAAGCGTGTCTAATAGAAAAATTATAAAATGAAGTTGAGTCTGATTTAATAATCAAAGAAATGTAGGCAAATTGAAAAAAATATTTAATGAAATTTTAATAGAAGAAAAGTGAATATCTAAGGAGGATTTTGTTGTAAAAGCATGAATAATTGTTGGAAACAAAATTAGGAATTTATCATATATTGCTATTATAATACCAAAACTTAATAAGACAATTTTAATTAATGATTGTAGTCATGAAGCAACATTCGTTTATGATGGTATCTTGTGAGACAACGACTTATTGAATATTTGAAAAACAACAATGGATGAAAGATATCATAAATTTAATTATACAGATTCACGAAATGAAAGACTGGGAAAGTGTATTTTTCCTAAAGATATTAAGAGTGAAATTAGTGAATATTCAGTGGGAGAAAATGATATTAATAATCAAGAAGATATAAAAAATAAACAAGAAGATATAAAGAAGATACTTTTGAGTGAAGAGTGGAAAACGAAATGGTTTGCTTTGAAAACGGTAATTGATAGACGTTGTTTTAGATTGCCAAATTGACAAACATTTAATAAAATAGCAAGGATCTTTGGTTTTGATTATGATAAATGGCCTAAAAGAGATGATATATGTAAAACAGAAGAAGTTTATAATGAATTAACAAAATTAATATATTGATCAGATTGTTTTGTAGAAAGCGAAGAAGATATTAGAAAAAATTTATATAGCCCCGAAATGATATATACATGGTTTCATCTGTTAGAAGTAAAGCAGAGGAGCAGTTTTACACTATCGACTGGGACAAGTTACAGTAAAATAGCAGAAGTGTTTGGATTTGATAATAATTGAAGAGATCTCTATTCATATAGAACACATAAGGAATTATGAAAAAAGATATATTGAAAAGATTATAAATATTTTGAAGAAAGGTATTGAGTAGAAAAAGAATATAGGAGATTTATAGGTGAAAATTTTATAAAATGGTTTAAGATAACAAATAGATATAATACCCTTCTTAATTTTGAAACTAACGGAAAAGAATATTGATTTATAAAAATGCAGACAATACTTCTCTGAGATGATAGGATAAAAGGTCGTTATAACGAAAAAAATCATATAAATATCTCTAAAAAGCTTTTTTTAGATTGAGAGCTTTCGGATCTTTTGGAGAGGCAGAAGGATTTGATAATAAATGAATTGAGAAATAATAAAAAATTTAAAAAGAAACGATTTAAAATAGGACCGAAAACTATTTATAAAATTGGATTTGAGTGAGAATTAAACTATATTTCTTTAGCTAGGATTTTGCTATTTGATCAGTGGATAAAAGGGAATTGAGAGTTTGATATACATTGAGAAAGTGCATATAATCAATTAACACAAATTATTTTTTGATGATTAAATTAGAGGTTTATAGGACTTTCCCATGATTGAAAATATTACACAGGTTTCTTCCAATAAAACTCAACTTCATCAGCTCAATTATATAATTGCTTATGTGAGAAATGTTTCGAATTGAATAGTTTTCACATTCATGGATAAGATGAAATTACTCATCAGTAGCATTCTTTCAGATAATCAGATAATTTCTCGTAAAGTGGAGCTAAATCATCATTTGCATTCAGTCTTTTTCAATATGGTGGGTTAGTAATTAGCCAAAAATCTCATTCAAAGAGCATTAAACCTGATTGAAAGTCCTGATGTTCAAATGTAATACAATCACTTACTCATGCATTCTGAGCATTAATTTTTGCATATCATAAAACTTTTTCATCTATATCACGAGCGACAATTTGATAATTGTTGTTATATTCAGAATTTTTTGCATCTAAAAGAATTTCATTCCATATATTGAAATCAAAATTTTTGAATTGCTGAAATGCAAAATTTCTGTGTTTTCACGGGGCGATATTTCTTGCAAGTAGAGCGGCTTCAATTGCAATAGTTCCAGAACCGCAGAATGGGTCAATCAATGGCTTATTGAATTTCCATCATGAAAGCAGGATAATTGCAGCTGCTAAGTTTTCTTTCAGTGGTGCTGGTCCAGTTTGAGTTCTCCATCAGCGTTGATGTAGTGAAGCTCACGAAGTATTTATACACACTTTCAAATTGTTTCACGACATGAATAGGAAAACTTCTTGTGATTTATCTGGATCAGTTTTCGTATCTTCCAAAACATTCAAAGAAGTCAGAATTGCTTTATGAGCTACTGCTACTAAGGATTTTTCTGACATTATTTGAGAATTTTTGCATGATGCATGTAGTGAAAATTGAGTAGTTTGAACGAATAAACTATTCCAATTTAATGATAAAACAAAATCAAAAAGCTGATCAAAATTTGTAATTTTATCTTCTCACATTACTGCATAAACTTTATTTGCTATTCTTGACCACAAATTGATGCGATAAATATCTTTCCATGTTCACTCACTCAAAACTGCAGTTGGATGTGATTCTATCAGTGGTAAATTCAGTCTTTTTAATTCTTTAGTTAGTAATGATGCACATCAGAAAGGGCAAGTGATTAGTATTTGCATTGGTCGTCTGTTATGTAAATTAATGCCTCCCTTTGCTAGGGGAGGTGGAGAATGTAATGAGCCGGAGGGATTAAATCTCCCTGTTCACTATCGCTCACTTTCCCCCTTATCGAAGGTGGACTATTTTAAATACTTCGTTGCTGCTCAGAATGACAGTATAATACATAGGAATCCCCTCGGCTTCGCCGTATCCCCTTTCATAAAGGGGAACAATTTGTGCTTCTTTATCTAAAGGAGCTGTCCGAAGGGCTGAGGATTTTTAGTGACATATCGTTTTCAAAATAATTTATAAAAGTTCTATCTCCCTTTCGTTATCTCAGGTCTTTGTGATTGTAAGAGTTTTTGTTCATCCAAGATTTAATTTTTCAGTCCACTTTGGCCATTCTATCAAAATATATTCATACTCATTAATCAAGTCCATAATTCATTTTTCTATCAAATCTTCAAAAGTTTCAAGTCTGTACATGTCTATGTGTAATAGTTTATCATCATACACATTCACGTAAGTATAAGTAGGAGATTGGACTTTTTTAGGGTCAATTCAAAGTCAATCAGCAAATCACTTCGTAAATGTAGTTTTTCCACTTCATAAATTTCCAACTAGAAAAAGAGTAGATTCAGATTTTGAAAGCTCTATTCATAATTGGTGCATTTCAGTGGGTGAATGAATTACTTTTTTCATATGAAAAATGAGATAAGGGTATAATAAGTTTATTATAATGATGAATCCTAATATTTCAATAAATAATTCAGCCTTAATTCACTTGTTTTTTGTAAAAAAAAACGTATGATTAACTTTATCTATTGTAAATAGAATTTACTTTTTGTTTTATTTTTTTGTGTGTAATTTCATGAAATCGTTTTGGAATAGACGTAGAACAATCTATGGTGGGATTGTATTATTGTCAGCATTAATTGTATTTTTTACGTGATGGACTTTTAATAGTGAAAAAATGGGGACAGAATTCTCTTTTCTTGGAGATGGAGTTACTCATTTTAGGAAGTGATTAGATGTGTCTGGAGGAACAAGGCTTATGTACAGAATAGCATATGACACATATGAGCAAACTTATTCTGGAAATACTCAAGCTTTAAATGATATAAAAGCTACGGTAGAGAATATTATTCTAAAAAATATTGATGGAAGAATTTCTAAATTGTGAGTAAGTGATTATAAGTCTTATACTCAGCAATTAGATAATGAAACACAGATTGTAGTGGAAATTTGATGAGTTGCTGATTTGGATCAGGCTAAAGAATTGATAGGTAAAACAGTAGAACTTGAATTTAAATTACCAAATGATTCTGAATGATCACAAGAGGAGAAAGCAGAAAGAAAAACTCTTGCTCAAGATTTGTATAGCGATTTGCTAGATAAAACAGATAAATTTGAAGCAATTGCAGATTCTAGACAGTCTGAAAATGTTTTGTATAACAAATATGATAGAGTAACTCTTTCTCAATTGCCAACAATATATCACGATAATTTGTGAGTGTTAGATGAAACTCAAGAATGAAAGGTTTCTCCATTGATGGAGTGAGAATATTATTCTTATCAATATCAAGATGAGAGTGGAAATGTTCAAAATGTAGATATGAATGGGTACACATTTTTTCATATGATATCTAAGGAAAAATGAGTGAGAACATGAATTGAATTGAATGATATTTTAGAGGTGGCTACTAAATTATGAGCTACTTATGATGAAAATTTCACTTTGGTTAAAGAATGAACAGATGTTGCATCTGGTTCATATGTGTTTGAATGAAATATCTTGAAATATAATAATGGTGAAGTCTATCCAAACGAGGCAGCGTATGATGTAAGAATATTAGCGATGATTCCTGAAGTTTCTGTAAGTGCTGAAACTGGCTCAACTGAAACTGAGGAATCTGATGATGAATTTCAAACTGAGGTTGATGCTGCTAAAACTGCTTTATTAGCTGATGCTGATGCTGAAATTGATGAATCTTCTCCTGTTTATGATTGAGTAATCTCAAATAGTAGTTTGAAGGAGGCTATTCCATCCTTTGATGCTAATAATACAGAAGAAGTTCAAGTTTATGAAGAAGAATGATTTACTTATTTAGTTGTTTTGAGGTGAAAGAAAGCAATTACAGATCATTGGTATAATTTTGCTATAGTTAATTGAGTTATTGAAGATGAATTTAATAAAGAGTTGGAGTCTCAGACTTTCTATACTATTGAAGAGGTGTTTGTTCAGGATAGATTGACATGGAGAAATGCTCAATCTGCAGATGGAAAGATTTTGAATGGTGCTAATTTTAAATATGCTGCGGTTGGTAATTCTCAATTAGGACAGCCTGTAGTATTGATTAATTTTGATGAAGAAGGGAAAAAGATATTCTGTAGTATTACGGAAAATAATATTTGAAAGCAGATGGCTATATTTATTTGATGAAATATGATTACTAGCCCTGTTATTCAGTCTAAGATTTGTGATGGTTCTGCTCAGATTGATTGAAACTTTACACCAGAATCAGCCAAAGAGCTTACTAGTCAGTTGAATGATTGAGCATTACCTGCTCCATTAATCTTGATGCAAGAAGAAAAAGTTAGTCCAACATTATGAGAAAATGCATTGAATTGAGCATTGTTGGCTATGGCAATAGGTTTCATCGCAATATGGTTATATATGACATTTATGTATGGATGGAGAAAATGATTAGTTAGTTTGATCTCTTTGTCCATATATACTTTGGTATTGTTTGCAATAGTTAAGTTGTTTGATTATGCGTTATCATTAAGTGGAATCGCCGCAATTATCCTTTCTATTTGAATGGCTGTGGATGCTAATGTACTTATTTTTGAGAGAATGAGAGAAGAAAAAGAAAATAAAAAATCTGATACAGAAGCGATTAATGTAGCTTATGATAGAAGTCGAAATGCAATTCGTGATGGACAGATCTCTACATGAATGATTGGATTATTGTTATGGCTTATGTGAATCAATATGTTTAAATGATTTGGAACTATGTTGGTTGTATGAGTATTATTAACATTATTAATTAATGCTCCTGTAATTAAAGAATTATTGCATATTTTTTATAGGAAGAAATAAAGAGGAATTAGAAAGTAAAAAAAGAGGATTGGGAATGTCCTCTTTTTTTTGTTTTGATGTAATTAAGTAGGATGTTCGGTGTTATTTGATACATCCGAATAATTTAGCTCATTTTTCAAAAATTTTTTTGTCTGTGGAGTAAGAAAGTAATTTTTCTATTTTTTTATAATCCCCAGTGATAACTTCATCTACATCGGGAAAAAGCTCATTTGTCACCTTTTTATTCACACGCATTGCAAAGTATTGAACTTGAACAATTCATTCAAAATTTAAATATTCTGTGGTACCTAAATTTCAAACAATTTGGCATTCTAATCCTGTTTCTTCCAATACTTCACGAAGTGCGGCTTGCTGAGAATTTTCTCCAGGATCAATATGTCATTTAGGCAGAGATATGTCATTATATTTGTTCCTTTTTATAACGGAAAATTTTTCACCATCAAAAACCACTCATCATGATTTTTTTATTATTCAAGTTTTTCAGTTCATATTTATAATATTATATAAATTTTTATTTACGATAGGTATAATAAAAAGCTGAAAATTTTTTTCAAGTAGATTTTGAAAAATAAAAAAGCCTGACGGCATTGAACGCATTCGTACAATTAATTGTCAGGCTTTAGTATTTCTGATAAATAATCAGATTTTTTTAGATGTTTTTTGTGAATTAGACAGCATGTTTATAAGGTCCATAAGGAGCTTTCTTCTCTGTAGTATAATTTCATTCTTGAAGTTGCTTCATTATGATATCTCTAGGATTTCATAATGTATCAGTCAATTCATGTGTATATGGTGTTATTTCATTTGTTCCATCCAATAAACGAATTGCTTTCTGGTCAAGAGCTAATTCATGAGCTTCGTCTTTCTTTTTTCCTGCGTTATAATCTGTTGGAATAGATTGCTCAATTACTGGAGATACACCAGCTAATTCACGTTGTTCTAATGTAGTCATTTGTATATAGTTTAAGAGGTAAATAGGTAAGTTATGATATCTCTAGGATTTCATAATGTATCAGTCAATTCATGTGTATATGGTGTTATTTCATTTGTTCCATCCAATAA
>ODAI014714475.1_pt1 | contig 12940 bp, 8 predicted proteins | sample 1539321 | NCBI WGS metagenome assembly ODAI01 (sample SAMN02144231, study PRJEB22623) | gut metagenome | biome: sheep rumen | host: Ovis aries | place: New Zealand | reverse complement strand
TGATTCAGTCTCAGATTGAGCAGTGTGCCTCCGCTGTGCTTGTCGTGATTCATCTTGGCAGCGCTCCTCAGAGCTGCCAGGCATGTGGATTTATCGCTGCCTGTGTATGGCGAAACGCCTTCGTTGATAGGGTCTTTCGCGTGCCTGCCCTCCGGCGTGGCGCCGAGCACCTTGCCTGTAGGCAGGTAGTTCGATATGCCCATGAATGCTGTAACGAAGTGGTTACCGTAGAGGTCGTCATATTTTGTGACCTCTTCATAGAAGAAGTCCGCAAGTTCGCGCGCGATCGAATCGACATAGTTGTCATCGTTGCCGTACTTAGGGCAGGCCAGCGCGAGCTCTCTCAGCTGCTCGTAGCCTTCCCAGTTATTGTCCAGTGCATCGATGAGCTCTGACATTGTTGTTACGCCATCCTCAAATACGAGTTTTTTGATAACCGCCAGGGAATTAGCTGTAACGGAAAGTCCGACACCCGTAAAGACAGGGCCGATGTTATACTTGGCTCCTCCGTCTACAAGGTCGCGGCCGTTCTTCATGCAGTACTCATTGCATGCCGACATGAACGGTCTGTGACCTATCTCTTTATGTATCTCCTGTGCGGTCACCAGGCTTATGACGCCATGGCGCACAAGGTACCTGAACTGTTTTTTCCAGGCTTCTAGGATCTCATCCATGGAGGCAAAAGTCTTAGGATCCTTCTCCTCAAGCGATACCTGCTCGCCCGACAGGCGGCTCTTTCCCTGATTCAGTGCAAATTCGAGAGCTGCCGCGAAGCTTATGCTGGCAGCAGACGTCCACTCGAAAGTCTTGCGGGAGGGAGGTACTACGCAGCCGCAGTTGTTCCAGTCTCTTGCATCCTCTGGTTTGTATCCGAGGTTCGAAAGCATCTGGTAGCCGGTTCTGTCTCCGTGGATAGCCGGGAATCCGCATCCGGTGGATACGAGCTCCGTAACTGCCTCCATGAATTCCGGCGGACAATCCGGATGTATCCTGCAGCTCAGCGTAGGCTGGTGAGTCATGCACTCTCTTGTGGCCTGTATAGCCATGTATGAGATCGTATTTGTGGCGTCGGTGCCGTCCACCTTTGTGCCGCCTATGGTGAGGTTCTCAAAATTGGTGTATCCGGCAAAGAAGCTGGCTGTGTTTTTGGATATGGTCCACGCCCACTCGCTGTACTTGAGCCACAGGCATTCCACGAGCTCGAGCGCAGTGTCGTAATCTATGATGCCTGCCTCTTCATCCGCCTTGTAATACGGATACATATACTGGTCGAATCTGCCCGGATTCCATGCCAGCGGGTTCTCGGCAATGATTCCGCCGAGCTGAACAAACCACACAAACTGAATGGCTTCTCTGAATGTTTCAGGAGGATTCTCCGGAATGCGCGAGCAGACCTGCGCGATCTCCTCAAGCTCTTTCTTTCTGACAGGGTCGCTTTCCTCAGCAGCCATCTCCGCTGCCTTCTCGCTGTAGCGCCTGCCGAGCGTGATCATGCCGTCTGCGATCAGCACCATGGACCTATAGAAATCCATCTTTTTCTTGTCTTCCGGCAGGGCTTCATCGAGTCCGGCCATATACGCCTCAGCCTCTGCGCGTATGCCGCCGTAGCCCTTTGGGAGCAGCACATCTATGTAGTCGGCTGAGATCTCGCCTATGCCGTTACGCCACTTGGAGTCGGTATCCAGAAAGCCCGTATCAACTCCGATCTTCTTTGTAGCCTCTGATGTGCGGGCAAGGAATGCCTCCTCGACCGACTTGCCTTTCCAGTACGGGAATATGTTCTTCCTTATGAACTCCGTCTGCTCAGGCGTTACATCGTAAGGGTCCTGCCCTCTCTCAGGGAAGGTGTCGATCTCGTCGTTTATCCAGAGCCATCCGAACTCAGGTGTCAGGATGGCGTTCTTTCTGAATTCACCGCTTGAGCCCACAACAAGCTCGCCCTCCCATATGTTTACCGGAAGCTCGCAGCAGGTATCATAAAACGCCTGCGCTGTTCGTATCAGGTGCGGCTGGCCTTCCGTGCGCTGGAAGGATTTAGTCCAGCTCCAGGCGCGCTCATATGAGATGTGCGGCTTTGTATTTACGTAATTGTCTCTTATCTTTTCTACTCTTTTTGTAATTGCCATAATGCAGTCCCAACCTCTTCAACTGTTGTCTGCCGGGTTGCAGCCTAACCTTTTCAGCTGTTATCTGCTGAGTTACTACCTGTTTTCCTAAGCTGCTGCTTACAGTGTTACTACCCAGTCTCCCATTACGTCTGGTGCGGTTCCTGTCTGCATTCCGTAAAGTGTGTCGTAGAGTTTCTGGCTGAGCTCGCCTACTTTCTCTCCGTTGATAGGGAAGTTTTCCCCTCTGTATCTGAGGAGTCCGATCGGAGATACCACGCAGGCTGTGCCTGTTGCCCATGCTTCCTCGAGCGATCCGTCTGATGCTGCCTTGAGCAGGTCTTCGATCAGCAGGCGCTTTTCCTCTACCTCTACGCCCCACTTTCTAAGGAGTCTGATTGCGCTGTCGCGTGTAACGCCCGGCAGGATCGATCCTGTCAGTGATGATGTGTAAACCACGCCGTTGATCTTGAAGAATGCGTTTGAAGTTCCTACCTCTTCAACATATTTGTGCTCTTTTGCGTCGAGCCACAGAACTTCTTCGCAGCCCTGCTTCTTTGCCTCTGTTGCTGCAATCATTCCGCATGAGTAGTTGCCGCCGCACTTCGCAAAGCCTGTGCCGCCGACTGCTGCGCGGATGTACTCCTCCTCTACCCAGATACGGCTTCCGTGAAGTTCCTTATCGTTGCCTTCATAGTAAGCTGCAACAGGGCTCAGGATTATGATGAACCAGTACTTCGAAGCCGGGTGAACTGCCATCGATGGCTCCGGCGAGATTATGAACGGTCTTATATAAAGCGATGTACCCTGAGCTTCAGGAACCCAGTCTCTGTCTACATCTACGAGAGCTTTTACAGCATCAATATAGAGATCCACATCGATCCTAGGGATGCACAGACGGTCGTTGCTGTTCTGCAGACGCTTTGCGTTCATGTCTGGTCTGAACAGGTTGATTCCTCCATCCGGGTTTCTGTATGCCTTCATGCCCTCGAATGTCATCTGAGCGTAGTGCAGTGTGCATGCTGCCGGGTCGATCGAAAGCGGTCCGTACGGAACAATGCGTCCGTCATGCCAGCCCTGTCCCTCATCGTAATCCATCAGGAACATGTGATCTGTGTAATACTTTCCGAATCCCAGCGCGCTCTGGTCCGGTTTCTCCTTTGGTGATGTTGTTCTTGTGATTTTGAACTCGTAGCCCATCTCTATATCCTCCTAAATTATTTATATCAGTTTGAATCCTTTATCTGTGAGTGTCTGGCGCACCTCGGCGAGCTGCTCGAAGTCTCTGGTCTCTATCTCAAGCGTGAGCACGCAGCTTGTGACCGCGGTGTCAGGATCGGAGTGACCGTAGTGGACTCCTGTGACATTAGCTCCGCAGCCGGCAATGATGGTTGCCACATCTACGAGCTGGCCCGGCTTGTCCTCAAGGGCGATCTGCAGAGTGGCGTTGCGCCCGCTCGTAACCAGTCCTCTTGTGATGACTCTCGACAGAATGTTTACATCTATATTTCCGCCCGACACAAGGCAGACAACTTTTTTGCCCTCTACCGGGATCTTTCCGAACATCATGGCTGCCACGGATACCGCGCCTGCGCCTTCGGCGATTAGCTTCTGCTTCTCAATGAGTGACAGAATGGCTGCGGCGATCTCGTCCTCGGTTACCGTAACGACTTCATCTACATATTTCTTGATAAGCGAGAATGTAAGGTCGCCCGGGTGTTTTACGGCGATGCCGTCTGCAAAGGTGCTGACTGTGCTGAGCGTGATCTGCTCATCGTACCTGAGGCTGTCCGCCATGCTTGCCGCCTCTTTTGCCTGCACGCCATAGATCTTAACCGACGGTTTCAGCTTTTTAACAGCGTAAGCTACACCGGAAATCAGGCCGCCGCCTCCGACAGGCACCACAATCGCGTCTACGTCCGGCAGCTGGTCGAGTATCTCAAGTCCGATAGTTCCCTGGCCTGCGATAACATCCGGATCATCGAACGGATGGATGAATGTTGCTCCGGTCTCGTCGCGAAGCTTGCACGCATATGCATACGCGTCATCGTAAGTGCCTTTTACCAGGCATACGTCTGCGCCGAGCGACTTGGTTGCCTCCACCTTACTGATAGGCGCGCCGTCCGGCATGCAGATCGTGCTCTTTGCACCCATGTGAGTCGATGCCAGAGCTACGCCCTGCGCGTGGTTTCCGGCGCTGCAGGCTATGATCCCTGCGGAGAGCTCTTCCTTGCTGAGCTTGCTGATCTTGAAGTACGCGCCTCTCAGCTTGAAACTTCCTGTCGCCTGCAGGTTCTCTGTCTTAAGATAAACCTCGTTGCCCTTGCTGAAATGCGGTGAATATATGAGGTCAGTCTTTCTGGCTACATCCTTGAGCGCGAAAGACGCCTGATATACCTTGTCTAGTGATAAACCGTTTTTTGATCCCATATCATTGAACCCTTTCAAATAGTTATTGTTTTTCTGTGCCTTCGAGCCATGTGATGAGCTGGCTTGCAGTTCTGCCAGACATGCCTCCGTGGCGCAGTTCCCATTTGCGCGCCGCGTCCTCAAGCTCACTGCCGCTCAGCTCTATTCCCTTTCTTTCGGCCAGTGCCCTGACTATCTCAAGATAGTCCTTCTGCCCCGGCTTCGGGTAATAGATGGTTACGCCGAACCGCGCCGCAAGCGAGAGCTTTTCCTCCATGGTATCCGACCTGTGCACGTCTTCGTTGTATTCCATGTCGCTGCGGTCGCCCCACGTTTCGCGAATGAGGTGGCGGCGGTTCGATGTTGCGTAAATGAGCACTTTGTCGGAGCGAGTCTCGAGAGCGCCCTCAAGCATCGCCTTGAGCTCTTTATAATCACTTTCATTCTCTTCAAACGACAGATCGTCGAGGAAGAGTATGAATCTTAAGTTTCTTTTCTTGATCTCGGACAGGATCTGCGGGAGCCTTGATCTGTCCTGCTTTGATACCTCAATAAGTCTGAGTCCGCGGTCTGAGTACTCATGCATGAGCGCATGGACGCTTGTGGATTTGCCGGTGCCGCTGTCTCCGTAAAGCAGAACGTTGTTGGCAAAGTGACCGCTTACGAACGCTTCCGTGTTGTCTCTCAGTGTCTTCTTTTGCGCTTCGTAGCCGACCAGATCATCGAAGCTTACATCTGCGCTGTCTGTCACAGGCACGAGCCTTATGCCGTCGCTTCCGCTGTATGACGGATCGACTCTGAATGCCTTGTAAAGGCCGTAGATCCCGGAGCCATATCTTCTGTAGTGCTCAGTGAGGATCGAAGCAAAAGTTTTTACGTCCTCTGCTTCTGCAAGTCTGCTGCTGAGCTCGCTTATGCGCTTCCCCGCTTCAGTCATGTGCCCGTCTTCGAAAGGCGCCCTGTAGCTGAGCATCAGGGTCAGCACTTTTTCGTCCTCATCGAAGTCTGCTTCATCAGCCCCGAAGAGCTCCATAAATATGCTGAGGTCGCGCTCTGCAAGCTGCATAAGCGTGGAGTCCGGCAGGATCCCGCGGCGCTCGCACGCCAGAGAAAACGCGTTGTCGTGAGTGATCAGTATGTACGTGAGCCACTGCTGCCACACGTTGCCTGAGAGGCCGAATTCCGTAGCAAAAGCGGCCAGCCGCCCTGCGAGTGCAGTGGCCGGTCCGCTTTCAGCTCCGTCCCAGTCTGTATAAAATAGGAAGTCTTTCTTTTTTGTTTTCATTTATAGCCTTTACTGTCTGCCCAGCCTTTCGAGAATTGCCGCTTTCATCTCGCTGCCTCTGATCCAGTCCTCCTGCCCCGGCGACTTTATGTCTGCCGTGCGGAGTCCGTCTGAAAGCGTGTCAGAGACTGCTTTTTCAATGGCATCAGCCTCAGCTGCCAGGTCAAACGAATACCTCAGCATCATTGCTGCAGAGAGGATAGCCGCAACAGGATTTGCTATGTCCTTGCCCGCAATGTCTGGCGCTGATCCGTGGATCGGCTCGTACATTCCGCGCTGCGAGTCGCCAAGCGATGCTGACGCCAGGAGTCCGATCGACCCTGTCACCTGCGAAGCCTCGTCCGACAGGATATCGCCGAACATGTTTGAAGTGACTAAAACGTCAAAGAATGACGGATCGCGTATTATCTGCATTGCAGCATTGTCTACGTACATGTCATCGAGCTTTACATCCGGGTACTCTGACTCGCCGAGTCTGTGGACAGTCTCGCGCCAGAGCCTTGAAGTCTCCAGAACGTTTGCCTTGTCTACGCTGGTCACATGTCCCCTGCGCTTTCTTGCGGTCTCAAAGGCACGCCTTGCGACCCTTTCGATCTCCATCACGCTGTATGATTCGGTATCGTAAGCCGCGTCGCCCGCTTCATTCCTGCCGCGCTCGCCAAAGTAAATGCCTCCGGTAAGCTCGCGGACTATCATGAGGTCGAATCCCCTTGCAGCGATGTCAGGCCTGAGCACGCAGGCTTCCGCGAGAGCAGGCTGAATAGACGCTGGCCTCAGGTTTGTGTAGAGACCGAGCTCCCTGCGGAGTCCAAGCAGAGCCTTCTCAGGTCTCATGTGATTAGGCACAGCGTCCCACTTAGGACCGCCAACCGCGCCGAGCAGCACGCTGTCAGAAGCGAGGCAGCCATCTATAGTCTCCTGAGGCAGAGGCACTCCGTATTCATCAAGAGCGCAGCCGCCGGCCAGGTAAGTATTGAATTCGAATCCGCAGCCGAATTTTTCCGAAACTGCCTTCAGCACCTCAGCGGCGGCTCCCGTTACTTCAGGACCGATGCCGTCGCCAGGTACTAATGCGATTTTGTAACTCATCTCTATATCCTTCTCTAATTAACGTTTTGAGGTGGCCAGGCTCTTCCGGCTCGTGCCTCGTTGTCACGAAGCACAATCCGCTTCATCCTGTTTATTGTTTATCTTTCAGATATGATAACAGGCCGCCTTTCTGGATTATGTTCTCTATGAATTCCGGGAACGGCTTTGCCTGGAAGCTTTCGCCTGTTGTTTCGTCTGTTATAACGCCTGTCTTTGTGTCTACGCTGACCACGTCACCTGCATTTATTGCCGCGCTGGCCTCCGGGCATTCCAGTATCGGGAAGCCTATGTTGATAGCGTTGCGGTAGAAGATGCGCGCGAAGCTCGATGCTATTACGCACGCAACTCCGCTTGCCTGAATAGCTAACGGCGCGTGCTCTCTTGATGATCCGCAGCCGAAGTTCCAGCCGCCTACCATGATGTCTCCGGCCTGTACTCCTCCGGCAAAGTTCTCATCTATATCTACCATGCAGTGGCTTGCGAGTGCAGCCGGGTCCGGGTCGTTAAGATATCTTGCAGGGATGATTACATCTGTATCGATGTGATCTCCGTATTTCCATACTTTTCCTCTCATGACGCCCCTCCTTACGCTTCGCACAGGCTGCGCGGGTCTGCTATGCATCCTGCCAGCGCCGATGCAGCTGCTACTGCCGGGCTCGCAAGAATGACCTCGCTCTGTGTGTGTCCCATTCTGCCTACAAAGTTGCGGTTAGTAGTGGCTACGGCTCTCTCGCCTGCTGCCATTACGCCCATGTGCCCTCCAAGGCACGGTCCGCAGGTTGGAGCGGATACTGCACATCCAGCTTCAATGAATATCTTCAGCAGGCCTTCTTCCATGCAGCTGAGGTATATCTGCTGTGTTGCAGGTATCACTATGCAGCGCACGCCATCGGCGATTTTTTTGCCTTTGAGGATGGCTGCTGCCGTGCGCATGTCTGACATGCGTCCGTTTGTGCATGATCCTATTACCACCTGATTCACAGGTGTGCCTGCTGCCTCTTCTACTGTCTTAGTGTTTGAAGGCAGGTGCGGCATGGATACTGTAGGCTCGAGCGCAGAAAGATCGATCGTTACGACTCTCTCGTACTCCGCGTCCGGATCAGCCTCATAAACCGCAGGCTCTCTTTTGAATCTGTCCTTTATATACTCGCGTGTTATGTCATCAACAGGGAATATGCCGTTTTTGCCGCCGGCTTCGATCGCCATGTTTGCAATGGTGAATCTGTCGTCCATCGAGAGCTCAGCAACTCCCTCACCCGTAAACTCGAGTGACTTGTAGAGAGCTCCGTCTACGCCTATCTCACCTATAAGGTGAAGTATTACATCCTTGCCCGACACGCATGGGCCAGGCTTTCCTGTCAGCTCAACCTTAATTGCAGGAGGAACCTTAAACCAGTTGAGTCCCGATGCCATGCCCGCAGCCATGTCTGTTGATCCGACGCCAGTAGAGAACGCGCCGAGTGCGCCATAGGTGCAGGTATGCGAATCCGCTCCTATCACGCAGTCTCCTGGGCCTACTATACCCTGTTCAGGGAGCAGAGCGTGCTCAATGCCCACTGTGCCCACATCGTAAAAGTGCTTAATATTATGCTTTTTTGCGAAGTCACGTGCTGTTACGCAAAGCTCCGCGGATTTGATGTCCTTGCACGGTGTGTAGTGATCGAGCGTGATCACGATCTTTTCGTTATCGAAGACCTTTGTAAAGCCAGCCTTTTCGAAAACCCCGATTGCAACAGGAGTCGTTACATCGTTGCCGAGCACTATGTCTAGCCCTGCCTCGATGAGGTCGCCTGCGTGCACCTCAGGGAGTCCGGCGTGTGCAGCCAGGATCTTCTGTGTCATAGTCATTCCCATGATCCCTGTCTCCCTTCTTATGCCTGATTTGCCTTTATAGGCGCTGCTTCGTCGCGGTTTTTGCGCTCATAGGCAGCCATGCGGTTCAGCGCCTTAAGATAAGCGTTTATGCTCGCTTCCATGATATCCGTTGAAAGGCCTCTGCCCGTAAACGTTCTGTCGTAGGCATTTACCTTTACCGTTACATCGCCGAGCGTGTCCTTGCCTTCGGATATGGAGTGGATGTTGAAGATGTCAAAGCTGTGCGGTGAAGGCTGGATTATGGCATCGATTGCGTTATACGCGGCATCTATAGGTCCGTCTCCGAGCGCTACATCCTGCTTCTTTTCGCCATCCTTCTTCAGGCTGACCGTGCAGGTAGCAGTGGTAAAGTTGCTTGTAGACATCTGGAACCAGTCGAGCTTGTAACCCTCTTCATCGTCCTCGTAAACGATGTTTGTGTTGTGAGTCACAATGGCCTCGAGATCGGCGTCTGTAATGTTCTTCTTTTTATCGCATACGACCTTGAACTCCTCGAAACACCTGTCGAGCTCCTCCTTGCTGAGCACAAAACCGAGCTCCTCGAGTCTCTGCCCTACTGCGTGGCGTCCGGAGTGCTTTCCGAGTACCAGGTTGTTTACGTGGATTCCGACCGACTCCGGTGTCATTATCTCGTAGGTCTTCTTGTTTGCCAGTACTCCGTGCTGGTGAATGCCTGACTCATGCGCAAATGCGTTTTTGCCTACGATAGGCTTGTTGAGCGGCGCTGTCTGGCCGATTATGCTGTACACGGTCTGGCTTGCGCGGTGTATCTGCGTGGTGTCGATTCCGGTAGTAAGGCCGGTGACATCCTGCCTTGTGCGGATCGCCATTACGATCTCCTCGAGCGAGGTGTTGCCGGCTCTCTCTCCGAGGCCATTGACAGTGCACTCCACCTGCCTTGCTCCACCGAGAACTCCCGCCAGAGCATTTGCCGTAGCCATGCCCAGATCGTTGTGGCAGTGAACCGAGAAGATGACCTTCTCCGCACCGCTTACGTTGTTCCTTATGTCTTCGATCAGTTCGCGCATCTCGCCCGGTGTTGTGTAGCCAACGGTGTCCGGAATGTTCACAGTGGTAGCGCCGCATGCGATGGCACGCTCAACCACCTTTTTAAGGAATTCCGGATCGCTCCTTGTGGCATCCTCTGCCGAGAACTCTATGTTGGAGCAGTACTTCTTTGCATATGCGACCATGTCGCCTGCACGCTCCAGAACCTGCTCAGGTGTCATGCGCAGCTTGTACTCCATGTGAAGCGGCGATGTCGCAATAAACACATGAATACGAGGGTCGGCAGCTCCCTTGACTGCCTCCCAGGCTGTATCGATGTCCTTTGGAGTCGAACGCGCGAGCGAAGCTATTGTGCATCCCCTTATCGTTTCTGAAATAGTCTTCACCGATTCGAAGTCTCCCGGCGAAGCGATCGCAAAGCCGGCCTCAATAATGTCTACATGCATCTTCTCGAGGCATCTGGCAACTTCGATCTTCTCTCTCAGGTTCATGCTGCAGCCGGGTGACTGCTCTCCGTCGCGCAGAGTCGTGTCGAATATCTTTACCTGTTCCATTTCTCCAGTCTCCTTATAGCTATGCTATTCCAGTATCGCGCCCTTGTCTGCTGAACTCACGAGCTTAGCATAGCGCGCAAGATAACCTGTCTTTACCTTAGGCTCAGGGCAGACCCACTCTTTGCGGCGCTTCTCGAGCTCCTCGTCAGATACCTTGAGTTCGATAGTCTTGTTCGTGATGTCTATGGAGATAATATCTCCCTCGCGGACCAGACCAATATTGCCGCCCGATGCAGCTTCCGGGCTTACATGTCCGATGGAAGCTCCGCGTGTTGCGCCGGAAAATCTTCCGTCTGTAATAAGAGCAACAGACGCATCGAGTCCCATGCCGGCGATAGCCGATGTTGGGTTGAGCATCTCTCTCATTCCAGGACCGCCCTTAGGGCCTTCGTAGCGAATAACGACCACATCGCCCGCTTTGATGCCGCCGTCGTAAATGACGCGTATCGCATCATCTTCAGAGTCGAAAACTCTTGCAGGGCCTTCGTGCTGCATCATCTCAGGTGCTACAGCCGACTGTTTTACAACACATCCGTCCGGAGCGATATTTCCCTTGAGAACAGCGATGCCGCCGGTCTTCATGAACGGATCGTCGAAAGGTCTGATTATCTCAGTATTGAGATTGCAGGCGTCAGCGATGTTCTCGCCTACAGTCTTTCCGCTCACAGTCATTACGTATGTATCGAGCAGATCACCCTTTGTGAGCTCCTTCATTACAGCGTATACTCCGCCTGCAGCCTCAAGGTCTTCCATGAAAGTGTCGCCCGCAGGAGCGAGATGGCAGAGGTTAGGCGTTTTGCTGCTGATCTCATTTGCTATAGCGAATCTGATATCCACACCAGCCTCGTGAGCGATTGAAGGCAGGTGAAGCATAGTATTTGTGGAGCATCCGAGAGCCATGTCTACAGTCTCAGCATTGTGGAACGCAGCCGCTGTCATTATGTCGCGCGGCCTTATATCCTGTTCAACAAGCTTCATGATCTGCATGCCAGTCTCCTTAGCAAGGCGGATCCTTGCAGAATAAGGAGCCGGGATGGTGCCGTTACCGCGGAGCGCCATTCCGATAGCCTCTGTAAGGCAGTTCATGGAGTTGGCAGTGTACATGCCTGAGCAAGATCCGCAGGACGGGCAGGCGTGCTCAACGTACGACTGCACGCCGTCTTCATCTAGCTTACCCGCGTGGTAAGCACCAACAGCCTCGAACATGTGCGAAAGGCATGTTCTTCTGCCGTCAGGCAGACGGCCGGCCAGCATAGGTCCTCCGGCGCATAAGATAGTCGGAACATTGATGCGGGCAGCCGCCATCAGCAGACCAGGAACATTCTTATCACAGTTAGGAACCATAACAAGTCCGTCAAACTGATGAGCAATAGCCATAGCCTCAGTCGAATCAGCAATGAGGTCCCTCGTTACGAGAGAATACTTCATGCCTATATGTCCCATGGCAATGCCGTCACATACAGCGATAGCCGGGAAAAGAATAGGCGTTCCGCCAGCCGCACGCACACCAGCCTTTACAGCCTCGGCAATTTTGTCGAGATGCATGTGACCAGGCACGATCTCGTTATATGAGCTGACCACACCAATGAGCGGACGGCTGATTTCCTCCTCCGTCAGCCCAAGAGCGTACATGAGGCTCTTGTTTGGCGCGCGGTCAACACCCTTTTTTACGTTATCAGATTTCATAATTTATCCTTCTTAATTATTATGGCCGCAGCTACCCCGGAGGTATCCCTCCCGGAGTTTATCGCTTATGAGCATGCGATACGACTATCTGGGCTTAAGGGCCGAAGGTTTGCATAATGCGTTAATTAATGGCTGCGTTCCACGTCGCTCATTCCGCTCGGGATACGCTCCGGCGCGCGGCCATCTACCTTCTAAGCAAACAGATTGATTTATCAATGCAACCGCATCTTTTTCGGAGATAACCCTCTCGGATTTTTACCGCTCATATGTTTGCTATACGATCATTTAAGCTTAAAGGCCATATGAATTGTATTATGCATATATCTGTGGCTGCACGCCGGAGAGCATCATGAGCGGAGTTGCGGCGTTCGATCGTGTAATCAGCTGTAGACAAACACCACCTTACAGCCCTTAAGCTTACCCGAGCTTTCGCATGATGACCCGCAATCAATTCCGCGAGTGATCTCTCCGGGCAAGATGCAGCCATTAAGTTTGTAATTAGTTGGAAGCAGAGTCCAGATCTGTGTCATTCTTCCACAGCATCTCATCCCTGAGCTTCTTGCCTACAACCTCCATCTCATGCTTTGCAAGCTGTGCGCGCTTTGAGTTGAAGAATGTGCGTCCGTTCTTGTTCTCTGCGATCCACTTTCCTGCAAATGTACCGTCCTGGATGTCTGCGAGCACCTTGCGCATGTTTGCCTTTATCTCATCGTGTGGAAGTACGCGTGGTCCGGATACGTATTCGCCGAACTCAGCTGTATCGGAGATGGAGTAGTTCATTGCTGCGATTCCGCCCTTGTTGATAAGGTCTATGATCAGCTTCATCTCGTGGATGCACTCGAAGTAAGCATTCTCAGGCTTGTAGCCGGCCTCAACGAGGACCTCGAATCCGCACTGCATCAGGTCTACGACTCCGCCGCAGAGTACTG
>ODAI011630436.1_pt1 | contig 12940 bp, 9 predicted proteins | sample 1539321 | NCBI WGS metagenome assembly ODAI01 (sample SAMN02144231, study PRJEB22623) | gut metagenome | biome: sheep rumen | host: Ovis aries | place: New Zealand | reverse complement strand
CTCCTTGACGACGACGGACTTCTCGCCCTTCTGCGTCGTGAAGAAAACGCCTTCGGCGCCGATGATGTCGCCGAGGTTGAGCTGCTTGAACGCCGCAAACGCCGTCTCGGAGAGCTCGTCGCGCTTGAAGATGAGCTGGAAGCGGTCGGGGCCGTCGTTCATGGTACAGAAGTTCATCTTGCCCATGCGGCGGATCATGAGAAGACGGCCAGCGACGCGAACCGGCTTCCCCTCCTCGAAAGTCTCCCTGGCGACCTTGAGGTCGACGTGGTCGTACTTGCACCCATAGGGCTCGTAGCCCATTTCCTTCAGCGTCCGCATCGAGGCGAGGCGCTGCTCGCGGTATTCGTTTGTATCTGCCATGTTTTTATCGTGTTATCAAAATTTGCGCGTATTATACCATTTCACGCCGCCGCCGCGCAAGGCGACGCCAGGCTGTCCCTCCCTCCGAAGTTGGGTCTGATAGGGTCAATCTATGGCGTTGATTCCCGCCTTAAGCTCGACCGTCTTCCCGCCAAACTCAAATGTCCCAGGAACAGGCGTAATAACCATTCCCGTCGCCTTGTCGCCGTCGAACTTGAGGTCGACCTCGATCCAGCCCTTCGGGTGGGGATGCGTTGCCTTGAGCGACTTGAGCCCTCCCGGGCACGGCGCGACGCGGACCTTCGCGAAGAATGGCGCGGCCGGCTTGATGCCCGCGAGCCCCGTCTGCATAAACCAGATCGGATGCGCGCCCCAGGCGTGGCAGTCGCTTCTCGATTCGTTCTGCCCGTTCTTTCCGGAGTCGGGCGCTTCCTGTGTCGTCGTAAGGCCCTTCTTGACGTAGTCGCGCCAGAGGTCGAGTCGCTTCAGGAACAGGTCGCCGCGCCCGAACTTGAAATATGTCTCGAAGAGGTAGTAAGAGAAATACACGGTGCAACGCTTGAGGTCCTTGTCCTCGACAAGATGGCGGAACACGGTCTCGGCCTTGTCCTTTGGCAAGACATCGCCAAGAAGCGCAAGCGCCTGGGCATGCTCCGAGAAATCAACTCTCGCAGGCGTATCGGCAAAAATGCCGCGCTTCTCGTCCCAAAACGCCTTGACAATCGCCTGCTTGAGCTTCTCCGACTTCTCTTCCCAGTATTTCGCCTGCAGCTCGTTGCCAAGCGCGCGCTCAACTGAGGCCGCAGAACGCATCGCAAGGTTCCAATAGAGATTGAGCTCTGCGTTGACGCCATCCCCGAATCGGCAACCAGGAGCCGTGCCGTCGCCATCCCAGCCGACGACCCAGTCCATGAAGTTCCAGCCCGGCAGGTTCTCCAGGAGCCCGTCCTTGTTCTCGTAGTACTCCATGCCCGCCATCGACTTGCGGAGTCCCGGCAGGCGCGCCCTGAGCCACTCGCGGTCCGCGTGGTTCATCGTGTAGTCGCCGTACATGAGGAGATAGCAGAGAGTGTAGCTCGCGCCCTCCTGGAGCCCGCGCGTCGGCCAGTTGAACGGGCACTGCCCGTCGTCGCGCGTGCCTAGGTCGTAGAGCTCGATCGCGCGCTTGATCATGCGGTCGTCGCGCGACATCGCGGAGAGCACGTTCAGCTGCACGCGCGTGTCGCCTGGGTACATCTGCTGTTCGTAGTACGGGCAGTCGAACAGCATCTCGTGGCAGCACATCTGCATCGCCCGCGCGCAGATGCGGCGGATGCCCTCGAGAGACGGGTCGTCCGGCGTGGTGAAGGCGCTTTGCATTTCGAGGGGATACCGGCTCTCCACTAGCCGGACCAAGTCGACGGCAAGCGGTTCGTCCTTCGTCTCGATGTCGATGCGGACCCACTTGCCGCAGCGGAACCACGGCGAGGAGAAGACTGCGCCCCTGCGTCCGTCGCTCACGAACGTGTCGCCGAAGGCGGGAAGGAAGCGCCCGGCGATCTTGCCGCGCGCATCCGGCTCGCTCGTCTTGAGGTGGTTGTCGCCGCGCTTCGCCGCCTCGGCGAAGCAGATCGCGAACTTCGCGTCCTTCCCGCCGGAGAGCCGCACTTCGGGATACACGCAGTAGTAGTCCGCCAGGTCCCACGCGATCTGCATCTTCGTGTTCGCGGGGACCGTGAACGGCTTCGACAGGTCGATCGTCTCCTTGTCCTCGTCCTCGGTGAACACGTGGCGGCTCCGGAACTCCACGCCCTTCGCGACCGCCTTGACGCTGCCTGGGCACATCTTGTACTCAGCCTGATCCGTCTGGTCCGGAAGCTGCGAGGGGAAGAGCATCCACCCGCCCGTGCGCCCGCCGTAGATGCGAGGGCCCTTGTCGCCTGCGCCGCCGCGCACCACCTCGGGCTTTGCCCATTCGACGGGTTCGCCCGAATACGGGCCCGTGCCGACGATCTCGAACTGCGACCCCGTGCCCCATGCGCCCGCGTCCTTGTCCTTGCCGATCGGCCGGATGCCGGCGAGCCGCCCGACCTGCCACGCGCCCTTGCCGGTCGTCAGCTTCGCGTCGTACGCCCCGCCGGCCTTGAGCACGAATCCGCCGCGGTGCGAAAGCTGCGCGAGCGGGCCAAAGTCGCCGAGCGTCCAGACGACCGCCTCCACAACGTGACGCCCAGGTTCGAGCCCCGTCGCCACGTATGTCTGGTACTGCCAGTTCTCGACCGTGGCGCGGTTCGGACCGCGCGCAAGGAACATGCCGTCAAGCGTCAGGTAGAAGCGCTCGTCGGCAGAAACGTCGAGGACGAGCGTGCCGTCTCCTTCCGCGACTTCGAACTCGTTGCGAAACTTGAGGAAGGTGACCTCGCCCTCGACCGGCTTGCCGGTCCGCTCGCCTTCCCAGAAGTCCGTCTTGCCGCCCGCCTTCGCCGCGGCGCCGGGCATCCACAGCCACGACGCGTCGTCGATCGGCTGGATCTTGAGGATGTTCGTGTTGCCGCGGGTCGGGCGCGCGTCGCGGAACACACGGTCGACGGACATGGCCTTGCCGTCGCCAAGCCTATGAATGTTCGCGCGAATGGCCGCCGTCATCAGTTCGTCTGCCCTCGCTTCGGACATGCCCTCCGGCCTGTAATCGCACGACTGGTTGATTTTGAATCCGAAAATAGCAGCGTCCCAGACAAGCGCCTGGAGGTACTCGCCCTCCTCGTGGTTGAAGTGGAAGTCGGGCTTGGTGAAGAGGGCGTTGCGGTCTTCGCATATCTCCGCCGCAGTGCCGACGGGGATTATGCCGAATCCGTACTTCTTGGCGAAGGCGGCGTATGCGTCGTGCAGGCGCGCGTACATCTCGACCTGGTCGAAGCCGAATTTCTTGAGCCGCTTGTCCCACGGCGGATAGCTCCAGGTCTCCTGCACGAGTATCTTCGCCTGCGGCGCGAGCTCGCGGATCTTCGCGACGAGGTTGTCGCCCCAGGGATGGTAGCTCGCCTTGTCCCAGCTCTTGTGGCTGCACTGCTGGACGGTTACGACGTCCCACTTGTCCATCACGAGCGCGTCCGGGATGTTCGCCGCGCCCTTCTCGACAACGCGACGCCCATCGACAAACCGATCAAAGCGATAGGGCTTGAAAGTCGCGTTCGTCGACGCCGCGACGACATTGTTCCAATGGCGCTCGAGCGAGCATCCGCCGATATAGAGCGAGGCGAGGTCAAGCTTGTGTCCGTTCGCCTTGGCGACCTGCGGAAGCTGCCGCGTGCAGCTTATCGAGAAGCTGTTCCCGATCATCAGGACCTTCAATCCGTCCGCGGAACGCGACGGTTCCTCTTCTGCGGAAAAACACAACGAACCCGCGGCCATTGCCGCGCCGAGAAGCAGTATTCTTTTCATGAGGGAGATTATACCAAAATCCGCCACGGAATGGGCGATTAAACGAGCTGGTACGGTCTGAAAGACGCACGGTCGGCAGGAGTCGTTCCGCGAACGTATGCGTTCACAAGCGACTGCGCGAGCGGAATATCCGATTCCGAGACGAGGACGGGAATCGCCGCCGTAGGCCCGGGGATTCCGTTCGTCGGCTTCAATATCGCGGCAAACGAGCCCTTCTCAAGCAAAGCGTTTTCATTGGCGTCGCGCCCGAGAATGACGGAGCTACCGCCCGGCAGGCGAAAGCGCCGCCCGACCACGAGAAGATCGAGAAGCGTGCGATTGACTGCACCAGTCGCCTTGTCGCGAAGCCCCTCGTGCTCCATGAGGTCACGGAGCTTGCGGCCGTATGCATCTTCAGTCAGCTTGCAGCCGCCGGCAGGCGATGGGTAGTCAGTGATGCCAAACTCCTTTGCGAGAGCGATCTGGCGCTCGCGCGAACGGCCGTGGATGTCGAGAAGCTTCTCTCGGTCGAGCTTGCCCTCTATTTCAGGGATCGTGGGCTCGAGCAACTTTGCAGACATCGGACGGATGAGTCGTCCTTTAAGTCCAGAGGATTTCTCGACCGTGCAGAGCGACTGCTTGTTCTGCGACATCGGCCTCTGCCCCATCACCTCGCCTGTCGAAACGAAGTCGAAGCCGAGCGATGTCATCAACTCGCCTGCGCGGCGTATCATCGTCGCGTGGCAGTCGATGCATGGGTTCATCGCGCCGCCAAAGCCGTGCGGAGGATTTTCAACAAGAGACACCTCGTCTTCGGTAAAATCAAGGACGTGGAGCTTCACGCCAAGGGCGGCGGCGGCCTTGCGCGCGTTCGCAGACGAGAAGAACGGCGTCTCAAAGCATACACCCTCCACCTCGGCGCCCGCTCTCTGAAGAACACGCACGGCAAGTTGGCTATCAAGCCCGCCGCTCATCAGGGAAAGTCCTCTGCAGCTCATTTTACCCTCACTTTCACGCGATTGCCCGTCGTTGGAACAAAAGTGAACACAGACTTTTTTCCAAGCGTAATGGGCACTGGATGTTCAGCTAGCCAGCGCCGACGAAAATCGGCCTTTGCTGAGCCACCCGCCGTCTTGAACACGGGATTTCCTTCGACGAGGTCAATTGTAAGCCCTTCGGCAAAGACCTTGACCTTCATCGAGCGCGGCGTTGCATCGAGCGCGGCGAAAACCTCGGCGAAGAACGCGCGGTATTCCTCCGGCGTGCGCTCTGCGTCCATCAGTCGTTCCTCCAGCGGCGGTGAGCCCAGAGATACTGCTCGGGATACTGCCGGATTGCATCTTCAAGACGGTCGTTTAGAAGTTGTGTCGCAGCAATCTTGTCGTCCGACTTCGAAAAGCGCAAGGGGCTACCGCCCACAAGCCGGTACTTGAACGGCGCTATGCGCACGAACGAACCGACGACGATTGGATATCCTGTGCGCATCGAAAGCCGTGTCGCCGAAGTAAACGTCTTCGCGGGACGGCCGAAGAACTTCAGCATTGCGCCTCCGGACGTGTGCTGGTCCATTAGGATCGTCATCGCCGCGTTTGTGTCTGCCCACTGGCGCATGATATCCGGCGTAAAGCCGTTCTTCTTGTCTATCACAGTGACAGGCCCGCGGAAATGGTACTTCTCCATCCACTTTGCGACGAGCCTGTTGTTCATCACGCGTGCGATCGCAATCATCGGACGTGCAAACGAAAGGACGTTCGTCGCCGCCTCCCAAACGCCGTGGTGGGAGCTTACGAGGATGATCGGCGTGTCGGGCGTATCAAGAAGAAGCTTAACAGTTTCGGGATCGGCGGCGGAGAAGTCGAGGTGCTCGCGCCAGTTCTCCTTGTTCACCACGCACGGAACGAAAAGCGCCTCTGCAATATGCCCCGCAAGATGGCAGAACGACTTCTTCGCGATTCGCCGCGCCTCCTTCTCGTCAGACGTGACACCGCACTTCAGGACATTCTCTACGGCAATTCTGCGGCGCTTCGGCATAAACGGCCATACGCAGGCCGCAAGACCGGCCCCGACATCGTATGCATGCCTATGGACAAAATTCATTATATGTATTATACCAAATTATGCCGTGCGCCAGCGCGACACCAAGTCACTGTTCGCGCTGGCCTAGCGAACCGGCGCGCTTTGAGAACATCCAATCCCACAACTCGTCGGACGTCCACACGCGATCCCACCAGACCCCGTCCGCATCGTCGCGACGCGGCACCTCAATGAACGCGCAATCCCCGCCGCCCGCGCGGACGTTCGCCGCGAATTCGGACTTGAGCTTGCCCCAATACTCGCGGGCTTTGGCGCGCGCGTCGTCGGACTTCCGCGGTAGGTTGTAGAACCGCCAGTTCCCGGGATTCTCGGGATGGACGATCGGCGAGTACGGATGGGCCCACACCGGCGCGACGGCGGCGAATCGCCCGGGATGGTCCAGCGCCATGGCCATCGCAATGGTCGCGCCGGAGCCGAGTCCAGTCAAGTAGATGCGGTCGGGGTCGATGCGCGGCGCATTTGCCGCACGGGCATACGCGAGCACGAGATCGTTGTACGCCTCGTTCACGCGGTTCGCCGCTTCGAACGGATAGCCGTACCCGCAGTTGACGTTGCCGTATTCCGGCGGCGCGATCACGAGGAAATACGCAGGATGCCGCGCCTGAAACGCGCTGGACGTCACCTTCGCGAGACAGGCCGTCTGCCGGAACTGGAGCTTCAGGTCCTCGCCCTGCTCGCCGCTCCCGGGCATGTAGACGACGAGCGGCACGGAATCGTCCGAGTCCGTTTTCGGACGGTACGCGAGAAACGGCAGGCTCGGCGGCAGAGCGTGGTCGCAACTCCGATCCACGGGCCGTCGGTGGCGTGCAACCGCACGGACATACTCTTCCGCGTTCGGGTCCGGCGGCTTCGGCATCCCGAGGTCGAACCACATCGCGACGAGCGAATGGCGCGACATCAGGTCCTTGAGCGCATCGTCCGCGTCGTACAGGCGGAACGCGCCTGGCATCCCGCTGCCGGGCGCACCGGCGAGGTCGTACGGATACGGACGGCGGACGCGGTAGTTTGGAGAGTATTCGGCAAAGACATACTCGTAGGCCCGTCCTGTCTTGATCTCCCCCTCGCCGTCGAAGAACTGCCGAGCCCGCACGCTGCCGTGGTTCGCCGCGAAGCGAAGGAAATAGTCGGCCTCCTCGGGCGTCCACTTCGTGTAGGGATTTCGCTTGTTCCCCTCCGCCGTCAGCAGCAGGAATATCTCGAACGCGAGATCGCCGCTGCGCGTCTTCACGAATTCCGACACGAGCTCGTCGGCGCACAGTCTCGCCCCTTCCCGGCTTTTCCCCATCTCTTCGACATGCCGCTTTAGCCAGGCGTTGTAGTCGGCGGGCGGGTCGGGCAGCTCCCATGGCTCAGGATCTGGCGTCTGCCAGAACGCCCGCAACTCGCGACCCTCAATTACATGCTCGTGCACACGCTCGGGATCCGGCCGAGGGGGCATGCGCGGCTCCTCTATGAGCCTCGGCGCAGCCGTCGCCGTCACCACGAAGTAGCGGACGGGCGGAGGCGGGGGCACATAGTCGGCGGAACGAAACGGATACTCCGTCGGACGGACGAGCGCGAACGCGGCAAGGAGGACGGACGCCGTCATCTTGCGACCCTCCGCTTCGTCTCCCGTCCGCTGCTGTCGAGGGAGAAGACCTTGCCGTCGGAAGTCTCGCGCTCAAGGCGCGTGCCGTCGAAGCGCAGGATCGGCAGCTCAACCCTTCCCAAATCCAGGTCGACCGAGGGCCCGAACGATTCCGCGGTCCGCATAAAATCCAGCGGAACGTTGACCTGCCGCGGAAAGACGTTCGTGCAGGGGATGGAGGTCCATTTGCCACGGTTCTCCAGACTCGAATCATCTTCCGCAAACCGATGCTGTCCGACGAAGACTGCCGCAAAGTCTTCCGCGCAGCCGGCGAAGGCGTCCTCGGCGACGACGAGCCGGTCGTTCGGACGCAGGACGACGAATGCGTTCAGCTGGGGGCAGTTCGCAAACGCCTTCTCCTGAATGCGGGCGAGGGAACCGCCGAGCAGGACGACCGAGCGCAGCCCGACGTGTCCCGCGAACGCGCCCGCGCCAATCTCGGCGGACGGCTGGTCGATGTAGAGCGTCTCGAGCGCGGGCAGGTCCTTCGCGGGATTCGAGGTGTAGACGGCGCGCGGGAAGACGTCGGGCACGCGCACGAACGGCGAGACGCATCCAAAGCAGAGCGCCGAGCGTCCGTCGGGCGAGACGCCGAACGCCAGGAGGTTCGTGTCGGACGGGACGAACCGCTCCGGCGGAGGCGGAAGAACCGGGCGCCGCTCGTCTGGCTCGAGCCCGCGGTCGCCCGGCTCGGCGTTGACGCACCACTTGAGCTTTATCTGGAGACAGTCCTCCGGCTCGCTCGTGGTCGTCCAGACCTTTCGGTCGACGTTCTGCCGACGGACATGCACGTACCTCTGCGACTTGCCGACAATCGGAGTGCCTTTCGTGTAGCCATAATGTCCGCGCACGCAGAAGCAAAAGGCGAAGTTGCGGCCGAACATGTCGCAGCGAATGATGCGATTCGTGCAAATCGCGTCATCCGCTTCGTACGGCATGCCGAAATCGTCGTTAAAGGCCCTGTCCATCGGCTCCACCCCGTCGCCCTCGTTCAAAAAGATCATGACGTCGTTCCTCTGGTGCGCGAAGTCGCCCTCGCTCATGCACATGACGCCCGACACGCCGTTCGTAGACCGTGAAGGCAGGAGGCGTCCGAAGAGAGGTTCGGCGAAACCGTCGAAACGAAACTCCGCGTCGGCATGGATGCCGTATCCATACGGCGCAAGCAGGTCGCCTTCGACGAGGTCGATCTGGACCACGGCGTTCGTCGCCGACATCGGCAGCGTGACGTCGACCTCGTGGTTCAGCATCGGATGCGGACGGCGCTTTCGCCGCAGGACGATCTCGGTTTCCCCGCAGTCGGACGACAAGGTGACCTGCCGCGAATAGTATCCCTCGCAGGATATCCTGATCCCCTTGCTGTCATTCACGTAGCCGTCAAGGACAATGCGTCCGTCCGCGTCAACCGGGAGCGTAAAGGCGGTCCGCCCATAGCGGCCATTCTCCATGACGCGGGCTGCCGCAAGCGGCTCGCCGGAGTCCGAGACGATGCGAGGTCCCTTCGACACCCAAGCGCCGTATCGCCAGGCGAGATGGGGAGCGAGACGAGACTCCGATCCCTCCGTCGCGGGCGCGGGAGGATTCGCCCTGAGCGCCCCCGCGCACGCGACAGCCAGCATGGCAAGCGCAGAAGCGGAGCCAAGAATCCTGTGGCGCATGTCACTGGCACGGCTGTTCATCATCACCCTCCTGCATTTCCGCGGCAAGGAACCAAGGCGGTCCAAAGGACGAATCAGGCGTCGAATCGGATCGTCGCCGCACGGCCGTGGCCGTCAAGCCCCTCAACGGCGGCAAACGATTCGATCGTCGCCTTCGTCTCGGCAAGATCGCCCTTCGTAAACGCGACGAAACTGTGACGACGGCGGAAGTCGTCAGGCGTGAGGCCGTTGAACATGTTCGCGGCGCCGCCCGTTGGAAGCACGTGGCTCGGTCCTGCGACAAAGTCACCAGCGGACTCAGGCGTCCACGGTCCTGCGAACACCGCGCCCGCGCTCCTCACGCCCTTCATCACCTTTGTGGCGTCCTTCGTCATAATCTCGAAGTGCTCGGGCGCGAAACGGTTGACAACTTCAAGCCCCTCGGCGACGCTCTTCGCGACGACGATGAGGATTCCGTCTCTGTCAATTACGCGCTTGACGAGCGCCTTTCTCGAAAGCGACTCGGTCTGGCGAAGAACCTCGGCTCGAATCTTCTCCGCGAACTTCGTTGAAGTACAGACACAAAGCGACTTTTCCCAGCCGCTGCCGTGCTCGGCCTGCGAAAGAAGGTCTGCCGCGATCCAGCGGACATCTACGGAACCGTCTGTGAGGACGGCGATTTCGCTCGGACCCGCAACTTGGTCTATTGCTACATATCCATACACTTGGCGCTTCGCGGCCGTCACGAAAGCGTTGCCGGGGCCGGCGATCTTCTGCACCTTCTTGCAGGTCTTCGTACCGAACGCCATCATACCGATGGCCTGTATGCCGCCGACGCGGTAGACTTCGGTCGCACCGGCGAGCTTGAGCGCGTAGAGAAGCACAGGATTCACTTCTCCCGTCGCGCCCGCAGGAGTGCATGCGACGATTTCCTTGACTCCAGCGGCCTTGGCGAGCGTCACCGTCATTACGGAAGTCGAGGCGAGAGGAGCCGTTCCGCCCGGGATATAGACGCCGACGCGGTCCATCGGAGAGTAGAACTCGCCTAAGAAGCCGCCGCGGGGCGACTTCATCGACCATGGACTGCGCAAAGACGCCTTTGAGAACTTGAGCACGCGGCGATGCGCATCCTTCACGGCGCGGACTGTTTTCGGGTCGATGCCCTTCTCCGAGACTTTCGAGAGATCGACATTCAGCGCCTTTGCGCTCTTCGCCTTGAAGCCCTCGAATTTCGCGACGAGGTCGAGAACAGCGGCGTCGCCGTGCGCCTTGATCTCGGCGAGCGCCGCGGCCGCGGCCTTCTCGGCCTCTTCGGGAAACGCAGGGCGCGCGTTGAACTTCGCGATGCGCCTGTCGCCTGTCTTGACGATCCTGATCATTTGCGTCCGTTCATCAGCATGCACTTGACCTTGGCGCTCGCGGCAAGCTCGTCGCCGACATAGCCAGTCACCTCGTAGACGCCAAGCGGAACGCGCTCGCGCACGACCTTGACGACGGTGACGAGCTTGTCGCCGGGACGAACGGGCCTCTTAAAACGCGCCTCCTCGATCGCGGCGAACGCAAACGCCGCCTGCTCGCCAAGGACTCCGCGCGCGACCACGGACGCACCAGCGACCTGGCTCATCGCCTCGACGAGCACAACGCCGGGAACGACGGGATAGTCGGGGAAATGACCCTTGAAGAATTCGTTCTTCTCGGCAGTGAAAGTGTATTCGCCGATAGCGCCCGTCTCGTCGGCCGAAAGAAGCGTATCGACAAAGAGAAACGGATCGCGGTGCGGCAGAAGCTCGATGCCGGGGCGATTGAATTCCTGTTTGAACTTTGGCAACTCCATCTTGAAACCTCAACTTTAAACTTCAAACTTCAAACTTTAAACTTTCCTAAACACCAACACTCCATTGTGCCCGCCAAAGCCAAGCGAAGTGGAGAGCGCAACGTCTATGTCACGCTTCACGCCGACATTCGGCGTGTAGTTGAGGTCAAGCGGAGTCTCGCCCTTCGAGGCATCGACTTCAAGGTCCGGTTTCTCGTAGTTGATCGTCGGAGGGACAAAGCCATCCTTGATCGCGAGAGCCGTGACTGCCGCCTCGATTGCGCCAGTCGCGCCAAGGCAGTGTCCGTGGCACGGCTTGGTGGACGAAATATTTATCTTCTTGGCCGCTTCGACGCCGAAGACGCGCTTGAACGCATTCGTCTCCATCTGGTCGTTGAGGTGCGTGGAAGTGCCGTGGGCGTTGATGTAGCCGACCGTCGACTTGTCCGTAACGCCTGCATCCTTGAGAGCGACCTCTATCGCCTTGACCGCGCCGTCGGCGGAAGGATCGGGAGCCGTGATGTGGTAGGCGTCGCACGTAGCGCCATAACCGGCGAGCTCGGCGTAAACCTTCGCGCCGCGCGCCTTTGCGTGCTCCTCGGACTCGAGTATCAGAATCGCCGCGCCTTCGCCCATGACGAAGCCGTCGCGGTCCTGGTTGAACGGACGGCACGCCTTCTCGGGCGTGTCGTTGAAGTGGGTGGAGAGCGCCTTCTCCTTCATGAAGCCGCCGACCGTGAATTCGATGATGACGGCCTCGCTGCCGCCGGCAATGACGACATCGGCGCGGCCCGCGCGGATCAAGTCCATCGCGAAGCCAAGCGCGTCGGTAGAGGAGGCGCACGCCGTCGTCACGACCTGGCAAGGCCCCTTCGCGCCGAGCGCGATGGCGATGTTGCCGGCTCCTTCGTTTGCGATAAGTTCGGGAATCGCAAGCGGCGAAAGACGGTCGGGCCCCTTCTCGAAGAGCGTCTTGAACGACTCGTCGGTGACTTCAAGTCCGCCGATGCCGACACCGAGAATCGTGGCCACCCTGTCCATGTCTGGTTTCTGTTCGGCGGTGAATCCAGCGTCAGTCCACGCTTCCTTTGCCGTCGCGACGGCATACTGCGAGAAGAGCGCCATGTGACGGGCTTCGCGCTTGTCGAGAAGGCCGCCTCCAATCGCCCATTCGTCGAAACCCTTGACTTCGGCCGCAACCTGGCATGTGCAGCGCGAAGCGTCGAACTTGGTGATCTTGCCAACGCCGGGCTTGCCGGCCTTGATGTTCGCCCACGACGCTTCTCGGCCGTTCCCCACGGCGGTCAGCATGCCAATACCAGTAATCATCACTTTCTTCATGTCGTATCCCCTTTTAAATCTTACAGCTCAGGCCACACGCAGTATGTCCCCGCGAAGGTAAGCCCTGCGCCAAAGCCCACCATCACGATCTTCATTCCGTCCTTGAGCTCGCCTGCGCGGACGGCCTGGTCGAGCGAAATAGGCACGGACGCGGCGGAAGTGTTCGCCGTAGTCTCGAGATTGAGCCAGAACTTGTCGAGCGGAAGCTTCATGCGCCTGGCCGTCGCTTCGATGATGCGCCCGTTCGCCTGATGCGCGAAAACGCGATCGAGGTCGCCGGGAGTGGTGCCAAGCCGCTCACAGAGATCGCCGACGACCTTCGAGAGCTTGCGGACCGCAAACGCGAAGACATCATGGCCCTGAAGCGTCAGCTGCGAAAGCATCGGCTCCGGCTTCATCGGCATGCCGGTCTTCTCGTCAAGCGGCAGCGCCTCGCGCGTACCGCCTGTGCGCTTGATGAAATCCTGCCCCTTTCCGTCCGCGCCGAGAATCGTGTGCGCGACGGTCTTTGTCGACGCGACGCCAGGAGCCTCGTCGTTCCCGAGGACAACAGCTCCAGCGCCATCGCCGAAAAGGATGCAGGACGAGCGGTCAGACCAGTCGAGGATGCGCGTCAGGCACTCCGAGCCAATGACGAGCGCCTTCTTGTCGGGATAGAAGTTCACG
>ODAI012397360.1_pt1 | contig 12941 bp, 11 predicted proteins | sample 1539321 | NCBI WGS metagenome assembly ODAI01 (sample SAMN02144231, study PRJEB22623) | gut metagenome | biome: sheep rumen | host: Ovis aries | place: New Zealand | reverse complement strand
GCTGTATATACCGGAGGCCAAGGAGGGAATGAGGTACAAATATCGTATCTACGACCGCAAGGGCAATTTCATAGACCACTGCGATCCCTATGGATTCGGTATGGAGGTGCGTCCCGGCACCTGTTCAGTTATCCGTAGCATTGAGGGCTTCCGCTTCACAGACAGTGACTGGATGTCACGCCGCACTGACTGCCGTGATAAGCCGATGAACATATATGAGGTGCATCTTGGCTCATGGCGGAGGAAAGCTCCGGTCAGCTCAGGCAAAGAGGATATCTCCCTGTATTCTCCGGAGGAGATAATTGCTGAGGAGGGCTGGTACTCCTATTCAGAGATAGCTGAGGAGCTGGCTGAATATGCTGTTGAATTCGGCTATAACTTCATAGAGCTTATGCCGCTGAGCGAACATCCCTGCGATGAATCATGGGGCTATCAGAGCACCGGATTCTTTGCTCCCACATCACGCTACGGAACACCCCGTCAGCTCATGGAATTCGTGGATATATGCCATAAAAAAGGCATCGGAGTAATAGTGGATTTTGTTCCTGTGCATTTTGCGGTAGACCACTACGCACTTAATGAGTACGACGGCACCCGTTTATACGAATTCCCCGATGATGAGGCGGCCTATAATGAGTGGGGAAGTCTTAATTTTATGCATTCAAAGGGAGAGGTGCGCTCATTCATACAGTCAGCAGCGAACTACTGGCTGAGCGTATACCACTTTGACGGCCTTCGTATGGACGCTATAAGGAATATGATATACTGGAACGGTCAGGAGTATCGTGGAGAGAACCGCACGGCTATAGAGTTTCTGAAATCCATGAACTGCGGACTGAAAGCAAGACATCCCTCAGCAGTTATCGCAGCAGAGGATTCGTCCTCTTATCCTAAGGTAACAGCGCCGGTATTTGACGGCGGACTGGGCTTCGATTACAAATGGGACCTGGGCTGGATGCATGACACTCTTGAATATTTTCAGAGTGCCCCAATGTACCGCACCAGAGATTACCATAAGCTGACATTTTCCATGCTGTATTTTTACAATGAGAAATTCATACTTCCACTCTCACACGATGAGGTAGTCCATGGCAAGGCGACTATCACACAGAAAATGAACGGACAGTACCCTGATAAATTCCCGCAGGCAAGAGCTCTGTATATGTATATGATAGCACATCCCGGCAAGAAGCTGAACTTCATGGGCAATGAACTGGCTCAGCTCCGGGAATGGGATGAAAAGCGTGAGCAGGACTGGGATATGCTGAAATATCCGCTTCACGACTCATTCCGTGAATATATCAGGACTCTCAATCACATATATCTTGAGCATACAGCCCTGCATTATGACTATGACCCCACAAATTTCAAGTGGGAGGACTGTAATTCGGCAGACCGCTGTGTGTACGCTATAAGAAGGAAAAGTGCTGACGGAGATATCCTTGCGGTCATGAACTTTTCTGACTGGTATCAGTTTGATTACTCGGTGAATGTAGGGGAAGGCTATAAACTGACTCTGCTTGTTGATTCTGATGACCAGATATACAGCGGGACAACTCCCGACGGCGCCACTGACTATCACTACAGCGGCAGCCATATCGATATGAACATACCGCCCTACAGCGGACGGATGTTTCTGCTTGAAAGGGAAGAAAAAACAGGTGTATGAACGATAGCCTGAGGTGCCTGCGGCGGAAATATTAAAAAGTGAAAACAGTGTGAAATATTAATGACAACTGGGTGTCACTTTTCTAAATAATTGATTAGACTTCTCAATGCCGCTTGACAAATTTCTGCCCCTTGTGTATAATATGTATAAGAAAGCGGAGAGGCACTGCTCCGAAACATGAAAGGAAAATAAAAATGAATACATTAAAGAAAAGATTAATTTCATTATCTCTCCTCACCTGCATAGGATTTACTTCTGTTGCAGGCTGTTCAAGCAAGAGCAGCTCCAGCTCTGAAAAGAATTACTCTGCTGAATCCGGTTCTTCAGATTCAAGCGTTTCTGAAGGCGATATCAGTGATGTTCCGATAGAAGCTATCACCAACGAAGACGGACATCCCGTTATCTGGCCTGTACAGTCAGGTGAAGTAGGCAACGGCGGAGTTTCTGCTGATAATGGAATGGACCTCAGCGGAATGGATCCTGAGGATGTAGATACATCTCCCGAGCCTGAGATCGAATATGTAACAGTAGTTAATGAGAACGGTGAGCCTGTTACAGAGTCAGTACCGGTGACAAATGCCAGCGGTGAAGCAGTTACCGAAGCAGGCGGACAGCCCGTTACAGAATTTGTTCCTGTAACATCAGCTGTATCAAAGGAAAATACACAGTCAGACTACAAGAGCAAATCAGAGGGACGTTATATCCTCTGGATGGATATTTCCAAGGATGAGGACTTCATCTTCAACGATCAGTTCATCAAGCTCAAGTTCAAGATCAAGGAGAATATCCCTGAGGGAGATTATCCTATCTCGATCGTTACAGACCTTTCATCCATAAAGGGTAAGTCTGTTGATCCTGACAGGATCGTTAACGGCGTTATCAAGGTAGGCGGCTCAACTCCTCAGGCAGTTGACTACTCTTCAGACGGCTTCGTAGTATACGGTGATGTAGTCGGAGCAAAGCCCGGCGATACCATTGATTATTATATAAACTGTAAGAACAATCCGGGACTTGCAGCTGTACTTATGTGGGTATACTTTGATTCCAATGCAATGGAGTGTCAGAGCATAAAGTCCGCTGGTCAGTTTGCAGAGATCGACGATCATCCCGAGACTGGAAAGTCCAGCAACTGATATGAATGATAGGAAGGCACTGCTCAGCAGTGCCTTTTTTGGTTATAGGCTGAAACTATAGCTGAGTATAAAATAAATCTCCTGGAGCAGGACTGCATTTTTAAAAAAAGGCCTTGACAAATGTCTATCGTCTTGATATAATATAATCATACCAATCATATAGGAAATAGAGGTTATTTCAATCTATTGTTAAAGGAGTAATAATTATGAGCATTTATCAGAAGATCACAGACCTTATTGGCGGAACTCCACTTCTCGAGCTCGTTAATATCGAAAAAGAATACGACCTTGACGCTAAGATCGTTGCTAAGCTTGAGTATTTCAATCCTGCCGGCAGCGTTAAGGACAGAATTGCTAAGGCTATGATAGACGACGCAGAGGAAAAGGGACTTCTCAAGGAGGGCAGTGTTATTATCGAGCCAACATCCGGTAATACAGGAATAGGCCTTGCTTCAGTTGCTGCTGCAAGAGGCTACAGACTTATAATCACAATGCCCGAGACCATGAGCATCGAGCGCCGCAACCTTATGAAGGCATATGGCGCAGAGCTGGTACTCACAGAGGGTGCAAAGGGCATGAAGGGAGCTATCGACAAGGCTCAGGAGCTTGCTCAGGAGATACCCGGAAGCTTCATTCCTTCTCAGTTCACAAACCCGGCAAATCCTGCTGTTCATGAGAAGACAACAGGTGTTGAGATCTGGGATGACACCAATGGAAATGTAGATATTTTCGTAGCAGGTGTAGGTACAGGCGGTACTATCAGCGGTTCAGGTGCATATCTCAAGTCAAAGAAGCCTGATGTAAAGGTAGTAGCAGTAGAGCCTAAGGGTTCACCGGTGCTTTCAGAGGGTACAGCAGGTCCTCACAAGATCCAGGGTATAGGTGCAGGATTTGTTCCTGAGACACTCAACACAGATATCTACGATGAGATCATTCCTGTTGAGAATGAGGATGCATTTGCTACAGGAAGAGCAATTGCAAGAAAAGAGGGCGTTCTGGTAGGAATCTCCTCAGGTGCTGCTGTATGGGCAGCTATTCAGCTTGCAAGACGTCCTGAGAACAAGGGCAAGACTATTGTTGCACTTCTTCCTGATACAGGTGAGCGTTATCTTTCAACTCCCATGTTTGAATAATAGAAGTTGATAAAATATCCCGGAGGCAGTTCTGAGAACAGCTTCCGGGTTTTTTTAGTATTATCAGCTGTTGACAAAAATGCTGTGAGGGTGTATAATCAGAAATATCTTTTTGTGGTCCGACTGCACAGTTTTCAGAAAGGCAGGAACTGATATGTCAGAGATAAAAGAACTTGGCATGAGAGATATAGGAGAGTTAAAACAGCTGTTTTCCGGAGTATTCTCCGCAGAGCCCTGGAATGACGACTGGAGCGATGATCTTCAGCTTCACAGCTATATAGAGGAGCTTATAGGCAACAGTAATTCTGTTGCATTCGGATTGTTTTCAGAGGGAGAGCTTATCGGTGCATCAATGGGCAGTATAAAGCACTGGTGGCAGGGAACAGAGTATCACATAGATGAATTTTTCATAAAGACGGCAGAGCAGGGCAAGGGACTGGGGACCGGATTTTTAGAGGCCATAGAGGAAAGTGTAAGGAGCAAAGGTGTGACCCGTATTTTTTTACAGACCGACCGCCATGCTCCGGCATATAAATTCTATCTGAAGAACGGATTCACCGATATGACTGACCATGTATCCCTTGTGAAGAATATTTAAGGCAACACCGCACAAAGACCGCCTGACGTCTTTGTACTGAATCTGCTTGGATATTTTCCGTCATCTTGCACAGAAATCCCTTGATATACGTCAGTATGCCTGCTGAATTTCTATACAATCTGACGAAAAATCTCACGGCGCATCTTCAGCACAATCTTTGTGCGGTATTGCCTTAAGTGTACATAGCTGCAGACTATAGGGAGGAAATACAGGTATGTCAGGCTTAAAAAAATATCTGCTTTTTACATTTATTGTTACATGGGTAATAGAAATCATTGCTTCACAAAATGATCTGAGTACTGATGCCGGAAGGATGAGTATGAGTCACGCAATGTCAATTAGTATGCTTATACCGGCTTTTGGTGCTCTTTTTGCGAGGGCGAATATAAAGGATATGGGCTGGCTGCCTGATTTGGGGAAGAGCTGGAAGCCTATGCTGTTCGCATGGCTTATGCCGACTGTATTTCAGATAGCCGGTGCGGCATTTTATTATTGTGTATTTCCTGAGGACTTTGATTTTACAGGTGAGTCACTTAAGAACTTTTCGTCCTATGCTTATGAAGAATTTGAAAAGAGCGGTGATTCCTTTGCATGGTATATTGCAAAGGATATATTCTACTCAGTGACTTCATTCTATACCTGCCTTGGAATGATCTATGGACTTGGTGAAGAGGTAGGCTGGAGAGGCTTTATGTATCCCGAGCTGAAAAAGCGATTCGGCAGGACTAAGGGAGTTCTTCTGGGAGGAGTTATACATGGCGTATGGCATTTTCCGCTTATGATACTTGTAGGATATGAGTACGGCAGGGAATACATAGGTGCGCCTCTGCTTGGACCGATCGTGTTCTGCGTGTTTACTGTATCAGCCGGAGTCATCTCGAATAAGCTTTATGAAATATCGGGCAGTATATGGCTTCCTGCGATAATGCATGGTGCCACGAATGCGACCTTCAATCCGTACCTTATGTACAATGGAGAGCACCATGAGCGCTCAATATTCGGTCCCGTTGATATAGGGCTGATATCCGTAATACCAATGGCATTTTTTGCTGCGGGAATACTTTATTTTGAAAACCGGCGTGAGGAGATGCAGTATACAGATATCTGATGTTATGATCCGCTTTTTACAAAAAGCTCTCGGTGAAAGGAGGGGGACAATGGATAATGGTCTGAACAGCTACAACCGTTTTTTATCGGGAGAAAAAGATGCTATCGATGAGATAATAAAAGAATACAAAGATGGACTTGTGTATTATCTCTTTGGTATAACGAGAGATATCCAGCTTGCTGAGGAATGTGCGATCGATGCATTTGTAAAGCTTTATACAGATAAGCCACGCTTCAACGGGAGTGTAAGGTTCAAGACCTGGATATATACCATTGGTAGAAACAGAGCTTATGATGCCATGCGGAGGCTGTCGAAGCTGAAGACCAGAGATATAGAAGAGGCTTACTGTATCAAAGACTGCAATGATATGGAGAAGAAGATAGATATGGACGAAATGCGGGCAAGTCTTCGCAGGATAATATCAAGGCTGAAGTCCGAATACAGTCAGGCACTATGTCTTGTTTTCTTTGAGGATTTCACAAATGATGAAGCAGCACATATCATGGGAAAGACCGGCAAGCAGATCAGGGATCTGCTGTACAGGGCTAAAAAGGTGATGAAAAAGGAGCTGCCGGAAGAGTGGAAAGCTTTGTACCTGTAACGGAGGAGAGATATTACTGATTCTGAGAGAAAAAATTTTTTGAATTTCAATGACCAAAAATCAAACTTTAAAGGCGGCATATCCGCCTTTATTTTTTTATCCATTAAGTTTATGGGGAAGGCTTATCCGCAGTATTTCGTGATATCGTTTTTGCAGTTATGACAGCATAATTGAATTATCCGGACAAAACGCCGCAATAAATGGTGAGTTTTTAAGATAATTTTAAGACTAATTTAAGAATCGTTAATTATCATGAAGACATCATAATATGGAAGCTTCAACGCTATTTAAGGAGGATGATGAAAATGAAACTCAAACCAATTCTTGCCGGTCTGATGTCAGCCTGTATGATAGGAACTGCTGCAGCGATATCGACAACAGCTTCAGCGGCTTCCGGAGACTTTGTATACGGTGATGCAAATTGTGACGGCAGCGTTAAGATGTCAGATGCAGTGCTCATAATGCAGTCACTGTCAAATGCCTCAAGATTCGGTACAGAGGGAACTGATCCTACACACATTACTGAAGAGGGCGAAGACCGTGCCGATGTAGCGGATCGTGGAAATGGTATCACAGCAATGGATGCACTGTCTATCCAGCGTTATCTGCTTGGCATGATAACAGAACTGCCAGAATCAGTATCCCCCGGTCATAGTACTACTACCACTACAACTGTTACAACAACCACAGCACAGACCACTTCAACGACTACAACAGAACCCGTCATAACAGTTCCCAAGGAAGATGTTGATACGAAGATACATCTTAATGGGTATTCGATCTCTGTAGACGGAAAATATGCTTCTGTAGACGGAACAAAGGTAACGATATCCCACTCCGGAACCTACACTATCGACGGAACTCTCAATGATGGCCAGATCTATGTTGAGATACCTGACGAGAATGCCGATCCTGATACAGTAAAGCTGGTGCTCAGCGGGGCAAACATAACCGGAAAGAGTGCTCCGGCAATACTTGTGGAGAATGCAGACAAGACCTCGGTAACAGTTTCAGACGGAACTGAGAATACTATTTCTGATTCCGAGAATGCATATCCCGGAGAACAGGCAGAGAGTGCAGTTATCGAAGCTAAGGACGATATAACCTTCAAGGGCGATAAGGAAGGCACAGGAGTTCTTACGATAAATGCAAATGTCCAGCAGGCAGTATCCTGCAATAATGATATCAAGATCACCGGAGGAAATATCAGGATAAATGCCACAAACAAGACTGACGGAAATGGTGCAGTGAAGGGCAAGACATCAGTAACAGTCAAGGGCGGCAAGCTTGAGATAATTGCTGAGGGAGACGGACTTAAGTCCTCAAAGGGCAATGTTGATATTGAAGGCGGAGAGATCGTGATAAGGAGCAGCAAAGATGCTATACAGGCTGAAACTGCTCTGAATATATCCGGCGGAGATATTGCAGCATTTGGTGACAGAGGACTTACTTGTGCAGGTGCGATAAATATCACAGGAGGAGAACTTGTTGCGACTGCATATGATAATCAGTGTGAGAATCTCACATCAGCTGCTCAGCCAACAATGCTGCTTGACTTTACAAAGGAATGGTCAAAGAACAATCCTGTAACAATTACCGACCTTTCAAACAGTACTGTCATTGAGAAGAATCCTATGAGAAAGTATAAGTTCGCAGTTGTTTCTTCTCCTGAATTTACCGGCAGTGAATACAAGGTATTCGCAGGCGGAATAAAGATGAAGCACAGTACAGGCAGCACATTCAAGGGCGGCTCACCGGCTTCCTACAAGGATGTCAATAATGATCTTGATAATGCTGAGGAGCTCTACAGTACGCTTTTCGACCAGAGTCTTGTTCACAATGTTGATATAAAGATATCAGAAAGCGAATGGAAAAATATCTTGTCTTCAGCCCAGAAAGAGGAGTGGCATGCCTGTGATGTAGTCATCGACGGAGAGGAATTAAAGAACGTCGGTATAAGAACAAAGGGCAACAGCTCACTTATGATGGTTCAGAACGGCAAATACAGCTTCCGCTTCAAGCTTGATAAGTACGATAAGTACACAAACTATCACGGACTTACTGAATTCTGTGTAAACAATATGTACTCAGACAATTCCTGCATGAGAGATATTCTCTGCTATAATGCAATGTATGCAATAAACGGAGTAGCCCCGCTCTCAGCACATACCGATCTGTATTTGAACGGCGATCTTTACAGCTTCTATATGATAGCAGAGCAGCCGGGAACAACTCTTGCAGAGCGCTATGCCATAGATGATGATTCTGATCTGTACAAGGCTACAGAGAGAAGCGGACAGGGCGGCGGACTCTTCGGCGGAGACGGAGACAGCTATAGTACATTCACTCAGAAGATGCCTGTAGATAATCTTGATCTCAAGTTCGGAAACGATGAACAGCTCCAGCATCTTGAAGAGCTTAAAACTGCCATAAATCAGGTAAGCACATCAAATTATAAGTTCATTGAGGAAAAAATGGACGTTCCCAGCTTCCTGAAGGGATTTGCAGTAAACTCAGTAATGTGCAATTACGACAGCTATAACGGTTCTCTCGCACACAATTATTACCTTATGTACACAGGCGGCAAGCACTATTTTGTAGGCTGGGACTACAATCTCTGTCTTGGAAATTTCAGTGACGGCGCAAGTGCAGTAAACTCTGATGTTAAGACAAGTCTCTATCAGGCAACTGTTGATAACAGACCTTTTGCAAAGCTTCTCCAGATACCTGAATACTATAATATGTATGTAGGATATGTAAGAGAAATAATGAATTATTACAGTGATACAGAAAAATACGTTGCAAATTATGCAGACATGATACGCAGTCACGTTATCCAGGATCCCATTAGCGGATTAACAGTCGATAGTTTCAACCAGAGCGTATCTAAGAGCGCATCCGGACTTCAGGTCGGAAATAACAACGGCTGGGGCGGATTCGGAGGTTTCGGAGGCTTCGGAGGATTCGGAGGCTTCGGCGGAGGCGGAGGTTTCTTTGGCAGCGGAAATGTTTCTGTCGTAGACTTCCTTATCAAGCGCTTTGAGATCATAAACGGAGCGATCGGCTACTAAGGCAGTATCGCACAAAGCAAACTTTGCGTTATTGAGCTAAATAAAAAAATACTGCACTGCTTTAAGCGGTGCAGTATTTTTATGAATAAAACAACTTATATCATGAGAGTTCATTTTCGATGAAGAGGCTTCTCATAAGAGCCAGATCGAAGGCATCGAAATGATCGTCCTCACACAGGTCACCGGCCTGCCAGCAGGGGAGGCTGCCGTTGCCGAGCAGAAATTGCTGAGCGGTCACAATATCAGCGATATTGAATAAACTGTCGCTGTTTACATCACCTTTTACAGTGTCGCTATGTGGGATATCCGGAGAGGAGGGGAGATTCTTATATACAGTTTCGTACATAGTTTCTGCCCAGAATTTACGCATAGCCTCATAGCCTTCAGAATTCGGATGAACTCCGTCATTGCTTAGTCCCCAGGTATTTTCACGGAAAAACGCATCAAAATCCGGACCGTGGACGAGTTTATCGCCGTATTCATCGTAAAGCTTGTCGATCATTGCGTTATAGTAGCCGGTATTGCTGCCCACATCCTTATTTGTGGAGAACGGTATCTTTGGAAGAACAGGTATCTTGCCGGCTTTAAGGACGGCATCGATCATATATTTTGTGTTCTCGTAATAGCTCTGAGTGTTATTGGGATTGCCCCAGCAGTCATTGGTGCCGTATGCGATGCTCACATAGGTTGCAGGGCAGGTGCTCAGCCATTTATCGATATTCTCTTTTCCGTCACGGCTTGTAGTACCACCGATACCGCCGTTTTCCTGAGCAGGGAAGAATCTGCTGTCTATCTGATTTACAAAATTAGCGAAGCTTGTACCGTAAGCATTCACCATACCGCCGGCAGTGATCGAATCTCCGAAAAAGATCCAGCTGTCAGCAAATCCGCTTGAAATATCGTGGATATCGAGATTAAGACTGACATTGCTGCCGTTAGCCTTAGTAACTACCATGCGGATCCAGTTATAGCCCTCCATATCGACAATGTGCTGACGTGAACTAAGACCATTTCCTGTGACCTTATCAGCAGTCACCCAGCCATCCGCCGGATAGCTTCCGCCGGGAGCCTTGTTGACTTCGATAGTATAGTCAACAGGTTCTGCGCTTTTGCTTACATAAACGCCAATATTGTCGTAGGTACTGATGTTGTACCATGCGGCGATCACCTTTTTGCGATTTGCCTGCGGAACACCTGAAAGATCATAGGCAATATAGTCCTCAGGGGATGAGTTCCAGAATGTGTAATATTTATCGTCATTTGCAAAGGAAGGGTTAGTGGAGCTTCCGGAATATGCCGGAACATTTCTGCTTATAACCGGATCAGTTCCGGAGCTTGCCTCCTGCTCCGAGGCGGCATGGGAGATGATCCCGGGAAAGTTTTTCTGACCGCTTCTTAAAGCACTGTTTGAAGCAATATTATCTAAAGGGATAAGCGGTACACTGAGCAGGGCTGCTGCAGTGAGTACAGCAGATATGTTTTTTTTCATGGCTGCGACCTCCTGTGATAAAAATCTCTATATATTGATTATACAATAAAATGGAATGATTTTTTAGTGCTTTTTGTGTAGAAAAAATTGCATTTTGAACCTTTTTTCAAACTGAGCCCTCTGCGTACCGTTGTGGTCAGGACGTAAAGTTGGCTTTGCCATAGATCACCTCCGTCAGGGTATAAAAATAGCACTTGCGAGGGACATTTGTGTCCTTAGCAAATGCTCAGTGTTATTTGAGTTCGACGCAGAAAACATGGTCGAAATTGTATATGCCTATCCATGCGCCCTTCTGCTTGACGATGATTGCTTTGCCGTCATAAGCGTAGTCGTCCCATTCCCCCTTACCGTAGGAGATAGTTTCACCGCTCTTGAATGTGATCTCTATTCTGTCAGCACTCTCCATTTTCTCACCTCCTTCAAATGGGTATAAGAAAACCGCCTTGTTACGGGCGGTTAAAAAATCATTCAACTACAAATTTATTAAGCTCTCGGATTGTCATATCAATAGGTTCAATACCTTTTTCTTTACAATAGCGGCTTATCTCCCGGTAATTGTAATGAACATTCTCGGCTAAAACAGGTGATGTAAAGCCGCCTGCTTTCTCAGCAGCCTCATCAAGTTCATTCATCTTTTTAATATCTTCCTGTGACATAATCAACCCTCCTCAAAAGTATATGTATTAAGAAGTTTAATAGCATTATGTGGCGTGTTCTATTTTATCACTGACATCAACTTGTTCTTCGAGGAAATTTACCCACCTGAAACCGCTTTCGTGTTCAGCATCGCCGGGGTCATAAACGAGAAACTTCTTTTCATCACTGCTTATGGCATACACATCTGAATCGAATTCTCTCGTTATATCCATATTCCCAGTTGGATCATCTTTCTCCTCAGTGACTGTTACGTTGAAACGGTTAGTTATCTCAATCATTTTTTCCTCCTTGCGTCACTCCCAGCGTGGGAGGTATAAGAAAACCGCCTTGTTATGGGCGGTTTAGTCGATATTATAATCCTCTGAATTCTGCAACGATACAATCATCTGTCTTGCATCGTACAGAATATGACGTGTTTTTGTCCTCAATAACAATACTATTTCCACAACGAGGACATTTTTTTTCAGTTTTTCCGTTTTTGATAATGTCATCTTCGGCTGAAACTAAAAATTTGTGTTCAGCAATGGTAGTTTTAGTAGCCATATAGAACCCTCCTTATGAAACTATTGTTTTTTATAGTTACTCCGCTCTCTTTGGCTCGTTCAAGAGCATCAAGTATAAGGTCAGCCCTTTCTTCATCGCTCAAATTCGGACAGTTTTTAGCTGCCATATAGCTTGCTCTAAACTCATCATTCCAAGCCCCATTCGGCACATTAGTCCCTCGGTTTGCTCGGTGTCCATAATATTCGTGGGCGAGAGCTGCTCTTGAATACATTCTGTCTCTTGGGTGCTTAGAACTTAAATCTGGGAGTATGTCTCCTTTAACACGAATTTCATCAAGAACATCGTCATATCCTGTTCTGTGACCTTTATTGAACCTAAATACCGATTCATCAGCTTCAATAGAAGCAATATCCTTTTTCAAGCTCTCAATTTCGGCTTCAGTAAGAATGTGACTTGGTGCCGTTCTCAAGCCGTTTGGAAGATTTCTTGATGTTATATTCCTTGATTCTATTATACCACTTCCACCGGAATTGTCAATAGACGAATTGTTAATTTTAACGCCCCTAAACTGCTGCAAATTCCGCTGTTCTATGGCTTTTGCCTGCTCCTCGGTAAAGACAGCCGGACTTTCGGCTCCGGGTCCCGTCTCCGGGACTTCCCATGAGCGCTTACTCCATACATCCTGCCGCTCTCTGCCGTTCTCCAGTATGGTCCTGCAATCGCAGTTATCATGCCTGCGGAATACATCTTCCGGCATTTCATCGACATTATACGGATAGCGCCCTGCAATATTGCTGCACCATTCACAGCACTTATATGCGGCTGTCCGGACAATGTAGCATTTCAGACCGGCATCACTGCGGAAAGCGGCATTTTTCTTCATGTAGTCGTCGTGAAAGCTCTTTGTTATCGTCTCGCTTCCGGCTCTTGCACGGCGCTTTATAGTGCTGTCGTCCACTGTAGGGTCGATGAGAGAAT
>ODAI011392385.1_pt1 | contig 12943 bp, 12 predicted proteins | sample 1539321 | NCBI WGS metagenome assembly ODAI01 (sample SAMN02144231, study PRJEB22623) | gut metagenome | biome: sheep rumen | host: Ovis aries | place: New Zealand | reverse complement strand
AGCCTGGCTGCCAGCTTGCGCTTCTTCTTGTCGAAGCGCTTGAGGTGGCTGTTGTGAATGCGTTGGGAGAGGAGCTGCTTAAAAGCAGCGTGGGAGCCGATTTCAGGCAATCTCAGCATGATGTTCACCTTCTTTCCAAGTACTATTGTACATGTGAAACATCAAACTGAGATGGGTGATACTCATTCGCAACAGTTTTTGCTACAAATTGTGGGGGCACATTGAATAATGTGCCAAGGCTCAAGGCAGACGAATAGACGTCTTTGAGTTTTCTAATTTACATGTATAATACCCCTGAGGGGTTAAATGGGGGTGCAGTGACTTTGTATAAGTCAGTTCATTTAAGTGTTTTAGGAGTTTGTACATCGAGAGATATTTTTAGGATTTGTGATAAAGAAAGTAATTATATTGTCGATTGCTTCATACAACACATTAATCCACTTTCTGTTGCATGTCATACATCTTTATTAGACAATAAGGTGTATAATAATAATGATGATTTACGATCTCTGCTAAATAGTTGGTGGAATAATCTACCGGATTTTGATATAAGAAATGCTAGTATAGATATAGAAAAAAGGACAATAAATATTTTAAAAGAAAAAAAATCGCAATATATTGTCTTGGACTTTGCTTGTTTGAAATATGGAATGGTTTTTTTTGATAAAGAATTTAAGAAAGGTTTAACAAAATTACATTATGATTATTTTTCGCATGAATTAACTCAGTACTTTGGAAGATTGGTTCAGGAATTTAACATAGATGAAGTAGATGAATTGGATGAGAAGGTGTTGTATAATCTTTTGGATGGTTTTATGCAGTCAATTCTAGAGATTTATAATCAAAATGAAATTGTTTTTGTGGAACTATATGCTGTTGATAAATATATAAAATCAGGAAAAATTGATGAGGAAGAGATAGTGAATAGCTCATATTGGATTATGAACAAAAAGGATGTTGGGAAATTAAATTCTTTATATAAGAAGGCTTTTACGTATCTACATACTAATTATCCTGCGTGCCATGTAATTCCATTTCTGTATGATATGTTAGGGGATGTTGGACATACATGGGGAAAGGGTGATCTTCACTACATAAACGAATATTATGAATATGCATATGAGGCTATGAATATTATCATAGCTAATCATTCTGAACTGGAAGAGAGAAGAAAAATAGAATTTCTTCAAGATAAATACAATAACTGTATTAAAAATTTATTGGATTCTTTTCACAGAGAAAAATGTGAATGCGAATTGGAATAAATTTCAAAAGTGCATAATTAAACCTGAATGATTCATAGGACTTATAAAACCTTCAAAAGTCCTTGACTTTCTGTTCACCTAACAAATATCCATTGTTCAATATAGAATATGCCATATTTTTATGAAAATACCCTAATTTTGGATAGACTTATCGTGTTTGATTAACGAACAGGAAAAATATGTAGATGTTCAAAGAACCGAATCACTGCATCAGCTAGGTACTAAATCAGCTAACCTATTTATGTAGTTATATGTGTGCAAAAATTGCTCCTTGTACATATACGTACTGCATAGCCTAAACAGTTTTTCTTTGGCATTTGTGTTGCATTGCGTAATTTCGATTATTGGAAAATTTTTTTAGGTTACGATTTCTGAGTGGGGAATGTTTATGGTGAAAATTACAACATTTATTGATTCGCTGGTAAAGGATATATGTGGTATTGAACAAGGAAATATTGGTATTGGAAATGAACCTTTTTCCTATTGGCAAGAGTTGATTAAATTATCTGTTACATATGATATAGAAAGGCATTTAGGAATAGGATATCGCCATCATTACCATGGAGTTAATAGAAATTTATTAATCAGCTATAAAAGGGCTATAGGGACTCCTTTCGAGGGGGGGATGCCGTTCGGGATTAATCCAGCAATTCTAAAAGGTAAGATTTTTACAATCGTTGGAGAAATATCTGCTGAGAATGAAGCTAAAATTGAACAGGCGTTACACGGAACCGATGAAGAAACTGTTGTTGTGTTTTGGAATACAGATGGAAAATATAGATTCCTTCCACTGGATGCAAACTTGCTATCAAAGTTTACAGTTATAAAAATTTCTAAAATACCGAAACATGGCTATATGTATCCTCCGGAAATGGCATTTGAGTACATATATGTATATGCAAATGAAGAAAATAAGAAACGTCTTAAATCATATATTTATGACAAAAAATTAACTTTTACTGAGTGCCTAATACATGCAGAAGTTGTAGATGCTCAAAGAAATCTTCTGTATATAAGTGGTCGTAAGATTTTGCAAGGTCATATAGATGTGGCATATGATCAAATGTACAAATCTATTGAAATATATCATGAGAAGAATAATAGAAATAGTTCAAGAAAGAAGGTTTTATATACTTTTTATCACGGTGGAACTTTTGGTTGGTGTCTTATCCATCGTCTTATTATACATAAGAATGATGATGCGTATTTGTTGCTGGCTGATGATTTGGACTGGAGTCCTGGGCATTTAAAATATAGAGAAACAATAAAACAGTTTCTAAATAGAGGAGTCTTTCAAGGTTTGTATACATACAGCATATTCTTGGGTAATAATTGCAAGACTTGGAAAGAAACTGACTTTGAAATAGAACATGGCATTGACCAACAATTAAAACAACAGGGCTGCTTATTAGATACTTTTGATGATATTTATTCCAGTACGGACAATATCGATACCATGGGAATTTATTTTGATATAAAAAAGATAAATTTTACTTGGGTTGAAATAGCTCCTGATGCATTGTGTTTAAGAAATGAGAACACCATAAGACGTGATTATGCTAATAAAACTGGCTATCGTGATTCATTGTTGAAACATGGAACTATGTATGGCAAAGGCCAAAATCAATCTTATGTTATTTTCCCAGATTCGAAGTCTACAAACTTTCCTGAGGACAAGATTGACTATTTTGATCCTAATCCATTAGCGATAATGCTTTCACGGCGGGATAGAGGGGTAATTCTTTCTTCGTTTAAAATGCAAAATATGCCGAAAGTTGCTCATATAGCCTGGATTTTTGCTCAGAGTGGTTTCTGGTCAGGAGTAATGTATGGCCGAGTATCTGCAATGAGAAAAAAATATGCAAATTGGTTGGCTTACTATTATTCAATAATGCAGTTTATGATAGACTATTTTTTGCCTGATGGAGCAAATCCGATTTTAAAGCCTCATCCTTCAAATGTTATAAGTGAGGAGGTACAACAACGTTATTTTACGGGCGTGTTTTCTTATAATTCACTGTTTACTATTCCTCTGCTGAATATACTTCCTAAAGAACAGAAGCCAGAATATGCTGTGTTGCTTGGTAGCAGTGCTCCAAAGCAACTTAAAGATGATGTTAAGAAAATATCATGTGAAAGCGTTATGTATCTATCTATGTTTTATCATAAATATTACATAGTATTGGAGCTACTGGAGAGATTGGGAGTATTGTATAAAAATGTTGGAGAAAGGTTTTCTGTGATTGATAGCAAGGAATTTAATTTTGCATATTATTCCAAAGAACTGCTACCAAAAGATATTAATACACTCGTGAATAATTCTTATGGTAATGTTTCACAAGAATGTTTTGTAGACTACATAATCAAACAAGTTTGTTTAGAACATCATATAAATGAAATTCTGTCACGTGATTTTGTAATCTATACTGATGCTTGGGAAACGGAGCCTATTAGTAAACTACGGGAAATCAGCCACCAAGTTCACACTGGCATAATAAAAATATCTAAGAAACCTATCAAACCTGTGGAAGATATCCTAGTTCCCTTGCAGGATGAATATATTTTCTTCTTCTCTAAGGATGAATCATACATAGAGAAATTGAAGGCGTTCTCTGCTGTCAAGGTCAATAGAGCTATGGGTATAGAACTGCATGCAGAGATGATTTCAATGGAAGAGTACGAAAACAATATCAAGTAACTGTCGTTATTTAGACTTGATGAAGGGAGGGTGAGTTTTGATAGCGGAAAATCTGCCTTATTGTGAGGCCTATGAAATTGATTTTATTGGACTACCGGAATCAGAAGCAAAAAAAGATGCAACCGCCATATGTTTTCGATGGAAAATGAGTGATGGGACAATAAAAACAGGCGTGTATGACGCTGGCTTCCAAGCTCATGGGGAAGCTATGGTTAAGCTTATTAATGAATATTATTTTGATGATGTGGATAACAAGAAGGCCAGGAAAGATAAGAAAATTGATTACGTGTTTGTCTCTCATCCCCACAATGACCATGCAGGAGGCATTCCTACGATAATCCAAAGTTTTGATATTGGCTGCATATACATGAATGTTCCATGGCTGTATCTGGATGAATTGATGGCTCGGCTTGAGATTAATTGTGGTAGAAATAAAAAGAAGTTTGAGACTGATTTGCGAAGTTATTTCCCCGAAATCGATAAAATAGAAAAAGAAGCAAATGATTTCGATGTGAAGATAGTTAAGGCGTTTGTTGGTACTGACATTGAGAATGGACTTTTAAAAATTCTCTCACCGGATTTTGATTATTATCTTGATATGATAACAAATGTTGTGAAGAATAAAGATATGGCAGCAAAGGGCGAGTCTGATCTTACGGAATCATGTTCGGTGGCTGAAGGTTTCAAAAAGGCTGTTTCTAGAGCATTAGAAGATTGGCAGACAGAATTATTGGGTGATGACCACGCCAACATAGATGAAGAAAATGAAACGAGCATTATACTGTATGGCTTTAAGGAAAAGGATGGTATACTCCTGACTGGTGATGCTGGTGTGGAGGCGTTGAAAAGAGCAAATTACAATGCCATACAAAGAAAGATAGATTTGTCTAAAGATGCTTGGTTTGTGGAAATTCCTCATCATGGTGGTAGGCATAATGTAACTACATCTGTAATGAACAGCTTGTTTGGCAAGCCGTCATATGAGGAGGAGAATCCTTACAGGACAGCATATGTATCTGTTGCAGAGGGCTCTGATCATCCTAGAAAGATAGTTGTCAATTCTTTCTTGAGAAGAGGCTTCGAAGTCTTTAAAACTCATGGTTTTTCTAGAAGACACAATGTGGGAATGGGTAAAAGAAAAGGCTATTCAAAATCAACAGATAACCTTGCGTTTGAAAAAAATGTAGAGGACTGGTAGCTCATGGCGAAAAATCTCAAGGACTATCGTGAAAAAGAGTTGAAGTTTTATGTTGTTGGCAACGTGTTAGTCATGATGTTATTGACCAATAGTTTGGTGACATTTTACGAAGATACTTCAGCTGTGAATGCTGTTAATAGTCTTTTGGGTATTGGAAAAGACTTTTTCTCACTTGCCACCATTATGTCATTGGTGTACGTTTTTGTGTTCATTTTTGACTCCTTGATTCCAGGACATATCAAGGATTGGATATGTTCTATACCGTGTGGCGAACTACCTGGTAAAACTATATTCGATAAGATAAAAAGCGGCGAAATAAAAGATGTTAGATTTACTCAGGTTCAGGCACAGAGAAAATATTGTCAGATATATGAAGAGTTAGAAAAATTATCAGGAGAAGAACGTAAAAGATACTCGAATTCCGCATGGTATAAAATTTATCAGGCTATAGAAAATGAGCCTAAGATTTTTACGGCTAACAGAGATTATCTTCTTTGCAGAGATTTGTGTATAGCGACTATAGGGATATTGTTTATATATTTAGCACTATGCCTTATGGGGATTGTTTCGTTTGCGTGTAATGTTGGTATCTATTGTCTTATTGAAATAGTAGTGACAAATGTAGCAATGAGAATGAAGCAAAAGCGACTTGTGGTTAACGTCATTACTGTTGACATCCACAAAAATAATGGCGTGTTTCAAGTAGCGTTGTTTTAGGTTGAAAGTGTTGTCCAAAATAATGAATGCTGAATCGCTGGAGATGAGCCGATTAAATGAGGTGATCTTATCAAAACTATAATCATGGCCGGTGGGCGTGGTACGCGGCTGGCGGAGAATTCTTGTGTGGATGGGAAGGTTGTACCCAAGCCTCTGGTTCCTGTAGATGGCATACCCATCCTGGAGCGGGAAATCATGGTACTCCGGGAGCAGGGCTTCACTGATATCATTATCACGGTTTCATACCTGAGTGAGGCGATAAAGGAATACTTTGGCGACGGTTCTGGCATCAGTCCTGCGACAGGGGATCCTTTTGGGGTTAGCATAGAGTATTTTGAAGAGAAACAGCCCTTGGGCAATGCCGGAGCGCTCATGCTGATGCGTGAGGCGAAACTCACGGAGGATTTCCTACGCCTGAATGCAGACCTACTCTTTGATGTGGATTTGCACCGTCTGGTGGATTTCCATCATCAGCATCATGCTTTGGTTACGTTGCTCACTCATGCCAATGACCATCCTTATGACAGCGGGTTGCTTGTCTGTGATGATAACCATATGGTGGAACGGTGGCTGACTAAGGAGGATGTGCGGCCTGAGTTTTACAGCAACTGCGTGAATGCGGGGATTCATGTCTTGTCACCAAAAGTTTTGGACAACAGTGGAATAGATACGCACCTTATAGGTCAGGTGGAGGCGGCTACAGGCAAAGCGTTCAAGGTTGACTTGGACAGGCAGATTCTGAAGCCCTTGGCAGGAAAGGGAGGCATGTATGTATATGATTCCCCGGAATATGTACGTGACATGGGCACGCCGGAGAGACTGAGCCAGGCTGAACTAGATGTGAGGAATGGCCTGGTGGCGGGAAAGAGTCTGCGGCATCCACAAAAAAACATTTTCCTGGACAGAGATGGAACTATAAATAAATACAAGGGGTATCTTACCAAGCCAGCTGATTTCGAATTGTTGCCGGGAGCAGCTGAGGCTGTGAGGAAGATCAACCTGTCAGGTTATCTGTGCATAGTAATCACCAATCAGCCAGCCATTGCCAGAGGCGAGATGACTGCTGAAGGCCTGAGCGAGATACACAAGAAAATGGAGACGTTGCTGGGAGAGCAGGGGGCTTATGTGGATGGAATATACTACTGCCCCCATCACCCGGACAAGGGGTTTCCCGGCGAGGTGGAGGAATTGAAAATTGACTGCTCCTGCAGAAAGCCAAAGCCTGGTCTGTTGCATAGGGCTGCGGAGGAATACAACATAGATCTTGCCCAGTCCTGGATGATAGGTGACAGTTGGCGTGATGTGGAATGCGGGAAGCAGGGAGGGACGCATTCTTGTCTGCTGGCAGATGAGGAAATCCAAGAGGCTGTAGCGGCTGATGTAGTTTGCAAGGATTTATTTGAGGCTGTGGACAGTATATTGGGAGCATAACCCTCGCCCACGGTCAGTCCTTCCATTTCCTAGGATAAGACATCTGTAAGACATATGCGGCAATCGGTGGTTTGGTGGGGAGCATAGAGACTGTGTGGGGCTTTTGTGAGCTGAAAAAAGTGCCCCCGCTGGGCGGGGGTAAGTCAGAACTCTACAATTTTACCGAAGTCGAATCTTTTGCGATTGAGGAAATGTACAAATTGGTCAAGGTCATTGTCATCATTATGGCCAATCATGATGAATTGATTTCGTTCATAAAAATCATGAAGAGCCTTAACCGGTTTGCAATCTACAGCTATAAGGCGCCCGCCGAGGCCGTTTTGAAGTTCTTTTATAACAGATATGGCAGCTTGGATAATCTCATCACCGGTAACATCAAATGCGAATTTGTCATTTTTCGCCAGTTGGCCTATGAGGTAGACGGGGAGGTTGGTTATGCGACGTCTGTACATCTTGTCCGAGTAACCATCAAGTTGCCGAAGCTGTCTGGCGGATAAGTCTTCGGGAATTATCAAAGTTTTCATGCCAATGGAGAAATAAGCAAGTATAGATAAGGGTCTTCCAAGAGAGTCTTCATCAATCAACAGGTAGGTGCGACTTTTGGCAATTTCCTCATAAAGGAAGGCGCTTTTTTTGAGGAATTCCTCAAGTTCCTGGTTCTTGGGACAAGAAAAGCCGGAAATACCGTTAAGAAGGTCTTGCCTCATGTCGGATATTTCCAGTAGCTTTCTCAGCGGGAATAGTATTTTCTTAATAGCTCCTCACCCCTTTCTTGTTCCTGCTTGTTCACATAGGGGCTGTCTGGTAGAGGTGGCTGAGATGAATTTTTCTCTAAAGTTGCAAAAAAGGAGTCAACATATTCTTTTTTTAGCTCAAAGGTGGTGTCAAAACTTACTGTGGCCATTGAGAACACTCCTTTCTTCGTGTTTGCTCTTTGTTTTCATTATAATATGCGTTTGGTGTTTTGTCCATAGAAAGGATGGCGATTTCTAGATGAAGATAATTGGTGTAATTCCTCTCGGTACCAGTTCTCGCACTTCTAAGAGAAGCCGTTGCAGGATATTTGCGTCAGGTCGATGAGCTGGTGAGGGGGGAGCAGGAGATTATACACCTACTTCATCGGCGAGCCTTCAATGAACTTTGGGAAGTTATGTTAATCATGAATATGGAATATGGAGGATTTATATTATGGAGAAAATGAAGATAGTTGCATTCCTTCCTGCAAAAGGGTCAAGTGAACGCATCGAAAGTAAAAATATGAAACTCTTGGATGGAAAACCTCTGTTCCTTCATACGTTGGAAAAGTTGGCAAAATGTGACTTTATAGATGAAGTTTATTTGGACTCTGAATCAGAGATGATATTTGATTTGGCTTCTGAAATTAATTGCCGTCATCTTAAAAGAGATCCTGAGCTGGCAACAAATAAAACGGATGGTCATAAACTGTTTTATAATGAAGCTAAACAGGTTGACGCCGATATATATATTCAGATACTAGGAACAAGTCCATTCATAAAGCCGTCTACGATAAAAAGAGGAATTGATACGTTAGTAAATCATCCGGAATATGATTCTGTAGTGTTGGTGGCAAAAGAAAAGCAGTATTTATGGAAAGACAACCAGCCTATGTATGACAGGAATCATGTGCCTAATAGTAAAGACCTGCCAGATACGATTATAGAGTCCATGGGGTTGTACATAGTAAGAAAAGAAGTTGCATTGAATGAAAAGATGAGATATGGCAAGAATGTTTACTTCTTAGAGGCTTCTGCAGTGGAAAAAATAGATGTAAACTATATTGATGAATTCGAACTGGCTGGATATATAGCGGCAGGTTTACGGGAAAAGGAAAGGGAGTTTTTCCGTAATATGAAAAATGTTTTATCCAGCAGCATGCTGTCTGATATCTTAGATGAATTGAAAATTGATGGTGTCATTAGTGATTTGCATCCCAATATTCCAGATAAAAAAATATTTGGCAGGGCCAGCACTCTGAAACTCAGAGCACTAAAAGAAGGAGAGGATTATCAGGGGATTTATGATGCACTAAAATCGTATCAGTACATGGTGCCAGGTGATGTTATAGTGGTAGAGAATGAATGCTCTGATTATGCTTATTTTGGAAACTTGAATGCAAGTCTGGCCGTACGTGCAGGTGCTAAGGGTGCAATCATAGGGGGATGTACGAGAGACTTTGTGGCAGTAAAGGCAATGGGATTCCCTGTTTTTGCAAAAGGAAATAACTGCAAAGATGTTTTGAAAAGGGCGACGACAGAAAGTATAAATAAAACGATAAAGATTTCTGATGTTACCATTCATCCAGGGGAACTTATCTTTGCAGATAAAGATGGTGTAGTCGTAATTCCGAGGAAATATGAAACTCAGGTATTAAAGTGTGCACTCGAGACGATTGAAAAAGAGAAGAATGTTATCAAAGGTATCGTAGATGGAATGGAAGCTGAGAAGATACTGGAAGAAGTAGGGGCTTTTTGATGTCTTGATTGTATTTATATAAACAGGTGAAATGATGATCAAAGAAGATGCAAAACATGCAATTCAAATAGAAATAGAAGAAGTATCTAAATTGCTTGACCGCATAGATGATGATTTTGAGAAGGCCGTTGAGGCTATGTTGAACTGCCAGGGCAAAATCATCGTCACAGGTATGGGAAAATCTGGGCACATAGGGGAGAAGATTGCGGCAAGCTTTTCCAGCACTGGTACATCGTCCTTCTTCATGCATCCGGCAGAGGCTTTCCATGGCGACCTTGGCATGGTGACTGATCAGGATATAGTGCTGGCGATATCAAATAGTGGGGAGACAGCGGAAATTATAAATATTTTGCCCATCATTCGTCGTATCGGAGCAAAGGTCATTGCCATGACGGGGAATTTGGAATCAACATTGTCGAAGTACAGCGATTATGTGATGAATATCGGTGTTGAGCAGGAGGCAGACTACCTGGGACTGGCGCCTACATCAAGCACCACTGCAACATTAGTGATGGGAGATGCTGTTACGGTGGCGCTCCTAAGGGCGCGGAAGTTTACATCTAAGGATTTTGCCCTGTACCATCCCGGCGGCAGTCTGGGTCGGAAACTTCTTCTGACTGTTGCTGATGTCATGCACAAGGACGATGAAAATCCTGTCATACACTGTGGAAAAACCATTCAAGACTGTTTGTTTGTTATGACAGAAAAAAGATTGGGGGCAGTCTCTGTAGTTGATGATGAAGGGAAATTCCTTGGCCTGATTACAGATGGCGACATACGTCGTGCTTTGGAGAAAAATGAAAATTCTTTGTCTGCTGTGGCGGAATCTGTAATGATAAAAAATCCTACTGTAATAGAGGAAAATAAGCTGGCAGAAGAAGCGCTCCATAAAATGATGAGAAATCCGATGAAGCCTATATCCGTAATACCAGTCGTAAACATATCAAATCAGCCGACTGGCATGGTTCACATCACAGACTTATTAAAGTATGGTATTTCATGATAGTGGTTGTTGCTTAGAAAATGAAAGTGGAATAGGTTTGTAATATTAACAAGGGGTTGTTTCAAGCCTTATTAATATCTATTGCAGGAAGGCGGTTTATAAGCATGAATAAAGTCAAGGTAGGCAGTTTTGAAATTGGCGGTGGGGAACCACTAGCTTTGCTGGCTGGTCCTTGTGTTCTGGAAAGTTTGGATCGTTGTGTCTACATAGGTCGTACTATCAAGGATATTTGCACGCGCTTAGGTATACCTTATATTTTCAAGGCTTCTTTTGACAAGGCAAACCGTTCTTCTTTTCATAGCTTCCGTGGCCCAGGCTTGAAAAAGGGGCTTGAAATGCTGGAGACAATAAAGAAAGAACTGAATGTGCCGGTGGTGACAGATATCCACGAGCAGAATCAAGCAGAACATGTATCAAAAGTGGCTGATATTCTGCAAATTCCTGCGTTTCTTTCTCGTCAGACAGATCTTCTTCATGCGGCTGCCAGGACAGGCTGTGTGGTAAACGTGAAGAAAGGGCAGTTTCTGGCTCCCAAAGATATGAGTAATGTGGTAGATAAGCTTCATGAGTCAGGCTGTGACCAAATGATGCTTACAGAACGTGGTGCATCTTTTGGTTATAACAATCTGGTGGTAGATATGAGGTCACTGCCCATCATGCGTTCTTTTGGCTATCCAGTGGTATTTGATGGAACACATAGCGTACAACTCCCGGGTGGGGCAGGTACTACTTCTTCCGGAAATCGTGAGTATGTGGAGTATTTAGTTCGTGCGGCTGTAGGTGTGGGGATTGATGCTCTTTTCCTGGAAGTTCATGACAATCCGGAAGAGGCTCTGTCTGACGGGGCTAATATGGTGTATTTAGACAAGCTAGAGGGGTTGCTAAGGGATGCTTTGGCAATACATGAAATCGTACGTAAGAAATGTTGACCAGCAGGTATAGTTTTTAGGTGGCATCTTAAAAAAAGCGATGTTTTCGTAATCTGGAAAACGAATTTCACGAATGCACAAATGAACTGTGGAAATAGGCAAATGAGCAAAATCACTAATTGACTAAGAATGTGCTGTTAATGGTTAGACAATTTATTGCACGCGATGCCGCAAAATGTATATTGCAAGCTGGGAGGAGATTATGGAGAAATACAAAAGCAAAGCAGGGCGGCATAGAATCCAATACAGCTACACAGGCGAGTTCGATGGTTGGGTGAATGCTACCATGAAGTACATGGGGTCGGTAATGCCGCCTACTCTTTCCAAGCGGGCAGCGGCCATGCTCTTGCTGGTGGCTGGCATGGGCAATGAGGAGATTGTGGACCTCACTGGCATGTGCATCCGTAGTGTCCGGGCTTTGCGGAAGACCATGGAGGAGCAGGAGCCCACCTCTGAGCTTTTTGTCATCAAACGCGGCTCTGGGCGGAAGAAAAAGACCGAGGGCATCGAGGAGCAGGTGTGGGCGGAGCTGGATACCGGCAAATACCATACCAATAGAGCTGTGGCAGATATGCTGAAGGAGAAGTTCGGCATCGAGGCATCTGTGAATCTGGCCTCCAGGCTGATGAAGCGGTGGAAGGAGAACCGGGAAGGGGCGGCGGAGTAGGCAGTAGTATCAAGGCCTTAGACCATGGAGATGTATTTCTTTTGTTCTTCTACAGGGATGCAGAGGATTTCCATTGCACGAGTAACAGTGACATCAAGGGTTTTCATGACATTGCGAATAGAATTAATGCGCTCTGAAGCTTTCCCTTTGTCTTCGGCTTGTTTCAAAGAATTCTTCCATGCTTTGCACATATCAATCACCTCTTCATCATCTTCTAAATGCAAGTTTGTTCCCGTAGTGGTCTGAATAAAGTCGGCAGTGGCTCTATCCAAAGACTTCATGCGCTCCTGGTCCTTCAGCCAGTCCATATTGTCATCATTCTGATGCTTGAGGAACTGAAGGGCTGCGCCCAGACTGGTGCGGAATTTGTCAAAGTCCGTCTCTGCCAGCAAATCTGGGGAAAGCAGGCTTATTTCTAATCTTGTTTGATTGCTTCTGCAGCCCAATTCAATATTTCTTCCGCATGCTTTAGGGCTTGCGTGGTTTTGTGGTCATTCAACTCAAGTTTTGCTTGGGCCAGCCATATTTGTGGGTCAATTGCT
>ODAI010711155.1_pt1 | contig 12943 bp, 11 predicted proteins | sample 1539321 | NCBI WGS metagenome assembly ODAI01 (sample SAMN02144231, study PRJEB22623) | gut metagenome | biome: sheep rumen | host: Ovis aries | place: New Zealand | reverse complement strand
TTTAAATTTATTAATTATATCAATTACTTCGTCATATGATTCAGTAGTAAATTGTAATCTAATTCTATTAGTAAGCTTCAAAATATTATTTAAATCATCAATTAGATTTAATGGCTTTTCATTAACGATATGTGTTATACAATTGTCATGATAAATTAAGAATTTAGCTCTATCATCCTCAATTATATAATTATTATTTTTACATTTGCCACATTCACCAAATCTTTTTAATGGACAATATTTCAAAGTCATTAAATTTTGTCTTCCATAAACAATTATTTCTAAATTTGGATTATCTCCATATTTCTTTTTATAATTATTTACCATATCACATAAATTATTATATGAAGCCTCGACAGAAGGAGTAACATATTTAACTCCAGCCTGATGTAGGTCATATATAGCTTTACTGTTAATTACATTTAATGAATAATCTGATGTTATAATTTTATTCTTATTTTTATAAATACCACCATAATTACCAACTAATATATAATCATCATTTAATTCATTAACCTTACCAACATATGGAGTATAGTTTTTATAATAAATAATATCAATACCAGAATCCTTTAGGGCTCTATATTGTTCATCATTTACACAAAATGCAGCTATTGTTAAATCTTCCTTTTCATAATTTGTTTTAATAATCTCATTATTTTTAACAACAAGCTCTCTAGTGTTTTGCATATCATTATTAATATTTGCTAGTAATTGACGTCTTGCTTCATTTATTTCTGATACAGTAATAAATAAATTATTAGGAAGCTTATTATCAATTTTATTCAAATAAAATGATGTATCATTTAATTTTGATAATTGTTTATATAATGTTTCATCATCAATTGGTCTTGATTTTGCTAAAGTTAAATCAGAAGAAGAAACACCATTATATATCTTATTATTTATTTTTGTAGATATATGTAGCTTATCATTTTCTTTTCCATAAACTACAATATCTAATGGCTTTTTATAGGTATTGTCATATTTAATATCGATTGTTGAATCAACCATTTTATATATTTTAGAATTAAATGGTATATTCTTAAAAATATTTAAATATGATTTACCAGTTGAAGTTAATACTTTTTTATTATTTTCATTATATATTTCATCAATTGTAAAATAATAATCCTCATTATTTAATTCTATTCTAATTCTATCTTTTACATTTAATGTTTTATTTAGTATTATTTCAGTTAAATTACCTTTTTTATTTTTAACTGAACCAATTAATTCTCCCTCGTTGCTTCTTTTTTTAATATCAACAATAGAAGCAGTATCCTCATTAAATACGAATCCTTTTGTATAATTTCTGTGGAAAATAGATTCTAATAATTTTGGCTGATATGAAGGATTATCGATTTTCTTTCTATATTCGCTTGTTACAATTTTTACATATTCAGGGTTTTTCATTCTTCCTTCAAGCTTTAAAGAATCAACTCCAATTTTAATTAATTCCTTTAGGTTAGAAGAAGTATTTAAATCTCTCATAGATAATAAATAAGCTTTATCTGATAATAATTCATTATTTTTATATAATTTATATTCTCTTCTACAATTTTGACTACAGCGTCCTCTGTTTCCACTTCTTAGGGTTAAAAGTGATGAAAGAAGACAGCCTCCACTATATGAAACACAAAGTGCACCATGAGCAAATACCTCAAGTGCCATATTTGAATTTTCCTTCATATATTTTATTTCATCAATATTATTTTCTCTAGCTACAACACATCTTTTAGCGCCAAGCTCTTCGAAATATTTCACATCCTCAAGGCATTTTACGCCAGCCTGAGTTGAAATATGTGCCTCCATACCTTTACAGTTATTTATTACATAAGTAATAAGTGAATAATCAGCTAATATTAATCCATCAACACCCATTTTATATAATTCATTAATGAATTTAATACAGTCATCTAGCTCACTATCTTTAACGATAGTATTAACTGTAACATATATTTTTTTATTTAAGCTATGAGCTAAAATTAATAATTCCTTTAGTTCATCAAATGTTAAATTTTTGGCATAAGCTCTCGCTCCAAATCTATCTAGGGCACAATATATTGCGTCACATCCGTTATATAATGCTACCTTTGCAGATTCGAAATCTCCTGCAGGAGATAATAATTCTGTCATATCAATCACCGTAAGAATTTTAACATAATTTAATTAAATATTAAAGCGAACTACACTTAAAATCACATAAAAAATGTGCTATAATACATTAAGGTGGAAAATATGAAGCAGAAGAAGGATAAATTTAAAGATTTTATTAAAGCATATTTAATAAATCATAATGATGAATTTAAATATTTATTAAATCTTAAGGGTGTAAAAAAAGGACCTCAGTCCTATAAATATCTTACTGCTAAGATTTATTCATTAAGATTTGTTTTAAAGCCTGAATATGTAGATAAGATTTTATGTGATCAATTTATTGAGGCATATAAGAATGAAGATTTCGAAACATGTCTAGAAGCTTTAATATATGTTTATAAATATTATTATTTTGAAATTTATATGTCCTATTCAGATTTTCCCAATAAATTATATCGAAAATTTTTGATTCCATTTAGAAATACTATTGGTGATTTAATTAATACGATGATTGTTTTAATTAGAGCTAGTGGAGAGCATCTATCTAATATTACATCTGGTGGTTTTGAATATATCACTGAGGCGGAAAATGTAGATGGTCTATTGGAATTTAAGGATAGTTTAGATTATGCATCATTACATCCGGCATATGAACTATTGAAAAATAAAATTGGTAGATTTTTTTATGATTATGCTGATGGTTATGAATTCAATCTAACATTTGGTAAAAGTATTATTATCGATGATAATTTATGTAATTTAAATATGATTTTATCTGAATGTTATGGATATGGTATATTTGAGGATAATAGATTAATATTAAATGAATATCTAAGGGATCCAAAGGCATATAATAATTATGAAAGAAAATTAGTTAAGGATATGATTCCTTTTGATTTTACTGATCCAAAGACGGATGAATTAATATTTAAATTTGAAAATTATTATAAAAATATAAGCGAGCTTTTTTCTTATATTTCAAACGAGGAAGATGAAAATTAATGAGACGTATTAAAAAGACAATTATTGCTATATTTGTTTTTGTATTAGTATTTACGCTTAGCTCATGTACTTATATAAATACATTAATAGACATAGCTACAAAAAATAAAATGCCTAATACTGAAATAAAAGTAAATTATTATGTTGATGACAATTTATATTTATCAGAAACAACTGAAAAAAGGAAAAATTTTGAATATCCAGAATCACCAACTATGGATGGATATAATTTCGGTGGATGGACATATAAGGATTCATATCAGACATTAGCACCTGAGGATTTCTTATATGATGAGGCACAAGAAATAGATTTATATGCGTATTTTTCTAAAGGATATCATTTTAGTGACAATATAAAATATAATGGTCCTGAAATTGTAAAGGCTGTAATGCCTTCATTTGGTAGCCCTAATATTTTAGTTGTCCCATTAACATTAGGTGGTAATCATACTAAATCAATGATAGAAGAAATAAAGACTGCATTTACAGGCACAAGTGAGGAAACTGGATATGAATCAGTTAATTCATTCTATTATAAATCTAGTAGGGGAAGACTAAATATTCAATTTGATTTTATTGAGGATTGGTTTACACCAGCCTATAAAAAATCTTATTATGAAAAATATGATTCAACTAAAGATAGATATTCTGATTATGGTACTGGATTAATATATAATGAATTCTTAAAAGCATATGATGAAGTAATTGATTTCAGCAAATATGATAATGATGGTGATGGTTTTATTGATGGTGTATGGTTTATTTATGATGTAATGCCTGATTATTTCAAGGAAGAAAGAACATGGTGGGCATATGTTACATCAACATATAATACATCTAGAAAATATGATGGCTGCTATCCAAGAAATTATGCCAACGCAAGCTATTATTTTATGCACGAATATGAAACTGAAAAAAAGTATGGAATAAAGCTTGAAAAATATGATATGTCTGATATAAAAATAGATAGTCATACATATATTCATGAAACAGGACATTTGTTAGGATTAGATGATTATTATGATTCGGATACATCTAAGGGTGGAACAGGTGGATTATATGGAGCTGGAATGATGGATGCAAACTGTGGTGATTTAAATACAGTTGATAAATTATTATTAGGCTTTATAGACCCATATGTAATTACACCTGCAGAAGGTAGCACACAAACAATAGAGATTGGTTCATTCCAAGAAACGGGAGATGTTGTTTTAATTGCTAAGAAAACACCAAAATCAATTTATTCTGAATATTTCCTTGTTGAATTATATACAATTACAGGATTAAATGAGCATGATGTACCTATTACAAGACCAATGACATTAATACCATTTAATTTAACTTATGGTATAAGAATATTACATGTAAATGCATCACTTACAAAGGAATATAATGGTAAAACATATTCATTCCCAGTTGATTTTACATATAATAATTCAACAACAAAGGCTTTATTCGTAGACACTTTAATTAATTATAGATCTGGAATAAACAGGGATATGGAAACTAATACTGAATATCTTGATACAAGAGCCCTATTCTATGAGGTAGGAACTGAATATAATTTAAAGAATAGTACATTTAAGATGACTAATGGATCTAATTTATTCTTTAATTTTACAATTGATTCAATTTCAAACGAAAAAGCAAAGCTTACATTTGCTTTAGAGGGAGGTATATTATGAGAATTAAAAAATTAATACCTGCACTTATTTTAGGAGCTGGTACAGCACTAACTTTAACATCATGTGCTAAAGAAGATAATATTTCATATAGAAAAGAAAGGGTAGAGCTAGTTAATAAAACATCAGGATATTACGATCTAGAATATAATTATATCGATACATATTATGTGGATGGTAGTAGTGTAAAATATGCTGATTTAGGTGGTTTTATCAAATCATTAGATGGTTTTTATAATTCTAAAGTATTTAGAAAAATTGTTTCAGGATTTAGAAATTTATATTCAATTTATGTATATGCAAATGTTGGTGGAAAAATCAAATATATTGGCTGTACAGTAGACTGGAATGCAAATACATTAACTATAAGCGATCCAATTTTCTTCAATATTGTTAAGCAACCATCTACAATTGATTACAGTGCTCATTTAAAGCAAAAACAAGGTAGTGTAGAAGGTAATACAAAAATTGTTTATAATTTATCAGATTATGGATTTGACATTTACTATAAAAATGGAAAATGTTTAGTACCAATTTCAATTTTAAATACAATATTCTGTTCACAAGGATATTTCAATCTATATAATGATGGTGAAAAATTTTATGGTACATTCTATGATTTAACTGCATTACCTGTAGATGAAAAATTAGATTTAAAAACTTGTGGATTAAATACTGCAGAACAAACTGAAGAATTAAGAGAAGAAACATATAATCAATTAAGATTTATTATGGACAATTTCTATGGATTAAGAGAAGATAAGAATATTAATAGTTCAGATTTAGAACCATATAAGGATAAATTCTTATCATTAGATCCTAAAGTTAATAAAGAAGCATATTATGAATATTTTGTTCCACATTTAAATGAATTACATACAAGAATTGGTTCTTATTCATTCTATTATGGTACAACACTTGATACAGGAAACTGGGATCTAGATACAGCAGGTCAATTTAGAAACGCCTATAAGGAAGTACAAGCTCAATTACAGCCTAAGGCACAAGAATTCTATACTAATCTAACTGGCGAAGCAATTAAGGTTAGTGGTGAAACTGCATTATTGTATTTCGATCAATTTAAGACAGGTTCAACTACTCAATTAGCAGGTGAAGATGCATATAAGTATGATACTTATGCATTTATGCAATATGCTATGAATGAAATAAAGGATAAAAATGTTAAGAATGTAGTAGTAGATATGTCATTAAATGGTGGTGGAAATGTTGGTGCATTATATAGAGCACTTGGCTTCTTATCAGATAATGATGTTATGATTTATAGTAAGAGCTTTGCAAATAATACTATTTCTACAACAGCAATGGCAATTGATACAAATAATGATGGTAATTATGATGATAATGATGGATATACACAATACAATTGGTATGTTTTATCAAGCTTAAATACATTTAGTGCTGCCAACTCATTTACTGCCCTAGCTAAATCATTAGGTGCTAAGGTTATAGGACAAAAGAGTGGTGGTGGAATGTGTTCAGTTTTACCAATCGTTTTAGCAGATACTACAACACTTGAAATAAGCTCAAATGATGCTGAATTAACAAAGATTGGCAATGAATTAGTGCCAATTGAGCATGGTGTAGAACCAGATATTTTATTAAGTTATGATAAATTCTATGATATGGAATATCTAGATACAATTATTAAAAATAGTTAAGAGGCGATATTATGGCTGTAAAATTATCAGTAATGGTTGAAGGTTTAAAATGGGTCTGTGGTAAGGACACTGTTTATATAAATATTAAAAAGAATACATTAGTTAATATAGCTGACCCATCATTATCTGATATACCATCAGATCATATATTAGATGAAATAGAAGAGCATAAGGATGATTATGTTGAATTACCAAATTATAAGCAAATAGATACTAAAAAAATAGCTTTAGAATATGTTGATAGCTTAAATGAGGGTGCTGTTAAGCAAAGATTATCTAAAGCGTTAAAAGGATTTATGCCAATGTATAAATTCCTTAAGCAAATTGATATATTTGAATATAATGATAATTGGTATAATTTTAGATCTAAGGCTCTTAAGCAAATTGCAATTAATTTTTTAAATATGAAGAATATTGAATATGAGGATGATATTTCATATTAATGAATAAACGCTAGAAATAGCGTTTTTTCTATTCTATAAGTTTCAAAAATAGGTTATAATTATAAAAAGAGGGTGCTATTATGAAACTTAATAAATATGAATTATTGAATCATACTTATAGTTTTGTTTCATTTGAAAATAGGGAACTAACAATCGCATTAAAGAACACTTCTGAAAAGACAGTAAATTTAGTTTCACTTCATGATGTTAAAAATGTTATTGGTGATGTTAATTTAATGAACCAAATTGTGACTGAAGTAGAGGTAGATTCAGATGGCAAAAAGGTTCTAGATTTAATTGTAGGTAATCAGGCTTTAAAGCTTGAATATACAGATTATTCCATATGCTCAATAAAAATATTTGAGAATTATATAGGGCTATATGAGGATGAATTAATTGAAATGAGTGGTGAATGGGAAAGTGAATTCTCATCATTTGGTTATTTAAAAAATGAAGCTAAGGACTTAGAAAACCAACGTTTAATTATCGCAATTGATACATCAACTAAAAAGCCTGTTGGTTATTTATATGGTCATAAATATAAAACTATGAATGCATCTGCCACAATACCTAAAAATTCAAACGTTTTTGAATTGGAAGAAATATATGTTAAAAAAATGTATAGATCTCGTGGCGTAGGTACATTGATGTTTAATGCAATAGAAGAAAAACTTAAAAATGAAAATATAGATTATATTACTTTAACAACAGCAACAAAGGATTATAAAAAGATTTTACATTTTTATATTGAAGAATTGGGTATGACATTTTGGCATGCGAGATTATTTAAAGACCTCAAGCAGGAAAATTAGATGTTTAATAATAAATTATTAACTAATTTTTTGAATGCTTTACATTTATAGGAATTTTTGATATAATTACTATGGCTAATTTTTATTAGTAATAATTAAAGATGAGAAAGGATTTATTAAAAATGACTGATATTGAGGTTAAACAACAATTAAAGGATTTCTTTGTTAACGATTTAGGCGTTGATGCTAATGAATTACAATTTGACACAATCCTATTCAATGAAGGAATTGGTCTTGACTCAATTGATTCAATTGAATTAGTTTCATTCATTGATGAAACATTCGGTGTTCAAACATCTGGAATTGATAGAGCAAATTTCAAGAACATTGATACATTAGCAGCTTATATTGTTGCCCATATGAATTAATTTTTTATGATTGCAAACTTATTATAAGCTTGCAATTATTTTTTACTGATAGATAAAAGGAGTAGATTATTAATATGACAGAATTAAAAAACCGTTGCGTTATCACTGGACTTGGTATGATTAATGCCATTGGTAATAGCGTTGATGAATGCTTCACAAATGCAAAAAATTCCGTTTCAGGAATTGAAGAAACTACATCTGTAGATACAAAGGATTGCTATGCAAAGCTTGCTGCTGAGGTTAAGCATTTTGATTTAGCATCTATTAAAAATACTGAAGGAATGGATAGAGTATCTAAATTCGCAATTAAGGCTGCGACAGAGGCTATGGCTGATGCAAAGCTTACTGATTTCGAAAACAATACACGTGTATCTGTAATTATGGGTTCATGTGTTGGTGGAGCTGTATCAATTGCTCATTATTATGAAAATAATCATGATGTAGATGATATTAAGAGAATGCCAATTTCAAGAATTGCAAATGATGTTGCATCTTATTTCCATGCAGGTGGTGTTGTAACAAACATTGCTAACGCATGTGCTGCAGGTACAATTTCAATTGCATATGCTTGTGATTTAATTAGATCAAATAAGGCTGATATTGTTTTAGCAGGTGGAACAGATGCTTTCGCATCAGTACCATATGCAGGATTCTTAGCTTTACATGCATTAGATGAAAATCCATGCTCACCATTTAACCATTGTACAGGTATTACACTTGGTGAAGGTTCAGGTGTAGTAGTAGTTGAATCTTATGAGCATGCAAAGAAAAGACAAACTAAGATGTATTGTGAGGTATTAGGCTCAGGTGTATCTAGTGATGCGCATCATATTACAGCACCAAGAGAAGATGGAGAAGGCCAAATGAATGCAATCAACTGGGCTATTAAGACATCAGGTGTTGATAAAAAGGATATTGGCTATATCAATGCTCATGGTACTGGTACAGCTAAAAATGATAATGCTGAATTCTTATCATTACACACAATTTTTGATGGAGCTAATAATGATTTATCTGTATCATCAACAAAAGCAATGGTTGGTCACTGCTTAGGTGCTGCAGGTGCAATTGAAGCAGTATTCTCAATTAAGTGCTTAACTGAAAATATCATTTTACCTACATTAAGATATTCTGATGAGGATCTAGTAAATTTAAAAGAAAAAGCTGGAAATATTGATTTTATTCCTAATAAAGCAAGAAATAAAGAATTAAATACAGTTATGTCAAATTCATTCGCATTCGGTGGTAATAATGCTTCAATTATTTTCTCTAAGAATGAAGGAAATGTAAATGTAAAAACAGTTAATAAAAAGATTGCTATTACAGGTTTAGGTATTGTTACACCACTTGGTAATGGCGTATCAAATTATGTTGAAAAGATTAATGATTTCAAACCTGAATCAACATCTATTTCATCTGCTGTTGCAAGACCAGATTATGATGCATTCGGTTTAGGTATGACATTCAGAAAGCATGATAATTTATCTAGATTACAAGTTGTATCTGGTATGAATGCATTAAAGGATGCAAATTATGTAATTAATGATGAAACAGCTACAAAGATTGGTATCGTAGTTGGTACAAGTGAAGGTGCACTTGGAACTTGCTTAAATTTCCAAGATAACATCACTGAAAAGGGTAATGTTAATGGTTCAGCATTCAACTTCCCTAATACAGTTTATAATGCTGCAGGTGGATATTTATCAATTTGCTCAGGCATTAAAGGCTATAATGTAACAATCACTAATGGTGCTCAATCAGGCTTAGCATCTATCGCATATTCTATGGATATTTTAAGAAAGGGTACTGAAGAAGCAGTATTAGCTACAGGTACTGATGAAAATATCGAAATCATTAATGAAATTTATGCAAAAGAAAATAAGATTGCAAATACTGTAAATAATGCATATGACAATAAGTCAGGCTTCACATTATCTGATGGTTCAGTTTCAATCCTACTTGAGGATGAAGCAGTTGCTACAAAGCGTGGAGCTAAGGTTTATGCTCATGTTACAGGCTATGGTATGGCACATAAGAGTGTTGATTTCTTAACAATTGAAAATTCTGAATCAGCATTAATTGATGCAATCAATTTTGCATTAGCTGATGCAAATGTTAAAGCATCTGACATTTCAGCAGTTGTTGGTTTTGCAAATGGTGATAAGACAATTGATAATGTTGAATGTGCTGGTTTAACAAAAGTATTTGGTTCAGGCTTAAATAATTTACCAGTAATCAACATTAAAGACAATATTGGTGAAGCAAGAAGTGCTGGTGCGGCTTTAGCTGCATCTCATGCTGCATTATTATTATCTGGTGATTTAAAAGAAACAAATGCTTATGTTTCAGGAAAGAAAACTAAGATTTCAGGATCTAATTTAAATAAAGTATTAGTTATTTCATACGGCTTTGGTGGAAGCTATACAGCAATAGTCGTAGAAAAATAGGAGGAATAAATATGAAGGTTGCAATTGTAACAGGAGCTTCTCGTGGTATTGGTAGAGCATGTGCTATTAAGCTAGGAAAGGCTGGATATACAGTAGTTATTAATTATGCATCTAATGATGCAAAAGCTAATGAAGTATTAGATATCATCAAACAAAATGGTGGTGATGGAATGCTTTATAAAGCTAATGTTGCTAATTATGATGAAGTTAAAGAAATGGTTAAAACTGTTTTCGATAAATATAAACAAATTGATTTATTAGTTAATAATGCTGGTATCGTAAGAGATGAACCATTAATTGGTTTAAATAAAGAAAATCTTGATATGTGCTTTGATTTAAATGTAAAAGGCTATTTCTATTGTGCAAAGGAAGTTGCACTTAAAATGGCAAGAAAGAGATCAGGAGTAATTATTAATATGTCAAGTGTATCTGGTACATTCTCTTTACCTGGTCAAACAGTATACAGTGCTACAAAGGGAGCAGTTAATCAATTCACAAGAACATTAGCTAAGGAAATGGGTTCTCGTGGAATTCGTGTTAACGCAGTTGCACCTGGATTTATTGAAACAGATATGATTGATACTCTATCTGATGAAAAGAAGGAAGAATACTTAAAGGTTATTCCTCTAAGAAGATTTGGTACAGGAGAAGATATTGCTAATGTAGTTTGTGCACTAGCTAGTGATGAATTCTCATATATTACTGGTCAAATAATCACATTAGATGGAGGTTTATCATTATAATGCTTAATATTAACGATATTAATAAAAGAATTAAACAACGCCCACCATTCCAAATGATTGAGCGTGTAATAGATTGGACTCCAGGTGAGTCAGCAACAGGTATTAAGAATGTATGTATAAATGAACCATACTTTATGGGTCATTTTCCTGATGCACCTATTATGCCTGGTGTATTAATTATCGAATCATGTGCACAGCTATGCTCATTAGTATTCGATACAGAAGGTGGAAACCCTGATATTATCTATGTTTTATTAAAGGTAGATAATTTCAAATTTGTTAAGCCAGTTATTCCTGGAGATCAATTGGTTATAACTGTAACTAAAACAAAGATTATGGGACCTTTAGCTGTATTTGATGCAGTAGTAAAGGTAAATGATGAAATTCGTTCTAAAGGAACAATGACATTTACAATGGTTGAAAAATCAAAAATTTATGGTGAATAATATTTAGGGATGGTCTTGATATGAAAAAGATTTTAGTTCTTAATGGTAGCCCCAAAAAGGAAAGATCAGCTACATTAAATGTTACAAAGGCATTTGTAGATGGTATGCTATCAACTAATAATTATGAAATTGAATATGTTAATTTATCAGATTTGAATATCAAGCCATGCACTGGATGCTTATCTTGCTGGGGAACAACTGAAGGAGAATGTGTTATTAAGAATGATGATATAAAAGAAATAAAAGAAAAGATTCTTAATTCTGATGTTTTTATTGAATCATATCCATTATTTTTCTTTGGTATGCCAGGTACTATGAAGGTTTTCACTGATAGAATGTTATCAATGATGAAAACATATAGAGGCCAAAAATCACCTGAAAATGGTGAATCATTCCACGGCATTAGATATGAAAAGAATCCAAAATTCATAATAATCACATCATGTGCTTATACTGAATTTGGACCTGTATATGAGCCTTTAATTAGCCAATATGATTGTATATGTGGTAAAGGCAATTATACAATGTTATTTTCACCTCAATTAAAAACATTAATTGATTTAAAAAATGAATCAAAAATTAATAAATATTTAGATAAATTTTATAAGGCTGGTGTTGAATATGCTACTAATGGCAATTTATCACCTGAAACTTATGAATTATTAAAAAAGCCTCCTTTTTCAGAGGGAGCTTATAAGATTTTCCTTGATAATTTCTGGAGAGAGGAAAAACAAAAGGGAAAGGAGACTAAATAATTATGTTTGAAGAAATTAAAAAATTATTAGTTGAATGTGCTCATGTTGATGAAAATGAGGTTACCCTAGATGCAAATCTTAAAAAAGATTTGGGTATCGATAGCCTTTATGCTGCTGAATTAACATTAGAACTAGAGGAGCATTACGGAATCGCTATTGAATGGGAAGAAATGCTAGAAGTTTACACAGTAAAAGATGTAGTAGACCTAATCGAAAAAAAGGTAGGTAGATAATATGAATTTTGAAGATTTAAAAAAGGCAATTGAGATTTTTAAGGAATCTGGATTGACATATATGGAATTTGAACAGGATGGTATGCGTGTAGCTTTTGATAATAGACAAAATCAAACTATTGCAGCTCCAAGTGCATTAGTAGCACCAGCAGCACCTACTCAAGTGGCTGAAGAAAATTCAAATTCTGATAATAAATTTTATGTTACATCACCTTTAGTTGGTACTTATCATC